>Ga0105046_10006742_pt1 | contig 18157 bp, 20 predicted proteins | sample MAT03_FD_78385 | JGI IMG/M metagenome (GOLD analysis project Ga0105046, IMG submission 78385) | Freshwater microbial communities from Lake Fryxell liftoff mats and glacier meltwater in Antarctica - MAT-03 (megahit assembly) | ecosystem: Environmental > Aquatic > Freshwater > Ice > Liftoff...
GCTATTCTGACAGTCCGCTATTTCTAGCTCGGTGGTTTCTTCTACCAGGATCTCATGTGAAATAGGACAAATCCCCATGTGAAATTTTTTCCACCGTCGCTTCTTTTGTTTGCCATGTTTTCGAACAGTCTACTCTCCCTCCCCCTATATTTAGAAGCCGTTTGAATCAAAAACAATGTCCGTTTATCGTAAAGCGGTACAAGCTTTCCCACGATTGCAGTTCTGCAAATCTAAACAGGGCTCTTATGTCTTCCCCTAGCACGCGGAATGAACCTGCTCGTTTTTTCACTGCTTGGAATAAATTGCATCCTATCCCTTGAACTTGGTCGATTAAAAATGCGAGCAGCATTAAGAGGCACAAATTTGTAGAGAGGGATTTTTGGCCATGGCCGTAATTGCGTTCGAAATTGTATCCTAAATTCTTCAGTGTATTAAAAGTCTCATTTTCAATTTTCCATCTTGCGCGACCTCCCTTTAGAAGCGGAAAAAACATTGTTTTGAGTAATTCGAATATTTGTCACCCATGAAAAGATAGTTTCTTTACCTTTTGGATGAGTATGTATGTACTCCAAAAAATTGACATGTACGTCTGGGTTACTCTTGTTGAGTGCAACATTATTGAGGTAATGGAACTGATGAAAAATCCCTTTTCATCCCGAAACGCATAGTACTACGTTTCTTCTGAGGCATCGACGGTGTCAAATAGACATTGGTGATCACCCCGCTTTGTGCCAAGAAGGTATTTCATTTTATGGCTTTCCAAAAGACGAATATAGGGTGCATGAGAAGCTATTCCATCGCCAAGTATAATCACCTTCAGATGCGGGTGCTCTCTTTTGAAATTTCCTATAAACCGTTTAGCGTCATTACGCTCACAATCATTCTTTGCTGATCCATCCCCATTTTGAATACCTTCTTTGCAAAGAGGAATTACATTTGATTGATTAGGGTGGACGATGCGCGCGCCCAGTATCTGATGATAATATGTGACAGAACCATCCTTGTGTTCTTTCTTACAACAGTGTGGGCAACATATCTCACTGGATGAAAATTCACCTGTTCCATCCAAAGACAAAAGATAATACCCGTCAAGAAATTTGAATTTTTCTACGCACTTTCCCCTTTGAAGGTGAGCGAATATTTTCTTAAAAGTGGAACGTATAAAAGATGGATTGAGTTCATCTAGACGCTCCCTCAGGTAAGTATCTGAAGGAGGGTAATTGATATGGTAGAGTCTAAGTAAATTTTGATCGGGCGTTTTTCTGTTTTGATCGTAAAAAAGCCGATGAATGGTTTCGAAGCTTTGCTTTGACGTTTTCTAAGATCAGGAATCGTTTGAAAGTACTGATAGAGGGTCGAGACCAAGGAGTCTGCACAAAGATTTTTTCTGACGGTAGTGTTCATTAACCCAGCTCTCTGATTAAAAATGGAGAGCCAAAGTTTACGAAAGAAATATTTAGGTTACACGCGAAAAGAGACTAGCGGGAATTGCTGTAAAGGAACCGATTTCTTTTTTTAAAAAAGAGGCTCAGAGAAGAGTAAATCAATAAACAGTGATGCTCCACAGACCCCCCACATGATCTCTCTTTAATGGTGGATTCGTTGGAAGAAACCAAAGACGGAGGGAAAGCCCACTAATTGACATTTCGCGGTTTTAGTCAAAAAAACCCAAAATAAGCTTTTATGTGACACAAAAGTGGAGTTATACCATTTATCAAAAATAAAGACATAAATTAGCGTGAAATCTTTGAGAGATTTTGAGCATCTTTTCGAATTTAATATTTTGAATATTAACGAGAAAAGATCGTCGGAAGATGCCAAAGAGTGCTTAAATGAGATGGGTCCGTATAGAAGCTCGTAAACAGCTCATCCGCCGCTTAGTTTTTTCGATTGGCAGCGTTGTAAGCATCCATAAAGGACGCCATGACTTCGACGACGGCTGGTTGGATATCGCGCATAAGGAGGGCGGGAGGCTTGGTGAGCAGGAGTTCACGTTGCCAGGTAATCACTTGAAATTGACCTTGAGGTTCCCAACCACGTCGTTTAGGGATCCCACTTTCGAAAAGAGAGGCCGTGATGGAGACAGAAACCATGTCTTTATCTGCGGGACCGATGATGAAAAGAAGCTTGAAAAAGGGAGTGGGGACGTCTCCTGAGGCGCTGGGGATAATGCTTGAGCGTGTAAAGATGGTTTCAAGCCAACTCCGTACCGTGTCTTCAGTAAGAGCAAGGATGGCTTGTGTGTCTTTGACAATCTCTACCACGATGCCAATATTCGAACCGATCATGAGAAGGTTATCCCGTCCGGCCCATTGTCCATTAATCAGACCCACTGTTCCCGGATAACGATATGGGCTCACCTCTTGTTGCGGAGAAGGGAACGTTCCGGGTTGAGGGGCCGTTAAAGGGGTAATGGCCAACAAATAATAGAGGTTCATGGTTTCAACGCAAATGAATCGACAAAATATTTAAAATCAGGGGCCTGTACATTGTCTTTTTTATAGATTCCCGTGAGTACAAATAACGATTTCCCCTGCATGAAGGCTTGCCCCATAAAGGTTTGTTCGTCCCCTTGCAGTGTGAATTTTCGTCCTTCGTCACCAAAAAGAGAAGCGGGGGTGTTTTCACTCAGGACATTGTTTGGCTGCGCTTTGACCATTCCGTCTAAAATCGAATCGATGAGAGCGTTTGGGGCGGTCCCTGGAGCTAAATGGGGAAACGTGATGACACTGATCATATAAATGGTCCCATCAGGTGTCTCGGAGACATAGAGATCATAAATACGGGTTTCTTGTGTATTAGGTTCTTTTACGACATCGGTGGCATTTTGGGGCAGTACGGGGACACTCACAGAAAATGTTTCAGCATTGTAGTTTTGCCAAAGGGAATAAGTGCTTGGCGCGGCTTTTTTAGCCGCTTGAATGGGGAGCAATTCATACGAACTTTTAAGCTGACTAAAAGCCCAAATCACACCCATTAATAAAAGACCTAATACGGTATAAACCAGCGCGCGTTTTGACATACTCACCTCTTCTAATTTATCCTTATAGGGAATCAGGAGGAAAGTGACAAGGTTTTGGTGCGCGACCAGGCAATTTCGTCGGGTCCGAACAACTGAATAGGACCTGGATTACGATAATCATCCTTGTCGATCCATTGGGCACGCAACGTTTCAAACGCGCGGAAAGGGGCCCCTTTTAAATCCACTAACGCTTTGGCAATAACAGGCTTAAGTATCCCTTTTCGGGTCTCATGATGAATCATGGAAACCAAGGGAATGCCTCCGATTTGCCATTCTGCCACAGGTCGATCAAGCCATTGAACAACGCTCATGACGCCGGTTATGCCCGCTTCGACGAGAAGGGCGGCGGTACGTCCCAGGGCATAGCAATAAGCGGAATCAAAAAGAGACGGATAGGTGGAACGTGCCTCATATCCCAAAAAAATGGGCTGGGGGGAAAAAGTCCCCTTATAATCCCCTCGTTTTTTTAGAGCCATTTCTACTTGTTGAATCAGAAAGCGTTCAGTTTCAATTTTGGAGACTTGAATATTACCATGAGGGTCCCTTTCAAGCTTCATTTCTTTTTCTAAAGTAGAGGGATCAAAGCCATGCAAAAATTCGATGATCCCTTCTGGAATCAGAAGGATCCCATAATTTTTACCTTGAGACGCACGTTTCACAATCATATCGACAATTTGATCCACAACGGCCGTGAGCGTCTGCTTTTTCTCCCTAATTTCTTCGGCAATCAAGGCGAGATTGGGATGGGTTTGTAAAGCACACTCCAGTGTCACATGTGAGGCCGATCGCCCCATCAGCTTCACAAAAAAATAGAGCTTTTTAGACGAAAGTAAATCGCTCATCAAGCTGCCAATCGTATTGGCATACATTTTACAGGCGGTATCAAAGCCAAAGGATTGTTCAATCTCTTGATTTTTGAGATCTCCATCAATTGTTTTGGGAACACCCACGACAATTGTTGAGCAGTTGTGAGCGATAAAATAATCGGCCAGCAAAGCGGCATTGGTGTTGGAATCATCTCCCCCAATAACCACAAGACCATCCAGCTGATGGTGAAGAACGGTTTGTAAACTGGAGGCAAATTGTTCGGGGGTTTCAATCTTGGTACGTCCTGTCCCGATCTGATCAAATCCTCCCAAATTCCGATAGGCCGCAATCTCTTCTGAAGAGAGCACACGGCTTTTGTTTTCAATCAGTCCTGCCGAACCCATCAAAAAGCCCACCAATATGCTTCCCTTAGGAAGCCCCTCATGGAGACCGGCAATCACATTATGGCCACCAGCTGCGGGTCCCCCTGAGAACAACACACCCACACGTTGCGCTTTCCGTTCGCGTGCCCCTTCGATAAAACGGACTTCGGGTGTGGAATAGGTATGAGGAAATTCTTTTTGGAGAGACGTGCTTGCGGGTTTTAAAACGTGGCGTAACTCTTTCTGCAGAACCTGTGGAACAGGGATCTCGGCCTTTTGACGTGTCTTTTTTAAATCCATTTTTGAAACCATTCTTCCGTTAGGGCCATCGCCGCATGCCGCTCGTCTAGGTCAGAAAATTCATGATCAGAGGCGGGAAAGCGTTCAAAGCGGGAAGCGGATGTGGCGTGTTGACGGATAGCAGCATACCCATCCATTTGATCCGCGGGAACGGTTTGATCCAAGCACCCATGTAAAACGAGTAAAGGGATCGCCTCGAGCTTCCGCAGAGGTTCTTCAAGATTTAAGTTAAGTACTTCTTGTACCAGTTGATCGTTCAGCTGTTGTTGTTCTTTTTGGAGCGCGTTTTTGTCTAACGTCAGCGCTTTCCATGGACTACCCGAAAAAACGGGCGCCCATAGGACCATCGCTTTAATACTGCGAGCGGCCATCACCGCAGTAGGGCAGCCTAAGGAACGGGCCATGATGCCGATTCTTTCAGGATTGACAAGAGGATAATAACTTAAGAAATGTAAAGCCGCTTGGATATCCTCTACCATGCTTTCCATCGTGACATCTAAAAGATGGCCTTCACTATCTCCACACCCGCGCATATCAAAGCGAAGAACCACATAGCCCAAGCGACACAGACGTTCTGCCATTTCCACATAGGCTCTGTAGCGACCCACTTTATTTCCTGCAAAACCATGCACCATGAGAATAGCAGGTGTCTGTCCTTTACCTACAGGTTTATGAAGAACCCCGAACAGATTATAGCTTTTACCTGGAATCAGAATGGGATCACGTTCTTCAACATTCGGGGACATTGACAGCTAAGCCTCCAAGCGATGTTTCTTTGTAAATCGACTTCATATTTTGCCCGGTTTCGCGCATTGTGGCAATCACTTGATCAAGCGATACCCGATGCTTACCATCTCCTCGCAACGCTAAAAGGCTGGCATTGATGGCTTTCACAGCTCCCATCGTGTTTCTTTCGATGCAAGGAATTTGAACCAATCCTTTAATCGGGTCACAGGTGAGACCTAAATTATGTTCCATCCCAATTTCGGCCGCATTTTCAATTTGATCGACGGTTCCCCCTAAAGCTGCTGTCAAGCCAGCGGCTGCCATCGAGCAAGCCACCCCCACTTCTCCCATACATCCCATTTCTGCGGCCGAAATAGAGGCGCCTTCTTTATATAAAATGCCGATGGCTCCCGCTACGAGTAAAAAGGCGGCAATTCCCTCCTCACTGGCTTCGGGGATGAATTTTTTATAATAGGAAAGCACAGCGGGGATCACACCCGCCGCCCCATTTGTAGGGGCAGTCACTACCCGTCCACCCGCGGCATTCTCTTCATTGACCGCCAAAGCAAACACACTGACCCATTCCATGACATCGGCGGCATGCCGCTCTTTTGTTTCCGTGAGATGGTGATAAAGAATGGGGGCTCTCCGTTGAACATTGAGCCCCCCTGGCAATATCCCTTCTTGATGGAATCCTCTTTCAATACACGCTTCCATCACATTCCAAATATGGATGAGGAAAGGATGAATCTCTTCGGGCGAACGCCATGTTTTTTCATTTTCAAACATGACTTGCTGAATCGTCATGCGATGTGCTTGACAGATCTTTAATAGCTCACCCCCGGTCTTAAAAGGATAAGGGAGTGGATGGGTTTCATCCCCTAAATGTTTATCCTGTGCGGCCGTGGCATGGTCGATAATGAATCCCCCACCCACAGAATAATAGACGTCGGATACGCATTCTTTTACTGCTCCATAAGCTGTAAAACGCATTCCGTTAGGATGAAAAGGTAATTGACGATCATAGTGGAAAATCACTTCGAAGAGGACAGGCCTTCCATAAAAATTTAATGTGTGTTTCTCTTGAATGGCTTCCCAGCGACTTTCTACACTGCTAGGATCGATCTGATCAGGAGTTTCTCCCTCCAATCCCAAAGCGACGGCCCAATCGGTTCCATGACCTTTCCCTGTCAAAGCCAAGGAACCATATAAATCGACTTTGATCCGTTGGACATCTGAAAGAGCTGCAATTTTTAGAGAAAAAATCCGCGCAGCTTTCATCGGTCCCACCGTATGCGAACTGGAAGGTCCAATCCCAATTTTAAACAGATCGAAAACGCTGATGGCCATAAAGCGGATCTTAATCCGTTAAATGATTAGATAAAACATTATTTATTATAAACGGGTTAGGTCTCTATTGCCACTTAAAATCCCCTCCTCAATAATGCACAATTAGAGAGGAGAACAAAATGGTAGGTACAATTTTTTATTCAATACAAATAAGCTTATTGGCTTTCTGTTTAACGTCTCGCTTTTTATCGGCAGATGAACCTACTTTAATCCTCAATGCCGAAAGCATTCCAGATGTTTTACCAAGCAACTTTAGAGCCTCTTCCGATCCGGTGGCCCTCATGTCGAGGACGGCCGGCCTTGATACATTGCAGTGCTCGGGAAGTGCCCAATTTTCGCGTGAGGGATTAAAATCCATCTTAGAGCGGCTTCCCACAACAGATCCCGTGAGGGTCATCGATTTGCGTCGCGAATCGCATGGGTTTGTAAACGGAATGGCTGTGAGTTGGTACAACCCTAAAGATTGGTCTAACCAAGGTTTCACCCTTCATCAAGTGGAACATGATGAAAATAGACGGCTTGCCACTCTTCTCAAAACAGGGGATGTCATGATCTATAAAGTGACGGCAAAAGACGAAGACGGAGCCATCAACGGCTCCACTCCCCTTCGTATTCTGGTCCGATCGGTATCGGATGAGCAGAATCTCACCCAACAGATGCAGCTCGCCTATACCCGTTTTCTTGTCACCGATCACCGGCGTCCCACAGATGACACCGTGAATACCTTTATCCAACTTGTACGGCATCTTCCGCAAGGAATTTGGCTGCATTTTCATTGTGCAGGTGGCGATGGACGGACGACGACTTTCATGTGTATGTATGACATGATGCGCAATGCAAAAAGTGTCTCGTTTGAGGCGATTATTGCCAGGCAAGCCGCCCTTGGTGGCTACAATATGGCCCACATGCCGCCTGAAGGGGCTTGGAAGTACCCCTATTTTTATGAACGTTATGCGTTTCTACAGAATTTCTACCAGTATTGCCTCGCTAATAAAGACAATTTCCAAACACCCTGGTAATTGACTGTGTTGAAAAACTTAAAGCACTCATCTTCAGGTCTTTTTTGGGATCTCAAAAAATCTGACCCCGTGTAGATAGCGCCATGAGCTATCTAATTCGGAGACAGCTTTTCTGATCTCTACGAAAAATTTTCTGAATCTGAGCAACTTATAACTTTTTCAACACAGCCCTGGTAATTATATATTAAGATTAAAAAGCGCATCAATTATAATTATAGTGTTTAAAATGATGCTTTAATTAATTATTTTTTTATATATTTTAATACATGCATAGAAAATACAGGGGTCTTTTTCCTCCATCTGCAATAAAGGGCTGATCCCTTTCGTTATCTTTTAATGGAAAGACCATCCGTATCGAAACGGCCGCTTCCCCACATGGAAATGAAATCCGCCTCCATCACGTTGCGTCTTTTGACACGCGTCCGGCCTCTTCTTCTAAAAGTCTGTTTAATACCAATTATCAAAAATAAAGTCATAAATTATCGCGATCTCTTGGGCATCTTCCGACCATCTTTTCTCGTTAATATTCAGAATATTAACTTCGAAAAGATGGTCAAAATCTCTCAAATATTTTACGCCAAATTATGACTTTATTTTGATAAATGGTATAAAACGGTAGTTACGATCGTTTTGCTGATCCCCTGTTTATTTTTCGGAATTGTGAAAGCGCTTTCCTATTGTTCAGGGGATATAGGCGATAAGCACCGTCTTGTCCAAACCTATTTCAAACCTATTAATCGGGAGATAGGGAGCATCCAAGCCCCGATTAGAACGGTAGATAAACTTATGCATGCGCTTCAACAAGAAGCACGATTACGTTCTCTCCGTTTTGCAAGCGCTGCTATCAAGCCTTCACACTCGGTGCGCCTGTCAACCGCGCATGAGAAGAAAAAACTTTGAACAGAGCTTCGTAAAAAATGTCCGGAAAAATTTTAGGAAACTTACACAATCTTAATGGTTTTTTTGTAAATTAGAGTCTTATTTAGGAGGATAAATGAACCCATGTTACCGTTCAGTGGCCCTTGATAAAAAGACTTCACGTGCGAAAGCTGCCATGTGGGTCCTTGGAGCCGCTCCGTTAGCTTTAGTGAGTGCATGTGTGGGCTTTCCCGCTCTTATTCTTGCGACAGGCTCTGCACTTTTTGACAAAATACGTGGTCAAACTAGAAGCCCATTTACAAAAGACTTAATCACCATCTCTATAAACGCCACTTGTGGCGCTATGCTTGTGATGGAAAATAGTATACTTGCAGTACGACGCGTCTTTTATTCCACTCCTCTTGGATATCAATATAGGCATGAATATCCCGCTTCAAAAAAACGTAGGGATAGTTTTATCAAAGGGGTGTGCCAACGTTTTTGCGAGCAGCAATGTAAAATCTTTTATAACAACACAGCTTTTTTAAAACCAAAAAAAGTTAAAGCTCTGCAAATCGCCGTCAGTTTTATTTCTCTTCCTTTGGACGTCTGCCTCAGTTTAATCACTGTTCCAGCAATGATAGTCACGGGTGGAAAAGTGGAAATATTGAGAAAAGTGGCCTACCTATCTTTGAGCGCCCCTTATACAACAGTTCGAGATGATCTCAGGCGGTTTTTTGCCATTATTAAATAGCGTCGATCATTCGATTTTAAAGACTTGAAAGGTGATATCGATTTGGATCGACCATTTCCATTGTTTGTTGTAACGGACCGTGTTGAAAAACACGGGTCCCGTTAAAAAAGAAATATCAGGACAGAAGCGGTAAAGAAAGCCGATGCCTGCTCCACCAATGGTATTGTGACCAGAGGCGTAATCGATGAGAAGCTCCCAACGGTCATACTCCTTGCCGCTACAATCAGTCAGATGACAAAAGGTTTTGTTGTAACCGAGCATAAAACCTTGTCGGTTTTTTCCCATGGAATGGCTACCCGAAAAAAGACCTGCATAGAAGGTGCCTCCTATGGGTTCAGGCAAGGATTTTCCAAGCACTCCTGCAACAATGTTTTGGTTGGTGCGCTCGCAAAATCGTCCACCGCTATGCGTCCCGATGTTGAAAATACCTAGACTTGCTGAAGGAGCCCAAGCACTCAATTTGTTTTCTTCGACGCCGATTTTCCCATTGAAATAGAGAGGGTCATCACATCCCCCTAAATAGTCGATTCCGGCCTCAGCCTTTATATCTTGCCAGGTGAAAAGACCCAACGTAAAGCCTGTATCAGGAGGTAAAACCGATCCATGCCCCCGTCGATTAAAAACGGTAAACGCGTTGTCTTCGTCTAAATGCCCCTCACCTGTGTCATACACATCTGTTGTACACACAGTCCAGAAAAGGGAGGAAGGGGAAGCCGACACCCCTTGAACAATCAATAAACAAAACCCTAACCATTTTTGTATCATAGAAAAATCGTATGCGATTCAGGGCCTTTCGTCTAGATGAATTTGAAAAAATAAAAGAGACACGGTAGAAGAGGGAGGATGAATCCATAGGCACCCATTATCCATTTCTTAAGAAAAATTGTTTCTTTTCTCGTGGTCGTTCTGGCTATTTTGATGACTCCTGTTATTTTTTGGGGTACTTTTGATGTGATCGCGCTGCTCTATAACCATTTGCCAACGAGACTGATTGGATCTTTGAGAGTGAACATCTGATAGGCGTCTTTGCCTCTTTCTTGACTGTGTTAATCGCGATTGAAATTCTCTTAAATATTGTGATCTTTTGGGATAAAAACATGTTCCAAGTGAAACTTGTCGTGGCAACAGCCCTTACTGCCGTGGCACGAAAAGTGATTGTGACAGAGTATACTGTCGATTCAGCTCCCCTCATCTATACGCTAGCTGCCATTTGTTTCGCTCTTGGGACCACCTATTGGCTTTGTATTCCAGCAAGAGGTGGTAGAAGACACCGATTCTTCTTTTATTTAAAATATTTTTTATTAAATTAAAAATAATGAAAATATACGCTTATTTAAAACTGCAGATCAAATTTGTGATGAGATACCCCTTTTAAGCTCGGTATCCAATCTTTTTGATGCCTTGGTAATGAAGGCCATCGTGCTACGCAGGTTAGATCGATGCCCCACTTTTCATACGAGGGACAGCCAGATTCAAACGCATGTTTATCTCTGCCACCTCAAAGAAAAAAGCTACGCCCGTTGCGTTTTCGGTATTCTCTCTCCTTTAGGTAACGTTCCCATCTGGATCTATGATTTTTGTTTCCGTGGATACAATCACACAGTCTATGTCCTCTGCAAAGTTGCTGCCAATGGGCTTAATCTTCGACATGCCTCATGGGAACTTCGCAACGATGATGAAGTCGTGCGCGCTGACCTCCTAAAAACACCTCAAGCCCTCAAATATGCCCATCCCCGTTTTCGATCCAATCCCACACTTGCAGTGGATGTTTTAGAAAGAGGAGGAGGCACATGTGTCCATTTCATTGATCCTCTCTTGATTGTCAACGATGCGTTTATAGACAGACTCAGATTATCAAATGTGCGGATCGATCAAGGAATCCAAGATGTCTTGAGACATATGCTCCTCAATCAAACCCTCTATCCACGCCAGACTCTACCTAAACCCCCGCAGGGAAAAAACCTATGGGAAGAAGGGGCTTTTGAGTATTTATTGCCCAAGGGATAACCCGTTAGCTTTTCCAATCCTCTTTTGATTTAAAATTAACAACCACCCGCTCTCTTCATGGCAATTGTGGCCACTCAATTTGCAATTTTGCTAAGCGTTTACAAATGAGGGAATAGGTAGGGAGTTTTATTCCCTATCAGGAAAAAAGCCTATGATTGAATTGGCAAATCCTTCAGGCTTCCGTAAGAAATTTTGAAGTTAGGCTTCGATAGTAGCGCTAGCACTTAAATGAACGCATCACGATACTCAGTCAGGCTTCCTCCAGAAGAGACCTTCTTAAGTGTCTTGGTGGATTCACGTAGTTTTGGATCAATGAGAAAAAAGAGACTTCCGCGTTGAACGAGATTTCCGTTATACTTGCGCCAGATACGTTTCTGCATTCGAAACTTCTTGTTTTTCTTTTGTCGGTGAAATAAGGAGTTTCTTTATTGTAGATGAATTTTTTCAAGTCCTTTACTGAACCTTTTCAACAACACCCTGCACACAATATAACCGCCGATGAAGTGGTAATATACGATTACAATAGTATGAGTGAATGCCACAAGCAATCAGTGGAGTAATTAAAAATAGACCTTGCAAAAGCCGGTGATGCCAACCGCCGAAGCCGCTTTAGCCAGTTCGGGTTAAAAGATTCAACAGTCAATGCTAAAAACCAAGTTTTAAAGCGTAGTTCTGACTGGGCCGAAGTGCGCCCTGAATGGGGACTTGCGCAGAACGCAGCCTTTATTATTGGACCACGAGCCTTAACCAAACAGATAGATTTGCATGGTCGGTGCTTTTCGCATTCTTATGAGTGGAATCAAGATGAAAATGGCAAATCGCTTGAAACTATTCTTATCGCACCTGTGGTGGTCGCAGAATGGGTCAACACCCAGTATTTCTTTTCAACTATTGACAATATTTCTTATGGCAGTGGCAGTAAAATCACTCACACTATTAGAGGTAAAATTGGCTTAATGCAAGGAAGCGGAAGTGATTTGATGCGTGGACCTCCGCTACAATCGGTAAACTCAACAGACGACACGCAGTATCATGAGCCCATGCGCTTGCAAGTAGTGGTTTGTGCGCACTGCGCAGGCATTGAATCGATGATTGAAAAGCAGCCCATATTGAAAACAGTATCTTTTAACGATTGGGTAATCCAGGTAGCGATAGATCCGGCTGATAATAAGCCCTACCGTTTGATTGAGGGGAAAAATGGAAAGAAATCCGCACATTTTAAAGAGTTGAAAAATAGATTCCGCAATGACTGAACCCAATCTTAGAACCGGTGCTTATTTAGGTAAGTCATGTCTTCTAGCAACCATGCACGATAAGCAAAAAGCCATTTCACCCTCTTTTTCAAAGATCCTCCAACTTCGAATAGAGGTCGCACAAATTGATACAGATCAGCTTGGGACATTCACCGGAGAAATAGAACGGAAAGGAAGCGCTCTCGATTGCGTTCGTCAAAAATGCGAACTCGCCATGAATAAAACGGGTGTTGATATAGGCATTGCAAGTGAAGGGAGCTTTGGGCCACACCCTTTTATTCCATTTATAGCCAGCGATCATGAAATTTTATACTTCATTGATCGAGACCGAGGTTTTCATCTCTATCAATCATTGCTTAGCTCAAAGACAAACCATTGTATGAAAGCTATTTCCGATTCTAAAAGATTAAAAGAATTTGCTGATCAAGTGCTATTTCCTTCACATGGATTAATCGTAAGGCCAAACAAATGTCAGACTAAGGCTATGATCTTCAAAGGCATCCAAACATTTGATCAGCTTGAAGAGGCATTCATTAAATGTTGGAGAGCTTCGCTAGATGGCTTGGCATCTGTAGAGACTGACATGCGAGCTCATATGAATCCTACGCGTATGGGAGTCATCAAAGAGTTGGCTGATAGTTTTGCCTTGCGACTTGCAACGCCATGTCCACTATGCTATAACCCGGGATGGGGAATAGTGGGCAACAAGAAAGGGCTGGAATGCGAAATGTGTGGTTTTGAAACTGAAATGGTTAGATCTGAAATTTTTGGTTGCGCGAAGTGCGACTATAAGGAAACCAGGTCAAGACAAGATGGATTAACTCAAGCTGAACCTCAGTATTGCTCGTGTTGTAACCCCTGATTCTTTTTGGATTTTACTGTCTCAAAGGGACAATTCATGAAAATATTGATACTGATCTCGGTAGTTTTAGTAATTCTAGCAGCATTATTAGGCACTTTAATGAGTCATGTGGAGCAACCAAAATATAGGGTGATACTCGCAGAGAACAACATCGAATTGCGAGAGTATGCACCGCTACTTTTAGCTGAAGTTGAAGTGTCAGGTGAACGAAAAGAGGCGATCAATCAAGGCTTTAAAATGCTTGCCGATTACATTTTCGGCAATAATGTTTCAAAGACAAAAATGGGGATGACGGCACCTGTTACAAGTGAATTAAACGAAAAGCTGGCCATGACAGCTCCGGTTATGCAGCAGGGCCAGGAAGACAAATGGAAGGTGAGATTTGTCATGCCGACAGGCTATACTCTTGACACCCTTCCAAAACCCAATTCTTCACGCATAAATTTGATTCCCATTCCAACCAAACGTTTTGTGGTCATACGCTTTTCGGGTTTGGCCGGAGAAGATAACATTCAACTTCATACGGAAGAACTTAAAGCCTATATTTCAGAAAAAAAATTAAAAACGGTTGGCAGCCCAGTGCTAGCCTTTTATAATCCGCCTTGGACATTACCTTTTTTGCGCCGTAATGAAGTGATGATCGAAGTCCCCTTCTCTCCGAGGGATTGATGATAAAAATCCTGTCCTATTCATTTTTATTGGTATTGGGTTTAGTTGGATCACAATTCAGAGCGGGGTTTGGTGACGAGTTTATAAAACTTGGAACAATGTTCAGTTTATCTTTTATTATGATCTATGTTGGGTATGAATTCGAGATAGATAAATCCAACCCTAAAAAGTACGCATGGGATTATATTGTATCAGCTACTGCTGCTGCATTTCCTTGGATGTTCTGCGCGGCGTACTTTATTTGGATGCTTGATATGAATTCTTGGAACGATGCACTTTTATTGACACATTTCTCTTCCCCTACATCTGCGGGTGTGTTGTTTTCTATGTTGACATCAGCAGGCCTAGCATCAACATGGGTATTCCGCAAAATACGGATCCTTGCGATATTTGACGATCTTAATATAATTTTACTTCTGGTTCCTTTAAAAATCATGATGGTAGGGTTAAAGTGGGAACTAATAGTTGTTATATTAGTACTCGTTTTTCTTCTGTGTCTGGCATGGCGTTTTCTGCACCTATTGCGATTGCCTATTAGTTGGCCTTGGGCCATTTTTTATGCCCTGGTTATTACTGGATTATGCGAAACACTGGATCTATCAAGCAGATTTATTCACGATGCGGTACCTGCATATATAGAGGTGCTATTCCTTGCTTTTGTTCTTGGTTGTATGTTGGAAAGACCTCCGGGACAAAACCCCCATACTGACGATAAACGGATAGGCCATTTAGAAGGTCCAGAAGATTCTCACACACAGCTTGTGTTGGCGATTGTAGTATCCATCTTTATGATTATGGTAGGACTTTCAATGCCACCCATTCTTGCCGATGGCATCCTATGGAGCGTGCTAGCTGGACATGTGATTTTGGTTACCTTGATTTCAAATCTTGGCAAGATGTTTCCGCTATTATGTTACCGGAAGGAAGCAAGCTTGCGTGAACGATTGGCGGTGTCTATAGGAATGTTTCCTCGTGGAGAGATGGGCGCTGGTGTTCTCGTCATATCGATGGGTTATGGCTTAAGTGGAATGCCATTAACAGTAGCTGTATTTTCATTGACTCTAAACCTATTGCTGACTGGCCTATTTGTTATTGGAGTGAAAGAACTTATCGGAACAGAACCATGACTATATTTATGATGTTCCTGGGTTTGGCAGTTCTAGTCTTTGGAGCAGAACTATTAGTCCGAGGAGCTTCGCGTTTTGGAGCAGCCATCGGAATTTCGCCTTTGGTCATAGGGTTAACAATCGTCGCTTTTGGCACCAGCTCGCCTGAAATGGCTCTAAGCGTAAAGGCCGCATTAACAAATCATCCAGATTTAATCATTGGTACCAATATAGGTAGCACAGTCTTTAATATCCTTTTCATTTTAGGCCTGTGTTCTTTAATAGCGCCTCTTGTGGTCTCTCAACAATTGGTTTGGTATGAGGTGCCTATCATGATTGGAGCGCATCTAATCCTCTTGGTTATGTGTCTTGATGGTAGGATTGATCGATTAGATGCCTTAATATTATTTTCAGGGATTATTGCTTATACACTCTTCGCAATCTATAAGGGTCGCAAGGAAACGAAGGCTATACTCAAAGAGTACCAGACAGCATTTGCACCCAAGATGCCTGAACAAAATGCACTATTCGTTGGTAAGCAACTAGTTTTGATAATAACAGGATTGGTTTTTTGCGTTCTTGGTGCCAACTGGTTATTGGATAGTGCTGTAATCTTAGCCCGGGTATTGGGTGTAAGTGAACTTGTCATTGGTATGACCCTAGTGGCAGCCAGCACTTCATTTCCAGAATTGGCAACTTCTATAGTTGCAACTATCCGCGGACAAAGGGACATCGCTATTGGTAATGTGGTAGGTAGTTGCATTTTCAATATTCTTGGAATTGTTGGTGTGGCAGGTTTAGTAGCACCCGATGGTATTGCGATTGCGCCATCGGTGACGCGATTTGATTTGCCTGTAGCCATCGCCGCTTGTGTCGCTTGCCTACCTATTTTTTTTACAGGCCATAAAGTTTCACGTGGGGAAGGGGTGCTGTTTTTGGGATATTACGCAGCCTATACCAGTTATTTGGTCATGGCCTCTAGGGATCACGATTCTCTACCGATGTTTAGCCTAATTATGATGTGGTTTGTGGTTCCTTTAACATTAGTCACTATCATTATTTTTCTCTATCGGGCTCTTCGTTAAATCTAGAAACAGTAGTTCAAGATGCCAAGGCAATGTAAGATTTTTTAGCCATAGCGTCTTCAACTGCTGTTTCTAGGATCATAAGATAGGCCCATCGCAACTCAAAATGAGTATATGTCGGAGCCTGTTTGATTTCCGCTTGTTCACTCTTCTCCCCCATGTTAGCGAAGGCAGAAACGCCAAGAGTCAATGCTGTTGTCCAAAGCTAAGATCCGAAGCGACGACGCTTCCGATCTAGAGATGAATTTATTTTTTAGCGTCTGTCGCCGCTTTGACTGGGATCTTTTTTACATCGATCGTATTCAAATTTGCATGTGAAATCCACTGCCATTTGTCTTCGATTTTCCCCCAAACACTCATACGAGGTGTTGGTTGGGCAGAAAGACGAATGTCATCAATTGTTTCGCTAACAGAGATCATGTAAGTAACAATAAAAGAATCTTTCGCTTCTGTTACTTTTATATCGCTGATCCTATAGGAACCTAAGTTAAGGTTTTTAATCAGTTGGATTTCATCTTCTCTATTACGAGCTCCATCCGTGTGTATGGATTGAAAACCTTGTGCAATATGATTTTCAACGGCACTGAAGTTTCTATGCTTCATATCGTCCCACATCTGTTTTTCGAGAACTTCGCCCTGCGAAATATCTGCAAATAAAGAAAAGGAGATAAAGAACGTCATAAAACTAGTTACGATATATATTTTATTCATAAAATATCTTTTGGTTAGTAAAGTTTAACAAGATAATTAATGAGATCTTTCGATGTTATAATTCCAACCAGTTCGTGGTTTTTATTGACGACGGGAAGGGAGTGAAATCTACCAGTAGTAAGCTTGTCTGCGGCATTTCGGATCGTATCATCTTCCTGGATGCAAAGAGGATCCGGGGTCATGATCGATGCTACATCTAAAGTATGATCGAGAACAGCATATACCGCCTGCTTATCTGTAACACCAAATGACTGCTCAAAACTAACTCTGATCAAATCAAAATAACTTACAATTCCGATTAACTCTTTTCCATTTACAACTGGCAAATGATGAAACTTTCCTTCTGAAAAAAGTTTACCAATTTCAGAAATAAGCGTTTTTAAGTGAATCGTTTTAGGATTTGGGGTCATGATGTGCGATACAGTTTCATGATGTTTTAGATGAGGCATGCATAATCCTTTGTTAAGTATTATGACTGTAAACTAATTACGTCAATTTTCACAATGACAACGTGATATGTCCATTTCACTATTTAAACTAGAAAGGCCTTGTAGGATAAGTCTCACGAGTCAAGTCCTAAAATCTTGTATAAATTCCCGAGACTGTCCATTTTTTCGTGTAAATGGCTTTAATCATGTGTCCAAACCCAATCTATCTCCGTATGTAATGGATAAGTGGGAGATGATTGTTTTCCATTGGAATCGTCATGTCATATCCGTGTGTAAATTAGTTAGCCGCTTCACCTCCGCTACCGCTTCGGTTCCACTTCACTCCTTTTGAAGAAAAAGAATAGAAGCATCCGATCCCTCAAGATTTATTTACATAAAATCTGTACACTCCCGAATTTCACAAGATTTAGGACTCGACTTCTTCCAAAGATTCTAAAATTGAAAGACAGTCGGCAACCCTCACATGATCGTCGCCAAGGAGTTTACGATAAATCACTAAAGCGTGCAAAAAGTGTTCTTTTGCTTGTGGTTTGTTGCCTAAATCCCTTTCCACAATCCCTAAATTGTTTAAACAAATAGCAACATTCACATGATCGTCGCCAAAAAGTTTACGATAAATCACTAAAGCGTGCAAAAAGTGTTCTTTTGCTTGTGGTTTGTTGCCCAAACCCATTTCCACATCCCCTAAATTGTTTAAACAATCAGCAATACCCTCATGATCGTCGCCAAAAAGTTTACGATAAATCACTAAAGCGTGCAAAAAGTGTTCTTTTGCTTGTGGTTTGTTGCCCAAACC
>Ga0105046_10006743_pt1 | contig 18157 bp, 6 predicted proteins | sample MAT03_FD_78385 | JGI IMG/M metagenome (GOLD analysis project Ga0105046, IMG submission 78385) | Freshwater microbial communities from Lake Fryxell liftoff mats and glacier meltwater in Antarctica - MAT-03 (megahit assembly) | ecosystem: Environmental > Aquatic > Freshwater > Ice > Liftoff...
CAACATCACGTACACGGTGGTGGTGACGAACACCGGCCCGTCGAACGTGGTGGGCGCGACGGTCAGCGACATCATCCCGGCGAACATTACGGGTGCCGCGTGGACCGCAGTCTTCAACAGCGGTAGCGGCAACGCGAGCGGCAGCGGCAACATCGCCCAGACGATCAACCTGAGCAGCGGCGGCAACGTCACTTACACGATCACCGGCAGCATCCTCGCCAGTGCCACGGGGAACCTGACGAACACCGTCACCGTCACGCCGCCCGCGGGCACCACCGACGGCAACCTGACCAACAACACCGCCACCGACACCAACTCGAACAACCCGGTCGTTGATCTTCGAGTGACGAAGACCGACGGAAGCGCGACCTACCTCCCAGGTGGCACGCTCACTTACACGATTGTGGTCACCAATGATGGCCCGTCGGATGCCGTGGGCGCCACGATCAACGACTTGCTCCCGGCGAACTTCACCGGTGCGACCTGGACAGCGAACTACACCAGCGGTGGCAGCGGGCCGGTCAGCGGCAACGGCAGCATCGCGAGCACCCTCAACCTTGCAAGCGGAGCCTCGGCCACCTTCTCGGTCACGGGCCTTATCAGTGCGAACGCGACCGGCCTCCTCACGAACACGGTCGTCGTGGCTCCTCCCGCGGGCATCACCGATGGCAACCTGACCAACAACACCGCGACCGACACCAACACGCTGAACGTCCCGCCTGGCATGCAGAAGTCGCTTGTCTCCACGTCCCTCACAGGCACGACAGGCAGCCTGGTCGCTGTGGGCGAGACGATCACCTTCGGCCTTGTCGCGACGCTGCCGGAAGGCACAAGCACGGGCGTCGTGGTCACGGACTTCCTGCCACCCGGCCTGCAGTATGTTTCATTCAGCGTCGTCACCAGTGCCGCGGGCAGTTTCGGCCTGCTCTCCACCGACTTCGTCGGCACGCTGCTGTCGCCCACGGTGAATCCGACCGCGGGTGACGGCAACGACGTCTCCTTCAGCTTCGGCACCGTCATCGCCACGGCGGACAACCTGCCGAACAACAGCTTCCTCATACTCATCACGACACGTGTGTTGAACGTCCCCGGCGGCACCCCGCTCACCAACACCTCGTCGCTGACAACCGACACCGTCCCGCCGATCACCTCGCCGCCGGTCACGACCACGTCGGTCGATCCGGAACTGACGATCGACAAGACCGTGACGAGCGCGGATACCAGCGTCGATGGCGGCTCCACGGTGAACTACCAGCTTGTGATCAGCCACACCGGGGCGTCCACAGGCCCGGCGTACAACGTCGCCATCGCGGATGCCCTCGCTTCCGTCGGCCTCACGCTCAACACGGGTTCCGTCAGCATCACAGCGCCCACCGGTTACGCCAGTGTCTCGGATACCTCCACCGCCAGCGGCCTGAACATCGTCGTCACCGAACTGCGACTTGGCGACACCATCACCGTCACGTTCTCCGCCACGCTGAACGGGACCACGCAGACGGTTGTCCCCACGCCGGGCAGCACGGTGACGAACAGCAGCACTCTCGACTACACCACCGCGCCGAGCAATGGACGTACGGAGCCGCGAACGTCGGACACAGCGAACATCACGGTCAACACCAACAGCATTAGTGGTGAGATCTATGTCGACCTCAATGGCGACGGGCAGCGGAATCCGGGCGAATCGCTGATCACGGGCCAATCGATCACCATCACCCTGACGGGGACGGACAACCTCGGCAACGTCGTGACTCAGAGTCTGACGACGACGACAGGCACCTACACCTTCACGAGCCTGCGGCCCAGCGGTGCGATCGGCTACACCATCACCCAGGCCACGCAACCCGCGGGCTTCCTGGATGGACCCGATTCTCCGGGCACCCCGTTCGGAGGAACGGGCAACGTCACGCCGGGCTCGGAAGTCATCACGAGCGTCGTGATCCCGCAGAACGCGGCTCAGGATGGCGTGGCAAATGTCGGTGGCAACTACAGCTTCGGCGAAATTGTTCCTGGCACTCTCACAGGTGAGATTTACTCCGACCTGAACAACAATGGAGTTCGCGACGCCAACGAAACGCTCATCACCGGACAGGCCATCACATTGGCCCTCACGGGAGTGGACAATCTCGGTGCCTCGGTCAGCCGAACTCTGACGACATCGACGGGCACGTATTCCTTCACGGATCTGCGTCCAAGTAACGCCTCCGGCTACACGATCACGCAGACCACGCAGCCCGCGGGGTTCCTCGACGGCAGCGATACTGCCGGCACGCCGTTCGGCGGCAGTGGGAATACCACTCCAGGTTCGGATGCGATCACCGGTATCGTGATCCCCACCAACCCCACCCTGGGCAACAACACGGGTAGCAATTACAGCTTCGGCGAACTTCAGTCCGCGACCGTGGGCGACACGGTGTGGAACGACCTCAACGGCAACGGGCGCCGCGACAACGGCGAACCCGGCATTGATGGCGTCAGCGTCACCATCGCAGGTGTAAATGACGCCGGCTTGCCGTTCTCGAACACCACCGTCACCTCGGGCGGCGGCCTGTATTCCTTCGACAACCTTCGCCCTGGCAACTATGCCGTCACCTTCGGCAATCAAGTTGGGAACGTCACTTACATCCGCACGGTGGCGAACGTCGGCGGTGATGACACCATCGACAGCGATGGCAACGTGACCACGGGAACCACGGCGAACTTCACTCTGGTCCCGAACCTGTCCTTCAACACGGTGGACCAGGGTCTTTACATCCCCGTGACCCTTGGCGATCGCGTCTGGTTCGACACCAACGCCAATGGCAATGAGGACGTGGGCGAGCCAGGCATCCCCGGCACCACTGTGCAAGTCACCTGGCTCGGAACGGATGGCGTTGTCGGCGGCGGCGATGACCAGAACTTCACCACCACCACGGGCGCCGACGGGGCCTGGTCCATCGGCAGCCTGCCGCCGGGCAACTTTGTCGTCGCCGTCACCAGCCTGCCTTCGGGTGTCGGTAACGCGACCTATGACCTCGACAGTGGCACCACCAACCCGAATGGCTCCACTGCCGTCACCACCACCTCGGGCGTGAACCGTAGCGATCTCGACTTCGGCTTCGGCGGACCGGCCACGCTCTCGGGCGGTGTGTATGTCGATGCCAACAACAACGCCGTCCGCGAGTCGGGCGAACTCCCCATCGCGAATGTGGCGATCGCCCTGAGCGGCACCGATATCTTCGGCAGCCCGGTGACTCGCAACACAGTCACCGATGCCAACGGCAACTACAGCTTCGGTAACCTCGTCCCCGGCACTTACACCATCACCGAGACGCAACCGGCCCGCTGGGCGGATGGCACGGACACTGTCGGCACCGTCGGCGGCATCCCCAATGGCTCCGTCGGCGATGATGTCACCGGGGGCATCGTCGTCGCCGTCAGCCAGAACGGCATCAACTACAACTTCGGCGAACGTGGGGCCTCGATCAACGGCCAGGTGTTCTTCGACGCCAACCGTGACGGCGCCAGGCAGGGGAACGAAACGACCGGAATTGCCGGGGCCACCGTCGTCCTTCGGGATAGCGGCAACAGTATCGTCGCCACCGTGATCACCGACGGATCGGGCAACTACCTCTTCGAGAACTTGCCCTCCGGCAACTACACCGTCACCGAGACGAACAACCCCTCCTTTGGCGACCCCGCCAGCGGAGTGTTCGCACCGAACTCACGGCCGATCAGCCTCACGCCGGGCCAGGTCGCCACAAACCAGAACTTCGGCGACACGCTCGCCTCCGTGACCGGCATCGTGTACGTCGATCAGGACTCCAGCGGCAATCTCACCGCGGGCGACCCGCGTCTCTCCGGCGTGCAAGTCACCATCACCGGCAACGGGCCCGGCGGCCTCTTCACGCTCAACGCCATCACCGATGCCAACGGCGTCTACAGCTTCAACGCCGTTCCCGCGGGCGTCCTCACCATCACGGAGACCCAGCCCGCGGGTTACGCCGACGGCCCCGAGAACCTTGGCACTGTCAACGGCAACGCCACGGGATCGGCTTCCAACAACACCTTCTCGAACCTGACCGTCCCCGCGGGTTCGACCGGCATCAACTACAACTTCGGTGAGCAGGCTCCGTCGCTCACGTTCATCACCGGCACCGTCTTCCTCGACCTCAACAACGATGGCCAGCCCAACGGCAACGAGACCGGCATCGGCAATGTCACCATCCAACTCATCAATGCAAACGGGACCGTCGTCGCCACCACCACCTCGAATCCGGATGGCTCGTACCTCATCAGCGGCATCACGCCGGGGAACTACACGCTCCAGCAAATCCAGCCCGCGGCTTTCGGGTCCAGCACGCCGAACACCCTTGTCGTCACCGTGCCGCCCGGCGGACTCCCCAGCCAGAACTTCGGCGAAACGATCGGCACCATCGGCGGCCGGGTGTATGTCGATACCAACGGCGACACGGTCTTCAGCGGCAGCGATGTACCGCTCGCCAACGTCACCCTCACGCTCAACGGCGTTGATGTCGACGGTAACCCCGTCACGCGGACCACGAGCACCGATGCAGGCGGAAACTACTCCTTCTTCGGGCTCCGCGGCGGCAACTACACCATCACGGAAACCCAGCCCGCCGGTTTCAACGACGGGCCGGATACGGTCGGCTCGGCCGGCGGCCTGCTCAGCGCTCCCGATTCGCTGATCGCCATTCCGCTGGGCAGCGGTGTCAACGCCACCGGCTACAACTTCGCCGAACGCGGGCCCGCGATCACAGGCACCGTCTTCAACGACCAGGACCGCAACGGCGCCCTGAACGGCACCGAACCCGGCATCGCCAGCGTCACGCTCCGGCTCATCGACAGCAACGGCAACCAGGTCGCCACGACCACCACGGACGCCAACGGCCGCTACGTCTTCAACAGCGTGCCCGCCGGTAACTACACCATCATCGAAGTCCAGCCCTCCGGTTATGGCGACTCGCCCAACGGCCCGTTCAACCTCGATTCGCGACCGATCGTGCTGCCCCTCGCCGGCATCAGCGGCCAGAACTACGCCGACGTCCTTGGAAGCCTTTCCGGCCGCGTGTACATCGACTCCAACAGTAACGGCCAGCCCGACTCGGGCGAGATTGGCATCCCCGGCACGCAGATCGTGCTCACCGGGACGGACGTCAACGGCAACGTCATCAACCGGGTCGTCGCCGCGGACGCCAACGGCAACTACACCTTCACCGAACTGCCCGCCTCGAATCCCGACGGCTACGCCATCACCGAGACGCAACCCGCCGGCTACGCCGACGGCCTCGATCGCGTGGGAACCGCGGGCGGCATCCTCGGCAACGACACCGTCACCGCCATCCCCTTCGGCGCCGGCATCGTCACCACCAATTACGACTTCGGCGAACAGGCCCCGACCTCGAACGCCAACACCACCTTCATCGCGGGCACCGTCTATCTCGACCGCAACCGCGATAGCGCCCTCAACGGCACCGACCGCGGCTTCGGCGGCGTCACCCTCACGCTGATCGACTCCGTCAACGGAATCTTCGGCGATGGCGACGATGTGGTCGTCGGCAACACCACCAGCAACACCACCAGCGGCACGTATCTCTTCAACAACGTCGGACCAGGGACCTATCGCATCGTCGAGACGCAGCCCTTCGGCTTCGGCTCCAGCGAGGCGCCCACGAACACCCTCGACATCGTCGTCGGCAATGCTCCGATCACCGGCCGAAACTTCGGCGAGACCGCCGGTTCCATCACCGGTGTCGTCTACTTCGACGCCAACTCCAACGGCGTCTTCGACGCGGGCGACTCGCCGATCGTCGGGGCAATCGTTTCCCTCGACGGCGTTATCGACACCAACGGCCCGCCTCAGACTTACCCGCCGACCCTCTTCGTCACCGGTGTCGATGGCCGCTTCACCTTCGAAGATCTCCCCGCGGGAACGTACCAGATCGGCGAGTCCCAGCCCGCGGGTTTCTCCGATGGCGCTGAAACCCTCGGCACCGTGAACGGCAACCTCACGGGAATCGTCGGCAGCGATAACTTCACTGGCATCGTGATCCCCGCCGCCGGCATCGGAGCCGGGTACAACTTCGGTGAACTGATCGCTCCTCCCGCTGGCGCCACCATCACCGGCACCGTCTTCCACGATCGCGATGGCGATGGTTCCCCGGATGCGGGCGAAGAAGGGATCAACGGCGTTCTCATCGAGATTCTCAACGGCGCCGGCAACGTCGTCGCCAGCACCACCACCAAGCCCGATGGCACTTATGCCCTCACCGGTGTGCCGCCGGGCACGTACTCGATCCGCGAAACGCAACCCGCCGGCTACGGCAACAGCCCTTCCGGGCCTGCCGTCCTTCGCACGAACGTCGTGGTGCCGCCCGCCGGGATCACCGGCCAGAACTTCGCCGAGACCCTCGGCCGTCTCTCGGGCACGGTCTTCCTCGACCTCGACAACGACGGTATCCGGGATTCCGGCGAGGTCGGCCTCGGCGGCGTCCTCGTCACTGTCACCGGCACCGATGCCGCGGGCAACCCCGTCTCACGAAACGCCCTCACCGACGGCAACGGCAACTACACCTTCGCCGACCTGCCGGGTGGAACTTACTCCGTGATCGAGACTCAGCCCGCGGGCTACCTCGACGGTATTGACACCGCAGGCACCGCCGGTGGAAGCACCGCCACCAACGACGCCATCACGGTCGTCGTCATCCCGGGCGGCGCCAACACCACGGGCTACAACTTCGCCGAGCGGCCCCCGCTCACCACGCCGGGCAACACCTCCGTCAACGGCGTCGTCTACATCGATCGCAATCGCGACTCCGCCATCGACGGCACCGACTCCGGCCTCGGCGGCGTCACCATCCGCCTCTTCAACGCCTCCAACCTCGAGATCGCGAACACCACGACCAGCCCGAATGGCAGCTACTCCTTCCCCAACGTCGGTGCCGGCAACTACTCCGTCCGCGAGGATCAACCCGCCGGCTACGGTTCGAGCGAAACGCCCACGAACGTCGCCAACATCAGCATCCCCGCGAACCCCACATTGCCGATCACCGGCATCGACTTCGGCGAAATCCTCGGCACCTTCGCGGGAGGCGTCTATCTCGATAGCAACAACAACGGCGTCCGCGATGGCAACGAAGTTGGCCTCGCAGGCGTGCAGATCACGCTCAGCGGCACGGACCCCAGCGGCCCGGTGAATCGCATTGCCTTCACCGACGCCAACGGTGCGTACACCTTCACGGATCTCCTCGCGGGCACCTATACGCTCACCGAGACACAGCCCGCCGGCCTCGCGGATGGCAACGACACCGTCGGCTCGCTCGGCGCAGGGTCCATCTTCAACGACCAGTTCGCGAACATCACGCTCCCGTCCGGGCAGGACGGTGTCAACTACACCTTCGCCGAGCAGCCCCCGACCACGCCGCCAGGAACGACCTTCATCAGCGGCACCGTCTTCTTCGATCGCAATCGCGACGGTGCACCCGCCGGGAATGAACCGGGCCTTGGCAACGTCAGCCTGGGCCTCTTCGACCTCGCGGGCAACCTCATCGCGAACACCACCACCGCTGCGGACGGCTCCTACATCTTCACGGGCATCCTCCCCGGTTCGTACGTCGTCCGCGAAACCAACCCTGATGGTTACGGCGATAGCACCCCGAACGACCTCACCATCACCCTGCCCGCCACCGGGCTCAGCGGTCAGAACTTCGGCGACACCCTCGCCAGCCTGGCCGGAGCCGTGTTCGTCGATCTCAATAACGACGGCGTCCGCCAGAACAACGAGCCCGGCATCGCCAACGTCCTGATCTCGCTCTTCAATGCCAACGACACGTTCGTCGCCAACACGACGACCGCCGGCGACGGCTCATACCTCTTCGACAACCTCCCCGCGGGCGTCTACCGCGTCGTGGAAACGCAACCCGCAGGCTACAGCGACAGTACCGACACCGTCGGCACCGCCGGCGGAGCCCTCGTCGTCAACGACGCCATCGCCAACATCCCCATCGGAGCCGGCGTCAATGCCCTGTCCTACCAGTTCTCCGAGGTCGGCTCCATCATCACGGGACGTGTCTACTACGACCGAAACCAGGACTCGATTTTCAACGGCAACGATACCGGCCTCGGCAACATCATCATCGATCTCATTGATCCCAACACCAGCCAGGTGATCCGCACCGCCGTCACCGGCCCCGACGGAACTTACAACTTCACCGGCCTCGGCGCCGGCAACTACACACTCCGCGAGACCCAGCCCACCGGCTACGGTTCCAGCGAAGCCCCGACCAACACCATCGCCATCACCCTCGGCAACCAGACCCTGGGCAACGTCAACTTCGGCGAGACGCTCGGCAACATCACCGGCAGGGTCTACTCGGACTTCAATCTCAACGGCGTCTTCGACACCGCCAACAGCACCAACCCGGACATCGGCATCGCCAACGTCACCCTCACCCTGCGAGATGGCGGCAACAACATCGTTGCCACCACCGTCTCCGCGGCCAACGGCATCTATTCCTTCGACGACCTGCCCGTCGGCAACTACACCGTGATCGAAACTCAGCCGCCGCCCCCGAACGTCAACTCCTCGCCCGGTGATCCCGTCTACTACGAAGGTGCTGACAACATCGGCTCCCTCAATGGCACGCGAGTGGCCAAGAACCAGATCAGCCTCACGCTCGGCCTTGACGGCCAGACGCAGATCAGCCAGAGCGCCACGGGGTACAACTTTGGCGAGGTGCCTCCGGCGGATCCGTTCGGCTTCGTCTATCAGGACGTGAATCGCAATGGCGTCCGCGACACGGGCGAACCCGGCATCGCAGGCGTCACCATCACGCTCAGCGGCACTGTGCGAGTCGTCAACGCGGACGGCAGCGTCGCCACGCGGCCCATCACCGCTGCGGACGCACCCAACGGCCTTGTGCAGATCACGAATGCCAACGGCTTCTACGACTTCAACCCGATCCCGCCGGGCACGTTCACCATCAGCGAAACGCAACCTGCCGGCTTTTTGGACGGTGCGGAACAGGACGCCGATCCGAACGGCCCGCCCTCCACGATCGGGCCGGACAGCTTCACGATTGTGTTGAACCCGTTCCCGATTCGCGGCCCGTTCAACTTCGGCGAGACGCTGCTGCTGCCCACCACCAGCCTGCCGCCCCTCGTCTACACCGATCCGGGCGACATCAGCAAACGGCAGTTCCTCGGCAGCACCAACGGCGGCACCGGGGTGACGACCACCGACACCGCCCCCGATTTCACCGCGGTCAACGGCACCGGACTGCTGGCGCCGAACCTCGTCGCCATCTCCGGCGGCTCGGGCTGGGTCCGCGTCTTCGACTATGGCACCCGCAACGAACGCTTCCGATTCCAGCCTTACGGCAACACCGATATGGAAATCCGCGTCGCAACCGGCGACGTGAACCGCGACGGCATCCAGGACATCATCACAGCGGCCGGGCCCGGCGGCAGCCCGCACGTCATGATCTTCGATGGCGTCACCGGTGGCGTGCTCGGCAGCTTCTTCGCCTTCGATGCGAGCTTCAGGGGCGGCCTGAACCTCGGCGTTGGCGACATCAACGGCGATGGCTTCGCGGACATCGTCGTCGGGGCCGATGCGGGAGGCACCCCGCTTGTCGCGGTCTTCGACGGACGCACGCTTGGCAGGATCTCGACCTTCCAGGTCTTCGAGTCCACCTTCCGCGGCGGCGTGCGAGTGGCCGTCGGCGATGTGAACGGGGACACGCGAGCGGATATCGTCGTCACCGCAGGCGACGGCGGCGGCCCTCGAGTTGCAGGCTTCGATGGTGCGAGCGTCGCCACCGGCACCGCGACACCCGCCAAGATGTTCAACGACTTCTACGCCCTCAACGAGGGCCTGCGGATGGGGTTCTTCGTCTCCCTCGGCGACACCAACAACGACGGCTACGCCGAGATCTTCACCGGGGCCGGCAAGGGCGGCGGTCCGCGGGTCACGGTCTTCGACGGCAGGGCCCTCACCACCAGCGGCAACCTCACGGTCGTCAGCAACTTCTTCGCCGGCGACCCGAACAGCCGAAGCGGCGTCCGCATCCTGGCCCGCGACCTCAACAACGACAAGCGTCCGGAAATCCTCTCCGTGTACGCCCCGGGTGGTTCGACGCAGGTGTTCACTTACGACATCCTTAACTACTCCCAGATCGACGTCTTCTTCGGCTTCGATCCGCTTCTCAAGGATGGTCTGTACATCGGGTAATGTGGGTGTGAAGCGCGTTAACAATGTGTAGTGAATTCCAGAAGCCCACCCGTGCAAGCGGGTGGGCTTCTTCGCGAGCGTCACGGCTCGAGTGATGGTCTGGTGACGCGGCTTGTGTCTGTTTGTCAAGCTCCGGCTTGTGATGACGGCACGCTTTGGCCTCCTCGATGAACTTCTCGGCGCGGAGGCTCATCGTCGCTGCAGAGGTCGCCTTGCGGTCCAATTCAATCATAATACGAGCAGACGCGCGGCAGGTCCCCGGGACACGCTCGACTCTATTGGATCGCGACCACCTGAGCTGTGCCGTAGGGCGACTGCAGTGTTTCTAACGGCCACATGAGTTCCCAACCATCTAAAACAAAGACATTAACATCATGGCTTCCGTCCCCAAAAAAGTAGCCGAGCGACTTGTCGCTGGACTCAAACGATACCAGCCGATTCTTATCGCTGCAAAAGCCCGCGATGTGGGTGAAACCGACACCGTCACCATCGTCAAGGACATGCTTGCGGACATCTTCGGATACGACAAGTACTCCGAGCTTACATCCGAGTATGCCATTCGCGGCACTTACTGCGACCTCGCCATTAAACTTGACGCCAAGCTCTCTACGCTTATCGAAGTCAAGGCCATTGGAATCGAGCTTAAAGAACAGCAAGTTAAGCAAGCCGTGGACTACGCCGCCAACCAAGGCGTAGACTGGGTTTTGCTGACGAACGGCATCCGGTGGTGTGTCTATCGTGTGTTTTTTACCCGCCCAATCGGGCAAGAGCTTGTTGTGGACATCGATATTTCGGCGCTTATACCCCGCTCCGAAAGCGACATCGAGACCCTTTATCTGTGGTGCAAGGAGGGCTGGCAGCGATCCGCGCTTGGCGAATTCCACACTCAGAAACAGGCCCTCAACCGTTTCTTTTTAGGCGCGACAGTTCTATCCGATCCCGTGCTGGAGATTGTCCGCCGCGAGCTACGTCGTGTGTCGCCCGACGTTCGCATCGACATCGAACAGATCCGTACCGTTCTTATCAATGAGGTTCTCAAGCGTGAGGTCATGGAAGACCCCAAAGCCGACGAAGCTCGCAAGAAGATTGGCCGTGCCGCTAGCAAGGCTCTCCGTGCCAAGGAAGCCAAAGCCGACGAATCGCAGTCGGAGACTTCGCCCGCTGACGCAGAATCGACGCCAATCGATGAGCCTCCCGTCGCTTAGTCAAACGCTGCCCCAGGAACCTCTTTGGGGGACGAGGAGGCGTGAGGGCGAGGCGTGAGGGCGAGGCGTTCGACTTGTTCCACTTCGCTCGGCGCGTACCTTCCATGTCGTCTCGACCCGAGACGTTTACTGGCTCGCCCTGATTGTTGCCCTCCGCGGGTTCGATTTGCTTTGATGGCTCTGCAAGCGACTCCGATTCTCTTCAGGAAGCTCCGCGGTGATCTCCACATCGAAACGCGGGTCGTGCGGCTTCCTGCGGCGATGTGGAACGCAGTTGCGAGATGTGGTCCACGGGAGCCATCGTGCCTTACGGCTGGCGAATCAACAATTGTCGGGATTCCCGTTTCAACCTCTCTCAACTCTACCAGAATCGTAGACGCTTATCGGTGTGTAATGGGACGTGATTCCAGTCACCGCTCGATTCGGAAATCGAGCGCGGTGATGAGGTTAAACTCGATTAGGAAGTGATTCCAGCTTTCGACATGGTTCCACCAAAGGGTGGGAGGGGCGGCCCTGGAATCAACCGGTATGCGACGAGTCGGCTCGCTCATGGCTCGGAGAGTTGTTGATGCCTTGATCCTTGCACCGCGGCTCCGCTGCGACGCCGCAAGCGGCGAGGCGTTACTTCTCCGCGCGGAACTCCAGCAGGCCCATTCCCTCGGGGCGCGGGGTGGCGTCCGCGGGCGTGCTCCAGGACTGGATTCCCTTGCCAGGGAGCACGCGGGTGGCGTTGACCGCCCAGTGTCGGCCGTGGCTGGGGCGGTCGCCGGTCAGTTCGCCCAGGGGGATCGCGTACTCCGCGGTCCAGCCGGTGTCCTCGCCGTGGAAGCCGACAAAGTACCTGGGATTCCAGGTGCGGTCGCCCCAACAATCCTCGGCGAGGTTGCCGCGGCGATCGATCTGGAAGCGGTAATACGTCTGGTAGTCGCGGTCGAGGTCCAGCAGAATATCGACGCGATCCTGGCCCGTGAGATCCGCATCGCGGCTCCGCTTCGTCACGGGCAGCACCTCCGAGCCCGTCGGTTGCGAGCAGCGGACGCCGATGTAGAGGAAGCGATCGTCGTAGCAGAAGAGAACCTCGGTGCGATAAGCCTCCAGGTTCTTGCCATCGCTCGCCGCCGTCGCGGGTTTCAGGACCACCGGTTTGTGCAGTTGCCAGCAGGCGTCATCCAGTTTCCCATCGAGGAACGGGCGCGTATCCGTGTGCCGACTGATAGCGAGCGGCTTGGGTTGCTCGATGAAGTAGGCGCGATTGATCGTCCAGAGTTCGGCCGCGAGGGCATCGCGATAAACATCCGCTCCGGCCGCGGCCGCGATGGCCTGGGGCGCGCTTTTGAAGTAGTCCATGATGAACTTCTCGGCCTCGGCGTGCTTGCCGAGATGCCGCCGTGCGGCCATCAAGCAGAGCCACGCCGCCGGATCGCGTGCGGAGGCCGGCCCGAACGCAGCGAGTTTGGGTTCCAGGGCGAGGCCGGCTTCGTGCCACTTCTGGGTCGCATCCGCATCCTCGACGCGATAACGATCCTCCGTCATGCCAACGAGCGAGCCCACGGCCGAGCCGCCCACGGGCACCACGAGGTCGCGGCCCTTCGGTTGAAACGCCGCCTGCTGGAAGATCACCTGCTGCTGAAGCTCGACGCGACGCCGGGTTTCGCTTGAGGAGTGGTAACGCAGCATCCAGCGGACCGCTTCCACCGCGAGGGGATGCCCAGGATAGCGTTCGCTGAGCAGGGAGAAAACCTCGCGTGCTTCCGCCCAGCGGCCGATGCGGACGAACTGCATGGCGACGCCATGAGCCGTGCGAGCCGCGAGATCGTCCGGCATCGCCTTGAGCGAATCGCCAAGCGGAGCGAGCAACTTGTCCACACTGATGTAATCCGCGTTCTCCGCGGCCGCGAGGCCCTGGAAATGTCGCCGACTCTGGCTGGCCTTTTTGCGTTCGGCGGTCGCTTCGACATCCAGCGGGCGTGTGCTGGCGTCGCGACGGGCCGAGCCTCCACGCGCCAGGTCGATCCCCTGCATCAGGTGTTCGTGGAACTCCGCACCCGGCGCGAGCCGATGCGACACGAGCTTATAACCGCACTGGGCCATCAAGGCCGAGTCGTCCGCCACGATGCGCCTGGCCGTCTCCGCGAAATCCTGGAGCGAGTCGCCGAGCTTGGAGTGGAACTCGGTGAAGTCGAGCTTCACCAGGATCTCCTTGCCGGCGGGGCCGACGCTGTACAGTTTCTTCGGCGCCCAGGGTTTCAGGCCCAGTTCGGTGATCTGTTCGGGAAAAGCCCTGGGGTCGCTGGCCTTCTTGAAGGCTTCCTGGGCCGCGAGAAGCATGAGTATGCTGGACGCGGGGCTGGTCGGCTCGGCGGACTCCACGAGAAGGACTTCGGGCTGCCAGGTGCGGATTGCGAGGACGGCCTGTCGGAGCATTTGTTCGTCTGCCCCGCCCGCATGAGCGCGATCCCAGGTGGCCATCAGATCGCGCGGGGGCAGCGTGGCCAAGTGTGGCGCCAGGGGGAATCCGAAGACAGTCTCGCCGACGGCTCCGCCTGCGAGTCGCATGGCGTGGCGAAGTCGAAGGTCGTCCGCCGCACGGTTGGGGCTCGCGGTGGCAGAGTCCGCGGTGATCATCGAGAGACTCGCCACGAGGTAGCCGTCCACGTGGCCCAGCATCGCCACGGTCTCCAGTGGCACGGCATGCGACGAGGCTTGCATCGTGAGCACGGCCGCCCGCTGCCCACCGAGGTGCCTCATGGTCCAGTTCTTGCCGCCATCGACCGTCGAGAGAATGGTGCCCAGTTCGCCGACGGCCCAGCCCATCTGCGAATCGAGGAAGTGAAGGCCATTGAGAGGAACCGACGAGTGCGTGGGCAGTACGTCCCAGTTCTTGCCGTGATCGGCACTGTGCAGCACGATGCTGCCCGGCCGGCCCGCAACCCAGACGTGCGTGCCCACGGCGGCGACGCAGCGGAAATCGCAGGCCGCCAGCGAGGCTGGGGTGAGGGGAATGTTCGCGAAGCCCCACTTGCGGCCGTCGCCGCTGGTGAGCACCATGCCGCCATCGCCGACCGCGTAGGAACGTTGTTCGCCCGCCTTCACGCCATGGACGGTGCGACCGCTGAGGGGATCGATTTCCGCCTCGGCGAGGTTCAGCGTGCGGTCCATGTGAATCGAGGAAAGCTTCGACCACGCGCCGCCGAGGACGCCCGTTCGAGCCGGGGTGAAGTCGAGGGCTCGCCACGACGGAGCGCGAGTCTTGGAGGCCGTGGGCAGCCATGACTTGCCGCCGTCGGTGGTGCTGAAAACGCCGCCGGGAAAGGCGTCCGAGCCGTCGCCGCAGACGATGCCATTGTTCTCGTCGAAGAAGCGTACGGCATTGATCCCAGGGAGAAGTTGGCTGCTGACCTCCTCCCATTCGATGCCGCCATCGCTGGTGCGAAGGAGAACGCCGACGCTGAGTCCGGTCGGCCTTTCGAGTCGGCCGACAGCCCAGCCGTTGTACGGACTGGTGAAGTGTACGCCGCGAAGCGAGGCCCGCGTGCCGGACTTCTGTCGTTCCCAGGTCTTGCCACCGTCAATGGAGTGCCAGATCGCTCCATCATCGCCCACGGCCCAACCTTCGCTCTTGTCCACGAACTGCACCGCATGCAGCCCCGCGTCCTCGAAGGGCACGGCCGGCTGCGCCTGAAGTTGGGCCGAGAGTGCAAGCACAACAGCGAAAGCGATCACGGGTCGCAGCATGACATTTCTCCGGGGTTCGTGCGCGGCAGCGTCGAACTCGACCCGGGGAAATAGGCAAAACCGGCGACAAGTGCTAGCCCAACTTGCCCGGCCCCCCGGGGGAAGTTCGGGACACGTTCAACCCTGGAGGAAAGGCGGATGAAAAAGGGAGAACCGATCGAAATCGGCTCAAGATCAGCAACCGTACCGCCGACGGGAAGCATCGGATTTCTTCGCCTTCGATGCGTCCGCAGGGGTCTGCTTCTTACAATAGCGAGGCGGTTCCCACCTTTCGTCGTTCGCACACCGGCGCGGATGACGTGATCCTTCCAAGGCCGGCAAAGGAAATCCCCATGCGTTCCCTCTTCGTGGCTGCCTTCGCTCTCGTTGCTGTTTCGACCCTTACCGCGGCAGACAAAGTGCCAGCGGTCCTGGCCTTTGAGATGGAATCCATCGAGGGCAAGAAGGTTCCCCTTTCCAAGTATCAGGGCAAGGTCGTCCTGTTCGTGAACGTCGCCAGCAAGTGCGGCAACACCCCGCAGTACAAGGAACTCCAGGAACTCCACGAGAAGTATGGCAGCCAGGGCCTCGCGATCGTCGGCGTGCCCGCCAACGAGTTCGGCAAGCAAGAACCGGGCAGCAACGACCAAATCAAGGAGTTCTGCTCCGCGAAGTACAAGGTCACCTTCGACATGCTTGGCAAGGTGGTCGTCAAAGGCGATGGCATGACCCCGCTGTACCAGTACCTCACGTCCAAGGAGACGAACCCAAAGTTCGCCGGGCCGGTGTCCTGGAATTTCGAGAAGTTCCTCGTCGGCAAGGACGGCGAAGTGATTGGCCGATTCACCCCGAAGACGAAGCCGAACGACCCCAAGGTCATCGACTCGATCGAGACGGCTCTGAAGAAGTAAGGCGAGGGCGAGTCACGAGAAGATTTCTGTCGCTCGACTCACGTTTGCAAATAGAAGAGGCAGGCTCCGTTGAGGAGCCTGCCTCTTCTATTTTCAGCTTCCCGGTCACTCATTCCGCGATCAGGGCCTTCACGTCGGCTTCGGTGAGTTGGGTGAAGGGGATGCCTGCCTTCACGCTGATCCAGCTTTGCACGGGAGGGGTGTAAGGGAACGCGCCGTTCGAGATCAGGCCTGCCATGCGAGTGTCACGGCTGGCGTTTGCCTTTCGCTTGCGGGCACCGTTCACGGTCCGCGTCACCGCGTGGTTATCGCGGGCGCGATCCATGCGGCGATAAGTTGACATGCGGTCGGCCATGGTCCTATCTCCGAATCAAGGGGGATGATGAGTTCAAGACTGTTACTGTAGTGAAGTGATCCGAAGTCGCCAAGCCGCCCTTGCTTTTGGCGTCGACAGGGTGAAGCCGAATCGAACTCACGTCAATCCGGTGGCGTCGTGGATCGTCTCCGTGATTTCGGGCGAGACGTCGACGGACACATGGATGCAGTGCTGGCCGCCGCCGAGGATCACGCCCTTGAGTGGGCTCACGTCTTCGTAATCCCGACCCCACGCCAGCAGGATGTGCCGATCACCGACGAGTTGACCATTCGTGGGATCGAAGTCGATCCAACCCTCTTCGCCACAGAAGACGCTAATCCAGGCGTGGGTGGCATCCGCACCGACGAGCCGTGGACGACCAGGCGGTGGCACGGTGGACAGGTAGCCGCTGACGTATCGCGCCGCGAGGCCCAGCGACCGAAGACAGGATACCTGCAAGTGAGCGAAGTCCTGGCACACCCCGCGGCGGCTGGCGAAAACCTCGCTGACCGGGGTCGCGAGCGTCGTGGCCCGGGGATCGTAAACGAAGTCCGTGTAGACGCGACGGGTCAGGTCGAGAGCCGCCTCAAGAATCGGTCGGCCAGGGGTGAACGCCGGGCCCGAGTAGTCCGCGTAGGTTCGGTCCGCGGCGGCGTAGCGGGAATCGAATGCAAACTGGTACGCATCCATCCAGGCCGGCGATCGATCGTCACGCAAGCGGTCGCGTATGGCCTCCCAGGGCTGAGTCGCCTGCACCCCGGGCACGCAGCTGGACTGCACGGCCACCCGATGCAGGACGACCACGGTCAGTTCGCGGTGCGGCTCCTGGATCGTGAAGTACCCAACGGGGTTGCCGAAGAAATCGACGCGTTCTTCCATCACGGCCGGTTCGGGCGTGATCTCGATAATCGATGGCTCGGAACGCTGACGCGAACAGGGACGTGGTGAAAGATGCGTCACGTTCTGGCACAGCGACACCGCGTCGCTGTATGCGTACGTCGTGGTATGCAGGATACGATAATTTATCATGGGTCGAGCGCCACGGGCATGAGAGCCATGAACGATCGGGGAGAGGCGGAGAATATCCTATCTCAGCGGCGAAACACAGACGGCCGCGGCTCGTCAACGAGGCCACGGCCGTGGATTCGCAGCGCAGCGTTCGTCTTACGCGGAGGGAGCCGACTCGCCGGACTTCAGAATGTGCTTCACCTTCACCTGCACGAACGGCTGGGTATGGCCCTTCAGTCGGCGAGAGTTCTTGCGGCGACGGAACTTTTGAGTCATCGTCTTGGTCTTCGGAAAGCCAATAACCTCGGTGATGACCTTCGCACCCAACAGACGAGGCTGGCCGATGAGCGTCTCAGCGCCGTTCTGGAGCAGGAGGACATCGTCAAGCTCGACGGTATCGCCGACCTTCACATCACGATAGTCGATATTGACCTTGGAGCCCGCTTCGACGCGGTGCTGACGGGACCCGTTGGTAACAATGGCGTACATACAACCAACTCCGAACTGACCTCGCTTCAATGGAAAGATTTAATCTAGGACGCACCCCCGGCATCGACCAGCCCAGGTCAGGCGACTTTCCGGCAGGCGTGGGCCAGTGGTGACAGGGAAGGCGGATTCTGGAACGGGACTTTCGTTGCGGGCCTACGCACGTGCCTCTGCCATGGCGGGGGTTCGGAATAGGATAATCCGCGTTCCATGTTCCTGAACCACGTTCCGAGTTCCACGATGGCTTTCC
>Ga0105046_10006745_pt1 | contig 18154 bp, 17 predicted proteins | sample MAT03_FD_78385 | JGI IMG/M metagenome (GOLD analysis project Ga0105046, IMG submission 78385) | Freshwater microbial communities from Lake Fryxell liftoff mats and glacier meltwater in Antarctica - MAT-03 (megahit assembly) | ecosystem: Environmental > Aquatic > Freshwater > Ice > Liftoff...
CGAGGTCGGCCGCGCGCTGAAGATCTCCAAGAGTGCGGTGGGCAAGTACGTCTCGCTAGCCCGTGTGGCCAGCGTCGACTGGGCCGTTGCCCAGACCCTCAGTTCAGCCATCACAAGGCACAAATGGACGGTATCGACCCGATCAGAAGGGAGATCCCGCATGATTGACCTCGAGGCCATTCTGCTCCTGAACGCCGTTTCGAGAGTATCGCGTTTTTCGCGTTTTTCGAGTAGATCGGCTAGACTGCTGGCCATGAAGACGGCCCGCAAACCCGTCGAGCCCCGCAAGCACCCGCCCGTCCCGGCGTTGACGGTCAGCATCGAGATCGACCCCCTCGTCGAGGTCGTCCGCCGCCACGTCAAGCTGTCGCCCCAGGTCACGCGGCTGATCCGGGGCGACTTCGCCAAGTTGTTCCACAGCGCCACCGTGCGTGGCAGTGCGAAGGCCGCCCCCGACAAACACCAGGCATCGACCGACGCGGTCCTGAGCACCCAGGAGGCCGCTGACCTGGTCGGCGTTTCCCGTCCGTACATCGTGGCCCGCATCGAAGCCGGCGACATCCCGCTGCATCAACAGGTGGGCAACCAGCGACGCGTCCTGAAGTCGGCCGTGCAGGCCTGGCACCGCCGCGAGCAGACGCGCCGCCGTCGGGCGCTGGGTCAGCTCGGCGCCGACCTCGATGGCGAAATCTTCGCGGGCTGACCCCCTGTGATCCCTGTCGTCACCGACACCGACACCCTGTTCGGCGCCACCACACGCGGCCTGCTGATCCACCTCGACTAGCAAGGCGCGATCCATCTGCATGGAGCCCGCTGATCCTGGACGAGCTGAGCCGCGCGCTCGTCGATACCGGACGCAAGCCCGACAGCGAGGCGGCGCGACGCCACGAACAACTCATGCAGACCGCACTGCCCCAGGCGGAAATTTCGACCAAGAAAGTGCAAGCGAAGTTCGCGGCCGTGGCGCCAGCAATGCGATTCGCCAAAGACATCCACGTCGCCGCCTGCGCACACGCGGTTCTGGCTGGCAGCTACTACCCCAATGGAACAGTCGTCAACCTCGTGACGAAGAACATCCGCGACCTCGGCGTCCGCAAGCTCGCAGCGCTCGGCATCGAAGTCATGCGCGCCGATGCATTCCCTTTGACCCTGTTCGAACGGGACCCGGCCTCGGTGACAGCGGCGTTTGCATCACTGCGAGGCACGCTGCGCTCGGCACCCGCGCCCGAACAGCTCCTGGCAAGGCTTGCAGCCGATGGCCAGGTGCTGACTGCCGCCGCCATGCTCGGGGCTTGGCGGCAAGGCGCCGTGCACTGCTGATGGCTGTCGCACCAGATCAAGTTTCGGGTGGCCGGATGGCTGCCCTCACGCAGCGGCGCGCTTCGCCAGCCCGATGGGCGTCACGTTGGTGCCAAGCCCGCAAGCCAGAAGAAAGTCGGCCAATTCTCCAGCGCCTCCTTGCGCTCGTCGAAGTACGTGTGCCGGTCGTAGATGCCCTCGACTCCCGACAGCTTGTAGTTCAGGCACATCTCGGAGATGTCCCTCGGCACGCCGAGCGCGCGCATGTGGGACTTCATCGTGCTGCGCAGATCGTGCGGCGTGAAGCGTCGCACCGCCGGCTTCTCAGCATCGAGCCAGTAGCCGATCGCCTCACGAATGGTGTCCTTGCTGACGTGTGCGTCGCCGCCCTGCATCGCCGCACGGCCGCGTGAGTGTGCTGGCAGCATGTAGGCCGACTCTGCAGCCATCTCTCGCAGTTCCGTGAACCAGCCCACCACCATCGGCGCCAACGGAATGTCCATCGCCGTGCCGGTCTTGCTCTTCGGGAAGTGCCATCGCGCCTCGTCGAGATCGACATTCTCCCACTTCGCTTTGTACAGCTCGGCACTGCGAACGGCTGTGGCCAGCAAGACGCGGATGGTCAGCACGTTGCGCCTGCGCATGCCGGCGTTGAGCAGCAGGTGGAGTTCGTCGCGGGTCGGCATCAACCGCTGGCGCTTCGGTGGCCACCCGCCGAGCAACGCCGAAAGCATGATGCCGTGACAAGGGTTGGCGCTGATGAGCCGCTTGCCGCAGGCGTGGGTGAACAGGCATTTGGTGGTGATCAGCAGCATGTTCGACTCGCCCCATGTCAGCGAGCTGGCCTCGATGACCGCAACGACATCCGACGCCTCGATCTCGCGCACGGTCAGCGCGCCAAGCTTCTTCTCCACACGCTTGAGGTGGCGGCCGTAGCTGACCTGCGTGCTGTCGGCCAAGTTGACGAGCTTCTTCGCGCGGTAGTCCTTGACCAGCTCGCGCACCGACCAGTCCTTCGCGGCGGTGCTCTTGGCCTTCTGCTTGTCGGCGGCCGGGTTGCGGCCCTGCATGATCTCGGCGCGCTTGATCGTGGCGAGGCCCCTTGCATCAGCCCGTTGCCATCGGCCTTGGCCAGCGGTGAACCCGCTCTGATCCAGCGCCCGATTTGCAGGTCCGGCAGCAAACCTTTGTCGCGCGCCATCGCCACCCCATTGTTCGGATGTAGGCTGGATCGCAGCTGACCACCTGGCTACCCAGCCAGCTGAGACGCAGCCAACCGCTACATCAACACAATGTCGTACTGCTCCGGATTCATCCCCGGCTCTGCACTCAGCGAAATCGGCTTGCCGATGAACTCGCTCAAGCCCGCCAGGTGCACGCTCTCTTCATCCAGCAGCGTTTCAACCACGCTGGCGCTGGCCACGACGCGGAACTCTTTGGGGTTGAACTGGCGCGCTTCGCGCAATATCTCGCGCAGGATGTCGTAGCACACGCTGCGTGCGGTCTTGATCTCGCCGCGGCGCTGGCAGGTGGGGCAGGGCTCGCACAGCATGTGTGCCAGGCTTTCGCGGGTACGTTTGCGCGTCATCTCGACCAGCCCCAACTGCGTAAAGCCGCTGACGGTGGTGCGGGTGCGGTCACGGGCCAGTTGTTTGCGCAACTCGGCCAGCACCGCTTGCTGGTGGTCTTCGCGGCTCATGTCGATGAAGTCGGCGACGATGATCCCGCCCAGGTTGCGCAGGCGCAGTTGGCGGGCCAGCGCGCCGGCTGCTTCCAGGTTCGTCTTGAAGATGGTGTCGTCGAAGTTGCGCGCGCCGACATAACCGCCGGTGTTGACGTCTACAGTGGTCAGCGCTTCGGTCTGGTCGATGATCAGATAGCCCCCGCTCTTCAGATCGACCCGGCGGCCCAAAGCGCGGGCAATTTCTTCTTCGATACCGAAGAGGTCGAAGATCGGCCTTTCGCCTTTGTATAGCTCCAGCTTGGTCACCGCGCCCGGCGTGAAAGTGCGGCCAAAGGCCTGCAGCAACTCGAACTGCTGGCGGCTGTCGATGCGGATATTCTGGGTGGCCTCGTTGCTCAAGTCGCGCAGCACGCGCTCGGCCAGGCTCAGATCCTGGTGCAGCAAGGCACCCGCAGGCTGCGACTGCGCCTGCACGCGGATCTGCGCCCAGGTGCGGCGCAGGTAGGCGATGTCGTCGCCCAGTTCCTGGTCGCTGGCTTCTTCGGCATTGGTGCGCAGGATGAAACCGCCCGGGCCTTCGCTGCCGTCTGGCAGTTGCGTCAGTTTTTGCATGCGGCTGCGCAGCTGCTCGCGCAGCTCGGCCGAGCCGATTTTTTGGCTGATGCCGATGTGTTTGTCGTGCGGCAGGTACACCAGCATGCGCCCGGCGATGCTGATCTGCATCGACAGCCGCGCGCCTTTGCTGCCGATGGCATCTTTGATCACTTGCACCGTCAAGGTCTGGCCTTCGAAGACCTGGCGCTCGATCGGCACCAGCACCTGCTCGGGTTTGCCCACGCTGTGGTGCGGGGTGGTGTGCAGGTCGGCGACATGCAGAAAAGCGGCACGTTCCAGGCCAACGTCGACGAAGGCGCTTTGCATGCCCGGCAACACACGCACGACCTTGCCGAGATAAACGTTGCCGACCTGGCCACGCTCCAACGCACGCTCGATGTGCAGCTCTTGCACGGCGCCGTTTTCGACCACCGCAACGCGTGTTTCCTGGGGGGCCCAGTTGATCAGAATGTCCTGGTTTGGCATGGCCTGAGTCTACGGGCCATCCGGCCAGCGTCAGCGCAAGATCAGCGCAAGATCGACGCCACATCAACGCAAGGCCAGCGCCACACCGGCACTGCGCAGCAGCTGCGTGGTCTGGCACAACGGCAAGCCCATGATGCCGCTGTGGCTGCCGCTGATGTGCTCGATCCAGCCGGCAAAGGGCCCCTGGATGGCGTAGCTGCCGGCTTTGCCAAAGGGCTCGCCCGACTGCACAAAGGACTCGATGATGGCCGCCGGCAGCGGCATGAAGCGCACTTTGGAGGTGCTCAAGGCCTGCAGCATCTCTTTGCCGTCGTGCACCGCCACTGCGCTCAAGACCCGGTGTGTACGGCCAGACAGGCGCTGCAGCATCTGCACCGCTTCATCGGCATCTGCCGGCTTGCCCATGATCTGGCGCCCCAGGGCCACGGTGGTGTCGGCGCACAGCACGGGCGCAGCGGGCAGCTTGCTTCGGCGCAGCCGCTTGATCGCGGCCTGCAACTTCAGCGCCGTCACCCTTTGCACATAGGTCTCAGGCAATTCACCAGGCAACGCGGTCTCCAGCGCTTCGGCATCTTCGTCATCTGCTGGAAGCAGCAGCTCGCAGCGGGCACCGATCTGTTGCAACAGTTGCAACCGGCGCGGGCTTTGCGAAGCCAGGTAGAGAAAATCGTGCATGGGCTTGCCGGCATTCTGGGGCCTGGGCCGCCCTGCGCCAGCTTGTCAGTGTTGCGGCCTGCTGCCATCGCACCCCCAGAGGAGGGAGTGGGCTATCGCAGCCCAGAGGCCTGGTTTAAGCTGCTTCATGTTCATCACCGTTGTCAAGCCATGTCACTGACGCACACCCTGCTCTGCGCTTTGGGTGGGTCAATGACAACCGACTGGTTGACGCAGCATCCAAGGCGCAGTACCTTCTGTACGATGGCGAAGCCGGGCTGTTTGCAGTGGACAGCGACGGCAAGAATGTGCGCCAACTGGTGGCCTGGTCACGCGACCTCAACCGCACCGGTACCCGCATCGTCTCACGCGTGCTGACCTACGAATGGCGCCTCAGCCGGACCCTGGACGACGGCAGCGACGACGTCATCGTCTACCGCAGCGGCGTGGACAGCAGCGACGATCCCTATGCGGTGCGGCCATCGCGCCTGAATACCACCACAGGCGTGCTGCGCGACCTGGGCGCCGATCTGCCCACGATCTGCCCCCTTTGACGTCACGTTGGGTGATGGACAGCAAGGGGGCGATCAGGGTGGTGACGGTGCAGCGCAATGGCCGCTTCAAGCTGATGTGGCGTCCCAAAGCCGACGCGCCCTGGGAGACGCTGGAAGACCAGGACCAGACCGAGAACGCCGGCATCGCGCCCTTTGTGCCGTTGGCGCTGGATGGCGAGGACGAGGTGGTGGTCGAGGGCCGCTGGCAACGTGATACCAGTGCCCTGTACAGCTGCAAGCTGCTTGAAAAGCGGTGGGCAGCCAGCCGCGTGGGTGTAACCGACCTGTTCCTGCGCTGCAGCGCTGAGGGCGACTTGTCAAGTCAGGCGCGCCGTTTCAGCCTGCCCACGTTGATGGGTCATCCTGAGCGCGATGCAGCGCAATTTCGGGCCACCTCCCCGGTGCTCAGGGCGGCTGAGATCAAGGTGCCGGTGTTGTTGGCGCAGGCCATCCACGACCGGCGTGTGCCCCCTGCGCATGCCGATGCTTTCGAGAAAGCTGCCCGCGCTGCAGGCGTGCAGGTGCAAAGGATCAACTACGACGAAGGCCACGGCTGGAGCGACTTCAACAACCATGCTGACTACTTGCGCCAGCTGGAAGCCTTCATTCAGCGCGCAATGGGCCCCTGAGCTTCACGCGGGCACGGCAGCCGGCAGATCAATCCACAGATCAACCCACAGATCAACCCACCACTCGCAACACCAATCGCTCCAACAGCGGCCGCTGACGCCAGGCTTGGCACGCGCGCTCGGCAAACTGGCGGCCCTGTTCGGACAGGCGGTAGTACTGCACCTGCGCAAAGCCTTCGCGGTTGCTGAATTCCTGGATCAATCCGTAGGCCAACAGGGTGCTGAAGGACCAGTAGACGCTGGCGCCGTCCAGCAGGCAGCCGCCGGGACGGTCGTGCACGCGCACCAGCACATGGCCTTTTTGCAGGACTTGCAGCGCGTCGATGAACTCGGCCCGATCGGGGATGATGCGTGTGTCTTTGGCCATCGCGCGACTCCAGAAGTGGCAGTGCTGTTGACGCACATCTTGTGCCCGCTTGCAGCAACCAAGGCGGCGAGAAGCGTCACTGCCGGGGCCCTGTTCTGGGGTCTTGGAGCGGTTTGCCCCGGCCAGAGTTCACTCGCGGTGGTACGGGTGACCCTCCAGCAGCGACCAGGCGCGGTACAGCGCTTCGCCCAGCAGCACGCGCGCCAGCGCGTGCGGCAGCGTCAGGTCGCTCAGCCGCAGGCTCTCATCTGCGCTGGCTTTGAGCTGCGGGTCCAGCCCGTCCGGGCCACCCACCAGCAAGGCGGCGTCACGGCCATCTTCACGCCAGGCCTGCAGGCGCTGCGCCAGTGCTTGGGTGTTGACGCGGGTGCCCTGCTCGTCCAGCACCACGCGGCGGATGCTTTGCGGCAGTGCGGCTTCAAAGCGCACCGCCTCTGCGGCCATGCAGTGGGCGGCGGTGCGGCCGCTGCTGCGTGGCTCGGCTTTCAGCACCTTCAACTCCAGCCGCATCTGCGCTGGCATGCGTTTGGCAAAGTCGGCCCAGGCTGTATCTGCCCAACTGGGCTGACGCAGGCCCACGGCCACAACCAGCAGCTTCAAGAACTCAGCCTGGTCTGAACTGCCAAACGTGGCAATGCTTGAGATTCAGCGCCGGGTGGCCGGCTTGGTGCTGCCGCGCCCTGCGGCAGCCGTTTTGCGCGGCGCCGTTTTGCGTGCAGCGGAAGTCTTCTTGGCCGGAGCGCCAGTCTTGCTGGCCGTTTTGCTGCCCATTTTGCTGGCCGTCTTGATGATGACTTTGACGCCGGTCTTGCTGCCCGATGAGCCGGCGGGCGGGCTGCGGCGGGCGGCTGGTTTGGCTTGGGTGGTGGGTTTGGCTGCTGCCCGAGGCGTCGGCTCTGTCGCCGGTCTCGCTGGTGGTCTCGCTGGTGGTCTCGCTGGCGGTCTCGCTGCCGACTTTGACGCCGCTTGAGTCCCCGGCTTCACGGGACTTCTGCTGGACGGTTTCGGTGCAGTCCTTCCAGCGGGTTTTGTCGCCGACTTTGTCGCGTACTTTGCGATAGACGTACTCGCGTCACTGGCCATGGGCCTTGCCTGCCTGTCCGCCGGGCGTTTGGCAGCAGGCTTGCCGGGCTCGCTGGCCTTGACCAGCTTGCCATCGACGGCACCCATCTTCATGCGCACCGACTTGCCGCCCCAGATTTCTTCCAGGTGGTAGTACTCGCGGATGGCGGGTTGCATGATGTGCGCCACGGCGGCACCGCAGTCGACGATGATCCACTCGCCGTTTTCTTCGCCTTCAGTGGCCATCACCTGCATGCCGTGCGCGCGCACGCTGTCGCGCACGCTGGCCGCCAGGGCCTTGGTTTGCCGGTTGCTGGTGCCCGAGGCGATGATCACGCGCTCAAACAGCGCCGACAGATGCTCGGTGTTGAAGACGGTGATCTGTTGTGCTTTGACGTCTTCCAGGCCATCGACGATGGCGCGTTGCAGCTTGCGGATGTCCATTCAGCTCCTGTTGGCGGCCCGGTACAGGCCATGGGTTTCAATATAACGCGCCACAGCGGGCGGCACCAGTGCTGCGAACGTCTGGCCTGCGGCTGCGCGCTGGCGTACTTCGGTGGACGACACATCCAGCATCGGCAGCGGCACCACGCGGTGCGGGTGGCGTTGTACGGCAGGGTCTGCGCTCTGTTTCTCGCCTGGGCGGTTGGCCACGGCCAGCGTCACCAGATCCAGCAATTCGGCCCAGCCTTGCCAGGTGTGCAGCCCGGCATACTGGTCCTGGCCGATGATCAGGCTCCACTCGGTGCCTGGCTCCGCGGCCACCAAGGCACGCACGGTGTCGAGCGTGTAACTCGGGCCGCTGCGGTCCAGCTCAGAGCGGTCCAGCACAAAACGGGGTTGATGCGCAATCGCCAACTGCACCATCGCCGCGCGGTGCTCGGCTGCACTGAGAGTGCGGCTTTTTTGCCACGCCAGCCCAGCCGGGATCCAGCGCACCTGATCCAGTTGCAAGTCGTGCAATGCGGCTTCGGCCAGCGCCACATGGGCCTGATGCACCGGATCGAAACTGCCGCCAAAGATGCCGATACGGCGTTTGGGTGCAGCCGCTGCTGCGGTGTTCAAGGGGCCAGCCCAATCAAACGGCCAAGCATCAAAGTGCCAACCAGTCGCGAGGGGGCAAAAAATCGCTGTACAGGCGCGCCTCTGGGCTGCCGGCCTCGGGCTGCCAGTCGTAGCGCCACTTGACGATCGGCGGCATGCTCATCAGGATGCTCTCGGTGCGGCCGCCGCCATGCAGGCCGAAGTGGGTGCCGCGGTCCCACACCAGGTTGAATTCGACATAGCGCCCACGCCTGTAAGCCTGGAAATCACGTTCGCGCTCGCCGTAAGGCGCGTCGCGGCGGCGTTGCACGATCGGCAGGTAGGCCGGCACAAAAGCGTCGCCCACCGCCTGCATCAGGGCAAAACCTGCGTCGAAGCCACCTTCGGTGTGGTCGTCAAAGAAGATGCCGCCGATGCCGCGCGCTTCATTGCGGTGCTTCAGGAAGAAATACTCGTCGCACCAGGGCTTGAAGCGGGTGTACAGCTGCTCTCCGTGCGGTGCCAAGGCGTCGTGGCAAACGCGGTGAAAGTGCGCGGCGTCTTCTTCAAACCCGTAATACGGCGTCAGGTCCATGCCACCGCCGAACCAGCTGACGGCCGGCTGGCCGACCGGGAAGGCCATCAGCAAGCGCACGTTCATGTGTACCGTGGGCACATAGGGGTTGCGCGGGTGCATGACCAGCGACACGCCCAGAGCTTCAAAGGGTGCGCCGGTCAGTTCACCGCGGTGCTGGGTCGCAGAAGCAGGCAGCGAGTTGCCTTTGACATGACTAAAGTTGCAGCCGCCACGCTCGAGCACCTGGCCTTCTTCGATCAGTTGCGACAAGCCGTCGCCTGCCAGCTTGCCGCCGGCCGGCCGTTGCCAGCCGTCGCGCCTGAAGGGCAGGCCGTCTTCTTCCTCGAAGGCGCCAATGATGCTGCCCTGCAGCGTGAGCAGATAGTCGCGGACGCTCTCGGTGGGTGTCATGGCCTCTCATTCACTCGTTGAATCGATCGGCGGCTTTGAGCCTGCTCAAGTCTTGATCGCGCGGTGGCCGATGTCGGTGCGCCACTGCGCACCGTTCAGCGCCACCTGTTGTACCGCCTGAATGGCCTTTTGTTGCGCCAAGCGCACCGAGTCGGCCAGTGCGGTGACGCACAACACGCGCCCGCCGTGACTGACGATCTGCCCGTCTCGCAACGCGGTACCGGCGTGAAAAACCTGCAACTCGGCGCTGTTGGCGGGCAAGGCAGTGATCGGGTCGCCTTTGCGGGGCGCAGCAGGGTAACCCGCAGCAGCCACCACCACACCCAGCGCCACGCGCCGATCCCATTGCAACTCGACTTGGTCCAGCTTGCCATCGGTGGCGGCCAACAGCAGATCGAGCAAATCGCTCTTCAGTCGCATCAGGATCACCTGGGCTTCGGGGTCGCCCAGCCGGCAGTTGAATTCGACCACCCGTGGCTGGCCCTGGGCGTCGATCATCAATCCAGCGTATAAAAAACCCGTGAACGGTGTGCCGTCCCTGGCCATGCCCGCCACGGTGGGCTGGATGATGTCTTGCATCACCTTGGCATGCACGTTGGGCGTGACCACGGGCGCTGGTGAATAAGCGCCCATGCCGCCTGTGTTGGGCCCGCTGTCGCCATCGCCCAGGCGTTTGTGGTCCTGGCTGGTGGCGAGCGTGGCCACATGCTGGCCGTCACACAGCACGATGAAGCTCGCTTCTTCACCGGCCATGAATTCTTCGATCACGACTCGTCCGCCTCCCGCGTTGTGCTGCACGCCCAACTGGTTATCGCCCAGCATGTCGGCGACGGCGGCCAACGCCCGCTCGACCGTGGTGGCCACGACGACACCTTTGCCAGCGGCCAGGCCATCTGCCTTGATGACGATCGGGGCGCCCTGGGCCTGCACATAGGCGCTGGCGGCTGCGATGTCGGTGAAGCTGGCGTGGCGCGCGGTGGGGATGCCATGGCGGACCATGAAGTCTTTGGCAAAGTCCTTGGAGCTTTCCAGCCGCGCAGCGGCCTGCGTAGGCCCAAAAACACGCAAACCACGGGCTCTGAACAAGTCGACGATGCCAGCCGCCAACGGTGCTTCGGGGCCCACGACCGTCAAGCCGATCTTTTCTGCTTCTGCAAAGTCGGCCAGCGCCACAGGATCGCTCAACGCGATGTTGCGGATCGCCACACGGGTGCCAGATTCCGTGCCCGCTGCGGCCTCAAGCCCCGTGCCGGCGTTGCCTGGCGCCACCAGCACCGCTTGCACACGCTCGCTCTGTGCCAGCTTCCAGGCCAATGCGTGCTCACGGCCACCGCTGCCGACCACCAGCACCTTCATGTCCGCACCTTCATGTCAGCACCCTCATATCAGCGCGTTGTGGTACAGGTTCTGCACATCGTCCAGGTCTTCCACCGCATCCAGCAGTTTTTGCATGCGCTCGGCGTCTTCGCCGCTGAATTCAATCGAGTTTTCTGCCCGCATCGTGACCTCGGCCACCTCGGCCTTCAAGCCTGCCGCTTCCAGCGCGGCCTTGACGGCTTCAAACTCGGCCGGCGGGCACAGCACTTCCAAAGTACCGTCGTCGTCGCTGATGACGTCTTCGGCACCGGCTTCCAGTGCCACTTCCATCAACTTGTTCTCGTCTGTGCCTGGGGCAAACACAAATTGTCCGCAGTGCTGGAACTGGAAAGCCACCGATCCCTCGGTGCCCATGTTGCCGCCGTGTTTGCTGAACACGTGCCGCACTTCGGCCACCGTGCGTACGCGGTTGTCGGTCATGCAGTCGACGATCAGAGCAGCGCCGCCGATGCCGTAGCCCTCGTAGCGCACTTCTTCGTAGCTCACACCTTCGAGGTTGCCGGTGGCTTTGTCGATGTTGCGTTTGACGGTATCCACCGGCAAATTGACGGCCTTGGCCTTCTCGATGGCCAGCCGCAAACGCGGGTTGACCGCCGGGTCACCGCCGCCCAGCCGCGCGGCCACCGTGATCTCGCGGATGACCCGCGTCCAAGCCTTGCCGCGCTTTTCATCCTGGCGTCCCTTGCGGTGCTGGATGTTTGCCCATTTGGAATGACCGGCCATAAGGTGTGCTGAGCGCCAGAAAAGTTGCAGGGCACTGAGTTTAGGCGAGCGGCTTGGACAAGCGAGCCACCCCGCCAAGAGCGTCTGGATTTTCAACGATGCCCAAGAGCCTTGCCCGGGCTGATATGGGTTGAGATGGGCTGAGATGGGTCGATGGGGTTTGATACAGCGCGCCAGCCCTTAGACTGCCGGGCATCGATAGAACCCGGCCCAGAGCCGACCCAACTGCCATGTCCGACCCCATCCTGGTTGCCCAACGTGGCACGATCGAATGCCACCTGCTGCCGGCCCTGGCCAACCGCCATGGCCTGATCACCGGGGCCACCGGCACCGGCAAGACGATCACGCTGCAAACCTTGGCCGAGAGCTTCAGCCAGCGTGGCGTGCCGGTCTTCATGGCCGACGTCAAGGGCGATCTGACGGGGATCACACAGGCCGGCACCATCCCGCCCAAGATTGCCGCCATCCTGCAAGAACGCGGCTTGGCGCTGCCCACCAGCGCCAGTTGCCCGGCCGCGCTGTGGGACGTGTTTGGCGAGCAAGGCCACCCGGTGCGTGCCACCGTCAGTGACATGGGGCCGCTGCTGTTGGCGCGCATGCTGGCGCTCAACGATACGCAGGCCGGCGTTTTGAATCTGGTGTTCAAGATCGCCGACGACAACGGGCTGCTGATCCTGGACATGAAAGACCTGCGCGCGATGCTGCAGTACGTGGGCGACAACGGCAAAGCCTTCACCACCGAGTACGGCAACATCAGCGCGGCCAGCGTGGGTGCCATCCAGCGCGGGTTGCTGCAGATCGAAGAGCAAGGCGGCGACCGCTTCTTCGGCGAGCCGATGCTCGACATCAGCGACTTCATGCAGACCGTGGACGGCCGGGGCGTCATCAACATCCTGAGCGCCGACAAGCTGATGAACGCGCCGCGCCTGTACGCCACCTTCTTGCTGTGGATGCTGTCGGAGTTGTTCGAGCTGCTGCCCGAGGTCGGTGACCTGGAAAAACCCAAGCTGGTGTTCTTCTTCGACGAAGCGCACATGCTGTTCAAGGACGCGCCGGCAGCGCTGGTCGAGCGCATCGAGTTGGTGGTGCGCTTGGTGCGCAGCAAGGGCGTGGGCGTGTACTTCGTGACGCAAAACCCGCTCGACGTGCCTGACACCGTGCTGGCGCAGTTGGGCAACCGGGTGCAGCACGCGCTGCGCGCCTTCACGCCGCGTGACCAGAAGGCCGTCAAGGCAGCAGCCGACACGATGCGCGCCAACCCGGCGATTGGCAATATGGCCACCGCGATCACCGAGCTGGCGGTCGGCGAAGCGCTGGTGAGCTTTCTGGATGCCAAGGGCCGGCCGAGTGTCACCGAGCGTGTGTATGTGTTGCCGCCCGGCAGCCAGATCGGCCCGATCAGCCCGCAGCAGCGGCAGGCGCTGCTGGCTTCTTCGCTGGTGGCTGGGGTGTATGAAAAGGCGGTGGACCGTGAGTCGGCCTACGAGAAGCTGCTGGCGCGCGCGCAGGCCTCGGCTGGGCCCGCCGCTGGCGGTGCCCCTGCTGGCGCGGGCGGGGCAGCACCTGCGGCTGTCCCTGGCGGCTTGATGGAAGGCCTGAAGGACGCGCTCTTCGGCAGCACCGGCCCGCGCGGCGGCCGCCAGGCGGGGCTGGCCGAAAAGGCAGCTTCTTCGGCCGTTCGCAGCATCGGCTCAGCCGTTGGCCGCGAACTGATTCGTGGCGTGTTGGGTTCGCTGCTGGGCAGCACAAGACGGCGCTGATGGTCGCCGATCCGTCCAGCCGGGCCTAGAACGCACAATCGACTCCCGTCCAGAAAAAAAACCAGGTTGCACGCAGTGATCATCACGTTCATCAAATGGAGTCTGATCATCCTGGTCGCGCTGGTGGTGCTGCTGATCTTGGCTGGGCAGCTGGGTTTGCTGCGCGGCACCGCACCCGCCGATCTGGGCGTCAAGGACGGCAAGCTCAAAGCACCCGCCAAGTCGCCCAACAGCGTCAGCAGCCAGGCCGATCTGTGGCCTGAGAGCCAGCAATTGGCCTATGCCCGCATCCCGCCGTTGAAGCTGCAAGGCACGGGGGCGCAGACGCTGGCAAAGATCAAGGCTGTCGTCGAAGCCATGCCGCGCGCCCAGATCGTGCAATCCAGCAACGACTACCTGTACGTCACCTTCACGACCACGCTGCTCAAGTTCACCGATGACGCAGAGTTCTGGTTCGACCCCGTCAACCAGGTGATTCAGGTGCGCTCGGCCTCCAGGCTGGGCGAGAAAGACTTCGGCATCAACGCCGGGCGGGTGGCCAGCATCCGCGCGGCGCTGGCGCGGCCCTGAGGCAATCGTCTCGCACCTCCCGTCGCGCCGCCCCTCGCGCCACCGCGCCCCTTGTCGCCCCACTCCTGCGCCTCTCTCCGCACAGCATCTCGCACCCTTCAGCGCCCACTTCGCGCCGCCTTCTGCCGTGCCGTCGCAAGGCGCTGGATCGTTCTCCCGCCTGAGCCCACATTAGGGCCCGTGTCACCGCAGGCGGCAACAGACACACGATTGGAGAGCAGGCGATGAATGCAATGACGATTTTCAGCCACACCCCCGTTTGGGTCTGGGGCCTGCTGGTGGCACTGCTGCTGTTGGGCCTGAGCCAGACTCGCCAACGCCAGGTCGCGCCTTGGCGCTTGTGGCTGTTGCCTGCAGTCTTGTCGCTGTGGGGGCTGTGGTCGATGCGCGGCAACTTTCAAGCGGTGCCGCTGGCGTTGCCGGTATGGGCGCTGTGTGCTGGATTGGCCGCTTATGCTGTGGGCAGTCGCCAAGCGGCGCCTGACGTGCGCTGGCTGGCCGACGCAGGCCGCTGGCAGTTGCCGGGCAGCTGGCTGCCGCTGGTGGTGATCGTGCTGATCTTTTGCACACGCTACGCCAGCACGGTGGCCAGCGTCATCGTGCCGGGCTTTGGCAGCCTGTGGACGGCACAGTTGCCGCTGATGGCCCTGCTGGGCGGTACTTGCGGGCTGCTGTGGGGGCGGGGTCTGCAAGTGTTGCAGGTGCGGACGCGGACGCGGACTCAGGTGGGGGTGCGAGCGCGGGTACAGGCATGACTGTCCTGGCTTCGCCCTCAAATCCAGGAGAGACCGCGCCGCAGCCCAACGTCGGGACGCCCTCAAGGCAAAGTAGCAAAGTTCCAGCCCAGCTTCACAATCCCCGGCATGTCCTCGTCCCCTGACTTCAAAGGCCTGAGCGGCGGCCGCGCTGCAAGTGCCGCTGCAGGTGCCACTGCAAGTGCCGCTGCAAGCGTCTCTGCGCAGGCTCCTGCTCACCACACGGCGCTGGGAGCGACCTGGGCCGTGCTCAAACACGGCGCCTGGCGCCAGGTTGCGGTCGTCAGCGCCTTGTGCTTTGGCATTGCCGTGCTGCTGGCGCTGTTGGACCGGGGCTCCCTTGGCACCAAGCTGGTGTACTCGTTTTGCATCGGCGCCATTTGCACGTCCATCGTTGCCGCTGTGCGGCTGCTGGTCGCGGCCTGGATCGACCGCAGCCAACGTCGCGCGGGTTTGGCATTGCAAATGCCGGCGAAACCCGCAGGGTTGAGACCTGCACTGGCCGGCGCATTGCTTGCGATCTTGATCGGGCCATCACTGGGAATGTTGCTGGCAGATTGGCTGACAGGCCTGAGAAGCCCCGGCTTGATGAACTTCGGTTCGATGCAAACCCAGATTACCGTGGCTCTGAGCGTGGGAGCCACGGTACTGTCCGTCGCCATCATCGTTGCGCAAGAGCGCTTGTCAGAAGCGCGTGCACAAGCCGAAGCGGCGAAGCGCCAGGCCGCAGAAAACCAGTTGCGTTTGCTGCAATCTCAGCTTGAGCCGCACATGCTGTTCAACACCCTGGCCAACTTGCGGGTGCTGGTGGGCATCGATGCAGAGCGCGCGCAGACCATGCTGGACCATTTGATCGCGTTCTTGCGCGCCACCTTGAGTGCCTCAAGAACCGCAGCGCACCCTTTGTCCACCGAGTTTGAGCGGTTGACCGACTACCTGGCCTTGATGGCCATCCGCATGGGCCCGCGGCTGCAGTTCGAGCTGGATCTGCCGCCAGCGCTGCGTGATCTGCCGATCCCGCCGTTGCTGTTGCAGCCCTTGGTTGAAAACGCCATCAAGCATGGTCTGGAGCCGCAAGTGCAGGGGGGTCAGATCCACGTGCAAGCCAGGCTGGACGGGCAGATGCTGACGCTGACAGTGCGTGACACGGGCGCTGGATTGGCGATCACTCAAGACCTATCCACCCAAGTCGGGTATGGCACAGCAGCAAGCATCACTGCCCGGTCGCCCATTGACCTAACGAGCAGCGGATTCGGTATCGAACAGATTCGCAGCCGTTTGGCCACGCTGCATGGCGACAAAGCCTCGTTGGCGCTTGCAGCTGCATCCGATACTGCGGGCGGGACTTTGGCAACACTGATGTTGCCTGTGCCTGTGCCTGCTGCTGCTGCTGCTGCTGCTGCTGCTGCTGCTGCCAACGTTACAGCCTCAGCCAACGCTACAGCCTCTGCCACTCCATCCCAATCTGCACCCGCCGATGCCTGAGTCTGACGCTCAAGCCACGCTGGCCGCGCAGCCAGCTGCCCAACATGCACCCCCCCGCGCACTGATCGCCGAAGACGAGCCTTTGCTGGCAGCCGCGCTTCAGACCGATCTGCAAGCGCTGTGGCCCGAGCTGCAAGTGGTGGCCGTGGTGGGTGATGGCCTGCAGGCCAGTGAAAAGGCTCTGGCTCTGCAGCCCGAAGTCTGCTTTTTCGACATCCGCCTGCCCGGCTGCACGGGGCTCGAAGCAGCGCAGGCGGTGGCCGAAGACTGGCCCGAAGACCGGCCCTTCCCGCTGCTGGTGTTTGCCACCGCCTACGACGCTTATGCGCTGCAGGCTTTTGAAGCGCAAGCAGTCGACTATCTGGTCAAGCCGGTGGACCGCAAACGGCTGGCGGCCTGTGTGCAGCGTCTGCAAACCAGCCTGGCGCTGCGGGTGCAGGCAGCGTCACAAAGCTCAGTACAGACTTCAGAACAGACCTCAAAAGACCCGGCAACCCTGGCCACGCTGGACCAGACCATGCAGCAACTGCGCGGCCTGCTGGCAGCGGCTGCAGGTTCAGCCCTGGGAGCACCTTCGACTGCAACATTTGCCGGCGGCACTGCTGCAGCATCACCACCCCGGCTGACGGTCATCCAGGCCCAGGTCGGCAACCTGGTGCACCTGGTGCCGGTCGAAGAAGTGCTGTACTTCGAAGCCGCCGACAAGTACGTGCGCGTCGTCACCGCAGAGCGCGAACATCTGGTGCGCATCTCATTGAAAGAGCTGATCCCGCAACTGGACCCGGCGCAGTTTTGGCAAGTGCATCGCGGCGTCGTGGTGCAAGCGCGCACAGTAGCCAGCGCGCGCCGTGAAGACTCGGGCAAGGTGACGCTGACGTTGAAGGGCAGTCCCGACAAGCTGACAGCGAGCCGCCTCTATGCCCACCTGTTCAAGGGCATGTGAGAGCGACCTGATTCCGCTTCTGAGCAAGTAAGTCGAATGCTCTGACCTCTCAGACCCAAGTCCCGCACACCAGTCCCACACTCAAGTCCCACAGGTCGCAGGCCGATGAGCTGTCCAACACAAACTGACTTGCGCCACCGCATGTTTGCCAGCCCCTTGTATGCAGGCATTGCCGCCAACTGAGGCTTGTCGGCCGGCCGGAAAGCACCCATGGGCTGGATCAGTTCAGCGCCTCGCTGCGCCGAAAGCGCCCCAACAGGGAGAACCAGCCACATGCTGATCAAATCGGCTGACGACAAGGCCAAGCGCCTCAAGCTCCTCGAAAAACTGCAAGCTTCAGCTGTGCTCGATACCCGCCAACGAGAGTGGCTGAAGGACGAGTACTGGCGCGTCAAGAAGGGCATCGATGGCGAGCGTGATGCGGCCTTTCACATTGACAGCCTGCTGCGTGACGGCAAGAACCACGCGATCATCCACGACCTTCGCATCAAAGTCGACGCTGACGTGGCGCAGATCGATCACCTGGTCATCAGCCGCGCGGGCCACTTCCTCTTGATCGAAACCAAGTGCTTTGGCGGCAACGTCCAGATCAATGAGGCCGGTGAATTTACGGTGGCTTATGACAGTGGCAAGCGCTTCGGCGTGCCGTCACCGATGGCTCAAAGCCAGCGACACGAACGCGTCCTGAGCAAGCTGCTCGAACGCCTCGAGATAGGGGCGCGGTTTGGCAGTGAATTGCGCTTTCACCATGTCGTGATGCTGCACCCCAAGGCCATCATTCAACGCCCGGACGCCAAGCGATACGACACCCGCCATGTCATCAAGGCGGATCAGTTTGCCGAGTGGCGAGAGCGCCACGTCGATGCCGAAACCAGCGGTTTGGCTGTGTTCGGCCTGGCGATGAACTTCCGGTCCAGCGCCACGGTGCGCAACTGGGGCGAAAAGATCGCCCGCCAGCACCGGCCGGACGATCTGCTGGCGCTACCTGATTTCATGCGGCCCAAAGCCCCAGCCGTCGTGCGCGCGCAAAGCCCGGTGTCTGGGACCGCCAGGGCCGAACCCCCTCGGTTGCCCATCTCAGTTGCCACACTGGCTGCCGAACCCGCCGCCAAGCGTTTGATCTGTGCCAACTGCGGCGTCAAGATCAGCTTCGCCGAAGGCAAGTTCTGCTGGAACAACCCCAAGCGTTTTGGCGGCCTGC
>Ga0105046_10006748_pt1 | contig 18151 bp, 12 predicted proteins | sample MAT03_FD_78385 | JGI IMG/M metagenome (GOLD analysis project Ga0105046, IMG submission 78385) | Freshwater microbial communities from Lake Fryxell liftoff mats and glacier meltwater in Antarctica - MAT-03 (megahit assembly) | ecosystem: Environmental > Aquatic > Freshwater > Ice > Liftoff...
AAGTTCTGAAACCTTAACACACGCAATGATTGCCAAAAAAGCGATCTGCCTTGCATACGAAACTGTTGAAAAAACAGATAGATCTTTGCCACTTTTGATTCCAATGTCAGAAGTAGCAGGGCGAATGTCAATTCAGGAGGGCGCAAAATATTTAGAAAAACCCATGAAAGGTAGAGGCATCCTTTTAGGAGGTGTTCCGGGAGTACCTCCTGCAAATGTTCTGATTCTGGGAGGGGGAATAGTTGGTACTCAAGCAGCAAAAATGGCTGCTGGCATGGGGGCTCACGTCACAATTATGGATGTGAGTTTGCCTCGACTAAGGGCGCTTTCAGATTTCATGCCTGCCAATGTTAATACAGTGGTTAGCAATGAGTTCAATATTCGAAGATACATCAAACATATGGATTTGATTATTGGCGCAGTTCTAATTCCTGGGGCAAAAGCGCCACATCTTATCACCAAAGATATGCTCAAAACCATGAAACCGGGAACTGTTTTGGTTGATGTAGCTGTTGATCAAGGCGGTTGTATTGAAACCTGCAAGCCAACAACACACGAAAATCCTACTTATATAATTGATGACATTGTTCACTATTGTGTGGCCAACATGCCGGGTGCTGTGCCATACACATCGACATTGGCACTCACAAATGCTACTTTGCCATATGGCCTTCAACTTGCCAATAAGGGTTGGAAAAATGCCTGTAAAGAGAATCTTGAACTTCAACTTGGTCTAAATGTAGTTGGAGGTAAAATAGTTTACAAAGGAGTATCAGATGCATGGGGCCTACCTTATACGCCTGTTGAACAAGTGCTTTCTTAGTTATTTGAACAATAAAAAAGGGTCTTAGATCCCTTTTTAATAATTATCGAAACATAGACTTAATACTACCCCAGGATCTTTGAACGGCAGTAGGGCTATGTTGAATATTGGCATAAAAGTATTTTGGGCCAGAACCTGTAATGGCAGCCAATCGATAGCTTATATTTTCTAATCCTTCACCATCTTTATATAAGTTGTCATCAACCCAAAGATATGAACCAACCGATGTTTGAGCTACATCCGTAAGTTTGGTATACCCAGCATCTGTTTCTTTTTTTCTTGAAATTTCATAAACAGTAACTTCAGATTCTTCTGCAACCTTCCATTCCAATCTAATATCGGCGCCCTGATAAACTGCCTGAAAAGAGCTCACCTGAACTTGAAAAGCGGTTATAAAGCCCAAAAAGGCAATTCCTAGAATGGCATAAAATTTATTTTGTCCTATCTTCATCTCGTTGCAGCAAACCTAAAAAAATAATCGTTTAGAACCAAGACGTAAATAAAAAACAATTGGATGGAAGAAATTGGAAAGAAAGTCTCTTTTTTGGTATTTGCGCCTCATTTCGTCATCATATATTAATGTATAGATCAAATACTTGTGGAGAATTAAATGCTTCATTCATCGGGAAAGAAGTTGTTTTGGCCGGCTGGGTTCAAAAATCAAGAGACAAAGGAGGCCTGGTCTGGATTGATCTCCGCGACAGATATGGCATTACCCAAATTATTTTGAATGAAAGCCAGGATAGTAGCTCTTTGCTTCAAAAAGCCAGAACGCTCGGAAGAGAATTTGTAATACAGGTAAAAGGAAAAGTGGTGGAACGCTCCTCCAAAAATGACAAAATTTCAACAGGCGAAATCGAGATTGTTCCTTCTGAAATCCATATTTTGAACAAAGCAGAACTTCCTCCATTCTTGATAGAAGACGAAACTGATGGAGGCGACGACATCAGAATGAAGTATCGCTATTTGGATTTGAGGCGTAATGTGGTTCGGAAAAACCTAGAATTGCGCCATAAAGTTGGCCAGGTGGCACGTCGATATCTTGATGCCCAACAGTTTATTGAAGTAGAAACACCTGTTTTAATCAAATCAACTCCGGAAGGAGCAAGAGATTTTGTAGTGCCGAGTCGGATGAATGCTGGTGAGTTTTATGCCTTGCCACAATCTCCTCAAACTTTTAAGCAATTGCTAATGGTGGCCGGTTTTGACCGCTATTTTCAGATTGTAAAATGTTTCCGGGATGAAGATTTGCGGGCTGACCGTCAGCCTGAGTTTACGCAGATTGATTGTGAAATGGCTTTTGTGGAGCAAGAGGATATTCTCAACACTTTTGAAGGAATGACAAAAGCCATATTTAAGGAAGTGCTCAATGTCTCTTTGCCGGATTTTCAAAGAATGCAATATGCAGATGCCATGCAAAAGTTCGGTTCTGACAAACCCGATATTCGCTTTGGAATGGAATTTTGCTACCTAAAAGAACTAACAACCGGCGCTGGATTCTCAGTTTTTGACCAGGCAGAATCTGTGATTGGAATCGTGGGAGAAGGTTGCGCAGACTACACACGCAAACAACTTGACGAACTTACAGATTGGGTAAAACGGCCTCAAATTGGAGCTGGTGGCCTTATTTATGTTCGATATGCTTCTAACGGTGAAATCAAATCTTCAGTTGATAAATTCTATTCTCAAGAAATCCTCAAAAGTTGGTTAGAAAAGGCGGGGGCCAAACCAAATGATTTGCTACTAATACTATGTGGAAATGAAGAGAAAACACAAAAAGCACTCAGCGAACTGCGGCTTGAAATGGGCAATCGCCTTGGATTAAGGCAAAAAGATAAATTTGAGGTTTTGTGGGTGTTGGATTTTCCTTTGCTTGAATTCAATGAGGAAGAAGGTAGATATTTCGCTATGCATCATCCGTTTACCTCGCCTAAACCCGAAGATATTGAATTGTTAACCTCTTCGCCAGGAAAGGTAAGAGCAAATGCTTATGACCTGGTAATCAATGGAGTAGAAATTGGTGGTGGATCCATTCGAATTTTCAACAGAGAACTTCAATCGAGAATGTTTTCATTGCTTGGTTTCAGCGAAGAAGAAGCAAAAAAACAATTTGGTTTCTTGCTTGATGCATTTGAATTTGGTGCACCACCACATGGGGGCATCGCTTTCGGGTTTGATAGACTTTGTTCCATGTTGGGTGGGGCAGATTCTATTCGTGATTTTATCGCCTTTCCCAAAAACAATTCAGGAAGAGATGTTATGATTGATTCGCCATCAACATTGGATCAAAAACAACTTGATGAATTGTCTATTGCGGTTAATAAGAAGTAGATAATTTGCCTATTTTCATTTAATGGCTTATTCTTATAAGCGAAGCAAAATCCTTGATCAAGAATCAAGAATAAAATTCCCTTAATTCGCATTCAACTATTTAAGTGAATGAAGCTTCTTGAAGGAAAAAAAATTCTGATCGGAATTTGCGGTGGGATTGCTGCATATAAAGTATTAACAATCATCCGTTTGGCTAAAAGATCGGGTGCAGAGGTTAAGGTAATCATGACACCTACAGCACTTGAATTTGTTGGAAAACTTAGTGCGGCTACGCTTTCTGAATCTGAAGTATTAGTTGATTTGTTCAATTCAGCTTCTGGTGTTTGGACGAATCATGTTAAACTAGGTCTTTGGGCAGATCTTTTTATCATTGCTCCTGCAACCGCAAGTTCAATTTCTAAAATGGCTAATGGGCAAGCTGATAATTTATTGTTAACCACCTATTTATCTGCTCGATGCCCTGTTATGATTGCACCTGCAATGGACCTGGATATGTGGGCACATCCGTCGACCAACAACAATTTGGAAGTTTTAAGAAAGCACAATGTTCATATTATTGCGCCAACAATAGGCTCTTTGGCAAGTGGATTGGAAGGCAATGGCCGAATGGAAGAACCTGAAAATATATTTGCACAAATCATTTCCCATTTTAAAAAAACACAGGATTTACTGGGCAAAAAAGTATTGATCACATTGGGGCCTACTGTGGAACCAATTGATCCAGTGAGGTTTATTTCCAATCATTCTTCTGGAAAGATGGGTGCGGAAATTGTTAGATGTTTGATAGAAAGAGGAGCCGATGTCCATGTAGTTGCAGGTCCTATCAAAACCGATAACTTATTGCCGAAAGAAGCAAAGATTTATAAAGTTCAGACTGCTGAACAGATGTATCAAGCGGCTTCTTCTATTTTTGAATTTGCAGATATTACAATTCTGGCCGCCGCTGTTGCAGATTACAAACCCGAAAAAACGGAACTTCAAAAAATAAAGAAAAAGGAAGAAGATCTTGAAATAAAATTGGTTAAAACAATAGACATAGCTGCTACTTTGGGCCAAATAAAAAGAAGTGGCCAGATGTTGATCGGATTTGCATTGGAAACTCAAAATGAAATTATCAATGCAAAAGCCAAATTAGATAGAAAAAATCTGGATGCGATCGTGCTAAACTCAATGAATGATGCCGGAGCTGGTTTTGGTTTTGACACCAATAAAATCACTATTATTGATTCGCAGGGTAATGAAATAGTTTTCGAAACAAAAAGTAAAAAAGAAGTTGCAAATGATATTGTTGAATATGTGGTTCAAAACCTTCCAAAAGGCTAAATTCCTTTTTCTTATTGGAATTGTTTTCGGTTTTCAATCCAGAGGACAAGAGCTACTTTGTGATGTTCAAATAGACCCACAAGGCGTTCAGAGTGTGGATGAAAGGGTTCTTACCGATATGAAAAAGTCAATACGGGATTTTATGAATCAGCGTAGGTGGACAAACGACAACTTTAAGGTTGAAGAGCGGATAAAATGCACATTGTTTTTAAGACTATCGGGCACTGTTGGAAATTATACTGCATCTGCTCAGATTGTGGCATCAAGACCAGTTTTTGGAACAGTTTATGAAACTCTTTTAATTAAATTTCTGGATATGGAATGGGGGTTTCAATATGTTGAAGGACAGCCTTTTGATTTTCAACCTGGAACATATACCTCAAATCTCACCTCATTACTGGCATATTATGCCTATATAATTATTGGTCTAGACTACGATACTTTTTCAAAATTTGGCGGCAAAAACTACTATAACCTTGCCCAGCAAGTGGGTCAAAACGCCACTCAAGGTGGGTTAAAGGGATGGAATCAATTTGATGGAACAAATACCAGGTATTTTTATCTTGAAAATTTAATGTCTCAACAGTTTGCTGATTTTAGAGAAAGTCTTTACAATTTTTACAGAAAGGGGATGGACAACTATGCAGAGAAACCCGAAGAGGCAAGACCACTGCTTTTAGATGTTCTGAAAAAATTAAAAATCGCTTTTGATCAACGGCCTACTTCTATTTTGATCAATAGTTTTTTGGATTTCAAAAGAGATGAGTTTATGAGCATTTTGATGGAATCTACCAAGCAAGAGCAAAAGAGGGAAGCCTATGCAATTCTTAGCCAGATAGATCCCTCTAAAATAGATGATTATCAAAGATTATTGAAATAAGCTTGCGGCTTTTCACAACAGAAGCGAAAATCTTAAATAATGCCAAGGTCATACGCTTCTGGTGTTTATATGATTGGGCCAATTCAGTCTATTCCCTAATAATCACGTCCACACTTTTCCCTGTTTTTTTTAGCCTTGTTGCAAAGAATGAAAAAGGAGGAAACTCCATTGCCTTCTTCGATTTTGAAATCCTAAATTCTGCACTTTTTTCGTTTGCACTTTCTGCATCATTTCTAATATCTGGAATTCTCAGCCCATTTTTAAGTGCACTCGCAGATCTTAGCGGTTACAGAAGACGATTTTTACTCTCGTTTGCTTTTTTAGGCTCAATGTCATGTATTTCATTGTTCTGGTTTAATGAAGCTAACCTCGAACTTGGAATCCTTATTTTCATGTTAGCAGCTATTGGATATAGTTCAAGCATTGTGTTTTACAACTCTTTTTTGCCAAACATTGCAAGTCCTGACCAATATGCAGCCGTGAGTGCAAAAGGCTTTTCATATGGATACGTTGGCTCAGTATTGCTTCTATTGATTATTTTGATGCCTGTTTTTTTGCCCAACCTGCAGATTTTTGAGGGCATTGATTTTGAAATGGTTTGCCGATACGGTTTTGTCCTTACAGGAATTTGGTGGTTGGTTTTTGGCTATATTTCAGTTTCAGGGCTTCCAAAATCGGATAAAGAATCTGGATTTCATTTTGACTTTAAAGCTGTTCAAAATCGCTTAATGATCGCCTTGGCCACTGTGGCTCAGATCCAAAATTTAAAATTGTTTCTCATTGGCTTCTTTTTTATCAATACCGGCGTTCAAACGGTGATGTATATGGCAGCGATTTTTGGAGATATTGAGCTTCATCTTTCATCTGACAAACTGATTCTAACAATTCTAATTCTACAAATTGTAGCAATTCTAGGTGCTTCCATTTTTGCCAAGATATCTGAAAAATATTCGGATAGGTTTACCTTAACACTTGCTTGTTTTCTTTGGATTGTTGTATGTATAGCTGCATATTTCGTTCAATCTGATATTCAGTTTTATGGTGTTGGGGCATTGGTCGGCTTGGTAATGGGTGGAAGTCAGGCAATACTTAGAAGCACATTCACCCACTTTCTTCCGCAAAACGAACATGGAAAATCTGCTATGTATGGCTTTTATGACTTGTTAGACAAATTTTCAATTGTGCTCGGAACTCTGGCATTTGGCATTGTAAATCAGCTACTTGGGAATATGCGAGCCTCTTCTTTAACATTGGTAGTCTTTTTTCTAATAGGTCTTTTAGTGATTCGAAAAATTCGCTTGGGCCCCAAATAAGCAATAGACTTTTGCTTTTATTTCTTGATCACCAATAAAACCTGCATTGTTTGCTAATTGCAAGCATAATGTATTGCTATATTCTGGAGAAAATAGCAACACCAATTTGCAAAATTGAAAACTAAAAGATCGTTTATTTCTTCTTCGCAAACCTTCCAGCAGCCTTCTTAACTGCTGGTTTTCCAGCCTGAGCCGTTGCCAACTCAAGACATTTCTCAAGGGTAAGATCTTTGGCTTCGATTCCTTTTGGAATTTTGATATTCTCTTTACCAACTGCCAAATAAGGACCCCAACGTCCATTTAAAATTTTCACATCTGGCCTGGCATCAAAGACTTTGATCACCTTTTCAATATCTGCAATTCTCTTTGCCTCTATGAGTTGAATAGCAGTTTCAGTTGAAATGGTATAAGGGTCCATTCCTTTTTGAAGCGAATAAAAAGCAGGCCCATGTTTCACATATGGTCCAAACCGACCATTGTTAACCACCATTTTAATATCTTCAAATTCACCCAAATCTCTTGGAAGATCAAAAAGTGTCAAAGCTTCCTCAAGCGTAATTGACTCGATTCTTTGTTCCTTTTTCAGACTTGCAAAGGCTGGTTTTGGTCCACCTTCCTCCTGCTCCCCAATCTGAACATATGGTCCGAATCGACCAAGTCTTGCTGTAATTTTTTTGCCTGTCTTTGGGTCAACTCCAATTTCTCTCGCAACATTGACTTCTTTACGTTCGATCGAAGCCGTAGATTCAACAGTTTTATGGAAAGGAAGATAAAACTTGCTAATCATATCCTGCCAACCAAGCTTGCCTTGTGCAATGGTATCAAACTCCCGCTCTACCGTTGCCGTAAAATCATAGTCAACTATTTCTTTAAAGTAATTGAACAGAAAGTCATTGACAATAAGGCCAGTATCTGTTGGAAAAAGCTTTCCTTTTTCAACACCAAAAATTTCAGTTTTTACTGCTTTCTCAATTTTTCCAGCCTTTAAAATAAGTTCAATGTACTCTCTACTTTTCCCTTCTCTCCATTCCTTATTTACGTATTCCCGCTTTTCAATTGTAGAAACAGTTGGTGCATACGTGCTTGGTCTGCCAATGCCTAATTCTTCAAGTTTTTTAACCAAACTAGCCTCCGTATAACGGGGTTCAGGCTTGGAATATCTTTGTCGGGATTTGATTTGTTCAAGGCCAAGAGCTTCTCCTATTTCAACAAAAGGAAGCAATTTCTCATCTTCACTCTCCTCTTCATTGTCATTGCTTTCAAGATACACTTTTAGAAAGCCATCAAACTTGATCACTTCACCAGTTGCTTGATATTGAAGCTTTTCGCCTCCGGACAATCCAGTATAGGAATTGCCTTCTGCTTTCATGGTAATAATCGTTCTTTCCAGCTCTGCATCAGCCATTTGGGAGGCAATTGCTCTTTTCCAAATCAAATCGTAAAGGCGTTGTTCGTCCTTTTCAACCCCTGCAGAAGAAATAGAAAAATCAGTTGGCCGTATGGCCTCATGGGCCTCTTGCGCCGATTCTGATTTGGTTTTAAACTGCCTTCGCTGTGCATATTTTGGGCCAAATTCAGAAGCAATTTGATTGGCTGCAGCTTGCAACGCATCTTCTGATAGTGAAGTAGAATCTGTCCTCATGTAGGATATCTTTCCAGCCTCATATAGTTTCTGAGCAAGAACCATAGTTCTGGTAACAGAAAAACTTAGTTTTCGACTTGCCTCCTGTTGCAAAGTGGAGGTAGTAAAAGGAGCTGCCGGAGTTCGTTTTGCAGGCTTTACTTCTTTGTTAGAAACCTTAAAACCAGCGTTTACAGACGCCTCCATGAGGGAAATTATATCCTTTTCCTCAGTATAATCTTTGTTCAAATCGCCTTGAAGGATTTTACCGGCTTTGGTTTTAAAAAACCCTTGGGTTTTAAAACTAGCCTGAGAATTAAACTTTTCTATTTCTCGTTCCCGCTCTGCAACCAGCCGAACCGCTACCGATTGAACTCTACCAGCAGAAAGTCCCGGCTTAATTTTCTTCCATAAAACTGGCGAAATCTCAAAACCAACCAATCGATCCAAAACCCTCCTGGCTTGTTGGGCATTCACCAAATCAACATCTATGGTTCGAGGATTTTCAATTGCTTTCAGGATGGCCTTTTGTGTAATTTCTCTAAAAACAATCCTTTTAATTTTGGAATCATCTATGTCCAATGCTTCTTTCAAATGCCAACTGATGGACTCACCTTCACGGTCATCGTCAGTTGCTAACCAAACAGTATCAGATTTTTTAGAAAGATCACTTAACTCCTTTACAAGTTGGTGTTTACCCTCAGAAATTTCATAATGTGGTGTAAAATTATGCTCCACATCAATGGCCTTATCACCCTTCACCAAATCCCTGATATGGCCCATGCTGGACTTCACAATAAAGTCCTTACCTAGATATCCTTCTATGGTTTTTGCCTTCGCAGGTGATTCAACAATGACAAGGTTTCGGTTACTCATAATATAGCAGTGGTTGGAAAATATAAAGGCAAATCAAAGCAGTAGAATGGCAGATTGTCAAACTTCTCATTAAGAAATAATATTTGGAATAAACCATGAATAGATCTATTTGCCTACATATCAATATGTTGATAGAGTCAAAAACACTTTCTTTCCGATTAAAATATTATAGAGAAAAAATTTCTGTTCGCTTCAAAAATCCTTTAAGTGCATCGAAATTCATCCAAAGTATATTTTCCGCAAAATCCTAAAACAAGCATTCGATCTATATTTTCCTATCATTGCATCCCAAGCGAATACACTATGGCAATTCTATTTTCAAATGCTCCTAAAAAATTATTCCCAAAGAAACCGCTCTTAAAATCTTGTATAAAAGATACATGCCATCAATTTCACAAAACTGTTGGCGAGATTTCCTATGTTTTTGTGGATGATGAAGAATTGTTGGAAATGAACAAACAATATCTGTTTCATGATTTCTACACAGATATTATCACTTTCGATAACTCTGAAAAGGAACACGAAATAGAGGGCGATATTTATGTTAGCAAAGACCGGGTTAAAGAAAACGGAATGCGCATTGGAAATGGAATATTGGAGGAATATATACGGGTAATAGCGCACGGAATATTGCACCTATGTGGATTTAGAGATAAAACTAAACTAGAAATCGAGGAAATGAGAAAACAAGAAAATGCTTTCATAAAGCGGTACACCGTAAAAAATTTAAATATCAATTAAGGAAATTTTCCAAGATTCTAATGAAACAATTGCAATTAAAGATTGGAATTTTCATTAATCTTGCACCTCAAATTTTTTCGAAAAACGAAACTAAGAAAACCGTGAAAACCAGAGCTTTAAGTTCTTTGATTCTAATATCGCTGATTTGCTTCAGCGCCAATGCCCAAAAAGGAAAGTCAAAATCTGCTAAAAAATCTGCCAAACCAATAAAGGCAGCCGCAATTCCTTCCAACCCTGATGATTCCAAACCAATCATGAATATTGGAAAAGCAGCAGTTCCATTCTCAGAATTCAAATACGTGTATGGAAAAAATAATTCCAATTCCTCAGATGCCAATACTGAGAAAAGCGTTAGAGAATATGTAGACCTTTATGTCAATTTTAAATTGAAAGTAATGGATGCAGAAAAGGAGGGCCTGGATACTACAAATTCATTTAAGAAGGAGCTGGAAGGCTACAGAAAACAATTGGCCAAGCCTTATTTAACTGACAAATCTGTAACAGAAAAGCTTGTAAAAGAAGCATTTGAAAGAATGAAGGAAGAAGTAAATGCTTCGCACATTCTGATCAAATGCGATCTAAAAGCAGATCCAAAAGATACACTTGCTGCCTACAGCAAGGCAATGGACATCAGGAAGAGAATCCTCAATGGCGAATCTTTTGAAAAGCTGGCCAAAGAGAAATCTGATGATCCATCTGCTAAATACAACGATGGAAATCTAGGTTTTTTCACTGCCATGCAAATGGTATATCCATTTGAAGACGTAGCGTACAAAACGGCAAAGGGTGCCGTTTCGAATCCAGTTCGCACTCAGTTTGGCTACCATATTTTAAAAGTTTTGGATAGAAGAACTTCCCAAGGCCAAATTACAGTGGCTCATATCATGATAAGAGCAAATCCGGGAATGCCGGAAGAAGATTCTATTGCTGCCCGAAAGAAAATATATGACATTTATGACAGGCTGAAAAAAGGAGAAAGCTTTAACAACCTGGCTCTTGAGTTTTCAGACCATGCTGATTCAAAAACGAAGGGAGGACTTTTACCACCCTTTGGAACAGGCACAATGGTTCCTTCGTTTGAAAATGCATCTTTTGCTTTGAAAGATACCGGCAGCTATTCACAACCATTTCAAACACCTTTTGGATGGCATATTGTGAGACTTAAAAACAGAAAACTGCTTGAAACTTTTGAGGAGCTAAAACCAAGTCTGGAGTCTAAAGTTGCAAAAGACTCACGCTCAGAACTAAACAAATCTGTTCTCCTTGGCAGATTAAGAAAGGAAAACGGAATTACTGAGAATAAAGCATTGCTGGCCTATTTAGCTTCAAAAGCGGATACGAACTTGCCAAATGCAAAATGGAAATATGACATGACCGACAAAAGGTTGGATGAAGTTCTTTTGAGTATAAAAGACAAAAAATACAACCTTCGGGATTTCTACCAGTTCGCTGAGAAAAAACAACAAGTAACAAAATCTAAAGCACCTGATTATCAGATGAAGTTGCTATACAAAGAATTTGCAGATCAATCTGTTTTAGACTATGAAGAGGCGCATTTGAATGACAAGTATGAAGACTATAAGATGTTGGTGAAAGAGTACAGAGATGGAATTCTATTGTTTACTTTGATGGATAAGAAGGTGTGGACCAAAGCATTAGAAGATACCACAGGGTTGAAAAAATACCACCAAGACAACAAAAACAAGTACAATTGGAACCAAAGAGTGAAGGCTACTATTTTTTCAACTTCGAACCAAAAGACACTTGATATTGTAAAGTCTAAACTTGCAGCCAAAAGCTTTCAGGTTACAGATTTGAAGTATGATGCTGCAAAATTTTCAACCAAAGGAAAAGAAATTGGCATCAGGAATGGCTTAAGCATAAAAACGCATGCTGAGAATTTAAAAAGAGACAAATCATTAACTATTGAATTGGCTGGGTTTGCTTCAAAAGATGAGAAAGCAAGTGTTGCCCTTAAAAGAGCAAACCACATTGCAGATACCTTGGAAAAACTAGGTGTTGAAAGAACTAGAATTTCTGTAAAAGATTCTGGCAAAGCTGGCTTGTTGCCAACGCCTGAAGATAACAGAAGGGTAACTTTTAAAGTCTATTCTAATTCTCCGAAAATTATGGAAAGATTGGTTAATGCCAACGATCCATTAAGTTTACAGGTAACGGATGGTTTGTTTCAAAAAGAAGAAAACAAGACAATCGATATGTTGGCAGATTGGAAACCAGGCAATTACACGATTGAAAACAACGGAAGAATCAATTATATAGTTGTAGATGCTATAGAAATTCCAAGAGAAAAGACTTTTGATGAAGCTAGAGGTGCAGTCATTTCTGATTATCAAAACTATCTTGAAAAGCAATGGATTGACAGTATGAAAGCCGTAAATCCTATTAAAATTGATGAAATACTTGTCAAGAAGTTGATTACAAAGTAGTCAACCAACAAACGCTAATAAACAGGCGGGCTTGAACTAAAAGCTCGCCTTTGTTGTTTCTTAGCCAAAAGAAAAAATGAGCGCTCGTTTTAACATCTGTACAAATAACAAACTTCAGCAGATCATTTTCTGGGCTTTGTTTATGGGCTCATTTTCCGCCAGTGCTCAATACCAGGGTGGACCTGTTGTTGATAAAATCGTTGCCAAAATTGACAATCAGATTGTTCTAAAATCTGAAGTAGAACTTGGTTATCTGCAAGCAAAACAGCAAAATACGGCTTTGACTCAATCTGCGCTCAAGTGTAAGGTTTTTGAACAGCTTTTGATCAACAAAATGATGTTGGCAAAAGCAGATATTGATTCAGTAACTGTAGAAGACAACCAGGTTGACGAACAGTTAAACCGACGCATGAGCTACATGATTCAAACCATTGGTTCCAAAGAAAAACTGGAAGAGTACTATCACAAAACGATTGAACAATTCAAATCTGAACTTAAGAAAGATGTCAAAGATCAAATGCTGATCCAGAAGGTTCAGGATGGGATCAGTAAATCCATAAAGGTTACGCCATCTGAAGTCAAACGCTTTTTCAATGAAATTCCACAAGATTCGCTCCCTTTCTTTTCTACAGAAGTAGAAGTTGGTCAGATTGTAATTTTTGGAAAAATTGGTAAGGAAAAAAAGATGGAGGCCAAAAAGAAGTTGGAAGACATTAAGCAACAGATTTTGGAAGGTGGAGTAGATTTCGAGTTTTTGGCGAAAGCATATTCTCAAGATCCGGGTTCTGCAAAAGATGGTGGAAATTTAGGATTTTGGGGCAAAGGCGCAATGGTTCCGGAATATGAAGCTGCAGCCTTAAAACTGGAACCAAAACAACTGAGCGAAATTGTAGAATCCGCGTTTGGTTACCACCTGATTCAACTTATAGAAAAAAAGGGAAATGAATACAATTCCAGGCATATCCTGATCAAGCCTGAGGCTGGAGAAGAAGACATGCAAGGAACTTTTCAGAAGTTGGATAGCATCAGAAATGCGTTAATTGGCGATAGTATTAAATTTGAGGATGCAGCCCGCAAGTTTTCTGAAGACAAAGAAACTTCCCAGAATGGAGGGTTTTTTGTAGATGCTCAAACCGGTCAAAATAGGATTGCTACAGAAAATTTAGATCCAGGCATATTTTTTACAATTGACTCAATGAAACCGGGTCAATACACAAAACCAATGGTCCATAAAACCCAGGATGGAAAGAAAGGAGCTAAAATTCTATATTTCAAATCAAAAATTTTGCCTCACGAAGCCAATCTGAAGCAAGACTATCAGAAAATTCAAGCTGCTACTTTAGAAAAGAAAAAAGGGGAGGCCATAAAAAAATGGTTTAAAAAAACCAAAGGGGAAGTTTTTATAAGTCGTGAAAAAGACTATGCCGATTGCGACATATTGAAGGACGAAGACTTTTAATATCAACTACTAAATATTATAAAACAGGAATGAATTGGAAAGATGATGGGGAAGCAGCTCAAGCACTCAATGCAAGTTTTACAACCCTTCAGAATGAAATAGGAAAAGTGGTTATCGGGCAAGATCAGGTTGTGAGATCATTGCTAATTTCCATCTTTTCACAAGGCCATAGCCTACTTGTTGGCGTTCCTGGTCTGGCTAAAACCTTGTTGATTTCTACAGTTGCTCAGGCACTTGACCTTAGTTTTAAAAGGATTCAATTTACACCAGATTTGATGCCATCTGACATCGTTGGATCAGAAACAATGGATCAGAACAGGAATTTCAAGTTTGTACAAGGTCCCATATTTGCAAACATCATCCTTGCAGATGAAATAAACAGAACGCCACCAAAAACCCAAGCCGCTTTGCTTGAGTCGATGCAAGAATATGCCGTTACAATAGCAGGTCAAAAGTTTGATCTTGAAAAGCCATTTTTTGTGCTTGCTACCCAAAATCCAATTGAACAAGAAGGCACTTATCCTCTTCCAGAGGCTCAGCTTGATCGATTTATGTTCAATATCAAGGTGGGATATCCAAGTTTTGAGGATGAAGTAAAAATAGTTCAGGCAACGACCAGCGATGTGAAACCTGTAGTCAATAAGGTGATGGGTAAGCAAGAAATTATTGCATTCCAACATCTGGTTCGCAGAGTGCCTGTCACTCAAAATGTGGCAGAATACGCAGTTCGATTGGCATCGAAGACCAGACCAAATACTGAAACAGGATCAAAAGAGGCAAATGATTTTCTGGAGTGGGGCGCAGGTCCGAGAGCTTCACAAAGCTTAATTTTAGCAGCCAAATGCCATGCATTGATGGTTGGCAAGTATTCTCCAGACATCGAAGATGTTAGAGCAATTGCACTTGAAGTTATGCGGCATAGAGTAGTCCGAAACTTTAAGGCAGAAGCAGAAGGGCACACTGTTGAGGATATAATTACAAAACTGCTCTGATTTTAAAGCCAAAAAATTACTTAGAATGAAGAAAGAATATTTCAAATATTTTGGATTAAGCTTCCTTGTAATTGTCCTTGATCAAATCAGTAAACTACTGGTTCACAAATATATGGACTATGGTCTTCCAGGTCAAATCAAGATATTTGGAGAGTGGTTTAAGCTCCATTATACCCTAAATCCCGGAATGGCATTTGGCATTGAACTCGGCTCCGATTATGGAAAATTGATGCTTACAAGCTTTAGATTGGTGGCGATGGTAGCCATTGGTTACTATCTTTTTACAATAATAAATAAAAAAGTAGCGAAGGGTTATGTCATTTGCATTGCACTCATTTTAGGTGGGGCGATGGGCAACCTTTTCGACTCTGTATTTTATGGTGTCCTTCTTGAAAATGCTCCAGTCGGAAGTCCATCTCCTTGGTTGCATGGCCAGGTTGTAGATATGCTTTATATTGATATTTGGGAGGGATTTTTACCAGAATGGATTCCCTTTTTTGGCGGTCAATATTATGCTTTCTGGCCCATTTTCAATATAGCAGATGCCACCATCTTCAGTGCAGTCATAACTTTGCTCATTTTCCAGAATCGATGGCTTTTTAAACCTGAGGAACCAGACCACCAAGTTTTGGAATCAAAAGAAAGTTTTGAAAAATAATTTTTCAATAAAATAAGTTTTTAGCTTTTTTCGCAGCTCATTCGCCTTTGAATAAGCGTGAAAAACACCAATAGCAGTTTTGGAAAAAATGTTTTTCAATGGACAACCAATCCATTGCTGCAAACGCTTTGTTTTTTGGTACTTGGGAAAGTAAGCTTCGATTTTTGGAAAATAGAAATCTCATTTTCCTTTGGATTCCTAGTGGTCAGCCTGTTAACTTCCTGTCTCTTGCTTTGGAATTCTTGGCTTATCAACAGTTTGAGATTTAAAATCCGAATTGCCAGGCAATTTTCCTTTTGGGTCTTTTTCTTCTTTATAGGAATTTGTTGCTCAAATTTTCAACACCGCAATCTTGAACCGATTTCAAATATTGGATTTCTCTGCAAAATAGATGAAAGCTATGGCGATGCAGGAAACGGAAAGATTCGTTGCGTGGCCACTGTTGAAAAAATTCACCAAAATGATGTCTGGAAGCCTCTTCAAGGAAAGGTTCTATTGCAATTTTCTGATGCTAGAAATCGATCTTTTCAAAACGGAGATCAAATTTTAATCGGAAAAGAATTGGTAGAAATTGAAAAGCCAACCATTCCCGGGCAATTCAATGCCAAAGAGTATTATAGAAGAAAAGGCATTGATTTTCAGGTCTTTGTTTCCAAAAATGACTTTGAAATTGGAGCTACGGCAAAGCCAAATCCTATTATTTTGTTTTCACACCAAATGAGGTTTTGGTTGGAAAACAAAATCAACCTTTTAAGCATAAACCAAAATGACGGATATATGCTAAGCGCCTTGCTTTTGGGCATTCGAAGAAAAATTGACCCAGAACTAAAGGCCGCCTATTCTTCAGCAGGCGTAACCCACATTCTGGCAGTTTCAGGAATGCATGTCGGTCTTATTTTTGGCTTCCTAAGTTTGATTCTGGGTTGGTTAAAAAGACTTCAATTTGGCCACATTCTATTTTCAATTACAGTAATTGCAATGCTTTGGCTTTATGCAATGGTGACTGGCCTAAGCCCATCTGTGCTGCGGGCTGTTACGGTTTTTTCCATCATTCAGTTTGGAGATGTTTTGAAAAAGCCAGGCTTGCCAATCAACGGGCTCTCTTTTGCTACAATTTTACTTTTCATTTTTGATGTCGAAATCATATATGATGTTGGCTATCAGCTTTCTTTTGCTGCTGTGTATGGCATCATCAGTTTTGAAAGGCCAATTCGGGACTTGATTCGAACCAAAAATATAGTCACTACTTTTCTTTGGAAATCTTGTGCGATAACGGTTGCCGCAACTTTGGCAACATTTCCGCTTATATTATATTATTTTCATCAGTTTCCGGTCTATTTTTTATTGGCCAATCTGGTGGCAGTCCCTATTTCCAATTGCCTCATTTATTGTGGAATAGCTCTAATAATTGCTTCTCCTTTTCAGCTTTTGGCACAACTTGTTGCAAAGCTTATCCACGCCCTTCTCTTCCTCTTAAATGAATTTGTTATCTGGATTTCAAAACTTCCATTTAGCACCATTGAACAGATTTATATTCCTGGATCCTTGTTGTTTTTACTTTTGGGCTTCCTTATTTTCCTCCAGCTTTGGATATTAAGATCCAGATATAAAATGCTGTTTTACAGTCTTATTTTTCTTTTTCTTTACTATTTAGGGCTATCCAGCTATCAAATATTTTTATGGAAAAGACCCGTCCAAACCTTTGCAATCCGGACCAAAAAAGAATGGATGATTTCTACAATTCAAGGTAGGAAAGCCAGTATTACTTTGCTTGGATCCGATACCTTAAAAGAACAGTCTTCATTTGAAATCAAATCGCTCAAAGAGGGCTTTCATTTACTTGAAGTAGCTTCATTTTGCAGACCGGGTGCCATCTTTTCTCAGAACAAAAAGGCACCTGAAAAGCGTAGTATGCTCGTTATGGAAAAAGGCAAAAGCTACCTGCTGCTTGGAAACTTTTTGAAAATGGATTCGACTACAAAAAAGAAACTAGATATAGACTGTCTTATTGTTCAACAAGCTGGTTTCAAGACAATTGAAAATGCTTTGGCTGGAATTAATCCCAAAGAAATTTGGGTCGATTGGCCACCAGGCTCCGTAAAACGTTGGGAATTAAAGCACTCAGAATATAAAATTCTCAACTTTAAATCAATCCGCTTTCAGCCCTTGGAAATCTAGATTTCCTTCCTAAAAAACGGCTAAGTAAGCCACGTTCAGGCCTTGAAAACGCAAAGTTCTTACGATGCCGTAATGCTGATTTTATCTCCTTTAAAATTTGGATTGTTGTTACTGGCAGAAAAAGTCCATTCTGTTTTAAAAAGACCCTGTTCGGCAAATCCTGCTTCAACATTTTGGCCATCAATATTTTGGATCTTCACAAATATAGATTTTGCAGCAAAAGCTTCCGAAATGGTTATAAAGATCTGGCTGCCAACTCTTCCTGAATAGCTCGAAAGATCTACAACATGAATATCTGGAGCATTTAAAAAGTCTGCAAAAGCAACTTCAAACGAAATTCCCTTGTTGTCTGATTGTGTTGGATTCCTATTTAAACGACCGATTAATGCTGCCTTTCCGTAAATATAGGCTTCCTGAACTCTTAAATTTTGTCCCGATTCGGATTGATCATAGCCTTCATTATTGTTTCCTTCTAGCTCATAAATAGGCCTAAAAATATGATCATCAGC
>Ga0105046_10006749_pt1 | contig 18150 bp, 14 predicted proteins | sample MAT03_FD_78385 | JGI IMG/M metagenome (GOLD analysis project Ga0105046, IMG submission 78385) | Freshwater microbial communities from Lake Fryxell liftoff mats and glacier meltwater in Antarctica - MAT-03 (megahit assembly) | ecosystem: Environmental > Aquatic > Freshwater > Ice > Liftoff...
ATGCGGTGGAAACTCAATCGGCGAGGCTCGCTCTGGGGAGCGCGGGCGCCTCGCCCGCCGTTCCCGGCGCCCTCGCCGGGAACATCGGATCACGGGAGGCGTCATTTGAAAACACGCATCTGCCACGTCCGGTGTCTCCGGCGGGGCGCCGAAGACCGCAGTCGTCATCTCCAACAAGGATGCCGACGGCTACGTGGTCATCGACGCCGTGCAGTGGATAGCGAAGTGACGCGACTGGTGGAACGTGACCTCCCGGCACGCTTCCCTGGTGGAACGCTCAGCAACGCGCCCGGAGGCCGCGTTCCACCCTGCGCCCGCACCCGCGCCGATGTGGTAATCCTGCCCCTGCCGTTCACGGACCTGACCAGCTACAAGGTCCATCCCTCAACTATCATCGACATCACCCAATGAGGGTCAAATTCCGTGAACCCTCGATGCCGGAATTGCTGGCAGATGCCGGGCGATGTCGTCGCGGACTCGCGCACAGCCTTTCCAGTTCAGGTGAATCCCATCGCGGGTGAATTCCTGCGCCAGAAAGCCCGCTGGGGATAGGTTCACATTCAAATCGACAAATGGAACACCCATCGAGCCGCAGAGGGCTTTGAGTTGTTCGTTGCACAAGCGGACCTTCGCGTTCAGAGCGGCCATGTCAGTTCCACCCATGATGATGGCTGTCACGACAGGGATGGCGTGCGTGTGCTTGGTGATGTATTCGAGAATCTCGCGAAATCTCACCACCAATGAATCGGGGTCGCCACCTTGCAAGAGGTCATTGATTCCCGCCTGAATGACGCAGTACTCCGCGTTTGCCGGGAGCGTCCGGGATAATCTTCGCAGGATGCCCACGGTGGTATCCCAACCAATTCCGCGGTTGGAAATGTCGCCGCGGTCGAGCAACTCGCTCCAATTCACTTCCTCAACGCGAGAATCACCCAGAAACACGATGCGCCTCGTCCGGCCGATCCCATCGAATTCCTGACACTTGTCCCTCCAATGACGGGAATCCTTCGGCTCAAGACTTGGCGCAATGCGGGACTCGATTCTTCCCTTCCATTCCCGAACCAATGGGAAGCAGATCAATCCAATGGAAAATGAACCCGCGGCGGCAAACAGCAGAATGGCAATGTAAATCTTCGAATACGGCGATTGGTCTCCGCGCCCGGTTCTCATCGTATAACCCCCGCGCGACCTCATTCAGCTCCCCGTGATGGTGTAGGTCATCCACGGGCTCCAGTTCCCGAAGTCCTCGCCTTTATACATATACCGCAGGCGGACCTTGATGATGGCGCTCGCGCCGGCGGCGGGGAGCCAGTTCAGCGTGTAGTTCGGGCGCAGGTCCACGTCGCTTTTTATCCCGGCGGGGCCGAGGTCGAATTCCAGCTTCACGCCGTCGAAGGGGCGCTTGGTCCACACCACTTCGAGCTTGCCGCCGGTGGTGGTGCGCAGGGTGAAGTCGGGCGTCACCGTGGGGCTGGGCGGCACTTCCACGGGGCCGATGATGCGCAGGTCTTCCTGGATCATCTGCGTGCAGGCGGGCGTGTCCTTGAACGAGGCGATGAAGTCGAAGAGCGGGTGAGGCAGCCATTCGCCACCGGGGCGGGCGCGCCGGCGGGCGCGGTGAAACCCGGCCAACCGGTGTTGCCGGGGACGTCCGCGCCGTAGAGGGCGTCCTCGATGCACTGGTAGCAGGCGGTGGTGGAGGGGCCGAGGGAGCTGCGGTAGTCCTTCATGGCGTAGAGGGCGTTGGCCACATCCAGCCGCCGGGCGGTGACCACCGGCGCGGCGATGCCGAGCCCCGCGGAATGCAGCGGGAGTTTGTCGTCGAAGTTTTCGAGCCAGAGGACCTGGTCGCCAATCGGGCTGGGATACCAATCTTGTCGTTTCATGCGTTTGGGTTTGGGGTTGGGGTTGGGGTTTGGAAGGGGATCGGGTTCATCCCAGCGAAGGCCGCTGTCCCAAGTGGCTCCCGGCTGGCCCCAGCGGGCCATTCAGGCAGGGCTCCTTTCGAGGGAAGGCGGGAAAACGGCGTTTTTGGCCCAAAAATGGCCGAAAAGCCTTCCCCCATCGTAAATGGGGGCTCCCCCATCCTGAATGGGGGCTCCCCCACCGGCGATGGGGGAAGCGGAAACGTCAATGGGGGTGCCCCCATTGCGGATGGGGGCTTCGGAATCCAAAATGGGGGAAGCGGAATCCTGAATGGGGGCGCCCCCATCCGCGATGGGGGCATCGGAACCGGCAATGGGGGATCCCCCATCCGCGATGGGGGCGTCGGAATCCAAAATGGGGGAAGCGGAATCCTGAATGGGGGAACCCCCATTCGTGATGGGGGCATCGGAACCGGCAATGGGGGCACTCCCATCGGCGAACTCACCGGTCAACTTTTCGACGCGCACCCTGTGCTCCGTGATGACAGACATCGCAACGCTGGAAGACACCGCGTTCATGGCGACGCCGGGAACCGGAGCGGCCCTGCGAAGTTCGGCTCGCCTTTTGGCGAGACTCTCCTCCCGCCTATGCGGAGTCGCGGAGTCGCGGAGTCGCGGAGTCGCGGAGTCGCGGAGTCGCGGAGTCGCGGAGTCGCGGAGTCGCGGAGTCGCGGAGTCGCGGAGTCGCGGAGTCGCGGAGCGCGCTGTCGCGCCGGGAATCTGATCGCACGGGAGGGGTTGCCGCGTTCATCGGCGCGGATGAGATTCAAAGCCCTGCGAAATGGCAAGGACAAAGTGGCCTCCGCCGGGCCCGCGGGCGTGATTCGTTTCCTGTCCAAGAAAGCGTGGCGCGAGATCAAGGAGGGGCGCTTTGATAGCGCCCTCTCGATGCGGTCGCTCCGCGCCGCATCGAGCCACACCGTGACCACCGCAGAGAGCGTGCGAAGTCCGAGGATCCCTTGCCGTTGCCACGGTCATGGCTGGCAGCGGCGCGGAGCGACCGCTGCCAGAGGGCGGTATCATACCGCCCCTCCTTGGCGCTCCGCGCCACGGGGTCACCGCGTGCGATCGGTGTAGGGCGGCTTGGCTGGAAGTCTCGGCGGATTTTTCGCCAGCAGGGCGAGGATTTCGGTGATGGAGCGTTCGAGCTGGGGGTCGGTGCCTTTGGCCAACAGGGCGGGGTCGTCGATGACTTCGATGTCGGGCTTCACGCCGAAGCCTTCGATGATCCATTTTCCCTTCGAGTCGTAGATGCTGAAGGTGGGGACGGTGACGCTGCCGCCATCGACGAGCGGCGGGCAGCCCGTCATGCCGATGAGGCCGCCCCAGGTGCGGGTGCCGATGACGGGGCCGAGTTTGTTTTGCTGGAAGAGCCACGGGAAGCAGTCGCCGCCGGAGCCGCTCCAACGATTGGCGAGCATGACCTTCGGTCCGCTGTGGGCGACGAAGGGTGTCTGCCAGTCCTTGCCGTCGCGGACGCCCCAGTAGTTGGTGACGGGGCGGTTGAGGAGTTCGATGAAGCGGTCGGGGATTTGGCCGCCGGCGTTCCAGCGTTCGTCGATGATGAGTGCGTCCTTGAAGGCCTGCGCGCGCCATTGGCGGAAGAGTTCGGTCTGGCCGTCGGTGCCGGTGTTCTTCACGTAGATGTAGCCGGCGCGGCCACCGGTCGCGGTGTCCACACGGCGGCGGTTCTGTTCGATCCATGCGTAATGGCGGAGCGGGCCTTCGGTGCCGAGCGTCTGGAGGATCACTTCGTGCGCGCCTTCGGGGACGGGCCTGTCATTGACGGTGAGGATGACGGTCTTGTCCGCGAGACCCTGGAACGCGGCGGCGGGCTCGATCTTCGCATCGAGTTTCCGGCCATTCACGGCGAGGAGCCAGTCGTCTTCCTTTACCTTCACACCCGGATTGCGCAGTGGCGAGCGGACCCCGGTATCCCACGGGGCGACATCGAGGATGCGCTTGATGCGATAGGCGCCCTGCTCGAGTGAGTAGTCGCAGCCGAGGTAGCCGACCTTGCGCCGCGGGCCTTCCTGCAGGTCGCCGCCGCTGCGGTAGGTGTGGGAGGAGTTCAGTTCGCCGAGGAGTTCGCCGAGGACGTAGTTCACATCGTGCCGGGTCGCGCAGGCGTCGATCATCTTGCGGTAGCGGTCGCGCATCCCCTGCCATTGGACGAGGTGCAGATAGGGATCGTAGAAATAATCGCGCTCGATGCGCCATGCGTCGTCGAACATCTGCCGCCATTCGGCGACGGGATCGACGGTCGTTTCGATGGAGCCGGTCGGGAGCGCCTTCTCGGCCTTCGCGCCTTCGGTGGCGGCGGTGACGTACCAACTGCCGCCGCGGGAGACGAGGAGCTTCCGCTGGTCGGCGGAGATTTCGTAGCTGCCCACGTCGTCGAGCATCATTCTCTCCGAGCGCGCGTCGAGGTCGTAGTAGCTGAGCGGCGAAGTGCGGCCATTCGAGCCGGCGCGCGGCGGCCACCGGAAGAGAACCTTGCCGGGAAGCGCGTCGAGATGATCGATGCGCCCGCTCCCGATCGGGAGGACAATGGCGCGGGCCTCGAAGCCATCGAGATCGATCTTCACCTCGGACGGTTTCGCGGGCTGCGCGGGAACAGGAACGAGGCGCACTGCACCCGGCTGGCTCTGCACCGGGGCGGGTCTGGTCTGGATCGCGGCAGCGGGTTTGTTCTCGTCGGGCTTGGGCTCGCCTTTGCGCGAATCATCGGGCTTCTTCGGCGGCTCGTTGCTCTTCGGCGCTTCCTTGGGTGTTTCTTTCTTCGGCTCGTCTTTCTTCATCGGCTCCTCATCGTTCTTCGGCGCGAGCGGCGAAGGCGTGTCCTTGCGCAGCGGAACGCAGATGACGGAGTGGCTGTTCACATAGGCCCAGGTGTTGTCGAATTCGCTGCGGTGAGGCTGGAAGGTGCGCTTGCTGCGATAGAAGAGCCAGTTCCCCGCGGGATCGAAGACGGGCATGTCGTCGTCGTAAAAGGCGCTCGTGACCTGTTGGCGCTGCCGGGTCTTGGTGTCGTAGAGCACGATGGCCTGCTGGCGGTTCTCGGTGTCTCCGGCGTAGGTGATCCAGCGGCTGTCGGCGCTCCAGTTGAAGCGGAAGTTCTCCAGTTCGCCGTGATAGAGCCACTTCTGCCGGTCGATCGCGGTGGTCTGCCTCGTGTCGATTTCATGCAGCCAGATCTTCATCGCGGAATCGATGAAGACGATCTTCCTGCTGTCCGGGCTCCATTGCGGCTGATAGCGCCAGCCGGTGCAAAGCTCGGTGATCTGCTTCTCCTCGCCGGTGCCATCGGCGGAGCGGAGCGTCAGCTCATATTCGCCGCTGCGATCGCTGAAGTATGCGATCCATTTCCCATCCGGCGACCACGCCGGGTAGCGCTCCGCGACGCCCTGGCTCTCGGTGAGGTTTCGCACCACTCCGTTCTCGGCGGGCACGGAGAAGATTTCGCCGCGCGCCTCGAACAACACGCGTTTGCCGCTGGGAGAAATCGATCCGTAGCGGATGAGACCGCCGAGATTTTGCAAGCGGGGTCGCCGCGTGGCCTTGTCAGTCACCACATCGACTTTCACCTGGCGGGATCTCTCAGTCGCGAGGTCGAGGAGGAAAAGCTGGCCACCATTTTCGAAGATGATCTCCTTCGGGCCGACGGACGGATAGCGCACGTCGTATTCGGTGAAGTTCGTCACCTGCCGGATCGTCTTCTTCGCGGTTTCGTAGCACCAGAGGTTCGCGCGTTTGCGGTCTCCGCGGTCGGAAAGAAAGTAGAGCCGTTCGTTCCCCACCCACATCGGCTGCGAATCGCAGGCATCATCCGACGTCACATTCTCCGCCGCACCGGTATCGAGATGGAACAGCCACACATCCGGGGCCAGTCCGCCGCGGTAGCGTTTCCACGAGGCGCGATCCGTATCCGTCATCGTGTAGGCAAAGGTCTTCGCGTCCGGCGAAATCGCGCCGAACTCGCCGTACGGAATGGGGAGACGCTCGGGAAGTCCGCCCTGCGCATTCACGCGGAAAAACTGGCCGCACCTGTCCGTGAAGCTCTCACGCCGCGAAGCAAAGACGATGCTCCCGCCATCCGGCCACCAACCGGCCATCCGATCGCCGCCACCGTGATACGTCACCCGGCGCGGTTCGCCGCCGCTCACGGGAATGACGTAAAGCGAATCGCTCCCGTCGTAGTTTGCCGTGAACCCGATCTCGCGACCATCGGGAGAGAAGCGCGGGAACAACTCCTCACCCTGCGGGGAACTGAGCCGGAACGCCGTGCCCCCTTCCTTCGGCGCGATCCAGATGTCGCCGGCATAGACGAATGCGATCTGTTTTTCCGAGACCGCCGGCATCCGCATCAGCCCCGCATCGAGTCTTTCCTGGGCGTGCGAATTGAGTGTAAGAAACGACAGGAGGATGAGCAGGCGGGAGAATCTCATGGCGCGGGAGAGAACACCGCCGCGGGTTGGCGGGCAACGAGCAAATCCTGTTTCGCGGGACGCGTTCCGCGATTCGACGCGCTGGATCCTTCAGCAGAAATGCGCGCCGGCCGCCTCGACGTACACTGCATAGAGCGACTGGCTCGCAGTCATGAAGAGGCGGTTCCGGCGCGGGCCGCCGAAGCAGACATTCGCGCAAATCTCCGGCAGCAGGATCTGCCCGATGCGCTGACCTTCGGGCGAGAAGACATGCACGCCATCGTAGCCCGGCCCGACCCAGCCTGCACCGGCCCAGATGTTGCCCTCGGTGTCGCAGCGGATGCCGTCGGCCACGCCGGCGACCTCGCGCGGCAATTGCACCACATGAGAGCCGCTCTTGGTTTCGGTTCTGCCGGGGAGCACAATCGTCATCGAAGCAAACTCCCGCGCGTTCTTCAGCTTCGCGCCATCCACGTCCCACACCTTGATGTTCTTCGGTGCTTCCTTGTAATGCGTGGAGCCGGTGTCGGCGACGTAGAGCTTCTTGTAGTCGGGCGAGAAGCAGAGGCCGTTCGGCTTGAAGATTTCGTCCGTCACTTTCTCGATCTGCGCGGTCGCCGGGTCGGTGCGATAGACGGCTTCCTTCTGCTCCAGCGGCTGCTTTTTCCCCTCGTATTCGAAGAGCGCGCCGTAGCCGGGGTCGGTGAACCAGATGCCGCCATCGGGATGCACGACCGCATCGTTCGGCGCGTTGAAAGGTTTGCCGGCAAATTTCTCCGCAAGGACGGTGAGCGTGCCGTTCGCCTCGTAACGGACGACGCGCCGACTGCCATGCTCGCAGGAAATCTGACGTCCCTGCAGGTCGAAGGTGTTCCCATTGCTGAACTGCGCGGGCTTGCGCAGCGTGCTCACGTGATCGTCGTCGGGCAGGTAGCGGAGCTGGCGGTCATTCGGGATGTCGCTCCACATGAGATACTGCCCCTGCCCGCTCCACGCCGGCCCCTCGGCCCAGCGCATGCCGGTGTGCAGGCGCTCGATTGAGGCATTGCCGATTTTGATTTTCTTGAACGCGTCCTCCAGCGCGACCACGTCCGGCTCCGGGTAACGCACAGGAGCGGCGTTCTTGCCGTAGTCACGCGCGAGGAGCGGCGCAGCGGCGAGGGTACCGAGGGTGGCGAGGAAGGAGCGGCGGTTGGTGGGGTTTGTCTTCATGGTCGGTGTTTCGAGCATTGGATTTCCGGCGGGGTTTTCGAGTCTCAAGCGCAAGGTGCGGGGGCGTCTGCAGGCTCACGGGTTGAACTCGATCCAGTTCAGCCCCAACACGGTTCTCTTGCTGCCGCATCGCGCGATCACGCAGATGTCCGACAGGCCGCGGGCACTGGCGAGTTCCACGGGAATATCGAGGAACTTGCCTTCGCCCGTGGGCTTCACCTGAACGCTGGCGAGCATTTCACCGGACGGGGAATTCTTTCGCAGCTCGAGGTCCCCGCCTCTCTCGCCGAAACATCCGGCGCGGATGTTGAGGCGATGGATGCCGTCGAGGTTCAGTTGGCGGAAAATGATGTAATCGCCGTCGTTGAAATGGCCGACGAGGCCCGTCTCGCCCTCGACTTGTTCGACGGAATTCATGCCGTGATTGATGTCGTAAAGAACGGCCTTCTTGCGGCGCGAATGCAACAGGACTGTGTCCTCACCGCGCAACCGCGGCATCGCGCCTGCCTTCCCATCATCGGTGTAACTCGCGGTGAGAATGAGCATACCTTCATCCGTGCGCGTGGCGCCGCCGGGTTTCTTCGGCGCGGCGTAGCTGCCGGTCGCGCCGGACTTCGGCAACCCGGCGGCACTGTCCTTCAGCGACAGCACCCATGCGACCATCTGCCGCGTCTGCGCCAGCGTGTGCTGCGGATGCGGCGGCATCGGGAGCTGCCCCCAGACACCCGTTCCGCCGGTGAGGATCTTCTCCGCGAGACGATTCGCAGCGGCGGGATCGTCTTTGTATTTGAGCGCAACGGCATTGTACGGCGGCCCCGCGGATGGCGTGTCGGCCATGTGGCAGGCGAAGCAGGTGCTCGCGCGCATCAGAGCCAGACCGGGATCGAGCGCGTCCTTTCCGCCCTCGGCGGAAAAGCGGCGGCTGCGAAACTCGCCATGCACGACGACGAGTTCTGGCAGCACCTTGTCACCGTCCGTTTCGCCGACCTGCACCTTGTAGGGAACCTCGCTGCCCCAGTCGAAGAACGATCCATTCGGCGGCCACACAAAGCGCACGCGGGGCCGCCCATTGCCGACGTGGATCGTCTCCGTCGCCGTGCCCGTGGCACCGTTGGAATCCTGGACTGACAAGGTCACCTGGTAAGTGCCCGCCTGCTCGAAGGTGTGCTGAAATTTCGCCGTGTCGCCGGGCTGTTTCTCGCCCGCAACGCTCCATGAAAAAGTCATCGCATCGCCATCGGGATCGCCGGATTGGGAAGCAACGAAGCTGAGCGTGAGCGGCTGCTGGCCCGCCGTTTCGCTCGCGAAGATGACGGCGTGCGGCGCACGATTGCCGCGGCGATATACCATTCGCACGATGCGGCTGTCGTTGTTCTCCCACCATTGGTCGCCATACTCTATCAAGTAGAGCGCGCCATCCGCGCCGAGCTTCATGTCAATGGGCCGCCGGAAACTCATCGACGGCAGGAACGGCTCGATGTCCGGATCCCGCGAGCCGAGTTCCACCGTCTGAATCCAATTTCGCATCCACTCGTAGATGAAGAGGTGATCATCGAACACACGCGGCAGTTTGATCGGCGAGGGATTCTTCTCGTCGTAGTGATAGACCGGCCCCGCCATGATGGAGCGCCCGCCGCTGCCGAGCGTGGGGAACTCCTTCGATGCAACCGTCGAGTACCAGATGAGCGCCGGCTTCGCAGGCGGCAGCTCCTTGATGCCGGTGTTGCGCGGCGATGGATTCTCCGGGTGCCGCGGGTTCAGGCGCTTGATCTCCTTCTTCGCGTCAAAGTCGAACAGTGGCAGCGCCTCGTTCGGTCCGATGAACAGCGGCCAGCCGAAGTTGCCGGCCGTTTTCGTCGCATTGATCTCGTCATAGCCGACCGGATTCACTCCCAATTCCGGCAGCACGTTCGGACCGACATCGCCGAAGTAGAGCGTTCCCGTTTCATCATCCACGGTCATCCGGAAAGGATTCCGGATGCCCATTCCGTAAATCTCCGGCGCGCCATCCTTGCCCTCGGGGAACAGATTGCCCTTGGGCACCGAGTAGCTGCCGTCCGCCTCCGGATGAATGCGGAGGATCTTGCCGCGCAGATCGCGCGAGTTCGCGGCGGAGCGGAATGCGTCCCAGTTCTTCCGGTCGGGCCGCGTGTCCACAGGCAGGCCAGGGTTCCAGTGACAGTTGTCACCATTGCCGATGTAGAGTTCGCCTTTCCAATCCATGAACATCGCGCCTCCCATGTGGAAGACGTGCTCGGTGTCGTAGGGCCACTTCAGCAGCACACTCTCGGAGTTCGCGCGCATCACGCCGTCCTTCACGGTGAAGCGGCTCACGCGCATCGTCCCCTTCTCCGCCGCCGGGCAGAAGAGCACGAAAAGATTCCCGCTGGTTGCAAAATCCCGCGCGACCGCCATGCCGAGCAGCCCCACTTCGCCTTTCGAATGCGCAGGCACCTGCCCAAGCGTCGTCACTGCGCCGGACTTCGCGTCCCAGCGCTTCACCGCACCCCAGAACTCGACAAAGACGATGTCGCCATCCGGCAGCACCTCCATCTGGATCGCATCGTGGCCCGCCGGCACGAGGATCTCCTTTTCGAAACGCCCCGGGTCATATTTCTCCTGCGCGGCGAAGACGGCATTCAGCAGGAGCGCGGAAAAAGCGACGGTGAATCTCATCGCGAACCTTGGAAGATGGCTGAACACATTTTGCATGGCATCGAAGGGAAAAATTTCCGGTTCACTCCGTGACGACGACATCCCTGACGCTCAACGTCCCGTAGCTGAACCCGACGCTCAGATTCGTCTTCGGCCGCGCATACGATGCGTGCTCGTACGTCTTCTCAAAGTCCGCGCCGATCTTCACCGTCGCCTTGCCGCCGCGCAGGGTCACCACCACCGGCACCCACTCGCCGGACTTGAGCGCCACCTTTTCCTGCCCGACCGAGATTGATGCGCGGTCCTTCGACTCCGGCGGAAACGCGCGCACACTCGTACCCGCGCCACCGACGACTAACCTGAACACGTGACCATCCGCGCCGTTCGCCGTGAACACGACGGACTTCGCCCCTTCGGGTTTGAAGCTGAAGCGCACCGTCGCATCCGTGTGCGCGAGATCGTAAAAAAGGATCGGGCCGTGGTCCTTGAACTTCTTGTAGATCTCGTCGTCCTGCGTGCAACTCGCCACGCCGCCGGCAAACTTCCAGTCGCCACGCATCGCCCGCCGCTGAGCAAGCTTCGGGTCGGTGAAATCGTTCTTCAGCATCAGATCAGCCGCATGGGCCGAGACGAGCAGGAGCGGCAGGAAAAAAAAGAGACCGCGAAATTTCATGGGGGATCTGTTTATCACGGCAGTCAACGGCGCAGCGTTCGTCCGGGATTTCCCGCGGCAGAACGGGCGTCGCCCGCGAGTGAGAACGGGTCGCGTCACTCAAACTTCAGCTCAACCTTCGGCAGCAGGGCCTTGACCTTGGCCCGCGTCTCGGGCGCGTAGGGCTCTTTGCCGGGAGCGAAGCGGATGGATTTGAGAAAGGCGAAGTCCTTGAGCAGCGGGAGGCGTTCATCGGGCAGCGCGATCTTGCCGAGTTCGAGCTGCTCCAGTTGCGTGAGGCTGGCGACGGTTTTCAAATCGGCGTCGCTCAACGCGGTGGCGTTGTTGAGCGTGAGCCGGCGCAGCGTGGCGATGCCTTTGATGAGCGGGATGCATTCGGCGGAGTCGAAGCCTTCGCCGAGTTGCAGATACTCCAGCGGCAGCTTCGCGAGGTGGTGCAGGGTTTTCGGCGTGGCGTTGTGCGTGCCGATTTCGAGGCCCTTGAGCTTGGTGAGTTTCTCGAAGTGGACCGCGCCGGCGTCGGTGAATTTGGCGTGGGCGAGGCTGATGCTTTCGAGATTGGGCAGGTGATCGCAGAGTTGCTTCAGGCCTTCGTCGTCGATGCTGCTGCCGCGGTGGCTGACCTTGGTGACATGGGTCCAGCCTTCGCACTTCGCGTAAGCGCGACCGGTGATGGCGGTGCCGACGAATGAGAAGGCTTCGAGGTTCTTCAACCCGGCGAACTTCTCCATCCCAGCGTCGGTGAGCTTGCCGTTGTTGGTGAAGCGCAGGGTCTTCAAGTTTGTCAGCTTCCCAAGCGGGGCGATCCATTCGTCGCCGGCCTTCGTCGAGATCACGTTCAGCGACTCCAACGCGGTGATGTGGCCGAGATGCTCGAAGAACGCCGCGTCATACGGATCGTTCGTGCGCCTGTCGTGCGGGCCGGTGTTTGGCACGGCGAGATCGACGAGCTTCAGGCTCTGCCCGTCCTCGGTCTTTTCCACCTTGCCCTTCGCAGCCTCGACGATCCGGGTGACGGCCTCGACGTGGGGATCCAGCGCGAGGACGGCGCTCGGAAATGCGGAAGCCAATATGAGGATTGATGATGCGATGATGCGGTGCACGGGACGGAGTTGGGGTTTGTATTTCATGACTTCGGCTATTCGGCGGTGAGTTTCCATTTGCCCCACAGCTTTGGAATGAGTTCGGCTTCGCCGGGGACGTCGGCGGTGATGGCGGTGGCTTTGTTCGCCCAGTAGATCCGCTGCGTGGTCTGTCCGTTGCTGCCGCGCACGATGCCGATGTCGGCGCGGACGGTGTCGCCGGGCTTCGGCTGCCAATGCAGGGTCTGCAGCGGGATGCTGATCTCGTAGTTGCCCGTCTTGTCGGCGGTGAATGGGACGCGGTCGCTGACGTCTTCGACGACATCGATCGCGATGCTGCGCCAGGGACTCGAAAACGAAACGGGCTGGGTGGTGCCTGCGACTTTGGCGCGGGGCTGGCCTTTGATGAGCGTGATGAGCAGGCGCTGGTCGGTACCGGTCTGCAACATGAGGTCGAGGCAGCCGCCATGTTTGAAGAGGGCGTTCGCGGTCTCGCCGCTGTTCTTCAGCAGGTCGCTCTCGGTGGTGCGCCACGCCGCGTCGAGCAGCGGAAACGGTTCGCCGGCAAATGCCGAAGCGAGGGTGAGGATCGTCGAACACAGCAGGACGCATATCGACCGAAGTGAGCGAGACAGTTGCATTGCGAGAAGGGAGTGCGGGCGGGAAAGGAACGAGAGCGTGCTTGAGCGACGCAGCCCCGGCGATGTCTTCACTCCCGGCCTTGGAACTGTTCCTCGCGCGGCATGGCGATGACCTTCCACGTGGCGGGGTAGAATCGGACGATCCGGCGCGGGCGGTAGCCTTCGAGCATCATGTCCACCTTCACGCGAATCTGCACGCCGCTGCTGCCGGGCTCGGCGGGGATTTTTTTGATGTCGAGAATGTTCCCGCCTTTGCGATCGTTGACGGGGTCGTAGGTCATCAGGCTTTCGCGGGCGACGGCGATGGTGCCCTTTGGAGCGGAAGGATTCTCCGGCTCCTTCGAGAGCGGCCAGCCGACTTTGTCGCTGTTGGTGAGGCTGAGTTCGTCGAAGAGCGTTTCATCCACTCCGCCAAAGAAGGTGACCGTGACGATCTGCGGCTCGTCCTCGACGGCGGTGACGAAGCCGGCGAGCCCGCGCTCGCGGATGTGGTTGCGATGGCGTTCGAGCTGTTGAGCGGTGGCGAGTTCGCGGCCCGGTTCGTCCACCCAGATGTCCGTGATGCGACCGGGACCGTAGAGCGTGACCCACGTGAAGTTGCACAACACGGTCTGCCCCGCTTGCAGCGATTTGAGATCGCCGAAGCCTCTGCCCTGCATCACGCGCGTGCTGGAGAGCAGGTCGAAATTTTTCGGCTGGCCGGTGGCTTTGCCTTCCATGAACAGCGTGGCGCTGAGCTTTTTCGCATCGAGATCGACGCTCTCGATTTTCCAAAGCTGCTTCTGCCGCGCGTTATGTGTGAAGTCGTCCTCGATCTGGAAGCATCGGCGGAAATCGACCTCGGGCGTCTTTCTGTTGTTCGGACCGGACGGAGGCGGCGTCTTGTCGTTCGGGTCCTTCAGATAGAAGAGACCGTGAAGATGCGTGCCGAGCGGGATGTCCTGCAACGCGGCCGGCGAGCCGTGATAGAGGATCGCTCCGTAAGGCAGCATGACGGCGTCGAGCGGCAGGTCCCACACTCCACGGTCCTGGCTGTCATTGCGATCCACGCGGATCTGGAAGCGGCGCTCCAGATGATCCACGAGCATGAGTTCGCCGGAAACCGCGTGCGCAGAACCTTCGGGCGGGAACTGGCCCTCGACGGGCTGATACCACTCCGGCGCGGCTGCCGCGTTCTTGTCCTTGGGATTCCGCTTCTTTTCATCCGCCTTCACCGGACCATCGGCATCGGTGCGGAATTTCGGCACATCCGCGGCGTGGAGCAGCGACATGAAGAGGATGAGGCAAAAGGCTGTGAAGATACGCATGGAAAATCGCCGGGGCATTCGCCCGATAAAAGGCCGTATGGCACTCATGTCTTAGCGTGCATTTCGCGGAATACCCCACGCTGGCAACCGGCGGGCGGACTCAACCATGCAGATACTTCAGTGCCTGCGGTGACGGATAGCGCCCGGCTTTGATCAGCGTGCGGCGCAGAAGGAGGCGATCGCCTGCGTTCAGGTCCAGCAGGCGTGCCGTCGCGCTGCCAATTTCGGAGAGCGGCGCAATGCGTGCCCCGGCGAGTTGAGAATGATCGGCCCACGCGTCCTCACGAGGATGGTGGAGGCGGACGAACTTGCGCGGGCGGCCCGCGAAGGCTCCGACATCGGTTCCTTTCGCCACATTGCAACGCAGGCAGGCCAGGGCGAGATTCGATGTCAGCGTGGCTCCACGGTGTTTGCGACTGATGATGTGATCGATCTGAAATGTGAAGTGCGTGTCCTCCTGGTGGACGAGGCAGTATTCGCAGAGGCTCCGCGCGCGCCGGACAACCGAGCGGCGCAGTGCGGCCGGGATCGAATCGCTCACGCAGCAGTAGCCGCGCCGGTGCGGCTGCGCACGCGGGCACGCGCCTTTGCGAGGCTCATCACGTGATCGAGCTGGACGAACATCTGAAGCTCATCGCGCTCCCTTGGCGTCAGCGCGTCCGCCTTCTGCCGGGCGATCAGCATGGCGATGCGCTTTTCCGCAGCAGGCGACGGGCGGAAGGCGCACAGACGTTTCTCGCCCGCGGCGTCAGCGATGAATTTGACGATCTCCTCGAATGGTTTCACGGCGTGCCAAAATAGAACGCGTGCATCGCATCGCCAGCACACATTGGCTGTGGGGCCGACAGTTGCGCCGCATTTTTTGCATCCATCAGGCAACCAGCTCGGTGAGCGGTCGCACGCTGTCCTGGAATTTTTCCGTCTTCACATCCACGCGCTGGAGCATGGTGAGCAGCAGGTTGCTCACGCGCGCGTCGCCATCCACAGGCCGCGAGCAGATGCGGTAGTGATCGCTGGCATTCGAGACGTCGTATTTGCTGATCTTCGGCAGATTGAAATCCACATGCTGGCCGTGCTTGTAGCCGAGTGCTTTTCCGCCAGCGAGGATCATGGGCAGGTTCGCATTGCCGTGGCTGTGGCCGTAGGCCATGCCGCTGCCCCAGAGCACCTGCGTGGTGTCGAGCAACGTTCCGTTTTCCTCGCGGTGCGCTTTGAGCTGTTCCAGGAAGTAGCTGAACTGCTCGATGAGGAAGGTGTCGGTCTGCGTGAGACGACGCAGTTGCTCCGGGTCGCCGTTGTGATGCGAAAGGCCATGACGCGTCTGCGAGATGCCGATCTCGGGGATGCCGCTGGTGTTTCCCTCGCTGCCGATGCCGCAGGTGATCACGCGCGTGGAATCCGTGCGCAACGCCATGACCATGAGGTCGTAGAAGAGGCGGTAATATTCACCAGCCTCGGCCATGCTGAGCTTCCGCTGGAGCCGCTCAATGTCGGTGGGCGCGATCGTAGGCTTGGGAACGTTCAGCCATTCGTCGGCGCGACGCGTGCGCTCCTCCACCTGGCGCACGGCGGTGAAGTATTCGTCGAGCTTCGAGCGGTCTTCGCTGCCGAGCTTTTTGTTCACGCGATCTGCGTCATCGGCCACGAGATCGAGGATGCTCCCACGGCGGCTGAGACGGCGGCGGATGGTCTCCTTGCTGTCCTTTTCCACGCCGAAGAGCAGGTTGAAAATCTGCTGCGTATTCCGCTCGGCGGGAACCTGGATGCCGTCCTTCGACCACGCGAGCGAGACGCCTTCGACGGCCAGTTCCAGGGAGGAAAAGCGCGTGCCAGCACCCTGCACGTCGGCCATGAGCTGGTCGGCGGAGACGGTGTTGCGGAATGCGCCGCCGTCGCCGGGGACGTTGGCGCCGGTGAGCCACACGCGCTCGCAGTTGTGATGCTTGCCGATAACCATCGGGTGATGCAGGCCGCTGATCGGCGTGACATCCGCACGATGCTTTTCGAGCGACTCCATCGGCTTCGAGAATTGGAAATCCCTGCCCGCCTTTTCGATCTGCCACGTGAGCGTGTTCACGCCATTCGGGATGTAGAGGAAGACGCTGCGCTTCGGCTTCGATGCAGCGGGCAGCGCCGCCATGCAGTCGAGCAGTGGGAGGGCCATCGTCGCACCGACGCCGCGCAGGAAGTGGCGGCGGCTGATGCGCCATTTGTTCAGATTGAGGTTTGGCATATAGATGATTGAGGAATGAGAATGGAAATCGTTGGGAAGAGACGCTCAGCGTTTCGAAAACAATTCGGAGCAGACGAATGCCTCCATGATGTCGCGCAGGCGGTAATCCTTCGCCTTGCCGACGGCGGCGATGGCCTTCAGTTCGTCGTGGTCGCTGAAGGACACGCTGCGGCGCAGGCCGTAGGTGGCGAGCTTCTCGATGAATGTCGCATTGAACTGATCGAGGTTCGCGAGGAGCAGTTGCTTGAATTCCTCCGCCGTCTGGTATTCGCGACCATCCGGAAGTTTGCCGGCGGGATTCACCTTGGGATTCGCGCCGGTGCCGTCCGTGACTTCCTCGGTGCGCCAGCGTCCGATCGCGTCGTAGTTTTCAAAGGCGAGGCCGAGCGGATCGATCTTCGCGTGGCACGCGGCGCAGCTTTGGTCGTGAATGTGAGCCTCCAGCTTCATCCGCAGCGTTGCCTTCGGCGCATCCAGCGGGTTCGTCGCGATGGGTTCGACATTCGCCGGCGGCGGTGGCGGCGTCTTGCCGAAGATGGCTTCCGACAGCCACACGCCGCGATGCACCGGGCGATGCCGCGTGCCGTCGGACGTGAGCGAAAGGATTGCCGCCTGCGTGAGGAGGCCGCCACGCTTGCTGTCGGCGGCCAGCGACACACGCTGGAACTCATCGCGCGGCGCGACTGATTCCGGCAGTCCGTAAAACTTTGCGAGCCGCGAGTTCATCATGCTCCAGTCGGAATTCAGGAACTCGCGCAGCGTGAGTCCGCCCGTCAGCACCTCGCGGAAAAATGCCTTCGACTCCTCGACCATGCTCCCTTCGAGATGCTTGTCGTAGTCCGGGAAGATTTTTTTGTCGGGAGGAAACATCCCCACTTTCCGCAGGCGCAGCCACTGCGTGGAAAACGAATCCGAAAATCGTGCCGCACGCGGGTCGGCCAGCATGCGCGCGAATTGCCGTCGCAGTTCCGCCTTGTCGCGGAGCTTCCCTTTTTCCGCCAACGCGAACAATTCATCATCCGGCATCGTGCTCCACAGCAGATAGGAAAGACGCGAGGCGAGTTCCCAGTCATTGAGCGTGTTGCGGTTCACATTCTCGTCGCCCTCGGCGATGAACAAGAAACTCTTCGAGCACAGGATTGCCAGCATCCCGGCCTTCACCGCGTCGGGAAATTTCTCTTTCGCCGCAAGTTCGGCCTTCACGATTCCGACGTAGCCATCCAGTTCCTCCGCCGTCACCGGACGGCGAAACGCGCGAGTCGCCAGCTTGCCGAGACCCTCGCGCACCTGCTCCATGTTGCCCTCCTCGCCCGGCAAGTACGCCGCGCGCAACGCCCGCTCCTCATCCGTGATGATCGGCCCGCGCCACGACACCGAGTCCATGATTAGGAACGGATAACGCGGGCGACCCTCCTCGTCAGTCAGCTTCATCTGCCACGGGATGCGTCCGATCTTCGTGCTGATGAACGGCACCTCGCCGTGCCGACCGGAGCGCGGCGAATTCGATGGCCCCGACACGTCATTGTAAACGTGAATGGTCGGCCTGCCCTTCGGCAAATGCGCGCGGAAGGTGATGGTCACCGGTTTGTCCTCCGGCGCGATCACATCCTGTTCATACAGAACGCGGTCCAGTTTCTCCTCATAGACCTTCATCCGCGGCGCAGGGCCCTTCTCCGGCTTCAATCCGCTGAGCGTGTAGCTGATCTCATAGATGCCCGCTTCTGGCAGCGGCTCCGATGCCGAATAGCGGAACGTGTCGCCCGGCCACATCTCGTAACGAACCTTGTCCAGCAACCCAAGCTCCCGCAGCCGCTCGCGGTGATGCTCCCGGACCTGCGTCTCCAAGACGGCAGGCTTCGAGTATTCGAGAGGCCCCGGCGTTTTCGCCTTCTTGTCCGGCACGGCGGGATACGCCTCCGCCAGGATCACCTCCGCCGCGCCGAGATACTTTTCAATGTTCGACGGCGAAAGCGTCATCACCGAGCCGATGCGCTC
>Ga0105046_10006750_pt1 | contig 18149 bp, 18 predicted proteins | sample MAT03_FD_78385 | JGI IMG/M metagenome (GOLD analysis project Ga0105046, IMG submission 78385) | Freshwater microbial communities from Lake Fryxell liftoff mats and glacier meltwater in Antarctica - MAT-03 (megahit assembly) | ecosystem: Environmental > Aquatic > Freshwater > Ice > Liftoff...
ATGGCCAGTGCCGACGTAAACCACGCTATTTTTTATATCAATTGCCGGAGTAGATAAAACCCCATGACCCGCTCCAAATTGCGGAGAGGGCTGCGTTTGATCACTTGTAGTAAAAAATTCCCAAACTTTTTTGCCTGTCTTCTTATTAAAAGCGATAACTGCTCCTCTAAATGCAGCAGAAGGGGAAGTGGTTCCTACACCCACGATGACCCGATTACCTACTACAGTAGTATTGCTAGAGCATTGATCGCAAAATTGACCTGCATCATAGAGAGGAGTTTGCCATCTAATACGTCCATTTTTTCGGTCTATCGAATAAAGCTTGCTTCCGCTAATGAAGAGTGTTTTTTTAGTAATGGTAGGACTTGTCACAAATGTTTGTTGATCACCAATGCGTGTTTTCCAAATGACTTCACCTGTATGGGCATTTAAAGCAAAAACATTTCCTCCTGTATCTGCAGCATAAGTCATTTTCCCATCAATGGTGAGTTGTGAATGTACAGCAGATCCACCCATCTCGTGGTTGATGCGGCCCCATTTTTTTTTCAAGCTGGAAACGTTGCGGATGTTAATTTTTTTTTCTTGGAGATTGACTCTTGAATTGAAGTAATCTAGTCCGACAACAGGCCATTCACCAGATAAGGCTTCATGATCCTGAGCACATCTTGAACTAGCAGGCGGTTTGGCTATGTCTTCCCCAAAAGCTAGGCTTAAAGAGCTGAGGGAAATCAGAAGGATTAGTTTTAATACATTTGCGGAAATTGTTTGCATAGAATGGCCCCTTACAGTTTAAACAAAACTGCAGAATAACTCAGAAATAATTTTATTTCAAATTAAATGTAGATTCTTAGTGTGTTAGAAAATCTCACAATTAACAAAAAAAAAGAACCTTCCCTTACCGGAAGGTTCTTTGAGTTTTAAATCGGGACAATCACAAGCGGTGCTTCAGGTTTTTTTAGTTTGTCAAAATAAGAGGGGGCGACATTAAAGATGGATCCTAAAACTTCATTGGAATAAGAGCCAATCGCTTCACCAATGCCGATATAATCAGGCGAGGAATGGCTGAAAAAAGCAATCACTTCTACATCGTCATTCCCAATATTTTCAATATTGTGAAAATAAGAAGCTGGAGCAAAGGCTCCTTGGCCACCGTTTACTTCTAACTTATCAATTGTGCCGTCTGGTGCAAGTACTGTAATGCGCGTAGAGCCTTTGACGATATAAACTAATTCGCCGGCATTTGTGTGCCAGTGAGGTTCTACAATTCCTTTTGGATTTAAACCAAAACGTAAAATTCCTAAGCCGTCTAGAACAGGAAGATTTGTTTTTGTTCCAAGTTGGACATAGCCACCCTTCGTCAAGATCGGTTTGCTGCTGTTTGCAACATTGAATTTAAAATGGTTCGTTTTGGTATTAGAGGATTCCACATTTGGTGAACTAAGCGTTTTAATTAATTCATTATTCTTGGTTTGCTTTAAACCCTGAATGAAATCTGGAGAAGTATTAAACGTTGTAGAGAATACATTGTTAGATAAAGAACCAATAGCTTTTGATAGGCACATTGTTTCAGGTTGTGTCGCATTTAAAGCAAAATTGATATGCGTATCACCGCTGCATGTATTGGCGATGTAATGAATAAATCCTTGAGGGATGAAGAACATGTCGCCGGCGCTAACCATAAAATCGTTTGCTCCATCCGGACTGCGAAGCGATACTAAAGCTTCGCCTTGAAGGCAGTAACCTAATTTATTGGCGTTCGGATGCCAAATAGGTTCTTGCGATCCTTGCTTATTAAGTTTTAAAGCGGCAAATGAAATATTTACGAAACCAGGTACTTCTTTAGATGTGACGTGTGTAATATTTCCCCCATCACATTTTTGATTTTGAAGCGCATCAAGACTAAAAAAATGTCTACTTGTCATGTTACCTCTCAAAGATTAGTTTTTCACAAAGTCTCTTGATTGCTTAATAGTATAAATCAAAAGTTTAAGCAAAACTTTTTTTCAATGTTCTGTATAAGCCATTTAACATAAGAAGTTTTTAGTATAATATTTTTGGATAGATCCTAGTTGCTATCATCACGAGTATGGCAAAAGCGCAGATGCTGACAGCAAAATCAGTGGTGAGATGGAAGTTGGATGATTTACCTGTAATCATAAAATTACGCAGAGCATCGACTTGATAAGTTAGAGGATTTATAATCGCCAGGATTTGCAACCACTTTGGCATCATTTCAATAGGGTATAAAGCGTTGCTGGCGAAAAAAAGCGGCATGGTTAATACCTGTCCAATCCCCATAAAACGCTCACGCTTTTTGACTATAGAAGCAATAATTAAGGAAAAAGTCGAAAAAATAGCTCCTCCTAGCATAACTGTGGCTATCACCCCCAAAAACGCCCAAAAATCCCAGCGTAAGTTTATCTCTAAGAATAATGAAAGCAAGTAAATAATGAAAATTTGGGAAAGGCCGCGAAAGCCTGCTGCAATAGCTCTGCCTACCACTAAAATTGATCTTGGCGCAGGCGACACTAAAATTTTATGCAAAATTCCCATGTCTCTTTCCCAAATCAGAGCGATGCCGTAGAAGATCGCAATAAATAAAATGCTTTGAGCCAAGATTCCAGGGGCGATAAAATCTAAATAAGAAAGGGACCCAGTTGGAATCGCTTTTGTGTTTGCCATGGCTTGGCCGAATATGAGTAACCAGATGGCAGGTTGGATCATGCGAGTGAATAACTCATAAGGATCGTGACGGAGCTTGCGCAAGTCTGCTTCCACAATTGCTATAACTTGTTCAATTCTTTGTCTGCAAAGGTTAAAGATGGGATATGGTGTTTCGGATTTGTTTGGCATTGGCAAAGTCTCCAGTTTCTTTAATAGAACTGCCGGTGTGTAAAATAAAGACATCGTCAAGAGAAGATTTTGGACCCAATTTAGCTTTCAAGCGACTTGGGGCGTCCATAGCCACAATACGGCCTAAATGCATAAATGCCACCACATCGCATAGATTATCAGCCTCGTCCATATCGTGTGTGGTCATCAAAATTGTCGTGCCAAATTGTTTGCGCCACTCTTGAATGTGTTTCCACAATGTTTTCCGAGCAGCAGGATCTAAGCCAACGGTTGGTTCATCAAGAAAAAGCACTTGGGGTTCATGGACAAGGGCCTGTGCAATCTCTAAACGCCTGATCATTCCGCCAGAAAATTGATTGACTAACTGATGTGCGTGCGGAGTTAAACCCATAAATTCTAAAACTTCACTGATGCGTTTTTCGCGATAGGTGTGATGAAGTCCATACAGCTTAGTGGAGAGTAGTAGATTTTCATAAGCGGTTAATTCCCCATCCGCCGAGAGTAACTGGGGGACGTAGCCGATCATTTGACGGATTTGAGCAGGCTCAAGATTGATGTCGTATCCACAGACGCGTGCTGTTCCCGATGAAACAGGCAATAATGTAGTCAACATCTTAATAGTTGTACTCTTACCCGCCCCGTTAGGACCTAAAAGTCCAAAAATAATCCCTGGTTCAATATTAAAAGAAACATGATCAACTGCAGCGTAGCTGTTGTAATACCGACAAAGTTCTAAAACTTCTATCGCAGGGGATTGAGTATTAAATGATGGTTCAGGCATATAAAAAACATTTGGTTAAAATCTCCTCGTACTATTTTTGAAAATAAAAAACAAATTATAAAATTGTGGAAGAAAAATTTGCGATGTAACGGATTTCAAGGGGTATTTATGAAAAAACTGCTTAATGTGTATTATTTTCTAATTTTTTTGCATTTTTATGGCGCGGGTTATGCGAGCGATGCCTCTGATTATCTTTATAACGTTCATGTAAAAAATATCGTTCTAGATCATCGCTTTGACTTACATAAAGTTGAATTTGATCTTTCTTTAAGCGAGAGTACAGTAGAGAATTATCCGACAGAAGAACTCGATTTAGAACTTTTGCATCAAAAAATCGTAGCATTTGTGGAAAACTATGAGGATAAAGCCGCTTATTGGGAAATCTTAAATCGGAATTTAATTTTGCACATCTTAGAAGAATTCCCAACGCTTAGTAAGATCACATCGCATTTAAAGATTTTTGCGACTCCAACAAAACCCCATGATCGCAGCACCATTGTTTGTTATGATAAAACAACTGAGATGACGGAACATTTTTCATTTGAGTTAGAGATATCGCCAATTCATTCTCTCTCCATTTCTTTTGATTATATCAAAAATATCCCTCAGGATAGCTATCCTAATTTTTTTGACATTAAGGGAGATCTGGTACAGCTTTTCGAATACTATGATTCTAAAGAAAATTCTTTGAGGTTTTTGCATGAAAGTCTAGAAACACTGTTAAAAAAATATGTCTATGTTTCTTCCTTTAAAATTAAGTTAAAGCATCTCTTACTTAAGGAACAAGAGCGGGAAGATCACTGCGGCTGGAGTCTAATTGTCAAAAGAGATAAAGAATTATCCCTAACTAAGGGGTACGATGGCATAGGAATAACTTTTAATGAATTTTAAATCACTATTACTTGGATTAATCATGTTGACATCCTTTCAAAAATCATTTGCAGATAGAGGAAATCCCAACGTGCAATTCCAAGGGATCACTATTGATGCAATGATCGCCGCTTTTATGGAAGAGCACGACATTCCTGGCATGACGCTTGCAATTGTACAAGCTCCTTACATTCCACGTGTTGTGGGTTATGGAAATGCAAATGTCGAACAAAGATTGTTAGCCTCAACAAAAACTCTGTGGAATATCGGCCAAATCACCTGCGCTTATACTGCGGTAGCTATTATGCAGTTAGTTGAAGAGAGTAAACTTCACTTAGATGACACCCTTGGAAAACACTTCCCAGAGATGCCGAAGGCATGGTTAGAGATCACTTTTAGACAATTACTAGGGAATATTTCTGGATTGCCTGATTATACAAAGCAATCCACATTTGATTTTTCCAAAGAGTACCAACCAAATCAAATTCTAGCGTTAGTGAAAGATCAACCCTTGGTATTTAAGCCAGGAACTGACGTTGCACAAAGCGCTACAAACTTTTTTTTGTTGGGTTTAGGAATCGAACGAATCAGCGGGATGAGCTATGAAGCCTTTGTAAAAAAGAACCAGATTGATCGTCTTGGTCTTAAGAACACTTTTTTCTCTTCCGATTTTAAATCGATTAAACAAGAAACCCTCAATGAATCAAGTCCAAAACATAAGGAATTTCTTTTAGAGAACGTCTACATTAATCCGACCGAAACCGCTAGTGGTTATACTGAAGTAGAAGGAAAAAATTCGCCAGTTCCCAAAAATAACTCTAGCGGCTTGAATGCTTATGCATCGCTCTGGGCTTCGGCAGAGGACATAAGCCTATGGGATATCGGATTAGCGGGTAACATTTTAGTAAATAAAAAAGAAAATCGGGAAACCATCTATCAGGCTGTAAGCCTAAATGATGGGACAAAAATTCAAGCTAATGCTGGTTGGAGATTCCATGGTCACAAAGGATTAATGAGCATTCGCGGAGATGTGCCGGGTTTTTCATGCTATCTAAGCCGGTTTACAGTTCCTGAAGAGTTGGTTTGTGTAACTCTCTGCGCTAATAAAGGGGAGATAGATCTCACAAAGTTGGCTCGTCGCATCGCCGGTGCATTTAATCCCAAATTAGGACCCCCCATCGGATCAAACGCACTTGAATGCATTGAAAGTTGTTATGATGTACCCGCCACCATGGATCGCCTAGAAGCTTTTTTGAAAAATAAAGGAGTTCAGATAATGGCCAGAGTTGATCACACTCAAGGAGCGGCCAAAGCAAACTTAACTCTCAGGCCTACCCAAACACTAATTTTTGGAAATCCAGCTTTAGGAACACATCTAATGCTTAGCAATCAGAGCATTGCAGCAGATCTTCCTTTACGCGTAGCTGTCTGGCAAGATGAAGTAGGTTCAGTCTGGTTAGGACACGATGAAATTAAAATCTTAGCTAAGCAGTATAGGATTGAAAACATAGACAAGATCATCCGTCAAATGACAAAAGGCTTGGAAGCTGCGGTTCAATACGCAATAGCTCCCTATTAAAGGACTAAAGTTTTTTAGCCCATTTCAGTGCATTAAAGCCAGTGAATCCAAAATCTTGTGAGATGAGGAAGGGACGTTTAACGAGCATGCCATGTTGATTCAGTAACGCCAGGGCTTGATCTACGGGCATGGTTTTTAATTTCTCACTCATGTGCAATTCTTTGTAAAGCATTCCTGATGTATTAAAAAGTTTTTTTAAATTTTCTTGAGAAAAGCTTAGCATTTGCCGCAATTCAGCCAGCGTGGGCGGTGTCTCGGTAATTTCTTTGAGTGAAAAACTCACTTTTCGTTCTTTTAAAAAAGCTAAAGCTGCTTGACAGGTCGAACACTTTTTATAGATATAAATATTCATAAATTTCCTCTAGGAATTAAAAAAAGCAGCACCTGCTTCCGCCACAGCCTGATCTTGTTTACCGGATCCCCCGCTCACTCCAATAGCTCCCACGATTTTGCTGTTTCTTTTTAAAGGGATTCCTCCGTCAAAAATCATGATTCGACTATGGTTGGATTGTTGAATACCATAAAATTCCTGGCCGGGTTGTGAATGTGTAGCCAGTTCTTTAGTCGAAATATCAAAAGCTCTCGAGGTATAGGCTTTATTTATTGAAATATCTATACTCCCGATCCAGGCGCCATCCATTCTGACATGGGAGAGAAGATTGCCTCCTTCGTCAACAATCGCAATATTCATTGGTTGTCCAATTTCTAAAGCTTTTTTTTCTGCAGCAGCAATAATTTGTTTGGCCTCTTCTAATTTTAGGCAGCAAGATTGTTCTTTTTCCATAAACAAGCCTCCTCTGTTTCTTTGATTATAAATTAAAAGATACTTTTAAGCAGTGTCCATTTAACACTTTTACCAAAAAATCAGATGCAAGTCATTGATTATAAAATATATTTGCGATTTTTTTGTCCAAGTAACAAATGAATTTAGAGAGTGTTATCGACAGGTCACAGCTGATTGCTTGGGGATTTGCTGGCTCAATATTTTTTTTGAGAAAAGGTAGAGTTTTTTGTGCACTAATAAAATCGAAAAACTATATGAAAGACTTTTAATATGTTAGCAAATTTAATGGCTTCGTATAGGAGATAGAAATTGGTTTCTACACAGGAAGAACTTGTACAAAATTTATCCCTTAAGACAGATCAAATCGCTGACCTTATCAAGCGTTTTGGTCATCCTCCAGCTGTCATTCTACTTGATCCTTCATGCAGTCTCTTTTCCATCCCAAGTGTAATAGGATTTATTGGGTATCGACTGGAATTTAAACATGCGGTAGTCATTAGTGATCCTGTGTGTGCGAAGGAGGATCAGGCAGAGCTTGCATTTGCTTTTCATGAATATTGCCGGCAGCAAAAATGGGATGTTATCTATATTCTTGTCTCTCAAGAATTTTCTCAATGGGCCATTCAAAATGTGGGTTCAGTATTAATTCAAAGCGGGGATGAGCTAGTCATTGATCCCGATGTTGATCCCACCAAGGGACGCAGAGGCGAAAAATTGCGCTGGAAAATCAACCACGCTCATCAACACCACATTAAAGTGGAAGAATACAAAGGTAATGATGCCCAAATGGAAAAGGCTCTTGATCAAGCGGTAAAGACTTGGGTAAAATTACGTACTGGCCCGCAAATTTATTTAGGCACTATTGAACTTTTTGCTAATCGTCAAGGTAGCCGCTGGTTTTATGCCAAACAAGGGAATGAGATCGTTGGCGTGTTGCAATTAAAGCAGCTTGAGATTTGCCATGGCTGGGCGATGAGTTTTCTAATGGCTTTACCCGATGCTCCAGCAGGAACTAGTGAGGTCCTAGTCTTGCATGTCATTGAAAAATTACGCGATGCCGGCTGCCACTTTTTATCTCTTGGAGCTGGTTCCGGTAAACAACTGGGTGAAATAAAAGGGCTAAATCCTGTGATTACCACGATAGCGCGACGTCTATTTAAGGTTGTCAATTGGTTTTTTCCTTTACAATGCCGCAGAAGATATTTTAACAAATTTTTGCCTGAATCTCGACCAACTTATTTGGTATTTAGCAATCCAACTCTCGGAATTTCAGCTTTAAGGGCACTAATGCGGGTTCTAAATATCTCCATCTAAAAGAAAGAATAAAAAATTCAAAAATAATATTGTCATTTGTAAATCGATTTAGGTAGAGTGACGAATGCACTACCTACTAGAACTTAACCTTTCATTACTGATTAAATCTATGCTTGCAGTAGCCTTTAAAATGCTTATTGGGAATCGAGCCTCTTTCTTAGGGGGCGTATTTGGCGTATTCCTGGCTACTCTCTTAATTTCTCAACAATCGGCTATTTTTCTCGGACTTGTCTCTAGATCCTATCGCATGGTCACAGACATCTCTTTACCTAATATCTGGGTAATCGATCCATCGACTCAAGGGGAAGGGGCTATCCGAACCATGCCAGTAGAGTATTTAGATGTTGTTCGCAGTACCCAAGGCATCGAATGGGCTGTGCCCATTAATTTGATGGATATTCCAATTGCTATGGAATCGGGTGTTTTCAAAATGGCTCAACTTTATGGGCTGGATGATGCGACTTTAGTGGGGGCACCTTCAGTCATGGTGGAAGGCAATGTAGGGGATTTGCATCGAGAAGATGGGGTGATTATCGATTACAATTCAGCCAAAGGCTCTTTAGCACGTACTCTGCCTGATGGATCCGTCGTACCAATTACGATTGGAGATACCTTTGAAATCAACAATCATCGAGCCGTGGTAGTCGGTATTGCCAAAATCAACCCAGGATTCTTCCCTCAACCTATTATGTTCACATCGAATAGTCAGTTCGAAAAGTTTACCTCGGTCAAGAGAATCGCGTTTATTGCGGCTAAAACAAGAGAGGGAGCAGATGTTAACAATGTGCTAAATCGCATTAATTCTTTCTTAAAATTTGATGGTTTGACAAGCGATCAGTTTAAAAGAAAAATTGCAGAGTACTTTTTGAAAACCGGGATTTTGATCAATTTTGGTCTTTCAGTCGGTTTAGGATTGATTATCGGATTTTCTATTACTGGCCAGATATTCTACATTTTAACTCTTCAAAACATCAGCTATTATGCCCTTATGAAGGCTTTAGGAGGGAATCAGAAAATGATTTTAAAGATGATTCTCTTGCAGGCGGTTTTAGTAGGGGTCATTGGATATGTTTTAGGAACTGCCACCACTCTTTTGTGGGGCTATGCGATTAAGAATACGGCCTTAGCATTCTTATTTCCCTGGCAACTCCTAGTGTTCACGGCCATCGTGGCTTTTATTATCTGCATTTTTACAGCTGTATTAAGCATACGCAATGTTCTCCATGCCGACCCTAAAATGCTAATGGGGAATTAACGTGAATCAAGTTGCCATTAGCTGCAAAAATATTCGAAAGAGTTATGGCGTTAATGAGTGTCGTGTTGAAGCTCTGAAAGGGATTAATTTAGATATTTACCATGGTGAGCTTACGTTAATGGTAGGCCCTTCAGGATCAGGTAAAACAACCCTGCTTTCTATCTTGACAACTATCCTAACGCCTGATGAAGGGGATTTATATATCTTGGATAAAAATGCCAGTAAGATGACGGAAAATGAAAAAGCAGAATTAAGAAGCAAATCTTTAGGTGTTGTTTTTCAATCTCTTTACCTGATTCCTACACTCACTATCCAAGAGAATATTGCTCTTCCTTTACTTGTAGCTGGTGAGGAAGAAAAAGTTGCTAATGAGAAGGCTATGGATATTTTGAAACGATTAAATATGGAAAAACGCGCTGATTTCTCTCCGTTAAGTCTTTCGAGAGGTCAGCAGCAGCGCGTAGCAATTGGGCGCGCCATGATCAATGAGTCAAGCATTCTCGTTTGCGATGAGCCAACCAGTTCATTAGACCAAGCGTCTGGCTTAGAAGTCATGGGATTTTTAAGAGATTTAGCACATGCTTCCAGGGCTGTTTTCGTGGTGACCCACGATCACCGCATTTTTCCTTTTGCAGATCGTATTGTGAGCATGAATGATGGCCTTCTAACCACAGAGAATGAAATATGAATAGAAAGTATTTTTATATCGTGATTGCAATTACTTTGCTCAGCCTATTGCTCATTTTATTTACCTTTTGGAGAGATCAAGAGCCCAGTACAATCAAAGAACACATTATTGCTCCTCCTCGTTCTCCCTTTCATGCCTACATTTCAGGAGTCGGGGTTGTCGAACCAATCTCAGGAAATATTCTGATCGGTACACCTGTGAATGGAATTGTGGAAAGGGTGTTTGTGACTGTCGGTGAAAGCGTTAAAAAAGGGGATATGCTTTTCCAAATCGAAAACCGAGATTTAAAAGCTGATCTTCGTGCAAAGCAAATCGCTTATCGCAGTGCCTTGGCAAAACTGCAAAAATTGGAAGCTTTGCCTCATCCCGACGATTTGATTTCAGCCGAAGCTTCTTTGAAAATTACACAGACAGAATTTGAACAAGCGCAAGTAGAAAATGAAATGGTGCAGAATTTACCAGATCCGCGAGCAATTAGCCGAGAAGAGAAAGACCGTCGCAAATTCAAGTTTCAACAAGCACAAGAAAAGCTAAATGAAGCTAAGGCTAAATATGAAAAAGTAAAATCAGGTTCTTGGAAACCTGATCTTGAAATTGCCCGTTATGAAGTCATGCATGCCAAGGCAAATGTATCCTCAATTGAAACAGATATCCAACGCACTCTGATTCGTTCTCCAATTGATGGCACTGTTTTGCAAATCACGATTCATGAAGGAGAATTTTCTTCTCCAGGAAGTTCCCATATCCCCATTATGATTATTGGCGACACCAGTGAATTATATCTCCGAGTCAGTATCAACCAACTTGAAGTGGCAAATTTTAATTCGCAAGCACCTGCTGTGGCATTCTTGCAAGGAGATTCAAGTCTTGAATTTCCTTTAGAGTTTGTCCGCGTAGAACCATTTTTGGTGGCCAAAAAAGATGTGACCAACGATATCAGTGAAAAAGTAGATACCCGTATTTTTCAAATCCTCTACAAAATTAAAAAATTTGATTCCCATCTATTTGTCGGTGCGCGCATGGATGTATTTATCGAGAGGCAAGCTTCTCAATGAAAAAAAATGCTGGATGGATGATGTTTGCAGGTTATTTTTTGACCGGTTGCATGAGCGTCGGGCCAAAATATGTGCCCCCATGCATTGATGTGCCATGTGAATGGGCGACCCCTCTGAAGTATGACCTGAATACGGATCCTTCGATCAATTTCGTTTGGTGGGAATCATTGAATGATCCTATCCTCAATTCTCTGATCGAAAGAGGGGCGCTTCAAAATTTGGATGTGTACATCGCCATCTCAAGAATCCAGGAAGCACGCGCGGTTGGAGTTGGAATGAAGGCTGGGCTCTACCCACATATCGATGCCACTGTTAACTATGGACATGTCCATTATTCGAATAAAATTTTGCGCGATATTCTTGGTAAAAAAGGGCTAAGTGGATCACATAGAGACATTAATTTTTTTGAAGCAGGTTTTGATGCAGAATGGGAAATTGATTTGTTTGGCAAAACAGCTCATGATATCCAGGCTTCCTATGCCGAAGTTGGGGCATCGATTGAAGGCCTGCGTGATACGATGGTTACGCTTTCAGCCGAGATAGCCAAAAACTACATTGAACTCCGCGGGCAACAACTGCTTTTAGATCTCACTAAAAAGAATATTGAAGCGCAAAAAGATACGATTCGGCTGACTCAAAGTTTAATCCAATCTGGTTTCTCAAACATTATCGATCAATGGCATACAGAAGAACAGCTACGTCTTTTAACCGCTGAAAAGCCGTTGATTGAACTCTCAATTCAGCAAGCGATCCATCGAATTTCTATTCTTCTCGGTTTTCTTCCTGGAGATCTCTTTTGCGAACTTGCAGCACATAGAGCATTGCCTGTTCTGCCGTGCTATAAGCCCTTAGGAATTCCCTCTGAACTTTTAAGAAATAGACCGGACATACGTCAAGCTGAAAGAGAAGTTGCCGCGGCTACGGAAAGAGTTGGCAGCGCCATGGCAGACCTTTTTCCAAGATTATCGTTAAGAGGATTTATTGGAGATTTAACCACCAACCTTAGCCAGGCTGGCTTTGCTTGGTTTGCAGGCCCTCAGATACTCGCTCCTATTTTTAACAGCAGATTGATTCAACAAGATATCGATCTGAACAAAATAAAAACAAAGCGAGCAATTTTTACCTACCAAAAGACGGTTTTGAACGCATTAGAAGAAACAGAAAATGCCATAGCGTCATTTCATCAAGAATTAGAGCGGCACCAGCAGCTCTCTTTAGCTCAACAATATAGCCAACAAGCTTATGAACAGTCTTTTCAGCTTTACCGTCGGGGTTTAAAAGATTTTCTTGAGGTTTTGGTGTCTCAAAGATCTTTAAACACGATAGAAGATGCTTTGTTAAAAAGTCAAATTCAGCTAAGCAAGCACTTCATTGCATTATATAAAGCATTAGGGGGTGGCTGGGAAGTCACTGGTTGTTGCTTAAATGACTCTTAACCCCCCTTTGAACCCAGAAACTATTTCTTAGCTTGTTTTTTTTCTTGCTTCTTAGTTTTTTTCTCTTTAGCTGTTAATGCAGGTTTTTTCTTTTCATCTTTACGATGCTTTACGATTTCTTTTGTCATGGAAAACTCCTTTGGTTTTAAAAAATTTTGCAATGTTAAATAGTATAGCAAAGGTTGTTTGATTTCGCAATCCTAAAGAAGTGCATTTTGAGGGAAGGCAATAGGAGTACTCAAGAAAAGTTTATCTGAAACTTACCTTCAGATGTTTAAATCTTGGCTTGAAAATTCAAGATAATTGCGTCGATAGTGTCCATAAGTCCTTCGACAGGACCATTGTAACGTTGACTATTGATGAAAAAAGTTGGAGCTCCATTCACACCGCTTTTTACTCCGCCTAAAAAATCTTGCTGAATTTTTGCTGAGTAGATTTTTGTTGAATAGCATCTTCATCTTTGTACCGAACGCCGCTTTTTTCTTGATAGATCTCGTATTTTTTGGCTGTAGCCGCTTTAGGTTTAAAGTCAGAAAGTAAGGTGTAATGCTAGTGTCGACTTTGTGTGAAGGCGGAGTGGCACCAGACCCGTCGACCGAAATCCCAAGTAGTTCGGCTTTGAATTTTCGAAATTTCGGAAGGATTTCATTGTAAAGAGCATTTGGTCGCTGCACACAGGGCCCTAATCTGCTGGAAAAAAAAAGCTAGAATGACCGGTTTACCCAGCAATTCGTTTACTGAAAGAGTTTGATCTAGTGCCGTATTCAGTGAGAAGTCAGGAGCCGAACACCGGGGTCTAAAATCTTAGGCATTAAGTACCCCTATTTCAAAAAATTAAAATTTTGTCTTTGTTGAGCTTGAGATAGGTTGTTTTTACTTTTAATTCAAATAGTTAATTTGGTACCTATTTAATCAACTTGCACTTAATTAGATGATGGCTTGCTAAGGAAATTTCTATTTTAAGGAAAAAAAATGGATGCACTTTTTGCGTTTGTTTTTTTTATGTTTGTTGCAGTACTGCTTGTGGGTGGAGCTCAAAAAATTTCGCTGTCATATCCCATTGCTTTGATATTGGGCGGTGGTGTTTTAGGGATGATTCCAGGTCTTGCTCCAGTAGATATTGATCCTACAATCCTTCTAGTTGTTGTTTTACCACCTATTTTATTCTATGCAGCTTATTCCATCGCCTTTAAGGAGTTCATTCATTATTTAAAAGACATTTTCTACCTCGCCATTGTGTTGGTGGGGATCACTACGTTAGTTGCGGGTGCCTTATTTAAGTGGCTTTTTCCTGAATTACCTTGGTCGCTCGCCTTTACTTTTGGAGCTATTGTTTCCCCCCCTGATGCGGTTGCTGCCACAGCGATCCTAAAAAGATTCGCCATCAGCTCACGCTTAAAAACAATTTTAGAAGGGGAAAGTTTAATTAATGATGCTTCAGGACTCGTGATTTATAAATTTGCTGTAGTCGCTCTAATGACGGGGCATTTTTCTTTAAAAGAAGCTTCGTTTCATGCGTTTTATGCAGGGATTGTAGGGATTACAATTGGGTTGATTTGCGGATATCTTTTTAATAAATTAGCCGCCTATTTGAATCCGGTCTTAGCTGTGGTGAATTCTTTTATTATCCCCTACATGACTTATTGCTTAGCCGATTTTTTAAATGCTTCGGGGGTTCTCGCGGTTGTTTCTTGCGGCTTATTAGGTTCACGCATGTTGATTACGCAACTTAGCCCTTTGACAAGAGTACTAGCATGGGCTGCATGGGATATTTTGATCATCCTATTGAATTGTTTTATTTTTATTTTGATTGGTTTGGACTTTGGGCAAATTGTTCAAAAGATGCCTTTGTCGCAAATTTTACTATTTTCAGGATATGGAATTTTAATCACCCTTGCGATTATTTTAGTGCGCTTTATATGTATTTATGCGCGAAGGGGAATCGTTCATTTATTATTGCTGCGAAATCCTGCCTTATTGAATGAAAACAGGGTCTTTTTAAAACATGCCTTAATCTCTAGCTGGGCAGGTATGCGAGGAATTGTTTCCTTGACAGCTGCGTTAGCAATTCCTCTTACCAGGCCAGATGGGACGTATGTTGAAGGAAGAGATATTGTCATTTTTTTAACTTTTGAGGTGATTTTTTTGACCCTTGTGATTCCAGGCCTGACACTTGCAGGGCTTGTTAAATGGCTTAAAATTGCTCCAACACGCATTCTTTCAAAATTAGTGCAAGCCCGTAAAAAATTAGCAGACACAGCGATTGACGAAATTCAGCACCTGCACACTATTAAGCAGCTGAATGAAGAAGAAAGAGAGCTATTAAATATGTATTTTCATTCAAGACATAAAATTAATGAATTCAGCTCAATTTCTGAAGAGCATAAAGTTGAACAAATGCGACACCATATCGTCCGAAAGCAGCGTGAGAGCTTAGTACAAATGTGGAGGAAAAATGAAATTGACGACGATTTGATGAGTCGATTAGAGAGAGAATTAGATCTTGAGGAGTCGCACTTAGCCCGAGGTGAAATTCAATAGGCGCTTAATAAAATGACCAAGCGCAATTCAAGTTGAGAATGTAATCGAACCGATCTTGTCGACCAAATAGATTTTGATAGACAGGCAAGCTTACCCCGAATTGAATTAAAAACTCTTTTGACGAAAGCCAGAGCGATGGCGTGGCATAGATTGCATTTCCCCCCGAATTGTGATCAAAGTGTCCGTTGTAGCGATTCTTTTGGTTATATTGGCCATCAATTTCAAACATCCATGCATAGATCCATCCACAAGGGCTGGGAATATTATGACCAAAACCAAATTGATAAAGAAATTGATCGCCAACCTTTGTCCGATTGTCCGAGAAGGTCACGATCGCCCCATGGGAAGTAAATGCAAACCAATCAACTAGTTCTCGGTAGAATGTCCCACCCAAGAAGAAGCTAGGAGCACCAAAACCAGTTGGAGGACTTTTCCTAATAGAACCTGTAGGGACAGTAATGTTTGTGACAAGTGTTGCTTGATCGATATACGCGGCTGTTTTCTTATTATAAAATGCGTATTCTAGTTGAACAAAAAAATCCTCTAAGCCGCTAGAACGATGCCGACGATCTTTTAGACGTGGGGTGAAGGGAGCGTTAAAAAAAATAGACCATTCATCCGTAATCCCGAATAATACGCTTGGAATCATATCGATTGTGTTGCGGTTTCTTCCCACAAAATCATCAGCAAATAAATAGAGTTGAATTTCTCCTTTGTCAATCACATTTCCGCCAAATCCAAACAGCGCAGCGGGTTGCTGCGAGGTTGGTAAAGCGAAATTGCCAATTTTAGGAGGTTCTTCGGTTTTTGTATCGTCAGTGTTTCTCACCTCACCATGGACTTCAAAGCAAAGCCAAAGGAAACACATAAAAAAAGAGGTCCATAGAATTTTACGCAATTGGTTCTCCATCAATTCTAAGCTAAAATTAAGGTTCATCGCCAAAGGTGAAGTCATAAAGGCAAACTCCACTTAAGGCATCTTTAGATCTCAGTAAAATGATTCCAGATAAAAAAAGCCTAGGTACTTCTGGGATTGGGGGAATCGCTGAAACTCAAGAAGCCATTGATATTTGCAGTAAACATAATATTGTATCGGACATTAAAATCATTTCAATCAATCACATAAATGAAGCCTTTGGCCAGGTCAATGAGGGGGAATTAGCTTTCATTATGTGAAGATATGTCAACTTTTAAAGGCAAACAAGAGGAAAAAAGCGTTTTTGACATTTTTGACGGCTTGTAAATCTTTTTGTTAAGCGTCCGTCATCACTGTGATAAAGTCGTTTTTATAGACGATTCTGCCGGATAATGTGATTTTTTCAACTGGCTTAGGATCAATTCCTACACTCACTTCCTGTCTATTAATCCAACCAGCGCAAATGCGAGGTTCTTCTTCCACATCCATGTTAACGACTAAAACGCATCCTTTTTTTGAGAAGCCTTTTAGTGTGGTAAATCCAATCGTTGTGTTTTTGTTTAAGCTTTTATACAAAACGAAAGTATGTCCTTCGGGATCGATTTCGGACATGCATTGCATTTGACCAGATTCGAAAGAATAGATCACATTTCCTTTCTCATTCTTATCCAATGGCGCATAGCTGCATGTGATGGCAAATAAAGAAAGCAATAATAATAATTTTGAGATTTGCATTTTGATCTTGCCTTCTGTAGATGTGATGAAGAACATGTATTCATTGAGATAACCCTCGGCATCGCGATGATTCTTTGTCAATTGCGAAAGAGTGTGTATAAAGTTAGTTATAATTTCAATTAAATAAAAAATCAGCTATGAAAATATTTTTAATAATGAGGCTTACCAGAATCTCTTCAAAAAATTTAGCTAAGGATTTGATATGAAAATCTTGCTCGCGGGTGCTTCAGGCGCTATAGGTCGACCGTTAATTAATCTGTTAATCCAAGAGGAACATGAAGTCTATGGAATTACACAGTCTCAAGATCGCTCTCGCTTGATTGAAGAGAAGGGAGCAAAGCCTGTGATTTTAAATGTACTCGATCGTCAAGCGGTTTTTGCTGCTCTTACAGATTTGAAACCAGAAATTGTGATCGATATGCTAACGAGTTTACCTAAAGAATATACTTCTGAATCGATGTCCAAAGCAGCTGAGATGGATGCTAAAATACGCCAAGAAGGAGGCTTCAATCTTCAAGCAGCCGCAGAAATAAATAGAGCTAAGCGATACATTGCACTATCAACCGGATTTTACTATGCACCTGGCACTGGATTAGCAGATGAAACCGTCCCATTTGCCTTTGAGGCTACCCCAGGAATTGCAGCTGGAGCACACGTCTATAGTGAAATTGAAAACAGAGTTTTGAACTCATCTAATATCGAAGGTGTCGCCTTACGTTTTGGTTTCTTTTATGGACCAGGGACTTGGTATTATCCTGGCGAGAACATGGATGAGCAATTACAAAAGCAGCAATTCCCCATAATCGGCCAAGGAGAGGGAATATGGAGTTTTGTGCATATTGATGATGCTGCTAAGGCGGCTGTACTAGCACTTAAATGTCCCCCTGGAGTCTATAATATTGTGAATGACCAGCCCCTTGCCTTGAATGAATGGCTGCCAGCCTTTGCAAGTTTCCTGAAAGCTCCTCAACCCCTTAAAATTACTGAAGAGGCAGGATTGCAACAAAAAGGAGCGGATTTGGTTTATTACGCTACCAAACTACGTGGAGCTTCAAATGCAAAAGCAAAACAACAGCTTCGGTTTCAACCGCGTCGATTAGAATGGCTTGCGACTAGCTAATTTTAGGTATTATCGAAGATGAAATTGTGATAGCTCTCAAGACTATGATAGAAATAATTGATTTTATCGAGAAAGAGTTTAATTGTGATTTCCCAAACCACGCGATGTGCGAGTTTTCCTAACGGAAAGCACATGAAATAAATTGAAAAAAAGACATGCCTATCAGCACACTGTTTGTGACTAAACAACACAGGAGTGTAGACATGCCAATTGACGATTTTA
>Ga0105046_10006751_pt1 | contig 18147 bp, 11 predicted proteins | sample MAT03_FD_78385 | JGI IMG/M metagenome (GOLD analysis project Ga0105046, IMG submission 78385) | Freshwater microbial communities from Lake Fryxell liftoff mats and glacier meltwater in Antarctica - MAT-03 (megahit assembly) | ecosystem: Environmental > Aquatic > Freshwater > Ice > Liftoff...
CGTGTGCAGGATCGCGGCGTGTCCGGGCTCGCCGCCGTTGGGAATGATGCTGGTGAACGTGGGCGCCGCGTGGGCCGCCGACGCGAGGGCGATGAGGGCGGTGGTCGCAATCGAGGCGGTGGTGGTCGTGCGCATCTTGGTTCTCCTCGGGGTGATCGCCCGGCGACTCCTGGTCGTCGTGGCGTGGCGGGCCCGATCCGTCGGGGCCCGCGTGATCCGGCCGCGGTCTCCCGCGGGCCGGCTTGTCTCTCACCGGGAAGATGCGATGCGTGGGCGCGAACGCCCACCAAAGGGCGGGCCGCGCCGCGCGGCCGCGCGCCGTGGGCAATCGGGGCAATCTGTTCACGTCCGAGTAGGGAAAAACCGCGCCTGCCGCCACGCGGCCCGGCTCAGGCCGGGTGCGGGCATGCTCGGAGGTCGGGCGTCCACCGCCCCGACGCCGGGGACCGTGGCACCCCAGACCCTCCCAAGTCGCCTCACCCGCCGTACAGGTGCTTCAGGAGCAGCATCTTCTGCCGCGCGTCGAGCTCCTTCATGAGCTTCGTGAAGACCTCCCGCCGTTGGGCGGGCGTCGGCTTGCCGAGCGACTTCTCGAAGGAGGCGAGAGCGATGGCCCGGAGCCTCCCCTCCTGCTCCGGCGTCGCCTCGACCGCCGCGATGGCCGCATCCAACTGGTCCCCGCCCTGCGCCGCCCGCCGGTCGTACGAACGGCGGATCTCGCTCCCCAGCGCGTCCAGGGTGAGCTTCGCGCCGATCTGCCCGCGCGTCTTGGGCCCCCCGGCCTTGCGCGCCGCCTCCAGACCGTCCTTCACCGCCTGCACCCGATGCTCCTCGACGATCCTCCGCAGCGCCGCGGCGTTCTCCCCTCCGAGCACCCCAGCCAATTCGTCCACCAGCCGGCCGCGCGCCCGCAGGCCCCCCAACTTCCCCGCCAGCTCGACCATCGCCGCCCTCTGGTCCGGCGTGGCCGCGCCATCCTTGATCCCCTGCAGCCGCAGCAGCACCCCGAGGTTGCCCCCGACCACCGCGTCGAGCAGCGCCGCCCGCTCGTCGAGCACCGTTCGCGTCGCCGCCCGCTCCTCGTCGCTCAGCGCCAGCAGCCCGAGCGCCGCCTCCTCGGGCGAGGTCTCGAGCGTCTTCATCGAGCCTCCGAAGTCCCGCTCCACCAGCGTCGCCGGCTTCGCGGGCGCCTCGATCCTCGGCCCGCCCAGCACCCCGGGATCGGCGGGGGTCGGCGCCTCCGCCGTCGCGGGCGTCGGCGTCGGCCTCGCCGTCTCCGGCTGGCCGCTGGCGACGCCCGCCATCACGCCCATCACGCCCATCACACCCATCGCCACGCCCACCCGCGCCTGATTCCGCATGGCCCGCCTCCTCACGCCGTCGCCCAACGCCCGGCACGCCCGCCCATTGCCCGGCCACGTACCCTACCACCCATGTCCACCCCCGCCGTCAACGTCCAGTCCCTCGCCCGCGCCCTGGCCGAGGTCGCCCTCCTCCGCGGCACGTTCACGCTCCGCTCGGGCCGCACCAGCTCGTACTACCTCGACAAGTACCTCTTCTCCACCCGCCCGGAACTCCTCCGCCAGCTCGCTCCCCTCTTCGCCGAGCACGTCCGCCGCGTCGAGGCCCGCGCGGGCGTCAAGGTCGTCCGCCTTGCGGGCGCCGAACTGGGCGGCATCCCCCTCGTCACCGCCGCCAGCCTGCACACGGGCCTCCCCAGCGTGTTCGTCCGCAACAAGAAGAAGGAATACGGCACCTCCAAGCAGCTCGAGGGCGCCCTCGCCAAGGGCGACACTGTCGTCCTCCTCGAGGACGTGGCGACCACCGGGGGCCAGGCGCTCGAGGCCGCCGCGGCGCTGCGCGACAGCGGCGCCGAGGTCCTCGCGGTCATCGCCACGATCGACCGCCTCGAAGGCGCCCGGGAGAACGTCGAGCGGTCGGGCCTGATCTTCGACGCCCTCTTCACCACCCGCGACCTGGGCGTGACGGACGAGCCGCGCTGACCGGCCGCGCAGGTCCCCGTCTCCATGCCCCCGTCCAAAAACGACCCCCCCGCTCGAGAGCGGGGGGGTCGTTGTGCGGGCCGATCGCGGAGGGTGCCGTGGAGGGCGGTGCTGACGCCCGGCGGGTGTACACCGGGACGGACTCAGCGGGGACCGCGAGGGGCCCGGGTGCTCGGCACACCAGGGCGAATTCTCAACGCGTTGAACATGTGGGTCAGGCTCGCACGCGTCCGCCGGGAACCCGTTCGGCCTCTCGGCCGCGCGGAACACAACCCGGCGAATTGAGCATACCCATCGCCGCCGACGCGCCAAGGGGCAAGGCGCGAAGACCCCGCGAAGTTCGCGCCCGGGGTCATCCCCCGTGTGAGTGATCGGACGTGACGGTCGTCGTCCCCCTCACGTCACGCCGAGGGCGTCGAGCCGCTGGCCGTTCTGCGCGATGAACTGGTGGGCCACCTGGGTCGGCGAATAGCCGCCCGTGAGGCTCACGAAGAGCTTGTTGTGCCGCTCGCAGATCGGCTTGAGGCCCTTGTACGAGTGGCTCGAGAACTTGATCATGACGATGACCAGGGCCGTCTCCGGACGGACGATGTCCGCCTCGAAGCGGTCCAGCGACTTGTGCTCTCCCAGCCCCAGCCACCGCAGCTCGCGCAGCTCGAAGGCCCGCCGCAGCGCCACCTCCGCCGGGCCCCGCTGCTCGCCCCCCACCAACACCACCGTCTTGCCCTTGAGGAAACGGCGGGTCCGCAGCAACTCGGGCGTCGGGTTCCGCTCCCAGCTCGCCAGCGACTCCGCCTCCTCCTCGGCCTCCTCGGGCGGCCGCGCGGCGTCCAGCGCCGCTCGCAGGCGGGGGTCGATCTCCGGCGCCTCCGCCATCGTGTCCAGCAGCGCCACCGCCGGACGCAGCGCCTCGGCCAGCTCGGGGGCGGTCACCGCCCCGCCCGACTGGACGAACGCGCCGATCGCCTCCCCGATCTTCGACCAGTTCGACGGGTCGGGGGTTCCCTTCCCCAGGAGGCGAAGGTGGTACGCGACCTTCTGCAGGGCCTGCTTCTTCCCGCGCCGGGTGCGGTCCTTGTCCTGCCGCCGCAGGCGCTCGCCCTCCAGCCGGACGCCCAGGTCCGCCCACGCCGCCGGGTCGGCCATGGCGTCCATCGCCATGTGCCGCGCCAGGTACGTCCCGGTCACGCGCGTCATGTCCCGCAGCCACCCATAGACCTCGACCTGGTCGCGGTCCTCGATCAAAAGCGTCCCCAGCACCGCCCGCAACGCCGACTGCGCCTCGGCCACCATCTCCAGCATCGGGCGGTCCGCATCGGGAAATTCGCGGGCCAGCCGGCACGCCAGCGCCAGGTTCGCGTACGCCCGGCACGCGAGCGAGAGCGACCCCGGCCGGTGCCGCTCGTCCCAGCTCGCCGCCATCCACAGGTGCGTGTGCCGCTCCCGGGCCCGGTCCAGGAAGGACTGGTAGCGGTCCCGGAACGCCAGCACCGACCCACCCGCGATCAGCGCGTTCTCGCGCTCGATCGCGAAGTCGCATGCTTCCGCCTTGAGCGCGAACCGCGCCTCGAGCTGCCCCCACGCCAGCGGCTGCACGACGTCCGTCACCGCAGGGGGCGGTCCGCCCCCACCCGCCGGCCGCGCCGCCGGAGCCGTGATCCCACTCCCAAGCCGCGCTTCCAACGCCTCCGCGGCGGCCTCGGGCGAAATCTTGGGCCCCTGCACCCGCGCCGGCGCGGGCGAGAAGGGCACCGTCGTGGCGGTCCCGGTCGGCACGATCCAACTCGTCAGCGGCTCATCGGTCGTGGACGCTGGCGACCCGGCCCTCGGCGACACCCCCGCCGGAATGGCGCCCGGCACGGCCGTCCCGCCACCGGCCCCGGTCGCATCGCCCGCCGCCCGCTCCGCGGCCCCGACCAGCCACGCACCCACCGCCCCCGCGACGCCCCGCCACTCGGGCCGCTCGGCCAACAGCCGCTCGATCGCCGCGGCCACCCGTTCCAGCCCTGCCTTGTCAACGGCGTCTGCCACGCGCAACTGTACCGCCCACCCGGCCGCACATGAGATCGCCTCTCAACCCGGCCCGGCCCCGGCCCCTCTAGCGTTCCGCGATGTCCGCCCTCGACGATGCCGCCCCCGCCCCCTCCGCCCTCCGCCCCGCCGCCGACCCCGCCCCGCCGCCCTGGGCGCCCTTCCTCACCCCGCGCGGCGAGTTGGTCGCCGCGATCGTCGCGGCCACCCTCCTCGCCGCGGGCTTCGTCCTTCCCCGCCTCGGCGCCCAGTGGGCCACGCCCCTCGTGTGGGCGAGCCTGGCGGTCGGCATGCTCTACGGCGGCCGCGCGGCCCTGGCGGCGCTGCGGGGCGGCGCCTTCGACATCGACGTCCTCATGGTCGTCGGGGCGGCCCTCGCCGCCTACATCGGCCACCCCGCCGAGGGTGCGCTCCTCCTGGTCCTCTTCGTCCTCTCGGGCGCGCTCGAAGACCTCGCCATGGAGCGCACCCGACGCGAGGTCGAATCCCTCCACGCCCTCCTCCCCACCGAGGCCCTCGTCCTCCGCGCCGGCGTCTGGGTCGAGGCGGATGCCGGCTCCCTCCTCCCGGGTGAATCCGTCCGTGTCCGCCCCGGCGAGCGCGTCCCCGCCGACTGCGTGGTGCTCGTGGGCGAGTCCTCCCTCGACCAGTCGGCCATCACCGGCGAATCCCTGCCCCGACGCGTCGTCCCCGGCGATGAGCTCTACGCCGGCACCATCAACACCGACGACCCCCTCGAGGCCCGCGTCCTCCGCGCCGCCTCCGAGTCGAGCCTCCAGAAGATCCTCGACCTGGTCACCGTCGCCCGCGAGCAGCGCGAGCCCGTGCAGCGCACCATCGACCGCCTCAGCCAGCCCTACGCCCTCTCCGTCCTGGCCGTCAGCATCATCGTCGCGCTCGTGTGGTGGCTCGTCCTGGGCCGCCCCCTCGTCGGCGACGAGGCCCGCCCCGGCGCGCTCTACACCGCCATCACCCTCCTCATCGTCGCCTCCCCTTGCGCCCTCATCATCTCCACGCCCACCGCCACCCTCTCCGCCATCGCCCGCGGCGCCCGCGCCGGCGTCCTCTTCAAGGGCGGCCAGTCCATGGAACGCCTCGCCCGCGTCCAGGCCGTCTGCTTCGACAAGACCGGCACCCTCACCTTCGGCCGCCCCCGCCTCTACGAGGTCCACCCCGTCGCCTGGTCCGACGGACGCGAGCTCCTCGCCATCGCCGCCGCCCTCGAACGCGATTCCACCCACCCCATCGCCGCCGCCGTCCGCGAGGCCGCCCTCGCCCGCGGCGTCGAGCCCGCCGACGTCCAGGCCGTCGATCACACCACCGCCCAGGGCATCGCGGGCGTCCATCGCGGCGCCCCCGTCCGCCTCGGCCGCTACGCCTTCGCCGAACCCCTCATCCCCGTCTGCTTCCGCAACCGCGTGCAAGAGGTCCTCGCCCGCATCCAGGACCGCGGCCACGTCGCCGTCGTCGTCGCCCGCGGCGACGCGAACCACCCCGAGGGGGGCGAGGCCGCCGTCCTCATCATGGCCGACGCCGTCCGCCCCGGGGCCAAGTCCCTCGTCGCCGACCTCCACGCCATGGGCATCCGCCCCGTCCGCATGCTCAGCGGCGACAACCGCACCACCGCCGAGCGCGTGGGCCAGAGCCTGGGCCTCGACGCCGTCGACGCCGAACTCCTCCCCCAGGACAAGCTCGCCATCATCGCCGCCATGCGCACCGGCCCCGACGCCCGCCGCGTCGCCTTCATCGGCGACGGCGTCAACGACGCCCCCGCCCTCGCCGCCGCCGACGCGTCGGTGGCCATCGGCACCATCGGCACCGCCGCCGCCCTCGAGACCGCCGACATCGTCCTCCTCACCGACCACCTCGGCTCCGTCCCGTGGGCGATCGCCCTCGCCCGTCGCGCCCGCCGCATCGTCGTCGCCAATCTCGTCTTCGCCCTCTCCATCATCGCGGTGATGGCCGTCGTCACCCTCGCGTCCTCCCTCCGCCACGCCGAGATCCCCCTCGCCGCGGGCGTGCTCGCCCACGAAGGCGGCACCCTGCTGGTGGTGCTCAATTCCCTCCGCCTCCTTCGGTTCCCGCCGCCCCCCGCTCCCCTGTGAGCACCCCCCGGTTTTCGGGGGGGTCATCCGCCGTTTGGCGTACTTCACCCCAGCGCAAAATCAGTATGCTTGTGACTCTTTCTTGCGTGGTAATACCCCACGTCGAGGGAGATTGCGGCCGGAGGGGCCCAGCAGGAGCGCGCCATGTTCTCCCAGACCACCGAATACGCCTTGCGGGCCATGGCCTGCCTCGCCGTCGCGACCGACCGCTTCGTCCCCACCACCGCCCTCGCCGGCAAGACGCTCGTGCCGGGCACCTACCTCGCCAAGGTCCTGCAGGACCTGGCCACCGCCCGGCTCATCGTCGGTCGCCGCGGCGTCGGCGGGGGGTACCGCCTCGCCCGCCGCGCCGACCAGATCACCATCCTCGAGGTCGTCGCCCAGGTCGGAATCGTCCGCTGCCCCTACCTCTGCCCGCTGGGACGGACGTCCGAAGGGATCTCCACCTGCGCGCTGCACGGCGTCCTCGACGAGGCCGCCGAGGCGGTCGCCAGGGTCCTCGACGGCGTCTCCCTCTGGGGCCTCGTCGGCACCGAAGAGGGCCTCCGCCGGCCCCTGTGCGTCGGCGGGAACGGACACCACCACGACCAGACCACCTGAGGGTCGGTCCACCGCGCCGTCGATCCACTCGACGGCCGCCCCCTTCGCACGACGCTTCCGCCCCGGACGGCCCGCGGCCCGGGCGCCGCCTATCACTTCTTCATCTCCCCGAGGACCCCATGAGCCCCACGCCGCCCATCTCCTCCGAACCGCCCACGCCCGCGACCGAGCCGCATCACCTCGAGGCCCAGCGCCGCGCCAACCGCGACGCCGTCGCCGCCTTGGGCCTCAATCCCTACGGCGAGCGCGTCGAGGGCCGCCTGTCCGCCGCCGCGGCCCGGAACGCGTACGACGCCGAGGCCGACGCCGCCCACCAGGCCAGGGGAAAGGAGCCCGGCTTCGCCGACGCCCGCCCCGTCGTCACCGTCGCGGGCCGGGTCGTCCTGCAACGCGACAACGGCAAGCTCGTCTGGCTCAGCCTGCGCGACGAGACCGGCGACGTGCAGGTCGCCGTCAGCCAGCGCGACTGCGACGAGCAGGGCTTCGCCCTCGCCAAGCTCACCGACCTGGGCGACATCGCCGTCGCCACCGGGCGCGTCATGCGCACCAAGACCGGCGAGGTCACCGTGTGGGCGAGCACCCTCCGCCCCGCGGCCAAGTGCCTCGTCCCCCCCCCCGAGAAGCGGGCCGGCCTCGCCGACGTCGAACTCCGCTACCGCCAGCGCTACGTCGACCTCTGGTCCAACCCCGAGACCCTGCGCGTCCTCGCGCTGCGGTCCCGCATCGTCTCGGAGATGCGCCGCTTCATCGAGGCCCGCGGGTTCCTCGAGGTCGAGACGCCCATGCTCCAGCCCCTGGCCGGCGGGGCCGCGGCACGCCCCTTCGTCACGCACATGAACGCGCTCGACCTCGACCTCTTCATGCGGATCGCCCCCGAGCTCTACCTCAAGCGGCTCCTGGTGGGCGGCCTTCCCAAGGTCTTCGAGATCAACCGCAACTTCCGCAACGAGGGCCTCGACAAGCAGCACAACCCCGAGTTCACCATGCTCGAGGCGTACGACGCCTTCGGCGACTGCTCGACCGTCATGGAACTCACCGAGTCGCTGATCCGGCACGCCGCGCGGCTGGTCGCCGCCGAGCGGGGCACAGAGGCGACCGACGGCGCGCTCCGCCTCCCCTTCGGCGAGACGATGATCGACTACGCGAGCCCGTTCGACCGCGTCTCGTACGCCGCGCTCTTCGAGCGGGCGCTGGGGTTCCCCATGTCCGACGTGGCGCGGGCCCGCGAGGCCTGCCGCGAGCGACGCCTCTTCCCGCCCGAGGCGATCGCCGGGATCGACCACGTCCTGATCGTGAACGAACTCTTCGAGCGCATCGCCGAGAAGACCCTGGACCCCTCGCGCCCGACGTTCATCACCGACTACCCCGCGGCCCTCTCCCCGCTGACGCGCCCCCGCGCCGACGACCCGGCCGTCGCCGAGCGGGCCGACCTCTTCATCGGCGGCATGGAGATCGCCCCGCACTACACCGAGCTCAACGACCCCGAGGTGCAGGAGGCCAAGTTCCGCGAGCAGCTCAAGGGCCTCGACGCCGAGAAGGGCGCCGAGGAGGGAACCTTCCGCACCATGGACCACGACTTCCTGCGCGCCCTGCGGGTGGGCATGCCCCCCGCCGGCGGCATGGGCCTGGGCATCGACCGCCTCGTCATGGTCCTGACCGACCAGCGGACGATCCGCGACGTGGTCCTCTTCCCGCTCATGCGCCCGGAATGAGCGCTCCTTCAGAGCCTCCGGCGCGAGCCGGAGGGGCCGGTGGTCGCACTGTTTTGCGGGCGTTCCCTCGGCTTGCGCCGTCCGGCCTCGATCGCGCCCGGAGTGAGCACACGCAGGAGACGCCCATCAAACGGTGCGAGTTCCGGCCCCTCTGGCTCGCGCCAGAGGCTCTGTGCGGAGCGGAATGAAAAACCCCCGCGCCACGGGGCGCGGGGGTCGGGATTGGTCATCGGGATCGGCGTCCCCCGCTCAGCAGGTGCCGCCGATGGCCGCGAAGAACGCTTCGATGTCCGCGTCCGTGCCCTCGTCCCCGTCTCCGTCGAAGTCGGTCGAGCCGCACGTGCCCGTCGGGCAGCCGGTGCCGCCCAGGACGGAGAAGAACGCCTCGATGTCGGCGTCGGTGGCCTCGTCGCCGTCGCCGTCGAAGTCGGTGTCTCCGCAGCCGGAAGGGAGGGCGGGTTCGCAGGCCGGGACGGCCTGGCCGCTGATGATCACCGAGACGTTGCGGATGAACCCGATGTCGCCGCCCGCCTGGTCGGAGACGATGAAGGTCCACGAGCCGTTGGGGCTGAGTCCGTCGAACGCGCTCAGGGAGCTGGCGGGCGCGAAGGTGCCGCTGAAGGGGTGGTTCACGCCGGAGACGGTCTGGATGGAGGGGGCGCCCGCGTCGTCGTCAAAGCGCGTGTTGCAGAGGTTCGTGCCGGTTGAACCGGCCCGGTTCATGAGCGTGACGATCTGGCCGCTCGGGGCCCGCAGCGAAATGACCAGGTCGCCGACGAACGTGTGCGTCACGCCCACGGTCGTCGAGTTGTCGACCGAGGAGCACGACGTCCCGTTGATCCTGACGTCGACGTCGGTGACGACGCCGATGAGGCCGCTCACGATCACGGGCGCCTCCGCGGCGGCCGCGGGAAAGTCGTTGATGGGCACGGGCGGGCCGCTGAACGTGAACGTCTGAGGCGTCCCCGAGCCGCCCGGCGTCCCCGTCGGCAGCGCGAAGTCGTACGTCGCCCCGCCGCCGCCGCTGCTCAGGGTCAGACGGAGATTGACCGGATTGCCGCAGGGGTGCGACTCGTCGACGGCCACCGTGAACGGCGAGGCGGGCAGGGCCGACGCGCCGAAGGCGATGTTCGCGTACGCCCGCGTCCCGCTACCCACCGACGCCGTGGGCGTCAGCGACGTCAGCGTGCCCGAGACGCCCGTCGCCGTCGTCGCGCCGGTGTTCTCGACCTCCACGTTCACCGCGATCGCGCTCTCGCCCGGATCGATCCGGCCGTTGGCGTTGCCGTTCCCCGCGGTGTCCGCGGCGGTGTTCACGCCCGTCCCCTGCAGGGCCACGCCCGGGGGCACGAAGTTGATCGTGAACGCCGCGTTCGAGACGTCGAAGAAGACGTTCCCGACCGCCTCGATCCTGATGCGGGCGGTCGAGGTGTTGATGTTGGGCATGGCCACGGTGGCCGAGCCGTCGTTGGGCGTCGCGCTCGCCAAGGTCGTCGGGTACGTCAGGCCCCCGTCGGTCGAGAGCAGGATGTTGACCTGCGCGGCGCTCACCGGCGCCGCCGCCGAGCCGCCCACGTCCCACGTGATCGTCTCGGGGCCGGACAGGACCGCCGACGAGAGGTTGGGGAACGTGACCACCAACGGATTGGCGTTCGCCACCGTCACCACCACGTCGTCGGTGTTCACCCCGCCGTTGCCCGCCCGGTTGTCGCGGGCGACGACTCGGAAGTTCATGGTGCGGGCCACGTTGGGAAGTGCCTCGCCCTTGGGGAGCGGGCCGTTGGTGTTCGCGTTCTGCGGGAAGGTGCGGCCGGGGCTGGTCACGGGCAGGAACGTGCGGAACTGCGGCCCGGTGGTCTTCGTGGTGTCGACGGGCAGGCCGTCGGCGGTGCCGCCGTCCATCTGCTCCCAGTCGTAGGTGAGCGCATCGCCGTTGGGGTCCGAGCCGACCGCGGTCAGGGTGAAGGACTGGTTCTTGGGGATGGTGCGGTTGGGGCCGCCGTCGACGGTGGGGGCGGTGTTCCCGGTCGGGTTCACGATCTGGCCGCACGCCCCGACGCCGCCGCTGACGTACGCCGTGATGAGGTCGAACGAGCCCGCGTGGAACATCGCGTCGGAGTTCGGCTGGAGGTCGTCGGTGGGGCCGCAGATCCCGGCGTAGGCCATGATCGTGACGCCCGAGCCGGGCTCGGTCGCGATGGTGCTGCTGTCCCCCTGGCTGCCGCCGCAGGAGTTGAACGTGTGCCGCCCGCCGAACTGGTGGCCCAGCTCGTGGGCGATGTAGTCGATCGCGAACGGGTCACCCACCGAGGGGTTGAAGGCGGAATAGCCCCTGGCCTTCTGGCCGGCGATGCACACGTTGCCGATCGACCCCGCGACGCCGTCGCCTCCGGGGCTCGCCGAATGGTGGATGACGTGCCCGACGTCATAGTTGGCCGAGCCGATGACCGCGTCGCACCGGGCCTGGTTCTCCGTGTGGCATTGCGTGCCGTTGGTGGGAGCGGCGAAGGGATCGGTGGCCGGGTTCGTGAAGATGAGCAGGTTGTTGTTGGCCACCAGCGACAGCCGCACCGAGAGGTCGCGCTCGTAGATGCCGGTGATGCGGTTGACCAGCGTCACGACCGCGGCGAGGCCGGTCGCCACCGTGCCGCCGTTGGCCAGGGTGAACTCCCCAGTCGTCGACATCGTCAGCCGGTACGTCCGCCGGATCGAGCCGGCGCGGTTCAGCACCGAGCCGTCGGCGGCGAGGTTTCCAGCCGGCACGGCGGACTTCTCGTCCGTCAGGCACTCGAACGCGGGCGGCGTCTTGGCGAAGTCGCGCTTCCAATAGGACGCGTAGTGCGTCGTCTCCCCCTTGCTCGCGGGGTCGATGAAGACCGTGCCGTCCGTCGACAGCACCTGGGCGTGGAAGCCATGCACCGTCGTGTCGAGGCGCACGGTCGACTCGGGCCGGTCCAGCCCCTGGCCCACGTACGTCCTGATCTCCGGGAACTTCGCCGCCAGCGCCGGCTCCATCACCGGCGACTCGACGATCGCGAACGACTCGTACGTCCCGTCGGGCATGAGCAGGCTGAGGACCACCGGGCTCTCGCGGGCGATGACCGCATCCTCGGAAGGCGCCTTGGCGAGGGCGGCGCGGATGGCGTCGAGATCGAGCCGCGCGAACGTGCCGCGAACCGGGCGGGCGTTGGGGGTCGCCGTGGCGACCGCGGCGGGGAGGGCGTCGATGGGCGTCCACAGTCCGTCCGGCGAGGCCGGCGGGGCGCCGAAGGCCGTCATCGACAGGCAGGTTCCGCAGAACGAAACGACAGCGGCCGCCGTCGGCGTGAGGGAGCGGACGAGCATACGGATTCCTTTGCGAATTCCCGGGCGGGACGAGAACCGGCGGGCCATGGGGGGCACCCCACCCCTCGATGGCACCGCAACCGACAGGGGCCCACCGTACCGCCTCGCGCAAGATTGAGCAAGACCGGTCCGCGCAGATTGCGAAAGAACCCCCGCCGCGGGGCGAGGGTCTCGGGTTGTATCTGAGGGAGCGTCGATGCTCCCTGATCGGGTTATCGGCGGCCGGTCTTGATCCCACGGAGCAGCCGCTTGGGGGGCATCTTGGTCGGGACGATCCCGCCGGGGAACTTCGACTCGTCCCTCGCGGCGGCCGCGGGGGGCATGGTCGGGTTCAGAGTCGCCTGGATGCGGTTGACCTTCTCGACCGGCTTGGGCTCCACGCCGGGCGTGGCGGGGTCCTCGCCGATGCGGGCGACTTGGAGGCCCCCCTCGCGCCGGCCGCCCCGGGTCTCGAGGCGGAAGCCCGCCGGGGGTTCCGTGGGCTTGAAGTCCGGATAATCCATCCGGGGGATCTCAGTATTGATGAGGCTCTCGATCTCGGTGAGCATACCCCCCTGTTCGGGGGTGACGAAGCTCCAGGCGATTCCCTTGCGTCCGGCGCGGGCGGTGCGGCCGATGCGGTGGACGTAGACCTCGGAGTCGTCGGGGAGGTCGAAGTTGATGACGTGCGAGACGTCGTCGACGTCGATGCCGCGGCTGGCCAGGTCGCTGCAGACCAGGACGCCCAGTTCGCCGGCCTTGAGCTTGCGCATGGTGCTGTTGCGCTTGCCCTGGGGCATATCGCCGTGGATGGCGTGGGCGTCGATGCCGCGCTCCGAGAGGCCCTTGGCGATCTCGTCCACCACCCGCTTGAGGCGGCAGAAGACGAGCGTCATGGCCGGCTCCTCGTGCTGCAGGAGGTGCAGCAGGAGCCGCTTCTTGTCCCAGGCGTTGACCGAGAGGTAGTGCTGCTCGACCAGGCTGACGGTGAGCGAGCCGCTGGCGACCACGATCTTCTCGGGGTCGATCATGTACTTGCGGGCCAGGCGCTCGATATCGGGAGAGATCGTCGCCGAGACCAGCACCGTCTGGCGCTCGCGGGGCGTCTGGTCCAGGATCTTGCGGATGTCGTCGCGGAAGCCGATGTCGAGCATCCGGTCGACCTCGTCGAGCACCACGTGCTTGATGTTGCGGAAGTGCAGCAGGCCGCGCTCCAGCATGTCCATCACGCGCCCAGGGGTGCCCACGATGATCGCGGCGCCCTTCTCGAGGTTCTGCGTCTGCGTCCGGATCGCCTGTCCGCCATAGACCGTGGTCGCACGGATCGGCGTGCCGCGGCCCAGTTCGTCGAGCTCTTCGGTGATCTGGATCGCCAGTTCGCGGGTCGGGGCCAGGATCAGCGCCTGGAACGGCACGTCCCGCTGGCACATGTGCAGCAGCGGCAGGCCGAACGCGGCGGTCTTGCCCGTGCCCGTCTTGGCCTGCCCGATCACGTCCTTGCCCAGCAGGATCGGCGGGAGCAGCAACGACTGCGTCATCGTCGGGTGCTTGAACCCGCACTGCTCGATCCCCTTGAGCACGCTGTTGCGCAGCCCGAGGTCGGCGAAGGTCTTGGTCTCGTCGAAGACCTCCCGCCGCGCGTTCATCGCCTTGACCTGCGCGGCGATGTGGTACGCCCGCGCCTCGGGGGTCATGGTGTCGTCGCCGGCCATGGGGTCGGACGCCACGTCGGGGTCGGTCACCCCCTCGGCGTAGGCGCCCTCGTCCCGGTCGGGGCCGCGGTCATCGCCCCCGTCGTCGGAGGCGGGGGCGCGGCGGCCCTCGGGGCGGCTGGGGGGAAGTGATGAATCGATAGCGTCTTGGTCGTTGTGGGTAGGGCTGGTCATATGGGCTTCGGGGCAGGAGCTGCGGCCGCCGAGGGGCCGCGGCACCCGCCCCGACCCGCCTCCTCGGCTCCCGAAGGGCTCGGGGCGGGGGCGGGTCACACGGCGGTTGCCGGGAAAGGGTAGGGGCGCAGCAGGGCCGGCACCACCCCCGCCCGCGCGATCGTCGTGGGGATCGCCCTGGGGCCCGGCGCGGCCCGCACCGCGGCGGTACGCTTGGCCGTGGCCGGCGCCGGCCTCCGCCGCCCGTCCCGGTCCCGCCGAAGAACGAGAAATCGCCGCCGATGGCCCGATCCGCCCGCCCGACGCCCCTCAAAGCCCTGTGCACGCTGACCGACCCCGACCTGCGGGTCTACGTCGGCGACTGCCGCACCGTGCTCCCCGCGCTCCCCGAGTGCGCCGCCGGGGGCGTCGACCTGGTCTTCGCCGACCCGCCCTTCAACTGGAACCGGGCGTACGACCGCTGGGACGACGCGATGCCCCGCGAGGACTACTTGGAGTTCACGTACGCGTGGCTCGACCTCTGTCACGCGGCCCTGCGGCCCGGCGGGGCGTTCTGGGTGAACATCCCCGACGACAGCGCGGCGGAGATCGTGGTCCACCTGAAGCGCCGCGGGCTGGAAATGGAGAACTGGTGCGTCTGGCACTACCGCTTCGGCCAGAACACCACCGCCCGGTTCATCAACAGCAAGGTCCACGCGCTCTACTTCGTCAAGCCCGCGGGCGGCGCCCCGGGGTCGCGTGGGCGCACATGGAACCCCGAGGCCGTGCTGGAGCCCAGCGACCGGGCGACCACCTACTTCGACCCGCGGACCCTGAGCAAGAACGACGGCATGCCCCCCGGCGAGCGGGTGCCGATGGACGTGTGGTACGGCAAGTTCTGGGGGCGCATCCAGGGGAACAACAAGGAGCGGCGGGCGAGCCACGACAACCAGCTCCCCGAGGTCTACCTGGAGCGGGTCGTCCGCGCCTGCACCGACGCGGGGGACCTCGTGCTCGACCCGTTCCTGGGGAGCGGGACGACGGGCCTCCTGGCCCACGCCCTCGGGCGGCGGTTCATCGGGATCGAGTATTCCGAGGACAACGCAAGGAGCGCCTGCGAGCGGATCAGGGAGGGGCCCATCCGCCTCGACGCGCTCAAGAATGTCAGCACCGCCATCCATCCCCCCCGCAAGCGCCGAGCGGCGGGGTCGCCCGTCCCCAAGGCCGAGCCCTGAGCGGGGCGCGGAGCGGGGCGCGGGGCGGGGTCAGCGGCGGTTGATGATGTCGGGCCGCTCGAACTGACGCATGGTCCGCAGCAGCAGCGCCCGATCCGCGGCGTCGGCGACGCCGCTGTTGTTGATGTCGGTCGGGCCGCGCTCCCACGCGACGAGGTCGTCGACGCCCACCCGTCCGTCGCCGGTCAGGTCCTCGGTCGAGCGGACGATGCGCGAGAGCGGGTCGCCGATGGCGATCTGGGCCCAGCTCAGGGCCGGGATCGAGGTCCACGCCGCCTCGCCCCACGAGAGGTTCCCCAGCAGGAAGTTCTGCACGAGGTAGCGGTTGTCGGGGATCGAGTCGGCCAGGGGTTCCCAGACGTTGCCCACGGCGAACGAGCCCCCGGCCTTGAGGAAGTCCGCCGCCTGCTGCTGGGGGGCGAAGGCGAGTTGCCCCAGCCCCTCGAAGTCGCGGCAGTTGAAGCTCTCGATGGTGTTGAAGACGGCGCCGGGGCTGTAGTTGTAACTCTCGGCGTAGCGCGTTCCCGCGCTGCCGCCCACGAAGAGCGAGGGGACGCCGTTGTGGTTCGATCCGTAGGTGCCCACGAGGGCGATGGGGTTGGTCACCAGCAGGCCGTGGCCCGCCGTGAAGGCGAGGCGCGGCCCCACGAAGAACTGACCGACCCCGGCGATGGCGTTGTAGCGGATGTTCGCGGCCTCGAAGCGGCCGTCGGCCTGCGTCGCGTCGCGCGTCTGCTCGTAGTCGTCCCCCGCCCGCAGGGACGTGAACGTGCCGTTGATGTCGTCCAGCTCGCCGCTGGAGGTCGCGTCGGCTATGCCGTTGGAATCGCTCTCGTCCAGGAGGATCGCCGCGGCGTTCATGTCCACCACGGGGTTCACCGAGCGGTCGAGCATGGCGTAGACGTCGGCCAGGTCGCGCCCGTCGAGGCGGCAGACGAGGTAGATGTCCCCCGGCGTCAGCCGGTTGGCGATGGGGCCTGAGGTCGTCTGCCAGACCGGCCCGGTCGCGCCCGCCGCGTAGGTCTTGGGGACGAAGATGTTCGCCGTGGTGAAGCCGCTGACGGGCTGGGCGCCCTTCCAGTACGGGTTGAGGACCAGACCGTCGGACTTGCTGTCGGCCGGGCCGCCGGCCTCGCCCGTCTCGAGGTTCTGCCAGAGGAGGGCCAACTCGGCCTCGACGCTGGCGCACGTCGCGTCGTCGTTCGTGATCTCGGTCACGAAGGTGCCGGGGAAGTCGCCCGCGGTGGGGACGTCGGTGTCGAGGATGCGGTGGGGGAGGCCCTTGGTGGTGACGATCGCCCGCACCCGCTGGGCGAGGCCCGCCGCGGTCAGGTGGTTGCGGATCGGGGTCCGCATCCGGGTGATGAAGTCGGGGTAGGGGATGTTTCCGCCCGCGGGGGGCGTGAGCGCCCCGGCCGAGGCGAGGTTGAAGATCCGCACGTTCGGGCGGGTGCCGGGCTTGCCGCCGACCCCGCCGGGGACGCGGGCCGAGCCCGCGTAGTGCTCCGCGACGCGGAGGCTGTTGACGATGCGGGCGTCGTAGACCAGGAGGACATCACGCTCGCGGAGTTGGGCCGAGGCGGAACCGGCCATGACCGCCACGCCCGCCACCGCAGTCACGACCGCCGCAGTCCTTCCCCGCATCGGCATCACATGCATCTCCTGAAGCGGCTGGGCGTGAGCGCCCGGCCGGTTCCATACGCACACTGGCGGGAATGTCCCACGCCGCGGGGCGAGAATCAATCCAGAATTGACGGAAAGTGGCATCGACCCGGCGGCGTGGCCCCTTGATGCCCCTTCCGGGTCGAGATCTGATCCGGCCTGATGTCCCCCACGCATCCCGCACGCCCGGCGTTTGAGGACGAGATCGGACCCGCCGCGGACGCGAGGGCGGTGATCTAGCCCGGGCCGGACGACCCGCGGGGGTCGTCGCGTCCGTTCCGCCGGGTCAGGAGGGTGGGGTCGGCGACGAGGTTGACGGGGAGGATGGCCTCGGTCTCGGCGCCGGTGGTGCGGTCGGCGACGGTGACCTTGAGGTTGTAGCGACCGATGGTCAGCGTCGATGGGAGCTCGATCTGCTGGATGAGGTAGAAGTCGCGGCGGGTGTTTCGGCTGGTCTCGACGACCGCGCGGGCGGGGCGGTGCCACGCGAGCAGGCCGCTGGGGTCTTGGTAGAGCGTGATCGCCTGGGTCAGTTCGACCGAGACCTGGTCGCCGATGCCCAGGCCGCGCTGGACCGGGTCCCCCTCGCGGGCCGGGCGGGAGGCGAAGCCGTCGACCTCGACGTAGACGATCGCCCGGAGGGGGCGGCCGACGAGGAACGTGTCGGAGGGGTACGGCTCGTACTTGCCGAAGCCCATGACCTTGGTGCAGAGCGTTGCCCTGGCGATGCGGAGCGAGGGCGCCGGGGAGAGGCCGGCGAGGGACTTGGCGACTTGGTCGTTGGTGGCGGCTGGGGCCGCGAGCCAGCGGTCGCGGGCGGCGATGAGCGTCTTCCGGTCGTCGGGGGCGAGGGCGGTGCCCAAGGCCGAGGCGGCGGAATCGAGGTCGGCGAGGGCTCCGGGCCCGACGGCCTCGACCGCGGCGAGGGCGACGGCGTCGGGGATCGGCCCGGTTCCGGGGGCGGGCTCGCGGATGAGGCGGGCCATGCGGGTTGCCATCTCGGTGAGGGGGTCGCCCGAGGACACGCCGGGGGGGGCTGGGTCCGGGAGGACCGGTCCCTCGATGGCGGCGGTGGTGGCGATGGGGGCCGCGTCGAGGGTCGCGTCGTGGGTTCCGAGGCCGACCGAGATGGGGGCGTCGTCGGGCGTCGCGGGCGGCGCGGGCGGCGTCCGCCGCGATGGAGCGGGGCTGGCCGCGGGGGGCGTGGCCCGGGCGCTGAGGATGGCCTCGATGTCGAGGGCGGCTTGGCTCGTGAGGGCCAGTTTCTGGGCGTCGGTCGTGGGGAGCGCGAGGGGGTCCGGGGCGGGAAGCAGGACCGCGCCGCCCTCTCCGCTGCCCAAGGCGTTGAGGCCGGTGTTGACGGAGCGGGATTCCGCGGCGGACTGGGGGCCGGCGGCGCAGCCCGCGAGGGCGAGGGCGACCGCGCCGCCGAGGGCGACGGGAAGGGGAGATCGGGAACGGGTTCCGGGTGGTCGCACCGGGCCTCCTGCGACCCCTCGCGGGGTGGGCGTCTGGCTGACCTCCGGTCGGCCGTCGGGCTGCATCGGCCCTTCTGTCGGTCCTGTATCGGTTATGCGGGGCGGGGGGCTTCAGCGGGGCGGGGGGGCGGC
>Ga0105046_10006753_pt1 | contig 18146 bp, 9 predicted proteins | sample MAT03_FD_78385 | JGI IMG/M metagenome (GOLD analysis project Ga0105046, IMG submission 78385) | Freshwater microbial communities from Lake Fryxell liftoff mats and glacier meltwater in Antarctica - MAT-03 (megahit assembly) | ecosystem: Environmental > Aquatic > Freshwater > Ice > Liftoff...
TGGTGCAAACTACACTGGAAGTTACCATCCCTATCAAGGGAATTTGGAGGATTTTGATAATGGACCAGTTAATGGGCCTTGGAAACTTGTTGTAAAGAATTGCTCTGAGTTGAATAAAGCTGAAGTTATCGATTTTAGTATTATTTTCTGTGATGAGACTGACATTGAATGTGGTTGTTTGGCATATGCTGGATACTTTGCAGGATTTAATCTGATCAAGTCATGTGTAGGTTCATCCGTATTGGATTTGGATATCAAGCCTAATTTTGCTGGGTATGAACCTGATTCACTATTGTTTAATTATACCTTTGCCATAGCCGCAGGTAACAATGATATTCTGGAGTTTACAAGCAATCCGAATCTCCAATCATACGGAGCTGGGACCTACAAAGTGTGTGGATTGTCCTATTTGGCAGCTGATTCATTGTCAATCCCATGGTCACAGCTCGATTTGAAACTGGATTCATTGTACTCTGAAATTAATTCAACTGATCCCCTTTATTGCGCAGATTTGGCTTACAATTGTTTATTTGTCGACATTGAAGTTCAGGGACCTCCTACGTCAGTTACCTTGCCTTTGTGTGAGGGTAGTTGCATAAACATAGCTGGAACAAATTATTGTAATCCAGGAACTTATGGCTTGAAATATCTGGGTTCTAACGGTTGTGATAGCCTAGTTAATATGACATTGGTCCTTCAAATAAACGTGAGTTTTACAAGGAATGACACCATTTGTTTTGGAGAATTTGCAATTCTGGGCAATGATTTTTATAACAAAACCGGTACTTATATTTCAACATTTAAAAGTTATGCTGGGTGCGACAGTACGGTCACTTTGAATTTAGTGGTCATCGACCCCAATGTTACAATAAATCCAATTGATGATATTGATTGTTTTCATGAAACGGTTCTCATTCAATCATCAGTAAAATCAAATTTTGATTTTAATTACCAGTGGACGGCTTCGAATGGAGGTTTAATAAATGGCGTTTCTGATTCCGAAGATTATTTAGCAGATCAAGCTGGATCTTATACTGTCCTGGTGAGCTTTAAGCAAATTAATGGAAAAGTTTGTTCTTCAACTGCTACAATAGATCTTATAGGTAACCTGGTGCTTCCAGAGTTATCGAGCGTACCCGATCAGTTTATTTGCGAAGGAGATGAGCTCAATTTATTGGGAATAGGGATTTATGATTTGAAGAATTTGGGTGGTATATTAACATTTCATTCTGGCCTTCCTGCTACCATTTTAAACCAGGTCAGCTCAGTTTACCAAAAGCCAAATGGCAATACTGCTTTTTACGCTTATTATGTTGCTGGGGGCTGTGATACATACATTACAATACCAGTTTTTGTAAATAAAGAGCCTCGCGCTGAAATAATTCCCGTAATCAAATTGTGTAACAAATTGGGTTCGAATCCAAGTCCTTTAATTGATTTATCAAGTTTGATTATTTCGGGAGATGCCAGTGGTTATTGGGAAGATACCAACAGCAGTGGTGCTTCTGGATCCTTGCCTGTTCTTGATTTCAATGGTGTGAATCCCGGCACCTATGTTTTTAGGTATTTTACTCAGTCAGCAGTACCGCCTTGTCAAGACACTATTTATTCCATAGATATTATTGTAGAAGATTGTTCATGCCCCAGTATTGCGGTTTCTTCACCACCAGATTTGTGTCAGAGTGTTGTCGATTTTAACTTGACTCCTTTAATAATTACGACCCAAACTGGTTCATGGAGCACAGGGATTGTCCCTTCTGGTTCATCGATTGCATTATTGGGTAATAGCCTACAATTAAATAATACCATCTCAGGAAATTACGCATTGATATTTACGCTTTCAAATGTTCCACCACCCGGCTGTCCCCAAGATGTGACAGTGAACTTTAAAGTAGTGTCTCCTGTATCCTTGTCTTTATTGGATACAATTTCAGTTTGTAATTCAGTGGACATGGGCAACTCAACTATACTCAATCTGAATATTGCCATAGCTGTTGGAGCTACCAATGGATTTTGGAAGGATATTACAATTGCAGGAACAACGGGAAATTTACCTAGTTTGAATTTTGCCAACGTGCCACCAGGTGCTTACCCATTTCAATATATTACCAATAGTGGAAATACGGTCTGCGGTGAAAAAATCGATACTGTGATTGTTGAAGTTTTGAACTGTGAATGTCCCAATCCACAACTGTTGGCAGGTTTGATTTGCAATACAGAAATTGAGTTTGACCTGTCTGCGTTAGTCCAAAATCCGCTAATTGGAACATGGTCACTTTTGAGTGCACCACCAGGCCCGAACCCTGGACTTATAACCGTAGATAAATTTCAAGTAAAAGACAAGAATTCTGGCACTTATGTGTTGAATTTTCAATTGGCTAGCCCGTTGAACAATTGCCCAAATAATTTCTCCACCAATTTTGATGTGATATCTGGTCCTTCAACATTACTAGATACCTTAACAAAAGTGTGTAACAGTTCTTCAAATGGTAGTGCAATTCTCGATTTTAATGCATTAATCAAATCAGGTGATAAACTTGGGACTTGGACAAATATTCAAGGCGTTCCAACCAGTGGATTGTTGCCTGTTCTGGATTTTACAAATGTGACTTCTGGCAGTTATACATTTTCATATCAAACCAATTCTGCTAGTTTTCCTTGTAATGAAATAACATACTTTATCAAGGTAATTGTGGAGAATTGTGATTGCCCTAGCTTGGCTACCATCCCATTTCCTAAGTTGTGCAACGATGGTTCTGCTATTGATTTAGGTAATTATTTATTGACAACAGAATCAGGTACTTGGGCAATTGTAAATACACCAAGTGGGTCAAATTCAGCAACTATCTCAAACGGCTTTTTCGATCCATTTCAGGCAGACCCTGGGAATTATTTATTGCAATACAATTTGAGCGTTCCTCCACCATTTGGTTGTCCCAAATTTACAACTCAGCTGCTGAATTTATTGGCAGCCCCAAATGCAATTTTGGAAAATGATGTGACGCTATGTAATACCGATACCAACCCAGTTTTCTCTTCCATAATTGACCTAACAAGTTTGATTTTGTCAGGAGATTTATCGGGTATTTGGAAGGATCTAAGCGGGAGTAATGCAGCTGGGAATTTACCGGTTTTGGATTTTAAAGGCATACTTCCTGGCACTTATCTTTTTGAATATTCTGCTCAAGGGCAAACGCCATGTGGAAATTTTAGGGATACGATTGCTGTAGTAGTAATTGATTGCAATTGTCCCGGTATATTTATCTCAGCAGTAGGGAAGCAATGCAATATTGGTGCCTTGGATTTGGCTGGTTTCGTTTCCACAGGCACAATGTTAAGTTTAAATTCCGTTCCAGCTGGTCAATCAACGAATATTTTAAATGGAAGCATACTTGAATTGACTGATGTGATTCCAGGAATTTATGCGATTAATGGTGTTCTAACTAATGCACCAAATGGATGTCCTTTTGTTGAAATTGAGCTGATCGAAGTAATTGCCCGGCCTAAGGCTGGTCAAGTGGATTTGCTACCTGAATTTTGTTTGAATGAATTTCAAGACATAAAATTGTTTGATTACATCAGTAATTATGATTTGGGTGGTGTTTGGAAAAGTCTAAATTCAAATCTAAATATCAGCACCAATGGAATCATTTCATTATTAGTTTCTGAAGGAAGTTATCTTGTTCAGTACATTGTCAGCGGTGACCAAATATGTCCTTCTGACACCTTGGATCTTAATATCAATGTAAATGCGCTTCCAATTGGTGATGCGGGTGTAGATCAAGAAATTTCATGTGGAGTGACAAGTGTTTCTCTTGGAAATCCCCTGAATGGAACAATTTCAACAGGTTTATTTTTCTGGGAAGGACCCTCAATTTCGGATCCAAATGCTCCAAATATTTTAGTGGATAACCAAGGCATTTACACCTTGACAATTACAGATATTGGTAACTCTTGTATTGTTAAAGATACTGTTGTGGTAAGTCTCGACATTAATTTTTTGAATGCTGAAGTGTCGGTTACTTATCCCGAATGTAATTCGAATGAAGATGTTTCTGCAAAAGTCAGTATTATTTCTGGTCAAGCTCCCTTTAGCTATCAATTGGACAATAATGGTCCAGTAGCCAAAGACATTTTTGGTAATTTATCTGTGGGATTTCATACCATCATTGTTCAAGATGCGAATGGATGTGAGGATACGCTGAACTTTGATATTCTGCCATTTAGCCAGCAGTTTTTGAATTTGGGACCTGATACCATTGTAGATTTTGGGACGCTACTAGATTTGACACCAATCATATTTCCAGACCCAAGTACAATATCAAGCATAAGCTGGAGTTCAAATACACCATTTATAGGAACAGGAAAGGATTTAGGCATTCAGTACCTAGCCTTTAAAGAGGGTTTTTTTATCTTGACCATACAAACCAATGAAGGGTGTGTATTGATAGATCATATCAAGGTATTTGTAAAAAAGGATATAGATCTCTTTGTTCCAAATGCGTTTTCACCAAATAATGATCAAGTTAACGATCGCGTGTTATTGGCTTTTGGAGATCAAATCAAAAGTATTGAAGCTTTTAGAATTTTTGACAGATGGGGCAATCAAGTTTATGAGCTTACAAATATTTCACAATCCCCTTCAGAGCTGTGGGATGGAAGTCTGAATGGTCAAATAATGAATGCAGGTGTATTTGTGTGGTATGCGGAAATACTCCTGATCGATGGAAGCAAACAAATCATATCAGGCGATTTGACACTTTTCCGGTGATATTAGTATAAAAGCTTATATTTAAATTTCAGTCTAAAAGATTTGGGAGCAGTTTGGCATAATTATAGGAGTAACAATGGTCCTAAGACCGTTATTGTTTTTATTGAAATTATTCCATGAAATTTAAAGTTTTCTTAGCTCTACAGTTAGTTTTACTGCCGCTATCGGGCATTTTGGCTCAATATCAAGACTGTAAGTCAGCTCAAATATTATGCACCAAAGATTCGGTTGTGGTGCCAATTGTCAGTGGCTTTGGCACTGCTGAAAATGTTGTGAATGGTACTTGCTTTGCTCAAGGAGAGCACCAGTCTCACTGGTTTACTTTTTTTGCAACGTCTTCCGGTACATTTGAATTTATTATTGAATCTATAAACAATCAGGCTGATTATGATTTCATATTGTATGAAGATGGCTGTTCTGGAGATCCAAATGTCAAGACAAAAGCATGCAATTGGATAGGCAGTGTAGTAGCGCCACCATATCTTCCCACAGGAGTTTCTTCAGATCCAGCATCCCAATTTAATGAAATATATAATTTAGAAATTGAACCGACCATTACAATTTCTGCTGGCAAGGTTTATAATCTATTGGTAGATAATATCAGCAACAATGGAGTTGGTTTTATTTTACGTATGAAAGGTACAGCTCAGATAGGAAATCCGGTGCTCAATAAAAGTAGTGGAGTTTTTTGCAACCAAAATGATGGTGACTTGGGACAAATCATTGTTGTAGGAAAGGATTCAGTTGCTGGTTCAGTGTTGTATTTTAATAACCTGAATGATGCCAATAACAACAACAACATTCTGACAAGCTTAATTGTAAGTAAGAGTGGAAATTACATTATCAAGAAGGTGACACCACACAATTGTTCAAGTATTGAATCTATTTCAGTTGTTGTTGAGAATCCGATGATAACTGCCAAGGACGTGTTTTCATGCGGCTCCAGTTCATTCGATTTAAATAACGCGATAATTGTTGAAACCTCAGGTATTGATCTCTCAAACTCAACCAAAACCTTCTACAAAACCCTTTCGGACTTGGATAACGATCAAAATGCTATTGCCAATGGTCTTATATTCGCATCAGGTACTTACTGGGTGAAATTGATCACTAAGTATGGCTGCAAGACTTCATGCCCAATTAAGGTGAATCTTGATGCTCCTAAAGCCACACTGAATGGTTTAACATATATTTGTCCAAATGAATTTGTTCAATTACCCATTTCATACAATGGTTCATGGCCAGTTGATATAGAAATAAAACCTTCTAATGGACCTAACATCGCTCAGAAATTGAAGCAGGGAGATAAAATAGTGGTGCAGCCAAAGCAAACAACTCAATACACAATATTGGGTATCCAAGATACAACAAGCTGCAATGCAGATATCTCTGGTACATTTGAGATCATCGTGAATCAAGTGCCAGCCGTCAAGTCTATCAATATTGATTGCTCCAATGGAACAAGTAATCCTATTGTATTGATTCAAATTGAGAAAGGCGACACTTTAAGTTATAATATTAGTGGTATCAATGGGGTCTTCGCAGGCAATTTATTCACAAGTGTACCATTATTTAACGGAACTGCGTTCAATTTTACCGTTGTTGATGCCAATGCTTGCGGCACTGCTTCAGGTCAAGGTGTGGCTAAATGCGATTGTGATCCCAACTTAAAGCTTGTTGTTGAGTCTCTTAAGAATCCAAGCTGCTATGGAAAGTCCGATGGATTAATTGAAGTTTCATTACCAAATGTATCAAATGCTTACAAGTTGAAATGGTCCTCTGGTCCAGAAACAAACAAAATCGATAATTTACCCGCAGGTAGTTATAGTGTCACTGCAACCTTGCCTGATGGATGTTCAACCAGCGGAACTTATGTTTTAACTGAGCCCCAAGCCATTGTTTCTGGATTTTTAATCGCAAATGAAACTTGTTTTGAACAAAGCAATGGGAGTATATCAATTAGCAGCATTTCGGGCGGAACTCAACCATATACAGTTACCATTGACGGAACAAGTGGAGTTTCTGTACCCTTTGATCTAAATAATTTAAGTCCGGGTAAATATGCATATGAGATTGTTGATGCAAATTTTTGCGACAAGTCCTGGATACTTGAAGTGCTTGAAGCCCAACAATTTTCGATTTCCATTGGTGGCTTGAAACAGAGTTATCTTCAAATGGAACCAATAGATGCTATAATTTCAGGAGATTTGAATCAAATTCAATCACTCTTATGGACATCCAATCTCAATGTTAATTGTACCACCTGCAATGGCGTATCGCTCATGGCAGAAAAAAATGGATATTTAGCTGTACGGGCATTCAATCAGAAAGGATGTGTTGCCAAAGATAGTTTGTCATTCGAAGTCAGTCCGTTGGTTAAGTCCAATGTGTTTATTCCAAATGTTTTTTCACCCAATGGTGATGGAGTAAATGAAAAATTCATTCCTTATTTAGATGATATTCAATTAGTTAGCGGCACTATGCGCGTATACAACCGCTGGGGTGGAATGGTGTATGAGGAGGTATGGGCAGGCAATTGGGGAGGATGGGATGGTACAACTCACAATCATGAAATGGATGAGGGAGTGTATGTATACGCCATTCAAGTAAAACTTGCGAATAATTCCATTCAAGAATGGAGTGGTGATGTCCAATTGTTAAGGTAATATTATTGTCTAGTCTTTGTATTGGTTTGCAATCAATGTACTTTGTTGGATTTTATCAACAAAAACCTATATTTAAAGGGTTTCCTAATTCCTCTTTGGTTGTTGTTAAACCCAAATTCCGCTTTGGAAGAAATCGGCGAAAATTTGGATCAACATCAATATTTTGTTGGGTCTGACCACTCAAACACTCGCATTAAACTCCTAAAATGCTAGCCTCCTGACATTTTTTTCAATGTCAGGGATTTAAAGTCGACAAAAACTATGTTTTTCGTAGACGTTCTCCGGACAAAATGCTACAAATGAGTATTTTAGGTTCAAATAAAAATCACTTCTGTTGCGCCAAAACCATAGCTTGGGTGCCAATTGTTGTTGTAAGATTTGACATAGGTAATTTGATCCAAACGCTTGTGAAGAATTGATTTTAAGCGTCCCGTTCCTAAGCCATGAATGACAAAAACTCTATCGATACCAAGTCGAATAGCTTGATGGATATAATCATCAAATACCTTTAGTTGTATTTGCAATATTTGATCGTTTGCTATTCTTATTCCATCCTTCATCAAAGCTTCTGCATGGAGGTCCAATTCATTTGAAAATTCAGAACGTTTTATTGGATCGTGAACAACAAGTTTAACATATTTTTCCTTTTCGATTTTATGGGCCTTATTGCGGCTAATGGTTTTGGCAAGTTCAAACAATTCATCCGAACCAGTTTCTTTCTTTACTTCAGGTTTGTATTCAAGCCAATATCCCAAGGTATCCATCAGTGGGAGAATATCTTCTTTTGAAAAGATGTTTTTCGCCTTTAATTTGACCCGTTGCTCTGTTAGTGGGTCAGGGCCAGAAGTAAATATGTCGGATTTTTCAATTGTGATGGTCCATTGTTCGTTGATTGCAGTCGAAGGCAGATGCTGCAAATTGGCAACAGATATAGGCTTTAAAACACCACTGATTTCAGCGTCACTTTGGTCATTCAATTTTATTGATATCAAAGCCGAAATTGGCCGATCGTTGATAAAAAAGAACTTGTAGTATTCAACTTCCCCAATATTGTTGTACTTAGGCACGAGCGCAAGTCCACATCCTTTGTTTGTCAGCTTGTAATCGGGATAAGCTATACTGAACTCATAGTTTAGCATGTTATCAATTTTTCCCGTAGATCTTGTTTTTGGAGAATAAGCTGATTCCAAAACCAAGTCTTCGATGTTGACGGGAATGATGTCTCCATCCTCCATCTTAACTTGGATAATACCCATTTCAGGCAATGAAATAACAGTGCCTAATTCGCCCGTATGAATGTTTACAACTTTTGTTCCAATAGAAAAAATCACAGTTATTAGGAATTGAGATGCTTATTTAATGAAATTTGCGCTCGAATGTTGCAGGCAAAAGTACCAAGTTGGAGATGGAATGTAGCACAATGGGCTGAACAATTGTGGTGGCGACGCTATTTGAGCTCTAAAAACCTGGAAGAATATCACCTTTGGAAGCAGAATTATTGGAGAAAGTTCTTGCTTGAAAATGATCTGGAGGTCTCAAAAGAGAGTATCATTTTGGATGCTGGAAGCGGACCCGCGGGTATTTTTATGATATTTGATCAAAATAAAGTCAAAGCTTACGATCCTCTTTTGGGCGAATACCAGGACAAAGAATTGATCAACTACAAAAAATTTCCTTGGGTAGAATTTCATGAAAAATCACTGGAGCAAATTGAAGGTATTGCAGTATATGACTGTATTTTTTGTATCAATGTCATCAATCATGTTAATGATATTGTTCAAGTATTGGAGAATTTCTTCAAAATATTGAAGCCAGGTGGAAAATTGGTGATTACCTCTGACGTTCACCATGCCAAATGGTTACAGAGTATTTTCGCTATCGTACCCGGAGATATACTGCATCCTCATCAATTGGAACAAGGTAAAATGGAGCAATTTATCCAAGCCAGTGGATTTTGCATTATAGAAAATAAAGTTTTAAAAAGGGGAAGGATATTTGAATACCAATACTTCCTAGCAGAGAAAAAAAATGAGCTATAAGTTTAAAGAAATATACTATACACTGCAAGGAGAAGGGGCACAAGCAGGTCGAGCAGCTATATTCTGTAGGTTTACAGGCTGTAATCTTTGGTCAGGTAGAGAGGAGGATAGAGATCAAGCAATTTGTAAATTCTGTGATACGGATTTCTTTGGGATGGATGGAGTTTATGGTGGGAAGTATTCCGTTAAGCAATTCATTGCAGTGATCCAAAAACTATGGCCCCAAGGAAGTTCTGAGCCACCCTATCTGGTTTTTACTGGAGGTGAACCCGCTTTGCAGTTGGACCAAAGCTTGCTCAACGAATTGCATCGTTCTGGTATGATTGCTGCTATTGAAACCAATGGCACATTGGATCTTCCTGATGGATTGGATTGGATATGTGTAAGTCCCAAAGCCAATACAGTGCTAAATATTGTTTCTGGAGATGAATTAAAGCTGGTATTTCCTCAAGAGCAAGCCGAGCCCACTCTTTACGAATCTCTGAATTTTGATCATTTTTATTTGCAACCTATGGATGGAGTTGATGTCAAATACAATACAGACCAAGCAATCCAATACTGTAAGGCTCATCCTAAATGGAAATTGAGTGTTCAAACACACAAATTTTTACAGATACCTTAAGTGATCTAGAAAAACACAAACCCCAACTGTTTACTTGGGAGTGCGGCCAAGAGACGCGCTTATCTCTACTTGAATTGGAAAGAGATATTTTCTTTAAACCCAAATTCAGGGTTTGACGCTGATTTTGGGTTAATTCTTGTCAAGGATCACAATCAAAAATCTTTTGGTATTCATTTACTGCCTTATATTTGGTTTTTGATATGTGGTTATTTAAGGAATTGAATAAATGCAGTCCTTTGAGTATTTTTCATGAAATTGATATCTAAAGATTAAACGAGATTGTAAATATGATCAACAAGGTAATTAAAGATGCAAACACAGCTATTGCTGATATTCAAGATGGAGCAACGCTCATGTTGGGTGGTTTTGGTTTATGCGGAATACCCGAAAATACCATAGCTGCTTTGGTCCGAAAAGGTACCAAGGACTTAACTTGTATTTCCAATAATGCTGGAGTTGATGATTTTGGTATTGGTTTGATGCTCAATCAAAAGCAAGTTAAGAAAATGATTTCATCCTATGTGGGAGAAAATAAGGAATTCGAAAGACAGCTGCTCTCGGGAGAGTTGGAAGTTGATTTACTCCCTCAAGGCACATTGGCTGAGAGAATTAGAGCAGGAGGAGCAGGTATCCCAGCCTTTTTTACGCCTGCGGGAGTAGGCACGGAAGTTGCTGAAGGTAAGGAGGTTAGAAGCTTTAACGGCAAGGAATATTTATTGGAGAAATGGCTGAAAGCTGATTTTACAATTATCAAAGCATGGAAGGGTGATACCTGTGGCAACCTTATTTTTAAGGGAACAGCCCGAAATTTTAGCTCTATGATGGCCGCTGCTGGCAAAATTTGCATTGCTGAAGTGGAAGAATTGTACGAAGTTGGTGCATTGGACCCGAATGAAATTCATGTGCCGGGTATTTATGTGCACCGTATATTTCAAGGGAGTGGCTACGAAAAGAGAATCGAGCAAAGAACTATTTCCAAGTCGGGTTCTGATCAAACAACTGCACAGATCGTAACACATTCGACTGGACCTTTGAATAAAGATCAAATAGCACAGCGGATTTCACAGGAATTGAGAGAGGGATATTATGTCAATTTAGGAATAGGTATTCCAACTTTGGTTGCCAATTATATTCCAAAAGGAATGAACGTAGTTCTGCAATCTGAGAATGGCTTACTCGGTATTGGTCCTTTTCCGACGGAGGAGCATGTTGACGCTGATCTGATTAATGCCGGAAAGCAAACAATAACCATGCAGGCAGGTTCAGCTTTGTTCGATTCTGCTGAGAGCTTTGCAATGATCAGGGGAGAGCATGTGGATTTGACAATTTTGGGTGCGATGGAAGTTTCTGAGAACGGCGATATCGCAAATTGGAAAATACCGGGTAAAATGGTGAAAGGAATGGGAGGCGCAATGGATTTGGTTGCCTCTGCCAAAAATATCATCGTAGCAATGCAGCATGTCAGTAAAGATGGTAAATCTAAACTCCTAAAGTCGTGTTCCCTGCCAATAACAGGCCTCAATTGTGTGAAAAAGATCGTAACTGAATTAGCGGTCTTGGAAGTTTTGCCTGAAGGGGGTTTTAAGTTATTGGAGAGAGCACCAGGTATTTCAGTGCAAGAGATCAGAGATGCTACTGAAGGAAAATTGATAATTGAGGGAGAAATTCCTGAGATGACGTTTTGATTTTTCATGAAATAATGGATACAAGTCTTGATGAAAGCAAATCACAATAATTAAATTGGCTTAAACAGATTTTGGAATCTTTTCAATAATGTTGAGGATTTACTCCTGTTCAAAAATATAGCAGTTATGCAAAAAGGATATCTGATAAAAAATATCAGCATAGTAAATGAAGGTCAAATCAAGGTCAATGACCTATTGATAGCCGATGGAATCATTCAAAAGATTGGCACAATTGACTCATCTCCTGATCATACAGTTATTGATGGAACGGGCAAGTATTTGTTTCCTGGTATCATTGATGGACAAGTGCATTTTCGCGATCCGGGCCTGACCCACAAAGGTGATCTGCATTCCGAAACAAGGGCAGCCGTGGCAGGTGGAGTTACTGGTTTTATTGACATGCCCAACACAGTTCCCAATGTTCTGACTGTGGAAATATTGGAAGAAAAATACAGAATTGCAGCCGAGAAATCATTGGCCAATTACAGCTTCTTTTTGGGTGTGAACGGTGACAATCTTGATGAAGTATTGAAATTGGATACCTCAAAATTTATTGGCGTATCTGATGATGGTCTGTATTTTACCAAAAAAGGTAATCTGTTGGCAGATAATCCTGCTACAATGGAGAAATTATTTGCTGGATGCAAGTCAATCATCGCTATTCATTCAGAAAAAGAGCAAATAGTTGAAGAGAATGAAGCGATTTACAAGGCAAAATATGGAGAGGATGTTCCAGTCGAATTTCATCCAATCATCAGGAGCGAAAAGGCGTGTTTTGAAGCAACTAAAAGAGCCATTGATTTGGCAAATAAGTACCATGCAAGACTGCATATTTTGCATTTAACAACAGAGGCAGAAACACATCTATTTCGCAATGACATACCACTGGATAAGAAGAATATAACCACTGAGGTATCCGTTCATCATCTTTGGTTTTCGGATGAGGATTACAATAGATTGGGTACTTTGATTAAGTGGAATCCTGCCATAAAGACAAAAAGGGATAAGGAAGGATTGTTGAAAGCTCTTTTGGACAATCGAATCGATATTGTGACAACTGATCACGCTCCACATACTTTAGAAGAAAAGCAAAGGCCATACTTTCAATCCATGTCCGGGGCACCTATGGTTCAACATTCATTGAACATCATGCTCGAGTTTTATAAGCAAGGTCTCATTTCGTTGGAACAGATAGCCGAAAAAATGAGTCACAATGTTGCCATCCTATACAGAATGCATCAAAGAGGATTCATTCGTGAAGCTTACTTTGCAGACCTTGTGATTGTTGATTTGGATTCAAGTTGGACAGTATCGAAGGAAAATATTTTGTACAAATGTGGATGGTCACCATGCGAAGGCACAAGATTTCAAACCAAAATAGTACAAACCTTTGTCAACGGTAATTTGGTTTTTGACAATGGAATATTTGATGAATCGGTCAAAGGAGTTGCCATTGAGTTTACCAATCAATAATTCAGCTTTCGAGTTATTTGATTCCGTTTTTTTGGTATTAGAAATCTATAAGTTTATAACTTGAATATCATGAAATGGTAGCACGGTAGCATTGATTGTAAAATATGGAGTGGCTCTATTGTATATTTCTTAAATGGAGGGTATTCATTTTTTTACATTGAAATAGAACACTAAAGTTCAAAGTGTCTTTTCTTTTACTGGCCTTGTATTGAGTTCTGCCAATATTATTCTTTTTGTACAATTTTTATCTGCACCCGGATTTGATTGGTAGATGATTCTGCTTAGAGAATCTTACGGAAGCGGTTTAACTACTTGAAGCTATGATAACAATAAGTTAAATGACTGCTCAACTTGTTAATTGTGTCAGGCTATTTGCACCTTTGCGGATCCTTGAAAACTCAAGGTTTTGATTATAGAAAAGACTTATAAACTTGAAGCGCAACGAACTGGTATTGGTAGGCTTATTGGCCTTGTTAAACTTTACTCACATATTGGATTTTATGATCATGATGCCCTTAGGGAACATCTTGATGCCCAAGTGGCAATTAACCACTTCACAATTCGCCGTTATTGTTTCGAGTTATTCATTGGCGGCATTTGTGAGCAGTTTTGCTGCAATATTTTTTGCTGATAAATTTGACAGAAAGAAGCTTTTACTTTTTGCATATTTTGGATTTCTAATTGGAACTTTTGGTTGTGCGTTTGCAAATGGGCACCATTCTATGGTTGCTGCAAGAATCATAACTGGTATTTTTGGGGGTTTGATTGGCGCTCAAGTCTTGAGCATTATTGGCGATATTGTACCTTATGAGCGACGTGGGCAAGCCATGGGATTGCTGATGGGAGGATTTGCTTTAGCATCTGTTGTTGGAGTGCCTTTTGGGTTGTTTTTAGCCAATAAATATGATTGGCATTTTCCTTTTCTAGTGGTGGCAGGAGTTGGAAGTTTATTGTATCCATTCCTTTTAAAATTCATTCCCAATGTCAATGCGCATCTTGAAAATCCTATTGTGCTGGCCCAACGTGTTCAAAACTTTAAGGAAATATTTGGAAATAAGGCACAGGTGACTGCCTTGGTATTTGGTTTATTTATGATCATGGGGCATTTTATCATCATACCCTTGATCAATCCATTTATGGTTTACAATGTGGGCGTTCCACAGGAATATACCCCGTTGATTTATTTGTTTGGTGGCTTAAGTGCTTTGCTTACAGCTCAGATAGCTGGAAAGGCATCAGATAAATATGGCAAAAAGAAGGTTTTTATAACTGCAGCGCTTTTATCGATCGTGTTCATTCTCTTCATAACCAATATGCCCCGTTTGCCCCTCTATATTGTTTTGACAATCTTTGCATTGTGGTTCAGCACGGCTACAGGTCGAACCGTTCCTGGTCAAGCAATGATTACTCAAGCGGTAACTACCCAAAATCGAGGAGGATTCATGAGTTTGAATTCATGCGTTCAATCACTTGGATCAGGTCTTTCAGCACTCCTCAGTGGATGGATCACTTACAGTGATGACAAATATGCAATCCACAATTACTATATCCTCGGTATCATCAGTGTATTTTTAGTGCTTTTGTGTATTCTTATGGTCAATCGCTTAGATCGACTTATTGTGAAGACATCACTGTAATTCAAGCATCATTGATCCTACTATGATAGGTATGGTAATTCATAAAAATTTATTAATTAGTTAAGGCTACAATTGGAGATTTTAGAAATTTGGCTTATCATTGTTTCATGAAATATTGAAAAATATTTTTAATTACGATCAACTAAATTTTAATTCAATTTTAATCATATTTCATGATTTGTCGCATCCCCGTTTTATTGGTTTGTTTGCTCTCTATTTTTTGCTGTAAATCAAAGTCAGATAACTCTCTGGGTATTTTGAATCCTGAAGGTGATGAATCAACTAAAGAAGGAAAAATGCAAAAAGATTCAGCCAAGGAATTATACAAAGCTGAATTATATTTTGCGGCAACAGGAACGAATGTAGATTCCATTAGGAAAGAAAACGGAAGACGTAATCTTGCACTCAAACAGCTCAAGCGCAAGCAGATGCAATCAAGAACTGGCGCAGAACTCTTTGCAGATGGTTTGATTGAAGCTACCTGGCATGAAAGGGGGCCTGACAACGAGGCTGGTGATATGCGGGTTATAGACTTTGACCCGGCAACTGAAGATTTTTATGCAATTTCAACGGTAGGGCACCTCTGGAAAGGCAATTTGGACGGCCAAACTTGGTCGCTTTTGCGCGATGACATCAATTTTGAACCTGATGAAATTGAGGTCCTTCCGCATAACGGTGGAAATCGCCTTTTTGCAATTTACGGCAATGGAATTGATGATAAAAAAATCAAATATTCGGATGACGAAGGAAAAAATTGGACAAGCGGAACTGGTTTTACATTTTATGATCATTGGGGAAAAGGAAGGAGATTGTATCCTTTGAGCGATAACCAAACTCTCTATTACTTAGTACACACTTGGCAGGCCAATCCTTGGGGTCAGGTGATGCAGCTCTACAAGAGCACAGATAAGGGCGTCAGCTATTCCAAAGTTTGGAATTCTCCAATTGGTTATTCTGGTGAAGATGTTGATTTATGGAAACCTTTTGATTCTGACCAAATGTACCTGGTAGATAATCGAGCTCAGAATTATTACAAAGTGACGCACAATTTCACCACGGGTGCCAGCGAAGTATCAACGGCCAAAAGCTTTGCTGGACAGGGTATAGCGGTTGGAGGAATCCATTTGAGCGGCCGTTACAAAGCTTCGGCACAGGATTACGAATTGTTTCTAATAAATGATGAGTTTTCAAGTGTGTACAAATCAAACAATGGAAGCAATTGGACATTTTTGAGTACATGCCCGGAGAATGTTTGGGTCAAAGGATGGATGGCCGATCCTGACAATGAGAATTTGTACGTAGGAGGCTTCCAGTTGAATAAGACTTCAAATGGCGTGAATTGGACGGAGAATTACCCTCAGTGGTGGTTGTATTACAGCAGCAGCAAAGAATTTATGCACGTAGACATCATGAATCTTGATTACTTCAAAAAATCAGACGGCACTCCTTTTATTATAGCTTTGAATCATGCAGGAGTTTATGTGACTTATAATAATTTTGGAACAACCAAAAATCTGGGATTGAAGGATTTGAATGTCGTGACACTTTATGATCAATCAACGGCAAGTGATGGATTTTTGTATTGTGGCGCACAGGATAAAGGAAACTTTAAATACAGTGGAAATTCTCTTGAGAATTTTAATCAGATTTCAACGGACAACATGAGCACTGCGGATGGTATGCTGGGCGTATTTTTCAATTCTGATCAATCGTTTTATGCCATGATACAAAATGGTGGAATTATGTGTTTCAGAGATCGGGAGAATAAGAATTACGCTTATTATGATATACCGGGGACCAGTAAACCAGGTTGGATTAACCCGATAGTACCTACTCCAGACTTTAGTGACAACAAGGCTTATGTTGCTGGCGGAGATCTCAATGGTGGTAATGGATCCTATTTGATGACTATTGATGTTGATATCTCAGGTGCCAATGTGGAGTGGAACAATACTCAATTTGATTACAACTTTAGGTCAAATTCCAATTCAGGAACTTCCGTAATTAAAGCGATTGGTGTTTCGTATATAGATTTTGATCGACTTTATGTAGCTACTCAGGATGCGAGTTTTTTTAGCTCGAACAATCAAGGCTCCTCATGGTCTAAGAGCGCAACTGCTAACCTACCCAACACGATGATTCCATGGGATATCAAAACATCTGCAATAGATCCTGATGTTGTGTTCGTATGCGGAACAGGATTTTCAAATACTGGGGTTTTCCAGTCCCTAGATGGTGGAAAAAACTTTGTTGGTTTGCTTGGCAATATACCTTTAGCGACATTTTATGAAGTAGAGTTGACAGCAGATGAAAAATTCTTGTATGCGGCCACTTCTGAAGGACCTTATGTTTATGTATTTGCAGAATCAAAATGGTTTCCTTTGATGGGAGCAAACACTCCGATTTTAGATTACAACTCTGTGGATATTGTTTCTGACAATGTAGTTCGATTTGGTACTTATGGCCGAGGAGTATGGGATTTTGAAATCGATGCGGGTACATCTACAAGTATTTCAGATCAAGGTGGTAAGAAATCTGATTCAACTTTCAGCGTATTTCCCACCTTATTGACTGAAAGCAAAATGATACAAATAGTTCCAAGTATTCCTGAGTCCTACTCAATCGAACTTTACAGCCTGGAAGGCAAGCTGATGCTGACACAAAAATCATCTGGAATAAGCAGTATTCGCGCTGATTTCCCTAAAGGTGTTTACCTGTATAACATTCGCTCACAAAAGTCAAAAATGGCCGGTAGGATTGTAGTGCAGTAATGTGAAGCGCGCCTGAATATGGTTCAAGGCATTTTCGAATATCTGAGTGCTTCGTTTATTGGCAAATGCTTTGGTATTGGTATTTCTGTTTAGCCATAGTCATTATTGCATGAATACCAAGTTCATACTTCTGGAGATATACCAGAAAAAACGGAAGTGGTCATTTTACTCAAGCCTGCAAGAAACAGTTTTAGTAGGAGTGGAAGAGTCCCAAATAGGGCTGGGGATGCACGAACCACAAAAAGGCATGGTTGAAAATACTTGCGCCTACTGGTTTTCACCAAGCTTTCTATAAAACTATAAAACTATGAAGTCAAATTGCTTAATTGACTTACAGAAACGTTTTCTTGGGCCAATGATAGTAGATATTGAATAAGCGTTCATTAATCCAAACCTCTGCGGTGCAATTCCTCTCGGTACATTTTGTATTCTCTGCTCATATCGCCACTCACACTTGAATTTTCTTGGGCTCTGCGAACCAA
>Ga0105046_10006754_pt1 | contig 18146 bp, 19 predicted proteins | sample MAT03_FD_78385 | JGI IMG/M metagenome (GOLD analysis project Ga0105046, IMG submission 78385) | Freshwater microbial communities from Lake Fryxell liftoff mats and glacier meltwater in Antarctica - MAT-03 (megahit assembly) | ecosystem: Environmental > Aquatic > Freshwater > Ice > Liftoff...
CTATTTGTCACGCAGCCCAGGCAGATCCTGCAAGTCAGTGGGTTCCAAGGCAGAGCCTTGGAACCAGAGGAATGCCGCTGTTTGCAGGCCATCTTTCGCATGTGTGATCCGTACAAAATTGGGCATCTCTTGGACTGAATTGCGAAATAGCCTTGAATACGAGAGGGGGAGTGACTCCAATAGCGGACTATGTCTCAAAAAACCGCAAACGTCCCAGCCACCATCCCGCAGCCCGCTCGCCAGCTATCGAATGTCCTCCAAAATCTCTTCAAGATTCCGCGAGCACAGATCGCACCTCTCATCGAGGAAGGGTACGTCACCGTCAACGGGCGGGTGAAACGCCAGGCTTTCTTTGTTGTCGAAGTTGGTGACCAAATCAGCGTCGACATTGTCCCACAGCCGATTGCCGCTCCGGTTCAATCCAAGAACAAGCAATCCAGTCGTTCGGTCGACTTTCTTTACGACGACGACGATTTGGCAATTGTTAACAAACCGGCGAACCTTTTGACTGTGCCGACACGCCATCGCGAGCCACATACGCTGATGTCCCTGGTCGAACGCCAGTTTCAAAAGGGGACTGCCGGTTCGCGAGCATTCTGTGTTCACCGTTTGGATCGAGGTGTCTCGGGTGTCCTGGTCGTAGCTAAATCTCTTGAGATGGCTGAGGCGTTGCGAAATCAATTCGCCATGCGGAAACCGCAGCGAAAGTACATCGCGATTGTAGCTGGTATTCCGAAACCCGCGAGCCATGAGTTGCGAAGCTACTTGGCGACCGATGCGGACCTGAATCGGTACTCGGTGCCAAATGCCGAACACGGCGAGCTCGCAATCACGCACTACGAAACGCGGCACGTTTGGCGAGACTCCGCCTTTTTAGAAGTGCGCTTGGAAACCGGACGACGAAATCAAATCCGAGTCCAGTTGGCAGAAGCGGGCTACCCCATTCTAGGCGACCCGCGTTACAAAGCTCGACAAGCAGAACATTGGGCTTGGCCATTCCGCCGACTCGCGCTGCACGCGGAAACACTTGGCTTCACGCACCCGCGTACCGGTGCTCCGATTCAAATGGAGACTCAGTGGCCGCAAGAGTTTCGCGACTTCATTCGGTTACAAAAGAAACACACCGCTGAACCGGAGTGAAAGTTGCTAGCGGACCGGGTTTCACGCTAAGAGCGATAGCGATGGGTTTGGAAAAACGTGGCATAGATTTCGAGCGACTCACACGCACTTCGTACCTCAGGGCGTGCCACCCAATTTCCGCTGCACCGCTAATTACCCTATGGAACAGCATTTGGAATGTTGGCCAGATCTCGTTGGTGCTTAACCAACCTGTCCCGCATCGAAACGATGGAACCGTAGACTTGACTTAGCTCGGTTTTCTTGGCCGCTACTTGTGCTTCTAGATCTGCCATCACGCTAGCGATAACTTCAAGTTCTTTTTCGTATTGCACTTTGTCTTGCTTGAGCTTCGTTCCCTCATCCTCAAGCTTCAGTTCCAGCGCGAGTTCCACTCCAGTGGTTCGAACCGATTCGTTGTATTCACGCGTGATCAAATCGGTGTCTTGTTTCGCTCGAATGGTCATTCGTCGGGTTTCGCGGTTGGCAAATGTGTAATCGTTCAGCGGTCTGAGGAAGACAGGAGTTCCCAATTCCACAATGGCTTGCGATTGAAGCTTGTTTGCAGAGGGTGCATCCAGAACATAAGTGTCGTCGACTTTGAACACGATTTCTGCAGCTTCTTCTCGCTTTAGACGTTGATCGATCATGTTGCCCTCAGTGTCGTGGTATCCTCCCTCAAGCGGAGTGCGGCCACCTTTGGCATCGACCCCATCCGTGTAGTCCTTGCGGAATTTGACTTGATAGCCGAGAGCCTCGGGCGGAGTCTCGATGGATGCTGCACCGCCATCATTGGCATACACTTGTAGAATTTTTGCTTGCGCCGCTTCGGATAATGGAGGTAGAGCGTTTCGAAATGCGTTTTCAAAGTCCTTCGCGAGGTCCTCTTTATCCATGACGCCAAAAATCGCACTTTCCTCTGGCGAAGATCCTGCACGAGCAAAAGCGGTATGTGAGTCCAGCGGCATGAGCTCGTAAATGGCCCACGATGGGTAGCCGGACATTGCAGTTTCCTGATTTTTCGAAAGCGGTGTCGTCGGGGAGACTGTCAGAACCAGCTCCTTGGATTCCTTGACAATGAACTCGCCTAGAAAAACTTCCGGCACTAAGCCTACCGTTTGTTCTCGTTCGCCAAACAAATAAACTACACTGTCCACCGCCAACCCAGACTCGACGACGGGTGCCGCTGCAACTGCTTCTGCGCCCGCTGCTCCGGCTGCTCCCGCTGGTGCTGCTGCTGGCAAGTTACTGATTTGCATTGGCAATTGCAAAACCGCTGTTGCCAACGTCTTTCCACTCGTTGGTGTCACTCTTTGCAAAGTCGCACCGCGCCAAACCCGGCCTCGCTCGAGGGTAAGTCGGTTGAGTTCATTCGTTAAAGGCGCAAACTTCTCGAGATTTAGCTTGGGTTCGAGACGATCGCCGTACATCTCCAAGTCTACGGAGATCAACAACTTTTCAACTTTGTCCAAAAGATTGTCGTGGGTCTTGGTCAGCTTGATGCGATAGTGCGCTACGCCGCCAGCAAAGAACAGAAACGTCCAGCACTCAATAAACAAAATCGAGAGCAAGATCGTGTGTACAACGCCCCAAGATTTAAAGGCCTTTATCAATAGGATGATAAAGACGACCAGCGATACCAAAACCATTGCCCAGATCAGCATGCCGGAAATTTCCATGAGGGTCTGCCTGGGGTGAGAGTCACAAAGTTTTGAGGTCGAAATACACGTACGCTATGCTTGAATACACACCACAGCATAGTTGGAATCGACGAAGTTTCCAACAAATCCTGCCGCAATCCGATGTTAAGTCGGGCAGATCGTAGTGTCAAGCAAATGAATCCGTTTTGGTTATACTGACGGTTCCGACTGGTGCGACTATCCGGTTGATCCAACCAACTCCTCTTCGTTGCAAACACACACACCGAATATGCCCGAACCCATTATCAGTATTAGCGGCCTTCGGGGTATCGTAGGTTCAGAACTAACCCCAGCCGTCGCCAGCAATTTCGTGGCAGCCTTTTGCACCCAAGCGCCCGCGGGGCCGATGGCTGTCGCGAGAGATGGGCGGTCGAGCGGCCCGATGTTTTTCGATGCCATTGCGGCTGCCATCGTGGGGCATGGCCGCATTTGTTTGGATCTCGGGGTGGCCAGTACACCGACCGTGGGGGCATTCGTGCGAGAATCGAAATCTGCGGGCGCGATCCAGATCTCGGCAAGCCACAATCCACCCGCTTACAACGGCATGAAACTTTTTAGCCCCGAGGGACGCATCCTCCCCAGTCAGCCCGGAACTCGCGTCCTCCAAGCGTATCGCCAAAATCAAAGCGACTGGCAAGCTACGGAGTCGCTGAAAGCGCGGGTCCGAGTCGAGGATCCACATGATGGGCATCTTAAGTTGATTTTAGCAACGGTGGATGTAGGTTCGATTCGCCGATGCAATTTTCGTGTTCTTTTGGACAGCAACCACGGGGCCGGATCGGTTTTGGGACGACGGTTGCTCGAAGCGCTGGGATGCGAGTTCTTGATTTTGGGTGAAACTCCAGATGGTGATTTTTCACACCCACCCGAGCCGCTGGCAGAAAACTTGATTACGGTCTCGCCCTTGGTGGAACAGAAAGGTTTTCAAATCGGCTTTTGCCAAGACCCCGACGCAGACCGGCTGGCCATCATCGACGAAATAGGGCACTTTATCGGCGAGGAGTATACGTCGGTGCTCTGCATGAAGCGAGCGTTGATGTTGCGGTCTGGCCCCCTGGTCACCAATTGCGCATCAAGCAACATGACGAAATGGCTTGCGGAGAAACATGGCGTTCCCTTTGAGCAGAGCAAAGTGGGAGAAGCCAACGTGGTGGACGTGATGCAGCTGCACGATGCTTTGTATGGCGGCGAGGGTAGCGGTGGCCCGATCGATCCTCGCGTTGGTTTCATTCGCGACAGTTTTGTCGGCATGGCACAAGTCCTCGATCTCATGGCTGCGAGGCAGATAAAGTTAAGTGAATTGGTCAGCGAGCTGCCACGGTGGGCCATGATCAAGGACAAAATGATCCTAACCAAAGATCAACTAGCCGAATCGATCGATAAGCTTGCGTCTGAACTCAAAGCCGAATCGGTCAGCAACGCCGATGGCATTCGTTTGGACTGGGACGATTCCTGGCTACTATTGCGAGGTAGCAATACCGAGCCAATCGTTCGCCTGATTGCAGAAACAACTTCTGAGGATCATTCCAAAGCACTAATCGCTCGCGCCAAACACATCATCGCAAGACGGATAGGAATATCATGAGTCGCGCCGTTCCTCGCCAAGTCGCTTCTTCAGTTGCTCAATCTCCAACATCAGTTCACGATTCTTTGCCTCTGCTCGCTCCCTAGCGGCCCGCTCCTTTTCTTTTTCCGCCCGCTCCTGCTCCTTAGCTGCACGCTCCTGTTCCTTTGCTGCACGCTCCTGCTCCTTTGCTGCACGCTCCTGCTCCTTTGCTGCACGCTCCTGCTCCTTTGCTTCGCATTCCTGCTCCTTTGCTGCACGCTCCACTTCCTTTGCTTCGCGTTCCACCTCCTTTGCTTCGCGCTCTGCTTCAGCTTCGTCTACGGCGAGCGCACCAGTACGAATATCAAAGAATTCGAGATCGCCGTCCATCAAGCGAAGACCAAGTTGCAGCGTCTCGCATCGAAGAACTCCATTCACTGGAACGATCTGCGTAAGCGAGCCATCGGTCGTTCGAAAACCTTGCAGGGCTGGATTCAAATAGTCACACGTTGGGTCGTACACAAAGTATTCCTTGACCCCCATCAATTTGTAGATCAAAGGCTTTTTGACCGTATCTTTTCGACGCGAGCTGCTCGATGTGACTTCGAAGACTACGTCTGGGACCCGCTTTTCCACCCAAGTCTTAAAGGTTCGTCTCCGACCGGGATTGCAGTCAAGCACAATGAAATCGTCCGGAACGATGAACTTCGATGGATTCCCCTCTTCGTAATAGACCAACAAGTCGCTCGCGATATACACGTTTTGATTGCGATACCGTTGACGCAAGATTTCGAGGATCCGCACCATCCAGTCCCTATGAAGGTCCGTTTCTCCCATAGGTTTGCCGTCTGACTCTGGATACTCTATTGATTCTGAAATGGTCGAAATACTCATCGTGACTTCACTCCGCGACTAACAAGAATAGCGAAAATATTTTCGCATGCACCGGAAGAAAAAGCAAGTTTTAGAAGAGCGGTGGATTTCGATTAGCTTTTGCGGGTAGATGGATATTACTAATCAGCATCCAATTCTTTTAAGCACTGTGTCCAATGTCGGCTTGATTGCGGCTGCACTCGACTTTAGACCCTGCAATTCTTTCGGCCATAGTTCGATTTCAACACGCTGGACTGCACCCGTTTGCCCAACGACCGTGGGCACCGAAATGGCCACGTCCCGAATGCCGTAGCAAGCTCCATCTTGAACGGTACTTACAGGCAAGATGCGATGCTGATCCAGTGCAATCGCATGAATCACATCGCGGATCGCAATCCCAACCGCAAAACCAGCACCACCTTTTTTCGATAAGCACTCTGCTCCCGATTGCTTAGTTCTCGCAAAGATCTTTTCGGCCAACATACTGTTCCAGCCCGGATACTTGTCCAGCGATAGCGAACCGACTGTCGCGCTCGACCAGACCGGAATCATGCTGTCGCCATGCTCACCCAAAATCAGGCCGTGAGTCTGTGTGGGGGCCGTTCCCAATTGCTCGGCGATCAAAGAACAAAATCGAATCGTATCGAGTTGCGTACCCAAGCCAAGGATTTGAGTTGCTGGAAGACCCAGTTTTTTGGCGGCAACAAACGTCAAGATGTCGACAGGATTTGACACCACCAAAACGATTGCAGAAGGCTTGGGACCGGCCTTTTTGACTTCATCGAGAATCCCAACGAACAAGTCGGTGTTGCGATTGATCAAGTCGAGTCGTGACTCCTCAGGCTTGCGCCGAAGGCCGGCTGTTATGCAAATGATGTCGGAGGTTGGGATGTGTTCGTAGCCACCGGACGTGATGCGCTGGTCGGCGACGCTCGGGCCGCCGTGCATGATGTCGAGCGCTTGACCGGCAGCCAAGTTCGCGTTCAAGTCGAGCAACGCGATCTCGCGAACAACGCCGCCGCATTGCAGAGCAAAACCTGCACAGGAGCCGACTAGGCCGCCGCCGCCGATGATACTGACTTTCATATTGATAATCCTGAGTCTAAGAATGGAATGATGGTGAATGTCTTATTGAGCGAGCTGTTTCATGACTTGGGCTGTGATCAGTCGAACTAGCTCTTCTTGATCGATGCCGGCAAGTCCATCGCCGGAGCCTTGCGAGGGATTGGCTTTGAGAACAGGAGCGATGCCGGCCAACGATTGGCTGACTGCTTGTTCGACTTTGCTCGCGCTCAATGCAGGCATTGGTGGTGGCGCTGGAAACGCTCGACGTTGAACCCCCGACTCCTTCCAGGAATTTCGGAAGATATCGTTAGCGCACACGTCACAGTTCTTGTACTCGTCTGTGTTGCGAGGATCAGACCAACCCCATTGTTGCTTGAGCGTGAGCAATTCCCGTTCTTCCTTTTCACTGAAGTAAGAGACGTTGCCCAGCTGCCGGGCCAACATCAAAATGCGGCAGTACGCGTCGAGAATCTCAGTCCACCAATAAGCTTGTTCGACATCAATGCCGTAACTGACCGTACCATGATTGGCCAAGATGATCACGTTGGTCTTCTCGACGAACGGAAGAATGGTTTCGGCGAACGCCTTGCCGCCGGGGGTCTCGTAGCGAGTGATCGGAACGTCGCCGAGGAACACTTCTACCTCAGGCAACACGCACTGTGGGATCGGTTCGCGTGCAACGGCAAAGGCTGTCGCATGCGGTGGATGGCAGTGGACGACGCTTTTGATATCGTCTCGCTTTTTGTAAATTTCCAAATGGAGCAAGGCTTCGCTAGATCGCTTTTTAGTGCCACAAGTCTGTTTGCCGGACATGTCCATCGTGCAGATATCTTCGGTCTTTAGAAAGCCCTTGCTATGCATCGTAGGAGTGCAGAGGACTTCGTTTTCGCCGATTCGGACGGTGATGTTTCCGTCATTTGCGGCGGCGAAGCCTTTGTTGTAAAGCCGTCGGCCCATTTCACACATGTCTTGTTTGATCTTGTGAGCATTCATTTTTGTCGCTTCTCTCAATATCGTAAGTTGGTCGGTTGATTGTTCGGTTTAAGGATTGGGGAAAATGTTGAGTTCGTCGATGATCGCCGCGTTGTAGGCATCGACTGGTTTTTGACTTGGGCGAAAGGGTTGGGCCGCTTCGGCGCCATCGCTTACCGCAATGATCGATCCCTCGGATGCTCCCAAGTCATCCCAGAGGACGACTAGGTCTGGTTCGTTTGCCTTTCTTCCAAGCAGCCTTTCGCCATAGGCCTCGGCTGTTTTAAGTGAAGCTCCTTGGAAACTTGGATGTGCGCGGCTTAGCGTGACCGTTCCGTTGACTTGATAGAGTTGCATCGTACGATTCCTTTTCGATCAAGATCGGTTTTGCAGGTGTTGAAAAAACCGTCTGGCGGTGTTGCAAGACGATGGGACATTCCAAGAATTTGCGGACAAGATCAAGACGTTGACAGGGACTTCTCGTAAAACGTCATCCAGGTCCGACCAACTGGACACAACAGCGGGGCGCAGCAAGTCATCGCGAGCAGCTTGCCAGCATGTTGCATGAGGCGAATGAACGAGGAGTAGAGCCGCCCGATGTCCAGCCCGCAAGCCGTTTGCAACGGTTCGCAACGCAGATGAATCGTCGGGGGACGCCTCGCAAACTTTTGCCTGTTTCAAACAAAGCTGTTTTGCGATCGCAGGCATCCAAACGGCCGTTCCTGTCACGATCAATCGCTGAGGTCGCACATCAGCCGTTGCTTGGAGCGTCTCGTTCAATAATGTTTTGTTGTCGGTATTTGTATTGTTTCGCCCCCGTACAATCCCGACCTTACATTCCCGGATGTAGTCTCGAGCGGCTGGAGTCACCACAGCCGATTGTGCAATCGCCAACACTTGAATACCCGTGAGCCGATTCTTGAGCAACGCAGCGCTGATGACGTGATCCACGAGACTCAACGTCGGCGATTTGGGCTGAACGCTGGCCACAGTCGTACCGCTATCGATCAAGGTGGCGAGCACCCGACGAACGATACTTTCGATTTCTGCAGAGTTGGCGTTAATGATGGGGAGTTTTCAGTTGGCAGTTTTCAGTGGGCAGTTGAGTTTACGCCTTAGGCCTGAGGCCTCGTCTTTGTGCATGCTCCCCTCGCCCCTTTTAAGGGGAGAGTGGCTGGGGGTGAGGGGTTTTGCACTGTGATTTGCACCGTATTTTGATTGGATATTCGATCGTAAATTCAATGCCCGCCTCCATTCAAAGCTATAAACAAATCACTGAACCAGAGGCTTGCAAGTCATCGCTCCATCCCCTCACCCCCCGGCCCCCTCTCCCCTAAAAAGGGGCGAGGGGGAGAAATTGCATTGATTTCCTGTAGCCTCATCAATCAGTCCTAGGACCGACCAGCGAATTGGACTATTTTCAACACCAAATGTTTCGCGGACTGCACCGCCATCGCTGGTGAGCATGACCGTTTCACCATGTCCTGCACCGAGATGGTCGACTGCGATGAGCGGTGCACCGTCCGGCGTTTTTCCATCGGCCTGGAGTGGCTGGCAAACCAACAGTTTCAGGTTCTCCAAGCTTGGATGTTTTACGGTCGATGTGGCGTTGCCGAGTACAATTGCTGATTGCATAGTGTGTGAACCGTTTGTAAGTGGCATCTGTATTTGGTAACCCGACGCGTAAGCGAGGGATCTAGTTGCTGGTCCCTCGATTACGCGTCGGGTTGTGAATAATCCCCGCTAAGGGTCAGTCGATCAATAAGTGTCCGATTTTTGACGTGGGATAGGCTTCCAGCCTGTCATTTTCAATGCGACAGGCTGGAAGCCTATCCCACGAATTGATCGAACGATCCTAAGGTGAACCCATTCTAGGAAGTTAGTCGGGTTGCTCCTCCCAGCACGTGCAAATCTTCGATGAGTGAACAACGTCTTTCGCGTGTAAATGTCATCGGTGTCGTTACTCCTTCGCCAGTTGGCCCGGCGATAGAGAAGGACAGATAGCCTTCACCGCCCAAGCCCAACGAAGCCATGCAGGGGCCATTTTTCACAAACAGCGTGGTGTCCATGATTCGGGCCATTATGGTCATGTTGCGGACGTTGCGAGAATGAATGATGCTGGTGTGGCGATAGCCGTGTTCGGCTGCCTGTGCCAAACGAACGCATTCATCGAAATCGCGACAACGCACAAAAGGTACGAAAGGCATCATTTGCTCTGTTTGAACAAATGGATGATCCGAATCGGTCTCGCCAAACAGCAATTCGACTTTGGGATCGATCGATCTGCCAGCTGCTGCTGCCAGCTTGATTGCATCTTGTCCGAGCAGTTCTTTGCGTGCTGCATAGTGCTTGTCCGTTCCTTCGCCCACAACCTGCATCGCTGCTTGGGTCAGTCGATCGATTTCAGGAGCGGACAGTCGCACGGCCCCCGCACGCTCCATCGCGGACATCATGGCATCGAAGACACTGCCAACCACGAAGACTTCTTTTTCAGCGATGCACAGAAGGTTATTGTCGTAAGCGCCACCTTGGATAATGCATCGGGCTGCGAGATTCAGGTCTGCAGTTTCATCTACGACCACGGGAGGATTGCCCGGGCCTGCGACAACGGCTCGCTTGCCGCTGTTGAGTGCAGCGCGTGCGACCGCGGGTCCGCCAGTAACACAAATCAACGCAATACTTCGGTGCTTAAACAACTGCTGTGCGGTCTCAAGCGTCGGTTCACAGATGAGCGATATTAAATTGTCGATACCGAGGTCGGCATGGATCGCTTGGTTGAAGCGACGAACGCCTTCCGCTGCAACTTTCTTGCCGCTTGGGTGTGGATTCACCACGAGTGAGTTGCCGCCCGCGATCATGCTGACTGCGTTGCCCGTAATGGTTGGCAGGGAATGGGTCACCGGCGTGATAGCACCGATGACTCCAAACGGAGCATGCTCGATGACAGCCAAACCGTAGTCGCCGCTGAAACACTCAGTCTTGAGGAACTCGACTCCAGGGGTTTTCTCACCGAGCGTTTTAAGCTTTTCGATTTTGTGTACGAGTCGCCCGACTTTAGTCTCATTCATTTCCATAGTGCCGAGTTCGACACATTGGTCGATTGAGATGCGACGAATGTGGTCGATGATGCGGCGTCGATCGGCGATGGACCGTTCGCGGAGTTGTTCGAACGCGGTGCGGGCTGCGCGCACTGCGTCGTCGACATTGTCGAATAGCCCGAAGCGGCCCATTGACGCGTGCGATGAAACTGCCGAAGCAGCAGAAGTGCTCGGCGAAGGTTGCTTGTTTCGCACTTCGCTGAGAACTTGCTCTACGACAGAGCGAATTAGATTTTCGTTGATTTGCATAGGTGTTTCGCGACGTTGTTATTGACGTTTGTAGACGTTATTTTTTTCGATGTGAACGGTATCAACTATGCCGATGATGACGCAGTCGACGGGCAGTTTGCTAGTTTCTGGTGTGAAACGCGCACTGCTGCCCTGAGTAATGAGGACCATATCGCCGACTCCTGCACCGAGTGTGTCGACGGCGATGAATGTTCGTCCGGTCGTGACCAACTCAGCGCGTTGAGTCGGCTCCAAACGAAAGGGCTCGACGACGAGCAGCTTTTGGCCGACCATCGTTTCCACCTTTTGTGTGGAGACTACTGCTCCAGTGACTTTCGCAACGAACATGGTTCTGTCTCTTGTGTTGACTGAGCTTAACTTTCGATTGCGGCGACTGTTTGACGAGCCACAATCAATTCTTCATTGGTGGGCACGATCCAAACTTGAACCTTGCCTTGCGAGTCGTCGATACGACGCTCAGTTGGACCACTTGTGTTGCTGATCGCCGACAATCGAATACCGAGGTCCTCGAGACCTTGGCAAACAGACTGCCTAATGCCCACGCCGTTTTCCCCGATGCCACCGGTAAACACGATTGCGTCGGCGCCACCCAGAGCCATGAGCATGCCACCCATCTGTCGACGGATGTCGGCCACATACACATCGAGCGCTAGTTTCGCATCGGTGTTGCCTGTCGCGGAAGCGTTTTCTAGATCGCGAACATCACCCGATAGTCCATTGGACAAACCGAGCAAGCCGGCTTGGGTGGAAAGCAGATGCAGCAATCGTTCCAGCGTTAGCCCGGTGTGTTCCATCATGAGGGGCAAGCTGTATGGATCGAGGTCACCCACGCGGTTGTTTTGAGGCAAGCCGGTTTGTGGACTCATTCCCATGCTGGTCGCCATGCTCTTTCCATCGCGAATAGCACACAGTGATGAGCTACCGCCAAGATGGCACGAAATGATGCGAGCATCAGAACGCCCCATCAACTGAGCTGTTCGCCATCCGATGTACCGGTGCGAGGCACCGTGAAATCCCCAACGTCGGATCGGTAGGGCATTGGCAATGCTTGCCGGGATGGCATAGCGTTTCCAAGCTTCAGGAATCGTCTGATGGAAATCCGTTTCAAAGGCAGCTACCAATGGGATGTGCGATGACATGCTTGCGAGCTGTTTCATCGCAGCCATGTAAGGCGGGTTGTGTGCGGGAGCGACAGAATTCATCTCGTCCATGGCGGCCAATACTTTTTCATCAATCCGTTGAACACCAGACAAGCGACCACCATGAACTGCTTTGAAACCGATGGCACCGATCGCGGAAGCGTCTTGCAAGCAACCATGGGTTGGATGCGTAAGCTGGGAGATACAGGCATCGACGGCAGTACCATGGTTTGGCACAGGCTGGGTCAACTCACCTCGATAATCGCCTATTTCAACGAAACAGCGACTCTCGGGTGAACCAATGCGTTCGACACCGCCGCGCGCGAGCTGTTGCTCGGTCGACATGTCGAACAATCGGTACTTGAAACTGGTGGAGCCTAAGTTGGCAACGAGAACCTTCATGGCTATTTTGTCACTCCATTAAAAACGATTACTTAAAGAACGCGGCAACAAGACCTTCGGCGGGGCGAGGGATGATGTGGCTGCTAACCAACTCACCGACTTGGGCGGCGGCGGCGGCGCCAGCTTCGACCGCTGCGCGAACGCTGCCAACGTCACCGCTGACCATGGTTGTTACATAAGCGCCGCCGATATCGACCCGCTTGACGATTTCGACGTTAGCCGCCTTGGCCATCGCGTCGGTTGCTTCGATGAGAGCCAAGAGTCCCTTGGTTTCGATCATTCCAATTGCATTTTGCATGTTGCGTAAACTCGTGTTTTTTTAAGGAGATAATAATGGTCTGCCACGTGCGCAGGATTCTTGTCGATCATCCAGTGTGTCACTGAACAATTCCGATCGCGGAACTACTCAGCGGATGCCGAGGGCGCGTTGATCTTGAGAACTTTGTACAAATCATCGTGAGGCCGAGCGATCACTTGAACACTCATGACTTGTCCGATACGACCAGCCGCTGCGGCACCGGCGTCTGTGGCTGCTTTGACAGCTGCGACATCGCCGCTGACGAAAGCGGAAACCAAACCGCTGCCAACTTTATCCCAGCCGAGGAACTTGACGTTCGCGGCCTTCATCATTGCGTCGACCGCTTCGATCAAGGCGATAAAGCCTTTCGTCTCGATCATGCCGAGCGCTTCGTTCACTTTTGCCATAAAATCTTTCTCCAAAATGAAAGGAAACTAGGTAGGTAAAACTCGTGCTATCGTAACCCGTCGCGTTAGCGAGGGATCTGTGTTAATGTTCTGTGCATTTACAAGGTTGTTGTTTCTTAAGTTCGATCGAAACGGCTCGATCCAGGTCGCAGGCGTTGCCCTCGTCGGTGTCGATGTGCACCTCTAGCTTGGCATGCGTATCCTCGCGAACCAGCAAGTCCTCGAAGACTACAGAGCACTGATTGGATTTGACGCTGAGGGACATAAAGTCACCGTTCTTGACACCGTAGAAGGCTGTGTCTTTAGGGCCCATGTGAACATGTCGAGCAGCGCGAATCACACCGTGCGTCAACTCGACGGCACCGGCGGGGCCGACTAGCACGCAGCCGGGGGTGCCAGCGATATCGCCGCTGTGTCGCACGGGTGCGTCGATGCCGAGCGAAATTGCGTCTGTGTAAGCCAATTCAACTTGGCTAGCCTTTCGCGTCGGGCCCAGCACTCGAACATTCGGAAGCATGCGTCGGCGGGGGCCAACAATCATGACGGTCTCAGCAGCGGCAAAAAATCCGTCTTGGTAAAGTCCCTTTTCCGGTGTCAGTTTTTTGCCTGGGCCAAAGAGCTTTTCAACGTGCTCGTCCGTCAAGTGGATATGCCGAGCGGAAATACTGACAACTAGATTGGGTTTGCTTGAGTCGGTATGCGCGAGATTGCCACCGAGTGCACGTTGCACGGCAGCTCGAACCATGGACTCGACAATGCGAGGGTCAAGATTTTGGATGGCTGATGTCACGATGTGGATTCGCAGGTTTTGAAGTGGATTGCGGTTGAGTCGGTTGAGTCGGTTAAGTGATCGTTCGATTCATCTGGTTTTGCTGATGCCGAACTTGCGAGGATCAATTGCACGTTCGATTCTCGGACTTGTGTTCGCCAGAGGTCGTTCAAGTCGCTATCCGCGACGAGGGCATGGACGTCGGACCATTCGCATAATCGCGTCAAGCTGCACCGTCCGAACTTGGAGCTATCCGCTACGATAATTGTCCGGTCAGCACATTTCATCATCGCGCGCTCGGTTTCGACCAAAAGCATGTTGCTGTTGTAGAAACCTCTGACGTTTATACCGGCGACGCTCAAGAAAGCCTTTTGAACGGTGATCGATTGCAGCATCTGATTTGCAAAATTGCCGAGGGTAACGCCGGTTCTGTGATGGATGGCACCTCCCAGCAAAACCAAGTCAACCGAATCACACGCAGAGAACAGATTGGCGACGGGAAGCGAATTCGTCACGATTTGAAGCGGACGCCCGATCAGCTGTCGTGCAAGTTCGTAGGTCGTGCTACCGCCATCCAGAAGGAGCGTATCGTGATCTTCAATCAGGCTGGCAGCGCATTGGGCGATGCTCCGTTTTTTATCCCATTGCCCAGGGTTTTGCTTGGTTTCAAACTGTTTGACGGCCGTTGTCGGGCCTGTTGAGAACACGCCCCCGTGGGTTCGTTTTGCTTCCCCGGACTCTTCGAGCGCTTCCAAATCACGTCGGATAGTCGATTCGCTGACCTCCATGGCATCTCTCAGATCCGGAATCGAGACAAAGCCATGTTCGCGAATGAGTTCGCGCAGCTTGCCTCTTCGGACAACCGATCCGTGAAAGTGGTTGGAGGGGATCATAGACTAGGGAGGGGTATTCAGGTCGATTCATGGCGAAAAAACGCCAAGCGGCCCTATTATGAGTCGTTTCACGCGTCAATTCAACCGGCTTGGTCTTCTTTGTGGGAAACCGAGCCCCTTTTTTGACGGATATTGCGATTAAAATGCCAGCCCCAGTCATTTTCTGGTGCTTCACTGCTCGGAATTGACAAAATGCAATCAGCTGAACCATGAGTGTTGCGAAAACGGCCCGGTGTATGGATTCATCGAACCAGGGGAGCGATGAAGCCGTAAAGGCGAACAAGTCGCCCAAATCGTTGGTAGAAGAATAGTGCGATGGTGGCTATTCTATTGCATGATCCCTCAATCTGTTCGAATCAAACCCAATTCAAGTCGCTATGAGCCAAGTCTACTTATCCGCCGAGAACGAAGAAGAATTTCGCGAAACAACCAATTTTTCGGTGTTTGCCTTGTTTGGTTTTTTTCTCGCGACGGCTGGGCTTTTCGCAATGCAGTACCTTCAAATGGTGCCGTTTGCAATTGTCGGCGGTCTATTGGGGGCGATGACTTTGATCACTGCTAAGCGACGAAAGCTTGGTTTCCTCACCCGGTCACTCGGCTTTTTGGCATTGGTCTTGGGCACCATTGCGTCGTCCTGCGGTTTATTTTACCGGGCGCTGGAGAACAGCTACGACATCTCTGTCGCTTGCACGATATCGGATATGTATCTCGAAAATCTCTCGAAAGGGGATTTGGATAAAGTGTTTTTCCTAGTTGGCTTCCCTCCAAGCCAGGATGAGACGCCAGGCGAACAATCCGATTCTCCGACGAAGCGAGCAATGAATCGATTGCGTCAAGACGCTGCCCACAAAGAAATCGGTGCGCGTAAAAATATTCCAAAGTGGGTCTGCGGTGGCCTAGTTGCTGAGTATGCATTAAGTGAAGGACATACTTACAAACTGATCTATCGGGATGAAAGCCAATCCATTCCACAAAACTACTGGATTTTCGTTCGCAAAAACGGTTCAAAATACGACAAATCGAAGACCACGGTCAACTGGTTCGTGGATAAACTCGAAATCGCTCGCGACAAGTAGCGGAATCCACTCGGATGCCGAGAACCCTAATCAGTCTTGGTGCAAACCTCGGCAATGTTCGCGAGTCCATGCAGGCGGCGAAACGTCTGCTTTCTGACACGTTTGGCGCCACAAATATCGCGTTGAGCCAACTCTACCGCACGCCACCGATTGGCGGCCCAGATGGCCAAGGAGACTTTCTCAACGCAGTGGCTGCAATCGAGACCGATCGATCGGTATGGGAAGTTTGGGAAATCATCAAAGGGATCGAATCGAACTTAGGACGCCAACGCCAATTGCGTTGGGAGGCACGCCGAATCGATATCGACCTTTTGTTGTACGACCAACATCGGATTTGGACCCCGCATCTTAAGATCCCTCACCCGCGTATGTGCATGCGAACATTCGTGATAATTCCTGCATGTGAAATCGTCCCGAATTGGGTTGAACCCGTTACGCTCTGGAGCATCTCCAGAATGCAGGATCATCTTCGCCTCACCACGCTGAACCGAGTTCCGATCCGAGTCTTGTGCCAAGATCACACCCATTTGTCGAGCCTGAGAAATGAATTTGAAAGCACCGAGGGCAACGAGCAAATTGACGTTGTTTGGGAAACCGCCAACCCAACTCAGCTTTCGTCAAACGCACCGTATAAACTGACCATCGCTGCGGTCGCCTCACCGGATCCAACAACCATACTCTGGGAAGACTGCAGCAAACCATGGGTACAAGCGTTCAACATGGAATCAACGTCCACCACCGATTCGAGCAGAGCAGCGTGTGTTCAAGGCCCAAGGTACCTGATGCCATCGGACGATACGAAATGGGCGGTGCACGAAATCTTTGCTGCGGATCAAGCTATGCGGTGTGCTCTGGAACTCGCCGGGCAGTTCTAGATTACGTTCCGGATTGAACGCTTTAGCACACCAAGCACGATGCGAACACTGGGCTCAAGGCGCTCAAGGCCCAGGTTCCCCAACACAGTTGCAATGTTTGCGAAGCCAATGCTGCGACGACATTCCCAAGTGGCTACCTTTCTCCGTAGCTACGTTACAGGGGGGCGGTCTGCGGGTTTAGCCAGAAAGCCTAAACGATCCGCAGCACAAGGCATGCGGGATTCGAATACCGCAGGCTTGTCCTGGGCTGTTAAAAAACTGGTATTGACACCCTATTTAGACGAGTCGAATTTTTGTTCTCCTAATTTGTTTTGCCCCCAGTTGGCTTGTCCAACTGGTGCAAAAGGTTAGAGGCTAGAATCCCTCTCACCAACTCCTCTCGTCCCCAGTCGGCTTGTCCGACCGGATCGCAAGGTTTATTGGCTAATGAACCTGATTCACCCGTGACGCGTTTGTCACGGGGGTCTTCGAAACGGTCGGTCCCTTTTTCTAGCACACGAACCTTGTTCGCCAGGCAGCACGAGGCCGCCGGGGTCTCTAGCGACCGTCGTTAAGTGCCATGCACTTGGTTTTCCAAACCTTCTGCTTCCTCCAGTAACTTAAGCTGTCATAAAACACGAAAATCTAAAGAGTCGCATTGAAAAACTTGCAGTTTAAATTTGCACTCGCTACACTTCGGGCTGAGTTTTCTTCGTGTCGTACTTTAGCTTAAACCGCCATGACGCCCAAATCCCCTTTCCAAGAGCTTAACGAGTCGACCGTTTTCGCATGGATTGAACAAATCCGCAGATGCAGTGCTGGCGAACTTGAACGGGGATTGGCAGAGGCAGGACTGTACCAATGCTTGGGTCCCGTTTCGACCTGGTTTGCACATCTTCGAACAAGTCCACCGGGATACGACCTGGATCAAGTCGTCAACGACTCCATCTGTCAGTTCATGTTGGTTTACGTTCGCAATCAGGGGTTCACATTTCATTCGTGCGGACATCTGGTGAGCATCCTCAGCAAGATAACGACGAACCAGCGAAGAATGTCTTATCGGCGGAACAACAAAGCGAAGCGAGCCCCGCACGATCCGGACGGACATTCCTTGCCAATCGAATCGCTCAACATTCGAGCATGCACCTGTCGGGCGTACTCCGAAGATCCCGCTTGGATGGACCACGGGTTGGTACAAGGGCGACCTTCGCCTACTTTCCGTCACCACAAAGCCTACTTTCCGCATGCTTTGAGATAAAATCTCGATGATGAGCTTGATTAGGGAAAAATGAATCTGACTCGAAGTAATAGACAATACTTCCTGCACAACAGGAGTTCTTGAATTTCCCATGAGAGTAAATTGGTGCTAAATGCGTGTGGGTCGTCTCTTTGGGAACCGACGCAGCGCAATTCATTGAAAGCTGAGTACACAAAAACCGAACGCTTGGCTTTCTATCTCGAATTGCTTCCACTAGCTCCGGTCGCGGAGTACGAAACATTCCTCGACCAATAGAAAAAACAACAACATCTGGATCGACATCTTTGATGAATGAATTGACGAAATCGTCAACACGCAACGCTCCCGGAAGCCCACCGTGGTGTGGGAACACTGCAATTCGCGCACTGATATCGACCTTGTTTTCGATAATAGACTCTAGGGCTATGGAGTTGATGTCACCCGCGAACAGA
>Ga0105046_10006756_pt1 | contig 18142 bp, 15 predicted proteins | sample MAT03_FD_78385 | JGI IMG/M metagenome (GOLD analysis project Ga0105046, IMG submission 78385) | Freshwater microbial communities from Lake Fryxell liftoff mats and glacier meltwater in Antarctica - MAT-03 (megahit assembly) | ecosystem: Environmental > Aquatic > Freshwater > Ice > Liftoff...
ACTGCCAAATCGAGAGCTAAACTCTTCGTTGGATTATTTGAATCTTCCATCATAAGCGGTATCCGCTGCTGCGTTTCCCTTCTTTACAGATAAAGGTAATGCCCTATTATCCACCTGCAAACCAATAACACAGCGGCTATTTTTAGAAGAATCGTATGGGAAGAATATTTGAGAAGCGCAAAGATAGAATGTTCGCGCGCTGGGCCAAGATGGCGTCAGCTTTTACCAAGGTTGGTCGTGAAATTTCTATCGCCGTAAGACTTGGTGGCGAAGACTCGGATACAAACCCGCGTTTGCGCGCGGCGGTGCAGGTGGCGCGCGGCCTTAACATGCCCAAAGATCGCATTGAGGCTGCGATTCACAGGGCTAATAGCAAAGATGAGGCTTCGCTTACAGAGGTTGCATACGAGGGATACGCGCCGCACGGAGTTGCTGTCATTGTAGAATCGGCCACCAATAACCCGACCCGTACAATTGCAAACGTGCGCTCAATTTTCCTGCACCACGAAGGGTCAATGGCTACAAGTGGTGCGCTTAGTTTCCTATTTCAACGTCGAGGAGTGTTCTCGATAGCGCCGGTTTCGCCTGAGGCGATGGACGATTTTGAACTTACGATGATCGATGCAGGACTTGAGGACGTGTTTGAAACAGAGGAAGGACTTTTATTGTATTCCTCTTTCGAAAATTTCGTGGCGTTGCAAGCTGCGCTTGAGAAACGTAAATGCGAGATAAAAAGCGCATCTTTACAGCGCATTCCGTTAAGCTACGTCGAAGTAAGCGCTGCCCATCAAAAGGAGATTGAGGAGTTTATTGAAGAGATGGAAGAGGATGAGGATATTCAGAACGTTTATCACAACATGAAGCTTGATTAGTTGTAACTGGTCCCCATAATTTACCTGGGTACAGTTAAAGCGGCAGAAACAAGAGTGATACAATCCTCATCGGCGCTGTGTATGTCTTTCTTGTCAGCCCCTGATGGGGGCAGCTATTTTTTTCTGACCAGTTAGTTATTGTCACCCCCTATTTGCTCCGCAAATCGGCCCCTTAGGGGCAATTTCGGAGCATTTCTGATTGCGATCTTTGGTGAATATGCTGGCTACTTACGATTAGTTAAAAGCTTTGTAACCTCTTGAGATTACTCGTATTTATGAACTTAGTAGCAAGTCTTATTCGGTCGTTACCGAAAGCATTGTAAGCAACTAGTCGCCCTAGTTCACAACTTATGGCATCTTACTAGTGGTTGTTGGCTGCGATCACTTTACCTGCGAGGCGTTGCTTTTTTAGCTGCGAAACTTTTGCTACCAGGTGCCGCCTCCGTTAAGACACCTTCGATATTTTTGATCGAATAATTTTTAAGGCTTAGGGCCTTATCCGCTAGAATTCTTCGTGCGGCGTGATCCCTGCCAGTCCGTTCGATAAAACACGAATCCATAAAACATGAAAACAAACACAGAAAACGATACTTCTAAAACTAATACGGATGCCACTGACTCAAATGCTGCTCCGCAGATTGAAACTCCGATAACGGCTGAACTTCGGATAGAAACTATTATTACAGCCGAGTCGACCCAGGGTGTAACTTTTGAGTCGATTGTTTCAGACCCAGTTTTGATTGCGCGCCTAAAAGAGCTTGGAATCACTAAGCCTTCACCAGTTCAAGCAGCTGCTGTTCCGCTAGCATTGGCAAAAAAAGATTTGATTGTGCAGGCGCAAACTGGCAGCGGAAAAACGTTGGCTTTTGTGTTGCCGATTTTAGCGCAGATCAGGGAAAGCAGCCGCAGTAAAACTACAACGCTTGCGCTTATCATCACCCCAACCCGCGAGTTAGCGAACCAAGTCAAAACAGTGATTGATTCAATCGCACCCGATATATGTGCGCCGTGCTTGATAGGTGGCGCAAGCGCCCATGCGCAGGAGCAACAATTGCGGCAAGACGCCCGCATAGTAGTTGGCACTCCGGGCCGCATCCAAGATTTTATCGAGCAAAGACTGGTGATTTTACGCACTTGCAAGACGTTTGTATTAGATGAAGCTGATGAAATGCTCTCAATGGGATTTCATGAAGAGGTTAAGAACATTCTGCGCAGACTGCCACCGCAGCGCCAAGGAATGCTTTTTAGCGCCACAATGCCCGGGCCTGTAAAGTCGCTAGCGTATAATTTCTTGCGCGACGCTGAGATGATTCAACTGCAGGCGATTGAAGCGGATAAACCGAAGATTGAACACATCGCCTACAAGGTTGATGGTGGGGTGACGAGTAAAGTAAACGCACTATGTACTTTGTTTACTGAACAAAAAACCGCCTCAGCGATCGTATTTTGCAACACTAAATCTGAAACAACGCTTGTTGAAGCGTTCTTAAAACGTCGTGGTTTCGACGCTAGTAAAATTAATTCAGATTTATCGCAGAAAGAACGTGAAGCTGTGCTTGCAAGTTTACGCGCTGGTGAATTAAAGTTTCTGATTGCAACTGATGTAGCCGCCCGCGGTATCGATATTAAAGAGTTAGAGCTAGTTGTAAATTATACCCTGCACGATGAGCCGGAAGTTTACGTGCATCGCACTGGCCGTACAGGGCGCGCAGGTGCTACTGGTAAAGCAATTAGCTTAATCGGACCGCACGATTTTGGCTCGTTTTATAATCTTAAACGACATTTAAAGATTGATTTCTTAGAGATGAAAGCACCAGGTGGTGAGGCTTAATAGATTCGGAAGGGTTTCTGCGCAGCAGAAACCTAAGCGCTGCGGCGCACCTGCATTAACAGTTCGCGCGCAGCCATGTTGTCGGGAAAAAAAATAAGCTCTTTTTCAAGCGCACCAGCAGCCTCTGAAAAACGTGCAAGCTTTCCAAAACACAGCCCGCGCACAAATTGCAGGTCACGCACCGGCTTATCAGTTTCACCCACCTGCTCTACCAGTAAAAGCGCCTCAACAAACTTACCCGCGCTTAGCTCAGATAGCGCTATGTCCAACACAAGCTCAACTCGCATATCAAGTTTGGGCTGAGCCGGTGTTGTTAGCGGATCTTTTTTGATCGTAGTTTCCCGGTGTACTAAAGCGCTGCAAAAACCTAATAATTTTTGCGCGCCAACTAAAGGTGAAAAAGCGGTTTGAATATGCTGTTGCGCTGCCAGCGCCATCGCTTCTCGTTGCGTTGAATTTTTTAGATAGTAGCGCACTTTTTCTAATAACTCAGTCACCGACTGATAAGTATCGATGTGTAATCCTGGGGTAAAATACCTGGCAATATTACGTTGATGTTGCGTCAGTAAAAAGCTGCCAACCGATGCTGTTTCAAACAGCCGCATGTTACCCGCTTCGCCTGCAGCTAAATCTATCTCCGCATTCAGTACTACTCGCCCGCTGCGTAGTGCCTGGTACATTGATTGCCCCCAACGTGCACCACGATTACAGCGCGCAACAGCGGGGGGCAATGTGCAACCATGCGAGCTAAGAAAGAGCCCAAAAGAGAAACCTTCACGCTCTGAGGCTTCAGCCACTGCGTTAATAATTTGATTGCGTTCATGATGCTGCGGCGTCCATTGGCCGGTGAAAACGACGTCAAACTCCCGTTGATGAGATGCGGTAACTTCAGCCAAAAACTTAGGCACACTTGGATGAAAGTACTCAGTTTGGCGCGCACCGTGGCGAATAGCTTGCTCGCGACACACCGATAAATGGGAAACGATTAAATCAAAATCGCTCCAATCTATATCAGGTGCGATATCCGCAGCGCGCCATCCGATAACCGCCTTCGGTCTAGTTTCCAAGGTACGGGTAAAACGGGAATCAAAATCAATTGAGTTTAGAAAATAGAGGGCATCGGGGGCAAAACTCTTGATTTGGGCGCGCAAAATTTCATCGCGCCAGTTAGCAGCCGAAACCTGTACGCCGTTTTCTGCAGCCCAACGCCGCTGCGCCTGCTCACAATTGGCGATCACCCAGGAGGCGCGCGACCCTAGTTCAGCAAGTGCGGGTGCATAAACATGCAGAACTCCAAAACCATCCCGATAAAGCTCCTGCATCTGAGTGGAAAACGGTGCATGTGCTAATGCTGGCCTGTTAGCGTAAAAATTATCTAAGTAGGCGTCATAAAAAGTGAAAACCTGAAAGATGCTGGGTATAGATGACACAAGGGATGAGGAGGATGAGTCGCCGCTGCTCATAGATAAGAAACCAGTAAGACGTTTAGTGCCTCATCCTAGAAAGGCACGACCAAAGGCATTCAACCCAATTAGATGATGCAGCAGGACCAGCAGGTTCGAAAAACCGCTACGCGTTAGTGAACGCGGACTATAAAGCCCCCTCCACATCGATTGAGAACGGAAAGGTATAGATTTCTAGCTCTTGGTCGTTACGCCAAGGGATCGAAAAAACCTCTTCGTAATTGAGTTGTATGCGCATATTTTGGCTGCGGCGTTCTATTTTTAACTGCTTGGAATCAGCAGGAATATCAAGCTCTTTTATAAATCCCATCAGGCGTTTACGAATCTCTGCATCTTTAAGACCATCAGCTTTGCCGATTATTGATAGCATCTGGTTATGCATTTCAAAGTACGAATAAAAAAATGGCACGATGTTGTATGCGGAGTAGATAACCGTTCCTGCAATCGCACTAAAAACTAACAACGTAAGCCTGCTCATGCCGTGCTGCCGGGCGACTGAGAAACCATTCCAGGCAGTATTTAGGGAGTTCAGATTTTTAAGCATAGGCGCTATCATAGCTCGATAAATCAGTAGCCTCTTAAAACTCTCTCACTATTAAGCGTAGCGCACACCTAGCAAAGTTGGGTAGCCTGTGTGCTAATATCAGTGCAATCATGAAACATAAGGACCGCAAACAAGTTAACTACCGCCGTTCAATCCGCCTCACAGCGCTTTTGTTTCTGGTCCTTGGGTGCGCCAACAGCTGGTATGGTGACAGGCGCACCAATCGATACGAAGTTCTATTAGCTGGGGCCGAAAAAAAATTGTCTGACCCAAATACTAACAAGGAACAGCAGGTCAGATACGTGCGTCAACTAAGAAACCGTATAGGATTTTATTCAACGGTAGAAAACGGTGGTCGAGTGCTGGTGGGTATATCTATATTGCTAACGGTAGCGGCTTTTTTAGTTCCAGGTCCCGTTACAGCATCAGTAAAGTCGGCATCAGTAAAGCCGACCATGCTGGACTCTCAAATCAGTCAATAATGCATAAAAGGGGGATAAAAACGCCCTAGAACGGAAAAGGCCCCGCTGTTTAGCGAGGCCTCGTCCGATTAATAACTAGTTTGAATAAATCAAACTAGCGAATCAATATCATTCAAAGATTCAGACTACTTACGAGCCTTCTTCTTGATTGACTTCTTCTTGGTTGCTACTTTCTTTTTTGCTTTAGCTGCCATGTTTTTCTCCCATGTAACGAAACACTCGAGGCTAACTGAGAAGCTCATTCATCTCTTGCTGCTATCGAGCATCTTCGTAAATCAATATATCGGCTACTCTTTAAAAGTCCTGAACTGCTTTTTACGGCAATTTTTCTCTTTCGAGAAATTTTACAGTACCAATTGAGAATCGCCAGTTTTTATCTACAGTTTACATTTGATGTCGAAAAAGATTTTTCGACGCAAATATTATCTGCTTAATTTAGTTTTGACATCAAATGGCAAATCACGCAATCGATTATTTTTAGGGGGGTTAAGTTTTTTTTCACCCCCCCAAATATCACGATTTCAAAAAACTTCGCCAATCAAGAATTTTTCGGAGAACCAATCCCAGATCGCACGCGTTTTTTAATAAACGGTTCTGCATCTCACGCATTTGTCTAAGCAAAAAAGAGGCTGCCAAAGTATCACGTGGGTGGCACGTGTTGGGTTAACTTTAGCAGCCCAGAGTGAATCTTGTTTACGTTCATCTAATCAAAACTTTTCATCAATACGTTACAGGAATTAAGGATTAAACTAGCTCTTTTAGCGCTATTTACGCGGTTATGAGAGTTAATCCTAAGAGCTGCATTACGCACACGACCATCATCACCCACCAGCGCAAATGAAATCCGATTTGCAACTATACCTGCCGGTACTCGACCAAGTAGATTGGTGCGCCGTGCGCTGACGGTGAGTTTATTGACGACCGGGCAACGCTTGCCATCGATCCTTCCTATCAACTGCACAGTTCCAGTTCCGTCTACTGTAGTGCGCAAAATTATCCTCGAACCGGCGCGCGCGGTAGTACGCTCAAGACTATTTACTACTCCCCTGGCTGAGATTGATCGCACACTCGTGCCAGCTGAAACCTGCGGTGCACATCCTGGGATTAAACGTAATCCGAGACCATGAGACGGTTTACCTGCATACGTTGAACTTGAAGCGGCAGTCAGACCACGCACACCGATCGCTGCCGTTGCAAGCGCACTCTCAAGTTCAGGGGAGGTTATCTGATAAGTAATTTCAATTATTCCGCTTGGATAGAGCGTTAAACGAGCAGTAACAGACTCTTTTGCTGATGGTCTGTTGTAAATTCTAGCGCGCCAAGAAATGGTTACTCGAGAGTCTGATGTTGCAACTCGTACCCCCAATCCTCTTGCAACTCCTGGGTCTGGATACAAATCCGTGTGCAAAGCTGCGATAGAATTAGCAGGCGCTGCGGATTGATTCCTGTTATCCCAGTTAGCTGGAGTGCCTGAGAAATACGCAACACCGTTTGGACTTAAGACTAGAGAATTGCGGTAAGCCCCTTCAAATGGGAAAGCAAACGGCAAGTTCACTCGATAAAACCCATCTTCATCGCCAGTAATCACCGGTTTTTTATTATCTGCACGGCGATCTAAACTTACGCCGCCCTCGGCAATCGCATACGGGCACTCCTGTGCTGGGGCCGGTACTGGCAGGACCCGATCTGTAACGGTGCGTTGAGCATCAAGGGTTCTACCGCTTAAAACTAACCCGCTAAGCGAACTAAGGTCTCGCCCGCCACTGATGATCGCATTTTTTACTTCGGCCACTGACGCAGTTGGATGATTACTTAAATAAAGTGCCGCAACCCCTGTAACATGCGGCGTAGCCATCGAAGTGCCTGAGTAACTTGCGTAGCGATTGCCTGGAACAGTGCTTAAAATATCTACGCCGGGTGCTGCGATATCAACAAGTCGCAAACCGTAGTTAGAGAACGAGGCGAGGTTTCCATCACGGTCGATGGCAGCAACTTTTAACATATTGGCGACGGCGTAGGCCGCTGGATACTGCGGCGTCTCTTCGATATTTAGCCCAGAATTTCCTGCAGCAGCCGTGAATAAAATGCCCGCCGTATCAGCACGCTCGATAGCCTCACGTAACGCGGGGCTATCACCACCACCACCCCAAGAATTATTAACTACACGCACATTGATGCCGCGAGATTTAAGATCAATTAGATAATTTATTGCGAGGATTGCCGCGGAAGTTGAACCAGAACCGTTAGCGCTTAAGAATTTAAGCGCCATAATTTTTATGCTCCAGTTAACCCCCACTACACCTAGATTATTGTTTCCAACTGCACCGATTGTTCCGGCCACATGCGTACCGTGGCTATTGTCATCGTACGGGTCACCAGCACCACGCCCGTTACCGGAGAAATTAGCGCCGTAAACATCATCAATAACTCCGTTACCGTCATCATCAATTCTGTTACCGGCGATTTCAAACGGATTAACCCACACGTTAGCTGCTAAATCTTGGTGAGTGTAGTCGATGCCTGTGTCTATGATTGCAACCACCACATCTTGCGAACCCGTAGTTGTATCCCAGGCGGCCGGTGCAGCTACACCGTTAGCACCGGTAATTCCCCATAAACTTTGCAGCTGCGAATCATTTGGCAGGTTTGAAATTTTTAAAACCCAGTTTGGGGAGCAGGAAGCGATATCCTCACGGCTTAAAACTAATTGGTTACAATAATCTTGTTGCTTGCGCCCAAATGTTTCGATTGCCTGCTGAGTTACGGCGGCAGTGGAGGATATTTTAGAGCTAGAGATCTGCGCGGATCTATTATTTGCTTTTATTTCCGCAGCCTGAGCTCCCAGTCTGCGCTCCATGTACCCGGCGGAAAGCGCGCTCACGTTAGGCCCGCCAACCGGACTAACCGAGGCGCGATACGTTATGATATAACTATCAGCGATCACATCCTGCGCAAGCGCCTGAACTGATAATCCAGCGCAACATCCGCACACCAACGCTGCAATCCTTGCAACGCGGGTAATAGAAACACCCATACTGATACCACCCGAAAATCGAGCACCACCCGTTAACGGTGTATGCCTCACATCCTGCGAGATTTGCACCGGCTCGTAGCTCTAGAGTCGGCGGGGATATGTTTGAGAGTTAGGGTCTGGCGCTAGAAAAAAAGGTGAGGCTGGAGAAATATAAAATATAGAATGGGCTTCCTACTTTAAGTTTAATCATGAAGTCTACTTGAATTTTTCGGACCGCAAGTGACGCAAGAGTAAGGCCCCCCCTTTGTGTCCGTTGCGGTCCAAAATAAGGATTTAGCCATGAATCTTTTTGAGTTTTTTGACGCACACCCCACCTCCATCTGAAAACAATTAGGGTGCGCTCTTACTTAGGTATGTTACGCGGCCAAACCGGCAGCGGCAGATTTATCAAGCAGAAAACGAACTTTTCCAGAGAAAGATTTAAACATCAGAACCGGAAGAATCTCTTCAGTCTCAGTGGTCGCACTATCAGTATTCAAAATACGCTTAATAACATCCGTCTTACCGGAACCCTTCGCCAAGAAAACAGTTTCGCGCGCACGCTCAAGCACTGTGCGACTAACCGTGATGCGAGTTGAATGATTTTGCGGGTGACGCGCCACAGCGCACAGGTCAGGATTGGAATGCAGTAGCTCTGAATGCGGGAAAATACTCACCGTGTGGCCGTCATCGCCAACACCTAAAAGCATCACATCAAAGATCGCCTTTGGGCCTAACTCCTTAACAAATTGGTCAGCGTAACGCACTGCACCAGTCGCACAATCAAGTGTTGTATCAGGAGGAAAAAACTTAGCTGGTAACACTTTACTGCCAGCAGCCAACAACGTCTCACGCACCATACGAGCGTTACTTTGCGGGTCAGTCTCATTCACCCAGCGTTCATCACCTAAAAATAACTTTACGTTTTGCCACTGAATTTGTTTACCGCCCACTTCATCAAGCAAAGCTAGCTCTTTATAAACGCCACCCGGAGTCGAGCCGCCACTTAAAGAAAGGGAGCAAGAGCTTACCCCGGCAGTACCAAGCCGTGCGATTATTAATTCAGCAACTGCAATAGCCACCGCACGATTGTAATCAGCGTCTGCGAATATTTTGATGATAGGTTCTGTAGCTGGCATATTGTTAACTAATAGTGTGAATGAAAATACACGCTTTTTGCGGGAAGCGTGATTGCTTTGTCTAGGTCTTACAGTAGGTCGACCATACTTTCAACGATACAGGGCAGGAGCATTGAGTGCAGCGCGACGACTTTTTTGAGATTATTAACGGGTTGTCAATCTTGATGGCTTGTGCCATAGTACCAATATGGCGATTAAGTCATATCGGGGCATCGCAACTAGAGACATCGCCTTAGGGGAAGATTCTAAAGAGTCACGCAAGGTACTACCACCTAACCTGCATCCATTTGCACGGAAGAAATTGGCTTTTTTAGCAGCAATTGAGTCTCTTAATGATTTGAGATCCAGGAATGGCCTACGATTACATACCTTAAAAGCAGATCGAAAGGGTCAATACGCGATTATGATAAATGACCAATATCGAATCTGCTTTGTTTGGGATGGAAAAAACGCCGAAGTTGTTGGAATAGTTGATTATCATTAAAAAGGGATAAAATATGAAAACATTTGATGGCAGTTTCCCAATAGCCGTTCATCCGGGGGAGATTCTTCAGGAGATGTTGGAGGAGAGCGGGCTTGCGCAAGCACAGCTGGCTAGGCACTTAAAGATGGATCCTTCAAAGATAAATGAAATCTGTAAGGCTCGTCGCGGAATATCTGCTGAGATGGCTGTATTGCTTGCTAAAGCGCTTGGAGTTTCTGCTGGCACTTGGATGAATCTTCAAAAGAACTGGGAGTTAAGCCAAGTTGATTCCGAACTTGCAAAATCCATAGAGCCCATGCGCCGGCGCTCTTAGGTTTCTGCTGCGCAGAAACCTAATTCGCTAGGATTCTACCGAAACAAAGCAAGCGCTAATCTTAGCGAGCTGCGATAATTGGTTACTGACTCGCCGATGCGAAAATAACGACGCCAGCGATCGGTGTCGGCTTCTTGCTCAAAGACCCTCTCAGAACGTGTTTTAATCTCAGTATCGACTTCGGTGCGCAGTAAAAACGCGCCCGATTTACTGATATTATTATTAGCGGCCTCGGCAGCTATAATCTCGATTCTGATAATCCCATTAGTACACGGCATAACTAATCCGCATACACCGGCGTCATTTTTTTCAAGATTAAGACCTTCCACTTTAGTGCCGCTAGGATTTGCGGAATTTGGAACACGCGAAAATTTAAGTGGTATCCGCTGCCCATCTTCAAACTCAGCGAACGCACCGGCTAAGGCAGGAGACAATGAGTGAGCGCCCAAGCGCGAACAGCACCAGCCAGCCATCAATACCGCAACGGTAGGTAATCCGTGTAGCGAATCACTATTCGAAATACTGCTCGAATGGCTTTCTTTCGCCGTTGAATTTCGGGCAACCGTATATTGAATCTCTAATCCTTGAACTCCAAGCAGTCCGCGCTGATCGTAAGCGCGCCTTAACTCTTCCCTTAAACTAGAGAGGCGCAGCCAGCTGCTATCGATAATAGAAACATTGGCGGCTAAGATCTCAGCAAACAACGCTGCACGCCCATCACCCCAGCCACTGCCGCCAAGATGATCAAAAAGATTTGACTCGATTAATACTGAATCCGAAAGCGAAAGTAACGCTGATAGCGCCTCTGGCAACAAAGCTCCATCAAAAAGCGCTAGCTCGGTGTGCACTCCGACTAAGACGTGGCTACGTATCAATCCACAGATTTCAGGCAAGTGATTAGGTGCGCCCTCAAACACAACAACTTGGCTACCGGCCGAATCGCCCACGGGCTCGCCTATCGAAACTGACAGCTCCTGGTATTCACGCCTAAGATCTAGCAGAAAGAATCGACTGGGATTTACTTCAAAAAATAAATTAAGCTCTGCAAAAACGCGTTCACGCCCTGCCTGCGAAAAACACGGCAACACAACGTTGCGTTGCGCCGGGCGTGTCGAGGTGGGAATCGCCTCTGATTCGCTTGACGCAGGCACAGCACCTTTGCCTATTGTTACCGCTACCCCGGACGGGCTTGAAGGTCGCGGTGCTAACTTCTGACCAAGTTCCGCTATTTTTACCCGTATCAATTCGATCATCGCTGTATTCTGTATCGCTGTATTCGGTGTTGCTGTATTCGGTGTTGTTTTTTTACCTTGCATATTCAAACTGTTGCTCATTCACGCTGTTGCATATTCACGCTGCAAATAACCGTTTACAATCTGCGCCAACGGTGGCCGCCAGGCACGAGTAACTTTGCTGCCGCGGATGGGCCCCAGGTGCCGGAAGCATATTTCTCAACCGGTGCCTCGTTCTCAGCCCAACACTGCAACACAGGTTCAAGCAAATCCCAGCTCTGTTCAATTTCATCGTTACGAATAAACAACGTAGCGTCCCCTTTCATCGCATCAAGCAATAAGCGCTCATAAGCGTCAGCAGACGCCACTCCAAACGATTGCCCGTAAGTAAAGTCCATCAACACCGGACGCACTCGCATGCGCGGGCCAGGTGGCTTAGAGCTAATATTCAGTGATATCCCTTCGTTTGGCTGAACCTGAATTGCAAGTACGTTTGGTTCAATCTCACCAACTTGGCGCCCTTTGAAAAGCGAGCCAGGTGGTTTCTTAAAATGAATTGAAATCTCAGTGATCCGCTTCGGCAAGCGCTTTCCAGCGCGCACGTAAATCGGCACTCCGGCCCAACGCCAGTTATCGATTTCGAATTTCATCGCCACATAGGTTTCAGTTTTTGAACTAACCAGGATATCTGGCTCTTCAAAATAGCTAGGCACTTCCTTGCCACCTACGAATCCGCGCTCATATTGCGCCCGCACCACGTTGTGCGGAACTTCAGCTATCGACATCCGTTTAAAGCTTGAAAGCACCTTTACTTTTTCATTACGAATGCTGTTTGCATCACTTAACGAGGTGGGTGGTTCAATACATAATAGCGATAACACTTGCAGCAGATGATTTTGCACGATGTCGCGCATTAAACCGGATTTATCAAAGTAACCCGCACGTGTGCCAACCCCGATGTCTTCCGCCCAAGAGAGCTCGATATGATCAATATAGTTGCGGTTCCAGAGATTCTCGAAGATTCCGTTAGCAAACCTGAATACTAAAATATTCTGAACGGTTTCTTTCCCCAGATAATGATCGATTCGGTAAATTTGGTCCTCAGCAAAAGCGGTGCGTAAAACTCGATCCAGCTCTTTAGAACTACTGAGATTATTACCGAACGGCTTTTCAACTATTAGGCGCGTTGCGCGAGCGTGCTCGTCGTTAACTTTCTCTACTAATCCAGCTGATTTTAACTGCGAACTAATCTGTCCAAAAACTCCTGGCGCTACTGCAAGGTAGTAAAGATAGTTAGGACGCTCGTTGCCGTTATCGGAGAGCGCATCAAGCCTGCGCTTAAGCTCTTTCATGCCGACATCGCTATCGCCTTCTACCTGCTGATAAAACAATCTGGCAGCAAAGCGTGACCAAAGCTCTTCGTTGAGAGGCCTACGTGAATGCTTTGCTACTGACTCTTTCATCGAAGCGCGAAACTGCTCGTCGGTCATCGCTGAACGCGCCGCACCGAAGACAGCAAAATTAGCTGGCAAGTAATCATCGTGCGCTAAATTATAAAGTGCCGGCAATAATTTTCTGTGGCTTAAATCACCAGTTGCGCCGAAAATTACGACGGCTGTTGCTGGTGGACGAATAACCCTGTTCTCACCTTCAGCGAATGGATTTTCCATGTTAAGCAACCTTCCCTTTCTTCTCCTCGACTGCTGCAAGTAAATCGCGATACGCATCTTTAAAAAGCTGCACGCCGTCTTTCTCCAAAGTTGCTAAACAGGCATCCCAATTGACGCCTAACTCACGCACCGCTTCAATCACCGCTTCGCACTCTGCGCGCGATGCAGTTAAGTTATTGCTAATTTTTGCACCCGCCATCAACGCTTTTAAGGTCTGTGGTGGCATGGTGTTCACGGTATGTGGGCCAGCAAGTCCTTCAACATAGAGAACCGGGCTTAATGATGGATTCTTAGTTCCTGTGCTAGCCCACAAAGGACGCTGCACTCGCGCACCCTTAGCAACTAACGCTTGCCAAGCTGAACCTGAAAAAAGCTGTTGAAAACTAGTGTAAGCAAGACGCGAATTAGCGATGCCAACTTTTGCCATCACCGCTTCAGCTTGAGTTGCAGTTACTTTGCCGGCTTTTTGTAGCTCTCCAATCTGTTTTTCAACGATTGCGTCGACGCGTGAAACGAAGAAACTTGCAACTGATGCGATGCGATCAATTGGCAAACCTTTTGCGGCCCTGCTTGCTAGCGCCTCAATGTATGTCTGCGCTACGGTTACATAAGCTGCGTCTGAAAAGAGCAGCGTTATGTTAATATTTATGCCCTCTTCAAGTGCTGCACGAATAGCCGGTATACATTCCCTAGTTCCTGGAATTTTTACCAGGATATTTGGACGCGCCAACTTTTTCCAAAGTCGCTTAGCTGCTTCAACGGTGCCAGCTGCGTCGGCCGCCAAGTTGGGCGAAACCTCAATGCTAGCAAAACCATCAACGCCGTGGCTTGCCTCATAAATTGGGCGCATTAAATCAGCTGCCGCTGCAACGTCTTCACACATCAGCTCTTCAGTTATCTGTTCAGCGTCTAACCCCTTTTTCGCCAATGGCAAGATCGCCGCATCGTAATCATGCGAGTCGGCGATGGATTTTTTAAAGATCGAAGGATTAGAAGTAAGCCCTAAAACACCGGCATCAAGAATCGATTTTAGCTCACCTGATTTTAGAACATCACGCGAAAGATTATCGTACCAAACGGATTGTCCAAGTTTAGCAAGATTTGAAAGCTGTGGATTTAATGCTGAAGAAGATGATGAAGGCATGGCTTTGATATCCCTGTAAATAACTAGTGATGCTATGGGGATAGCATGAGATGAAGCGTGCGAACATGGAGATTCGCATGGTATTTTTACAACAAGCCAGCCTAACTAAGTCCTAACCAATCATTCGGGCTAATCTATTCCCACTCAATGGTCGCAGGCGGCTTTGAGGAAACATCTAGCACCACGCGGTTAACCCCTTTTACCTCGTTTATCACCCGGTTACTGATGGTGCGCAGCACCGCTTCCGGCAAGTAAGCCCAGTCAGCCGTCATGCCGTCCTGTGAGGTTACGGCACGCACAGCGATGCATTCCTCGTAAGTACGGCCATCGCCCATGACACCAACTGATTTAACCGGCAAAAGTACCGCAAAAACCTGCCACAACGTTTTATTCACAGGGTCAGCTGCAACTACTTCACGTACAATCGCGTCAGCAGTTTGCAAACGCGCCACCCGCTCAGCGGTTACTTCACCTAAAATGCGCACCGCTAATCCCGGCCCGGGAAACGGTTGACGCGCAACAATGCGATCGGGCACCTGCAGCTCGCGCCCGATGGCACGTACCTCGTCTTTAAAGAGCTCACGAAACGGCTCTAGTAACTTAAGATTCATCCGCTCCGGTAAGCCGCCCACGTTGTGATGAGTTTTAATCGTTGTTGATGGCCCGCGCACCGCAGAGCTCTCGATAACGTCCGGGTACAGAGTGCCCTGCATCAGATGAGTTACCCCGACTAATTTTTTTGCGTGGCGATCAAAAACTTCAACGAATAAGCGGCCAATGATTTTTCTTTTCTGCTCCGGATCGATAACCCCTTTAAGTGCCGCCAAAAATTCCTGCGCTGCATCGATTGTGGTGACTTGCAGACCCAAGCCGTGCAGTAACTGCGTTACATCACGCACCTCGTTAAGTCGCAGCAGACCGTTATCAACGAAAAAACAGTGTAGCCGTTTACCAATAGCTTTTGAGGCCAGCACCGCCGCAACGGTTGAGTCAACACCGCCACTTAAAGCGCACAACACCTGATTAGTGCCCGGCACCGCGCTGTTAATCGTTTCAGTCAAACGCGCTACGATATTACCTGGCGTCCAAGTGCGCGGAATTTTAGCGATACGGGTAATAAAATTCTCTAAAATTTGCTGCCCAAATTGTGAATGCACCACTTCAGGATGAAACTGAACGGCATATTGCTTGGCTGAAGCGTTACCCATAGCGGCAAACGGAGCGCCAGCACTTCTTGCAAGAGCTGTAAAACCTGTTGGCAGTTTTACAACGTGATCACCGTGACTCATCCAAACCGTTGAAGAGCTTGGCACTTTACAAAATAGATTTGATACGGTTTCCTCCCCACTCTGCCCTGTCTGCCCTGCATTATCTCCGCTAGCTATAATTTCAAGCGTAGAAGGCCCGTACTCGCGCGAGTTGCCAGCCTCTAACGTTCCACCACAAAGGTGCGCTAATAATTGCATGCCGTAACACACGCCTAAGAGCGGCAATCCACAACGCAGCCAAGCGGAATCAAACTGCGGTGCATCAGCTTCAGTAACCGAGGCTGGCCCGCCACTTAAAATAATGGCTGAATATTTAGCGCAAAGCTCTTTAGAAAACGGTGTGTCACACCGCTTTATTTCACTAAAGACCGAAAGCTCGCGCATGCGTCGTGCGATTAGCTGCGTATATTGCGACCCGAAATCTAGGATTAATACCGACATAATCTTAAGCCCGATAATCTTAAGCCCCAGCAGGCCCAAGCAGAAACGTCCAAGCTACCCCGCAGTCACATCACGATCTTCGTTTTCAGATTCACCTGATGGGTCTTGCTCTTCAGCGCGCTTACCGCGCTTTCTAAAGTAAAGCTTTAAGTCGCAGCCAACTAGCGGGAATATTTCACGCAACGCTGAACGTAAATACCGAATATACGAAGGCGTTAATCCACGGGGATGATTTACATGAATAACGATGTTGTGCGGTTTAACTCCGGTTTGCTCGATACGATAAAATCTAATCGGCGCGCCATGGTATACCGGTGGAACGTTGCGTTGCGTTAATTTTTGTAACGCCTCGTAAAGCTCCTCGCCAGATATTTTGCGCTCTGATTCTTGCGATACTTTTAGCACCATATCAAGAACTGAAAACGCGCGCTGCCCGGTTAACCCTGAAACAAAAAGAATCGGTGCGTACGGAGCCTCTAAGAAAGAAGCGCGCACCATTTGTTCATACTCTTTGGTTGAGTTTGTATCTTTCTCAATTGCGTCCCATTTATTCACAACGATTATGAACGCTCTGCCGCGCTCGTGAATCAATGTACCGATGCGAATATCTTGGTCACTAGGTAAACCTTGCGTTGCATCTAAAAGCAGCACCGCAACATCGCATTCACTTAAGGTATTAAGTGCACGAATATTACTGTAACGCTCCGAGCCATCGTCTTCGACCTTTGATTTACGGCGTAATCCAGCGGTATCTACAATTGTAAATTTTTGGCCGTTGCGCATTAAAGTTACATCGATTGCATCACGCGTAGTGCCTGGCTTTGAACTAGCCACAACCCGCTCCTCGCCAACCAAACGGTTAACTAAAGTACTTTTACCAACGTTTGGTCTGCCAACGATTGCAAGCCTGATTCCTGGATTAACATCAGCAACTACCTGCGCATCAATTGCTTTCTGCGCTAAAACTTCTTTTAAGGTAGCTACTAACTCTTTTATACCTACGCTTTGCGCCGCTGAAACAAACAGCAAGGGCTCAATGCCTAAGGCATAGAGCTCGTTTGCCTGCATGCGCATGTGCTCCTTCTCAGTTTTATTTCCGACCCAGATGACTGGCTTAGTAGAGCGGCGCAAAAGCCGCACCACTTCTTCATCTAACGGATGCACCCCTGCTTTACCGTCAAAAACTGCGATTACTGCATCTGATTCTTTAATTGCTAATAGCGCTTGTTTAGTAACAGCACTTTGCAACTCTTCATCTTGATCACCAACCAAACCACCGGTATCGATCAAAGTGAAAGGAAATCCCCACTTTGTAACCATCTGGTAATGCCTATCACGGGTTACGCCCGGCTCATCCTCAACGACAGCGATGCGCCGACCCGCTAAGGTGTTAAACAATGTAGACTTACCAACGTTTGTGCGACCTACGATCGCAACTACAGGAACTGAACTCACAAATCTCTCCCTACTCTAAATCTTAATTTATACTCTAAAGAACTTTATAATTCCGCGGCTTTTTGTTTACTTTCTGCACCCCTTATTGCGCCATCAATATCATCTTGGCCGCGCAAAATTATTAAGGCCTCGGCAGCAGCAGCTTGCTGGCTCTCTTTTTTAGTGCGTCCCCGTCCGCGCCCCACAATCTGCCTGTCTATTTTTACGATTGAAACATAAACCGGCGAATGCTCAGGCCCCTCGGTAAATTCTACTCGATACTCTGGGGTAGCGCTGCCGGATGCATGCAACACCTCTTGTAACTCAGTCTTTGGATCACTCGGGCTCACGGAAGAAAGTCTTTCGCCCAGTAACTTTGCAACTAACGAACAGGCCACAGCAAAACCCGCCTCGCGATAGACAGCACCCATTAACGCTTCAAAAACATCAGCCAGGATAGACTCGCGATCAGCGCCGCCAGCAGCAGCTTCCGAACGACTTAAGCGAATAAAATCACCCAGCGCTAATTGACGCGCTATTTGCGCAAGCGCCTGCGTGTTAACAAGTGCTGCGCGCATTTTTGAAAGATCGCCCTCGCGCGCCGCAGGGAAACCATCGATCAAATGATGCGCAGTAGCTAGATCGAGCACCGCGTCCCCTAAAAATTCTAACCGTTCGTAATCCATCTGCGAACCGGTATTGTCGGCACCGGATAAAACTGTGCTTAGTGAACGATGTGTTAAGGCGTGCTCTAACAAAGCTTTGTCGGTAAAAGTGTAGCCAAGTTTTTCTTCAAGCACCTGCAAATCTTG
>Ga0105046_10006763_pt1 | contig 18130 bp, 7 predicted proteins | sample MAT03_FD_78385 | JGI IMG/M metagenome (GOLD analysis project Ga0105046, IMG submission 78385) | Freshwater microbial communities from Lake Fryxell liftoff mats and glacier meltwater in Antarctica - MAT-03 (megahit assembly) | ecosystem: Environmental > Aquatic > Freshwater > Ice > Liftoff...
ACAGAATCAATGACCACAAAGTCAGTCGACTGGAAGAACTTATGCCGCAATACTGGAAACCTGCGCCGGAGAAAATGCCAGTGGCACGTAATGAACAAGTAGAGTGAAGCGGGGGGATAAAAGTAGTCGTCTCGAAGGTGAGGGGGAAGCTGGGGTTCGTCGTAGGCTTACGTGGCAAAGTAGTATTAAGAATTTTGGCCTCGGAGAGGCCTAAGGTTTGGTGTGCCAATCCGTGCAACAGTTATTTGGCCTCGGAGAGGCCTAAGGTTAAATAATATGACAGGTTGCCAAACAAATGTTAGACATCTCCGAGGTCTGGAAATAATGGCTACCAATGATTTCTACAAACGTTGGGCCTCTCCGAGGCCTTTAGTTAAGGGCATTGCCCTCAACCTGGCTATCGAACGAACAAAAGCCAATAAAGCAGAACTCATGCGGGTTTTGGATTTCCCTGCTCTACCGCTGCACAATAACGCAGCCGAACTGGCCGCCCGTAGGGTTGTCAGAAAAAGAGATATCTGCCTGCATACCTGCTCTGATTGGGGCACCCAACTCAGAGATGCATTTATGTCTATTATCGAAACTGCTATTAAACTCGGAATTTCCGCTTTCGATTTTATTCATGATCGAAATTGTGCCGGCAGGTTTTTAAATTCCCGAAGCTCCTCTTCTGTGGGATGAAAGGAATAGATTTTTAACAACTCCAGTTGAAAGCGATAGGCCCGTATGTCTTTATTTGATACCCCCCAAGCAAGGCCCCTGCTCGCGCCGGGCTGCGCCCGGTGTTACACCCACTCAAAATCCCCAGCCCTCACCGCGCCGTCAAACATCTCCACCGCCACCGCCGGCGGTACCGTCAACTTCCGCAACTTCGTATCAATCCAAGCCCCGTCCACCTGCATCACCGCACACAGCGTTCCATCCGCCAGCGTGATGTCATGCCGAAAAGAAAACCGGCTGTAATCGCGCCGCAGTTTGGTCACCAGCAAGTTGATAAACAACGCATCTCCGTAGCGAATTTCCCGTCTAAAAACCGCCTCCTCCCGAAACAGGATCGGACCGACGTGGTGCTGCTCCATCACCCCGATCGACAGGCCGTTGGCCGCCAGGAACTCCATCCTGGCCGTAGCGCCGAAGTCGTAGTAGACGGAGTGGCGAAGGTGAAAATTGGGATCGAGATCGGCCCAACGCAGGGAAACGGGTCGTTTAAATTCGGTCATCGTATTCACGCATGTTTAATGTTATCAAGAGGTCGTCTCATTGTTAACCGCTAAGGCTGCCCCTTCGCCAGTTCGATCATATCCGACAACTCCGCCACCAAAGCCTCGTTGTTGCCACCGTACCCCACGGCTTTGAAGCGGATCTTGCCGTTTTTGTCCACGATAAATTTGGTGGGGATGCCTTTGACGCCGAAGGAATTCACCACGGCATCGTCCAGATCGAGCAGGACGTTGAAGGAATAATTTTTCCCGGTAATGAAATCGCCCGCCGTTTTGGCTTTTTGATCCGCAGGCACACGTTCCAAGGTATCTACGAACACAAACGCGACCGTTTTGTCGTCCTTGTATTTGTTCTGAGCGTCCTGCATGCCGGGGAAAGACGCTTTGCAGGGACCGCACCAGGTGGCCCAAAAATCCACCACCACCACCTTGCCCTTCAGGCTTTCGAGGCTAACGGTTTCGCCCTTCAGGTTTTGAAGGCTGAACGGCGGTGCATCCTGCTCGATCATTTTACCGGCTAAGGCTTTTTTAGCCGTTTGCCGGGCCACTTTCTCCAAATTGGCCAGGTAGGCTGTAGCGCCCGCCTCCGTGCGATCCTCTACGGCATACAAGCGCGTGAACTGCGCTTTCATGTTCGGTGTAGCGTGCCCATGCAGGATGAAGCCTTCGAGCCGGTAGCGCAGCTCGGGCGAGGCGGCGCGCTCGAGGTAGCCGGTGTAGCGTTCGTTCATTTCATCGTCTTCCTGATCCCGGATGGCGACGGCCTGGGACTGCCAATCGAGGGCTTCGCCGGGTTCGCCGAGTTTATCCAGCACGTAAGCGTAAGTATCAGCGTACGACGCGAAGGTTTGCCGGCGCTGAATTTCCCAGTTTTTGTGGGTGATGGCCTGTGGTTTTGGAGCAGAAGGCGCCACGATTTCCGCGCGGGCCCAGGTAGTCGCCTCTTGGGCGAACTGCCGGGCGAACTTCATCTCTGCGCCTTTTTCGGCCATTTCCCAGGCAAAGTTATTGTAGAGATCAGCGCGGTCGGCGCCGCCGGCTTTGGCGGCCAGTTCCCTGAATTTTTCCCAGTCGTTTTGTTCTGCCGCCCGGTGGGCCAGGCCGGCATTCAACTTGGAAACATTCTGGTGATCCGCTTCGGATTGGGGCGGAAAATCCTTGACATACCGTTGGATAAGCCCCGCCCGAACCACGATATCCGGTTCGGAATTGATGGTCTGCCGGCGTTCTTTTTGTACAAAAACGCCTTTCGGATAGGTCGCGCGGATCTTGTCTTTCAGGGTTTTGGCCTGGTCCATGGCCTGTAGGTATTCGTACAGCCGCACGGCGCTCATCAGGTCCTTTTCCGTGATCTGGGGCGCATTTTCCAGTTCTTTCAGGAGTTCCAGGGCACGGGGTTTTCCTGTTTCGCCTCGCTTATAGTTCATCCAGTTGGACGTGTATTCGGCCAAGTATTTCAAACGAATAGCCGGCTGCGCCGAAAAGGCTTCTTCGAACCATTCGTGGGCCGTAGCGGGCTTCCCGTTGAGTTCCTGGTAGTTGCCGTACACGCGGTACAATACAGCCTGGGCGGCTTTGCTTTCGGCCATAGGCTTACCCGCCGCATCGTGCATGGAGATAAAATACCCTTCGTCACCGTTGTTGTCCCAGCTTTCGCCGGCCTGAAAACCTACGAGCACCACCAGGGCCTTCGCGCCGGTGGTGAAAGTGCCAACCAATTTGTTCCCGTCATGTTCCAGCAGCACTTCGCGCGCTTCAGGGGTTTTCTCCACGTACTCCAGCACGGTTATGTCGATGGCATCGGCGTTGCGTAAAGGGCTGTTTTGCCAGTCGTATTCTACGCGCACGGTTTCACCGGGTTTGGGGTGAGCCGGTGTGATGGTGAGGTTTTTCCAGTTGTTTTGGGCGCCCAGAAAGACGCTGCCGCAGCAGAATATGGCGAGAAAAAGGAATCGTTTTTTCATATCGATGGAAAATAATGTTGTCAAAGTTCAGGTAATTTAGAAAAGTCAGACGGTTCCGCCTGGATTGCTGTTATTGGTTGCCGAAAAGCCTGACGAAGTACGTGAATGGAAAATGTTTGGCATGAGGTTAAATTATTGATAATCAATAAAAAAACCAAATCTTATCCCCATTTCTTTGCATCCGAACGAATTTCAAACCACACCCCACCTCACTTTTTTTGTAAATATTTTTAGCAAATAGAGGTCGTAAAAAACGGTTTTTAAAACCGTTTTTTACGACCTCTACTTGCTAAAAATATTCCCGCCTAACTAGAACGTCGGGCACACCACTCTGGATCGCCGGTATTCCGGATGAATATACGTCACGGATAACTCAAACGCACCCCGTGAATTATTGGCCTGCGTCAGTTTCGAGACGGTGATATCGTAGCTCAAGCCAACGATCCAGCGGTTGTATTCGACCATCCCCACGATCGTCACCGCATCCGATTGGAGGCCGCGGTCGAGCTTATTGCCCAGGCGGCTCCAAACACCCGCACGCAGGGCCAGCTCGTTCAGGTCGTTGTTGGAATAACGGAAGTTAATCCCAAGGTCGGTTTCAAAAGCGGGACCCTGTTGCATGACTAAGGCAGCGGGTAAAATGGCCAGGTTGTCATTGAGGGGAAATTGCCCGCCGATATGGCCCGTCCAGCGCGAATACAGCGTTTCCTTTTTATCCTCGATCAGGGAAATCACGGGAGCGTTCAGGTGGTGCATGGCGCCGCCCAGATAAAAGAAACCATCGTTTTCAAAGACGGTGTACCAGAGCAAACCGGCATTAAAATCAGCGTACACGCCGGTACTGGAGTTGGCATTCGGCTCGCCGCTGGCAGCGCCGAAATCAGGCTGCTCCGCAGTGGAATCAAACTGCCGGCTAAACCAAAGTCGGCTCCAGTCGATCGAATTTTGCCCCATACCCAGTTGGGCGCCCGCCGAGAGGTAATGATCGGCCCTGTTGCGTCCACCGGACAGCTTTTTCAAAAAAGCGCCGCCCAGTTGGACTTTATTTTGTGAATACCGGGATGTGCCGGCTTCATCGTGCATCGCGCCGATTCCAAAAGAGGCATAATCGTCGTTGCCAACGTTGAAACGCATATCGAAGGCGGCGGAATACGTGCGGAAAGGAACGGGCGTCAGAAAACTGTTCCATTGGTCGCGGTAATTGCCCGTAACGCGCCAGCGACCGTTGAATACCCCCGTCAGGGCCGGATTGAGGTTCCACGGGGATGCATAATACTGGGAGAACCGCGGGTCCTGTGCTTGCAGCATATCAGCGAGCGCCAGCAGGGTCAAACAAATCAAAATCGGTTTGGTAAAGAATTGTTTCATTTCGGGTATGTTTTGATTATCAAAAAGTTAGCGTTCAAATGCCTGATAATAGTTCCCGCCGTCATCAGCTCGATTGTTATAGCGTTCACGGTTGGTAAAACGAATCTCGGCAATTTTTTTCTTTATGTAAGTTTCTTTTTCTTTTTCGGTCATCCTGGCCATTACCTTCACTTGCGGCCGATTCCAAAAATCTTCGTCCTGACCTTCAACAAGTGTCTTGACCCGTTTTTTATGTGTATCGCTTTTGGAATCCTTGAAGAATTGCAGGCTTTGCAAAACCACCACCTGTGCCAGGCCCCATTCCTTGTCGTCCTTTTGTTTGACCTCGAAGAAATAGATAAATGCAGGTTTTTTGTACAGGGAATACTTGTGGCGGCTCAGGAACCGGATGGAATCGATGCTGCGGAGGCCATAATCCCTCGCTTTGGAGGCGATAAGGTACGATTGAATCAGGGCGCTTGTGTCGCTAAACCACCCTGCATAGTCACGGGTTTTGCCAGCTTTCGCCAATTGCTGAAACAAGGGGAAGCGGGTCTTATCCTGCCCGATAAAAGGTTTTAGTTGTTGGCTATCCACAGGAATGTCCTGCCGGAGGTACAGGCCGTACACAAATATTTTTAATGCATCGTCTCCAAAGCGAAGGGTTTGTTCGCACAGGTCTTTGACCGCTTTGTCTTTCGGAAGAAAAGGGGCCAGGAGGTTCAGATTGCGCTTGAGGTCTTGTTCGCCAGCCGATATTTCATAATCGGAATAGTAGTTATTGTCGCGTTTTTCACTGGAGGTTTCTCCCCGGAAGCGGTGTTTAGACAACATCCACGACGCCTCGCGCAGGAGCATCGGTTTCAGGCGTACATAATTTTTTGGCTTTATCAGGTCTTGCTCAAGCAAACTTTGTAACAGGGAAAGCGTTTCTTCGCGGGTCTCTTCCAGATCGGCAAGGCCCTGAATTTTAGGCAGGACAGTGGCTGTAAGTTCAAGGGTATCCATAAAAACGCTGAAAATGCCAGCGCCACCTTCCCCGGAATACAAGGGCTGCTTCACCCAAAGATCGAGCAGGGTTTTAAAAGAGGTCTGTGTTTTCATGGCAGCCAGCGTTTCCAGCACCTGCAATTGATACCGCACTGAATCCGAATGGGCCCGATAGAAATTCCGGAGATAAACCGCTGTTTCCTCGGTCGGAAAATAGCGGAGCGTATGGATCAGGTCTTTGCGTTCCCGAAATTTGAGTTTACTGAAATCCGGCTGTTCGATGACGGCTTTAATCCGCTGAAAATCTTGTGGTTCGAAGGATAAACGCCAGATGTTTTTTAGCTCCGACAATGCGGATGCGCGGAGTACGCTGTCGCGGGCGTAAATGTTTTGTAGAAAACCGATGCTCCTCTTGCCGAATAGGGAAGTGCCGTCGATGGTATCCGTGGGTGTAAAGGTGCTGAACACACTGCGCAGGAATTCGCTTTCCGGCGCTTTCAGGTTGACCGTAGCCGCTAAGCGGTAGGTCGAGCAGTTGATGACGAATACCTTGGCGCGGATCCCCCGGGTGCTGTTCGTGTCTCCCAACAGGAAATTCCCGGTGAGCAGCCCATCCTTCTCTTCCCACCAACTCTCCCGGATCGTCAGCTGATGCTTTTTCGCCAGCAGTAGTTTTACGTTGGTTTTAAAAGAGTCTATGCTTGGCAGAGCGCCGCCGGACTTTGAGGTATATCTGCGGACGGATACCAGTTCGCCAGTCAGTGGGGAGATCAATTCTGTAAACTTCTCTTCTCCGGGAAGATCGTAATCCACTTCCTCATAGCCCATTTGCCGATTCATTTTCCGGGCGCCTTCTTCGTAAATTTTTCGAATTCGTTCGATAAAAGCCTTGCCCGATTTTTCAGGCTCGGGAAGGGCGGTTACCGTGTACTTAAAACTGGTATCCGTAATAGTGCTCAGCCCCTGTGGATACCGGAAAAGCTGGGGTGTAAAAGAGTTGAAAAACGGAGTGGGCGGCCCGGGCGAGTTTTTCCGGCAGCCCAACAGATAATAATGCGGACCATCGATCACCAGACGTAAAAAATGCCAGGCGCTGTCCTGATCGGCACGGAAGGTAATATCCTGGGTCGGGTAAGGAGACTCGGCCACGAGCTGCATGAGGGGCGCCGATTTGGTAAATTGTTCGGCAATTTTTTCCCCGATAATATTTAGTTCAAACGTGTCTTCTTCAATGTAATTGAGGTCGTTATAATCCGTCCGGTACAAAAAATAAGCCGCGTTGTCCGTCGGGTTAATGGCAACAGCGATGTACTGCTGCGCTTTAGGATCATCGGTTGTATTGGCGATCAGCGGCACCGGGAAATTTATGCGGAACCCGCCGTACTGCGGCTCGAACGGATTGGGCCCCGTTTGGGCGACCGGTTTTCCGCAGTACTGAATGCCGTTTAAAAAACGCTTCGCTTCATCACCCAAGGCATAGTCGCCGTTGCCGCCAATGGTAAACATCACCACTTCCGTGGGGGTAATGAATATTTTAAACCGCTGCACGTCGCCGCGGCGGGTTCGGGTGCTGATCTCGTGCCCGGGAAAAGGTTCGCTCAGCCGATTGCGTTCGAATATTTTACCCGGAATTCGCTCATAAATAAGGCTGTCGAGCCGCTTGGCAATGTAGTCGGCCCGCTGACCGGTCCACCAGCCGAAGGTTTTTAGGCGATACACCGCGTAAAAAACCCCGTTGCTCATGTCCGCACTGAGGTGTTGTTCAAATCCCTGCGCATTAAACGTGGGGTAAAAGCGGCCCGGCGCTTCCGCAGACCAGGAAGAATCGCTTAACCAGTACCGGCCGATCTGGACCGGATATCGTATTTTATCGATCTTTTCTTTCTCGGCCAGGCCGGAGGTGTTGGTAAATTGTACGGCCCGTACGGTAAACCCTTTTTTGCGAAGCTGTTGGATCACGCCCGTTTCACCCGGTAAATGCGCCGCGCCGACTGCTGAAAATAGCGAAGTTCCGGAGCGCAGTATCGAGTCGATGCCGTTGGCCATAATAGTATTGCGTTCGTCGAGCATCCAGCGTTGAAAATTTTTGCCGGGGCTACTCAGTTTATTGATCGAATCGATCAACTGGATATCCTGGCGGCGATACGCTTCTTCTATCGACAAACCGCCGCTGTTGGGATAATAGTCCGGGCGGCTTTCCTTTTCATCATCATCGGGGATGCGCGATCGGGTGACTGCTTCGTAGCTGCCTTCCAGCGATTCCAGGCCGATTACTTTTTTACCCAATTTTTTTCCGGCCTGAAAAATAAACAGGTCGAGATACGTATCTTCTTCATAATCCTGCAAGTACTCATTGGAACGATACAGAAATTCATTGGTCATTACCGGCTTTACCGACAGCATGGCGCCGAGTAGTTCGCGGGAAGGCGCTTTAAAACGAAACGATTCGTTGTATAGGTTTTTGGAGTAGTCGCGGTAATTGCCGCCGTTGCCGCCAAACGGATTTTCTTCCCCATTGCTGACGATATTGTCCATGAATTGTTGCCATTCGTCGTGGTTCGTTTCCAGGGCCACCATGTCAACGCCGCACAAGGCAATAAAAAAGGAATCGCTCAGGTTAAAAACCATTTTTTCCGAAACGTGCATCGTACCGTAGAGATATCCGGGGCGGCCGATCCCGTTGCCTGATATTTCCCATAAAAGCCCTTTCATCTTCCCGGGTTTTTCCTGCGCGCACACACAGAATACATGCATTAACAACACAAAAAGCAAACTAATTCGGAACATGAAAAAGGGGATTTAACGAATTAAAGTTGTATTCCCGGAAAGCGCTTCCGTATAGCCATCGATATACTCCACTTCCACATGCCAAACGTACACACCCGGGTCGCAGTCTTTCCCGCGAAAACGACCGTCCCAGCCGCGGCCCATATCATTTACAGGGAAATGGCTGTCTTCATACAACAATTCACCCCAGCGGTCAAAGAGACGGAACATGCTTACTTCCCGTATCTGGGCCGATTTTCCATGAACCACCAGTAGGTCATTATCCCCGTTGCCATCGGGTGAAAAACCAGTCGGCACATAAACACCACGCGGTTTTTCAACAAATACTTTTACGGAAGCCTCCGCGCGACAACCCCGCTCGTCGACGACGCTGATGATATACGTGTTGCTGTAAGGCGGTGTAACCAGAATCTCGTTGCACAGGGACGAATCGACGCACATAAATGTCTCTACCAACGCGCTGCGCCATGCGTAGACCACCGTGCCAAATGCATTGAATACGTCGGCCGACAATAGTACGCTTTGTCCCAGAATAATGGTTGTATCCGGTCCGGCGTCGACTTCCACCGGAAGGGGCTGGTTCAGCACGGCAATAGCGGTTGCGATACAACCGTTTGCATCAATTGCTTGTAATGTATAGGTTCCGGCAGTCAGCGCGATGAAGGTGCTTGATCCACCAAAAGCGTCTCCATTAATGCTGTAGCGATAGGGCAATTTACCGCCACTTGCGCTCACCTTCAGCCGGCCGTTTGCGTCGCCGAAACATTTCGGATCTATACCTTCCGTTTGAAGCATCATCGAATCCGGTTTGGCAATATCCACCAGACCCGTCAGGGTGCAGCCATTTTTATCGGTTATCGTCACGGAATAAGCGCCCGGGCCCAGGTTCTGCAGATTTGCGCTGGTTGCGCCGTTACTCCACTGGTATATATAATCTGGCGTCCCACCTTGTACCATCGTTCCGATCGCAGCATTTTGGTCGTTGGTGCAAAGCAACTGCGTCACGTCGAACGCTGCGCCCAGTACCGCCGGCTCTTTTAATTCAAACGTAGCCATGGCGGTACAGCCATTGGCGTCCGTTGCGGTAACCGTATAGAAACCGGTCGATAAGCCCGTAATTTCGGTTCCACCGGGCCCTGTGCTCCAAATATAGGTCACTGTGCCAACGGCATTTTGCACGCCGGTCAGTGTAGCGACCCCATCCGCAGCGCCGAGACACGTTACATTTTCCTGACTTGTTTGCAGGATGATCTGCGCAGGTTCCGGTATGTACACATTAAATACCCCGCTACAGCCTTGCTGGTCAGTGACCGTGAGGAAATACGTTTGGTTGCCCGCCAGGTTACCCACTGAGGTTGCATTAGGCGAATTTGGTATGCTCCATTGATAATCATATAACAATGTATCGCCCCCACCGGCGCCGCCCATCACAAAATTGATCCCGGCAACCGCATCCTGTACGCCGAAGCAGGATGGCGGCGCAAATGCAGCATTCACTTGAATGCTGTCAAATTGCTGAATTCCAATATTTTGGAACACACTACATCCTTTAGCGTCCGTTGCGGTGACGGTGTACGTCCCCAAACCGAGGTTTGTTGCCGCCGGGCCACTCTGGCCGTTATTCCAGGAATAGGTGAATGGTCCGCCGTTACCGCCCGATGCCGTCGCCGCGGCTTCACCGGTCTGTCCGCCAAAACAGCTCAAGGTCGTTTGAATTACCGCTACGCTGATATCGGTGGCCGGCTGTCCAACCACAGGCGAAGTAGCGCTCGCGGTACAGCCTTGTGCATCGGTCACGGTTACGGTATAAGCACCGGCGCTAAGGTTGGTAATTTGCGGACCGGTTTGGGGAATGTTCCAGGTATAGGCATAATTGGAATTGCCCCCGCTCGCCGTAGCGGTTAGGGTTCCATCGCTTCCGTTAAAACAGGTAATGTCGGTTTTTACAAAACTGATCCCGAGCGCCAGGGGTTGCATGACCACTGCCGACGCCGAATTGGTGCAGCCGTTTGTATCCGTCACAGTAACCGTGTAGGTACCGGCGGGCAAGCCGGTTGCGGTAGTGCCGGTTTGCGCAGCGGGGTCGCTCCAAATATAACTGAGCTGTCCGGAACCACCCTGCGCCTGTACGGTGATTTGTCCATTGGATTCTCCAAAACAGGCTACCACCTGCGGAACAATGCTGCCTATCTGGATCACGGTAGGACAAACGATCGTATCGGAAGCGGTTTTGGTGCATCCTAATGAATCTGTTATCGTAACGGAATAGATGCCGCAGCCCACATTCTGCAAATTCGGTCCGCCCGAAAAACCCGTGCTCCAGTTGTATTGGTAAGCAGGAGCGCCACCGGTAACGGTGCTTTGTAGGCTACCGGTCAACAACCCGGCGCAGGCAGGCGCAGTTGAGATAAACTGGATCACGATCACAGGAGCGTTGTTGATTACGAATTCATCGGTATCCGTACAACCGATGTTGTCTTGTACCGTGACCGTGTATTGCCCCGGACAAAGATTGGCGGCCGTCTGCGTCCCGATGGGTACATTGGGATTGTTCCACAGGTAATTGTAAACACCGGAGCCGCCGCTTGCCTGCACCATTGCGCCGCCGTTGCACGCGCCCGCACAGGTTTCATGGGTGATATTAGTTATGCCCACGATCAATTGAGCAGGAGCGGTAATGATGGCAGTGGCTACGACGGAACATCCATTTGCATCCGTTACGGTTACGGTGTACGTGCCGGCTGCTAAATTCTGGGCTTTTTTGGTGGTTTGCGCCTGTGCATCGTTCCACGTATATGCGTAAGGTGTGGTACCGCCACGGGTAAAGACGGTGGCCGTACCGTTATTCAAGCCGAAGCAGGTGACTGACTTAACGGCCACACTGTCGAGTATCAACTGGGATGGCTGTAGTACTTGTACGAGGGTAACGGCCTCACAATTGTTGCTGTCCCGCACGAATACAGTGTGAAAATTGGCATTTAGTCCGGCCGCAGTCTGCATGGTACTGGCATTATCCCAAAAATAAGTGTAGGGCATGGTACCTCCCGTGACGTTGATGGTCGCGCTGCCGTCGGAGCCGCCGAAGCAAGTGACCGAGTCCTGCGAAGACGTAAACATAAATGCGGCAGGCTCGGTGATGGTAATGGTAGCCGTTCCGCTGCAACCGTTGCCGTCGCTTGCTGTAACCTTGTAACAACCGGCCAGGAGGCTGCTGATCGTCGGTCCGGAAAAGGTAGCGCCCCCCGCACAACCCTGCCAGGTGTAGGTATAGGGAAGCGTGCCGCCAGAGGCTGTGGCCGTAGCGGAACCGGTGTTTTCCCCGTGGCATTTGACTGCCGTGACACTCGTGCTCAACAGAAGCGGCGAGGGCTCGAGGGTGACGAACGTAATCGTATCCAGACAGCCCATGGCATCCCGGATGATCACGAAATTCGTTCCGGCTGCAAAAACGTTCAGGATGTCTCCATTTGGGAAAATAGGACCGCCGCCGTTCGGCAAAAACTCAACCGGCGGATTGGCATTGGAAACGGAGATAAAAGCCGAGCCGGTAGCGGTTCCGGCGCATAACGCAGGCGTGATCGCATCGAGGGTCCCAAACATGGTGCAAATCACAAAGACGCTGCTGCCGATACTGATCAAGGGAGGACAATTTGGACTGCCGCCTAAAGCGCGCACCTCGATGTTGACAAGGTCCCCTGAGCTCAGGCCGTTGACCGTGTGGCTGGCAGGGCCGTTGGATACCTGCCAGCCGCCGCCGTTTATATTGACTTCATAGGAGGACGCGCCGGGCACTGGGTTCCAGGTCCAGTTTATTCCGTTTGCGGTCAATCCTGCCTGTAAATTAGGCGGCGCCGGAAAAAAGGCGGTAATGCCCACGGAAACGGTGTCTTTATACACACAATTAAAGGAATTGTTGGCCGTCAGAATATAGGTGGTACTCGATGCGGGCGTAGCCGTGGGCGTTGGGCAGTTGTTGCAGGAAAGCGAGGCGGCATTGGTCCATGAATAGCTGATGTTATCGGTATAATTGAAGCCCATACTCCACCATTTTACCTTACCGGTTTGCGTAGGCCCGAAGCCGTCGGAGACCACTAATTTCCAGTCGCCGTTTACAACCGCATTGTTGAGCGCGCTCCAGGCGCCTTCCGGCTTGTACGTGCCGTTGAAGGGCGCTGCACTGCCGACAATGGGGGTGACCGCGGTGGGCGTAAAGCAGGTTATCTTATAGTTGTCGCCGCCGCCGCCGTTACCAGTAGTGAGTTCTATTTGTTTTCCATCAGGAGAGCGGAGATATACATTCAGGTCGGCGTCGAAGTCGGTTTCAATTTCCATACACACCGAGGTAATTTGCGTAATCGGATTGCTTAATAAATTGAATCCGAGGCTGTTAATCGAAATTGGTGCGGTGTAAGGATTACTGTGCGGGTGGTTGCCATTGCCCAGTTTATAATCTGGAAATGCTTCGAAACGCACTTCCTGGGTGGGTAGCGTGATGGAGGTAGCCAGGAATGAAACCGATTCGCCAAGGCATACGGCTGTGTCTTGCAGGGCCGGAAAATTCGGGTTACAGGTATAGCATGACGGGTGAGTTGCCGGCAAAACGGCGATATTGACGAGTGTATCCCAGCTACAGCCAAATTCGTCGTTCACCGTAAAAACATACCCGGCAGTACCCGCATTCAGGGGCGCAGCGGCAATGGAATCCGGAGAAGTATAAAAAATAGAGGGATGGTTGTTCCAGTTCCAGGAAGTAAACTGAGGGGTAAATGTCTCAATATTGGGGTACAGAATATCCTTGAATTTCAGGCTCCAGGAAAAGATGTAACCGTTGTCGATCGGCCACAGGTCGGTCACCTTAATGGTCCATTCTCCGTTGAGCGGGCAACCGACCAGGTTTGACATCGGACTGAATGTTGAATAATTGCCCTCCGGCAAGGTACCGGAGCCGCCGAGCACTGTGTTTGCATATTGAATCCAGGTCGGGTTGGTGGCAGTAGGCGTCCAGCAATAATCGTAGCCGATACCGGGTATTGGGTTGAAACCATCGTTGTCATTAGGGATGCCGAGGAAGACCTGACCGCCGGTTTGTCCCGCAAAGTTGTGCAATATAATGCTTTGGCCGTTGGGGCAGCTCAGACTGATCTCCATATCGCGCATCCAGGAATGTTCCATGTTGACGCAGATACTCTCCAGGTCATTGGCATTGGTCAATACCTGTCCGGGGGAAAACTCGGTGAAATAAATGCTGGTCTCATAACCGATTCCAGTGCCGTCGGGCAAGGCCAGGGAGTCGGCCCGGCTGCCTTCTGCGGCAAAACTGGAGGCATTGGGGGTCACGACCAGCGTTTTCCCGGTTGCCGAATCCACCGCTGCACTGAGATGAATGGTATCGCCTGCGCAAATGGTGTTGTTCAGCCCTCCGGTCAGGTTGAAATTCGGACGCGGAGCCACCCGGATGCGTTGGTTGATCAGGTTGGTGCTGCGGCAACCCTGCACATCGCTCAGGAACAATTGTACGTAATAGCCGCCGGGGTCATCGAAACGATGCGAGGTATTCGGCCCGTAGGAAATAGCGCCGTCGCCAAAATTCCATTCGAAGGAGGTCGTCAGGTCGGATTGGGCATAGGCAAAACCGTTTTGGGGATACACGCCTTTCCCGTTGAAAAAAATGCGTTCTCCAGGGCATACGTCGATCCAGCCGGTATCGGCCGGGACGGTGGCCGGGTTGGTGGAAACCACATCGGCCTGTACCTGTTGGCAGGAGGCCACGCAATTGATGACTGCGCCCCAGCCCGTAGCAACGCCGGCGGCGGTGGAGGTAAATGTTACGGTCAGGCAGCCGCTGGCGTTAACTGCGGTCGCCTGCACAATAAATGGCTCGCCGGGCGTATAATCACTGGCGCAAGAGAGCAAGGTGGCGGTCGCATTTGGGCCGTCATAGAAACACAATTCATCTCCCGGCGCCAGGTCTGTTCCGGAAAAATTAAGTTGAATATGGGTGCCCGCACTGCCATCTGAACAAATAGTCGTGCTCAGGTTCTGATTATTGTTGTAATTGCCGTTTGCGCCGCCGCTATCATAAAACGTTCCATTACAATCATTTATGGGCGTTCCGTTCATCAAATAAGTTTGAGCCAGGGAAGCTTGTGCGGAGAGCATGCACATCAGCAATATTAAAGCTAGCAGCTTTGTCATCGTGTTTGAGTTATCGGTGATTAAGGAATATTTCAGTAATGCCTGACTTCACTTCACCATGCAAAAAAAGGTAAAAGGGCGGACACTGCAAGCGTTCTTTTCGCTGCCTTTGTCAATTGGCCGACAGAACAGGCCTGCGCTCCTGTAAAAGTTTTTCGCAGGCGCCGCATCCGGGTACACAATCGCCTGCAGTTTGACTACCGTCAAGCACCAAAACCAACTCGCCTTTCTTGGAGAGAGCCGACAGCATTTTGGTAGCAAATGGCGCAAAAAAAGTCTCCCAATCCGTCCACTTGCTTGAAAGCCATCGTTTTGTTTGTTTGACATGATTTTCGCTTTGCTTCGCCGTTTCGCTCTTTTTGTCGCTCAACCCTTCCAAACTGCTGCTTTTTGTCTTCATACAGGAGCAAATCATACCCACAAGGACGTTTAGGCGGCGAAGGTGGTTGCCGCTCGGTTCGATATAACTCGATTTCGTAAGCATCGAAACATATCTTTGTAAAGGCTTTTGCGCATAGGAGGTGAAGTTTTTGCGTCGAAAACACAAATTTACACCTTCTATCTTTTTCTCAACTTAGGAACTTTGTAATTTTTTTGCCCAACTAAAAGTGTACGGCTGCACACCTTTCAATTTTATCTCCGGTGGATCGTTTATTGCAAGCTACATTTACATTTACTTTAACATTTCCGCTTTTTTGAATACGCCTACCTTTGTTGCATGAAACAGCACCTTTTATCCATGCGTTTTTGTTACCGGACGATTGTTACACTTCTTTTTTTTAGCACTGCATTAAATGCGCAAAAACCGGCCCCACTAACCATAGTGCGGGGTTTGGTCACAGATGTAGAAACGAGGGAGCCGATTGCCTTTGCGAGTATCAGTGTGCCAGGTGTACCGATCGGTGTTCGAACCGATGAAGACGGCCTCTATTTGCTCAAAACGGATAAGAAAATCGAGCAGTTGCGCTTCAGCTATCTGGGCTACAAGCCGCAAACAATTCCGATTAAACCCGGCATTCAGCAAACGGTCGACGTGGCACTGGAACCCGAATCCCAGCAGTTGGGTGAAATCACGATCAAAGCGGAAAAATACCGCAACAAAAATAACCCGATCGTTGAACTCATACAAAAAGTCATCGACCACCGGGACCTAAACCGCATTGAAAACTTAGCCACGTATAGCGACGAACAGTATGAAAAAGTCTTCTTCGGACTGAGCAACATGCGCGATAAGTTTAAGCAACGGGGCATGATGAAGAGCATTCAGTTTTTGCTGGAAAATGTAGATACCAGCAAACTTGCCGGAACACCTGTGGTGCCCATTTTTTTACAGGAAAACGTACTCGACTTTTACAGCCAGGCAGACCCTAAAAAATGGAAAAAATACGTAAAAGCCACAAAATCAGTGCGTTTCCCAGGTTATGTCGATCAGGATGGCATGGACAAATCCCTCCAATATTTATATGAAGAAGTAGATATTTACGACAATTTCATTACACTGCTGACGGATCAGTTTTTAAGCCCAATCGCCAACAACGCGCCGCTTTTTTACCGCTACTATCCGAAAGACACGATTGAAGAAAACGGAAAAAAGATTGTCCGGCTGGAGTTCTTTCCCCGCAACAAAACGGATATGCTGCTTCAGGGAGACCTGTACATTGCCCTCGACAGCACCTATCCGGTGACACGGGTCAATTTTACGATCAATCCGGATATTAACCTCAACTGGGTCAAAGACCTGACGATCGAACAGGATTTCCAATTTCTGCCCGGCGGCAAATGGATTCTTTCTTCGGAAGACTACCGCATGCAGTTTAGCATCACCGAGCGAGGCCTGGGTTTGGTAGCGCAACGCTATGTAGTACACCGCAACCCAAGCATCAACCAGGACATAAAAGATTCGCTGTTGGAGGGCATATCCGAGATTGTTACCCTGCCGGGCGCTGAAAAAGTTGATACCACCTACTGGTCGGATGCGCGCGCCACGCCGCTGAACAAGGCCGAAACGGCTACCTATACCAATATGGATAGCCTCCTCCACACCCGGTTTTACAAGGTCACCACGAGGATCTTATATCCGCTTATCGGCGGATACGTGGCCACCGGGAAGTATTTCGACATTGGCCCAATGAATACATTTTATGCCTTTAACGAGGTAGAGGGCCAGCGGCTGCGTTTTGGCGGCCGGACAAGCACCGGGCTGAGCAAACAGTTTCGGGTAGAAGGTTTTGCCGGTTACGGCCTGCGCGACCAGCGCATGAAATACAGTGCCAGTGCGGTGTACGCGCTTCCCGGTACCGATTTCTTTAAATTTCCGGTCAGCCGGATCCGTGTCGAGTATCTTCACGACATTCTGCTACCGACACAAAACTCACAGGGCACTCAAGCCGGCAATCTGGGCACCTCGGTGGTACGTGGCGCAAACGACAAATTCTTTTTTGTTGACCGCTTTAACCTGCAATACGAGCGGGAATTCCCAAACCATTTTTCATACACGGCCGGTTTTCAAAGCCGGCAATTCCGCCCGGAGGGGGCGCTTAATTTTATTGTGGCTTCCGTGGCGGATACGGTGTACGATCCGGTCATTTCCTCGACGCCGTTTGTGCAAATACGCTATGCGCCCGGCGAGAAAATTTACCAGGGCAATAACGGCCGTTTGCTGGTCGACTTCAATTATATCGCCACGCTGCGCTATGCCAGGGGCATCAACGGTTTTTTAAACGGGCAGTACAATTACCACGAATTAACAGCCAGCTTATACAAATACACCAATTTGCCACCGTTTGGCTACAACACTTTTTACCTGGAAGCTGGCGGCGTATTTGGAAAAGTGCCTTATCCTTTGCTGACCATCCATCGCGGCAATCAAACTTACATCAACTACCAGTTTGCCTACAACCTGATGAATTTTATGGAATTTATCAGCGACCGGTATGCGACGGTCATCACCGAGCATTATTTCAATGGTTTTTTTCTGAATAAAATCCCGGTACTGCGCAGATTCAAATTGCGTGAAATCGTCACTTGTAAAGTGCTGTATGGCAAAGTTTCGCGTCAAAATCAGCCGGAAGAAGCCTCGGGTTTGTACGAATTTCCACAATTAGCCGACGGTAATAAGATTACCTATACCCTTGAAAAGCAACCTTATGTAGAGGCAAGTGTAGGCATCAGCAATATCTTCAAAGTGCTTCGGGTGGATCTCGTGCGCCGCTTTACCTACCTGGATCATCCGGACGCAACTCCTTTCGGGGTTCGGGCGCAGCTGTTGATTACATTTTAGTGTGAGGTTTAGAAGGGTTTAGAGGGTTTAGAGGGTTTAGGGGTGGGCTGTTAAAAAGGGGAAAAAATTAGTCCCATTTTTAGGAGCCAGAGCATATAATTTTTGACTCTAAATCTACTGTAACATCTTTCAAAAGTGCTGTCGAACCTTGGGCCTTTTCTACAAAAAATGAGAAGTAGAACCCATGATTATCAATTACTTACCCATTTTTCGCCGTTACTTCTCTAAGGAACGGTGTCAAAATAAGTTTCCAATTTCAGGCCAATTATTTTGGTGTCAGCCAACTATCTTTTGAGGCGAATAGCCGCGCTATTTAACGAAAAAGATGGGACGGATGACGGCAAAAG
>Ga0105046_10006764_pt1 | contig 18130 bp, 15 predicted proteins | sample MAT03_FD_78385 | JGI IMG/M metagenome (GOLD analysis project Ga0105046, IMG submission 78385) | Freshwater microbial communities from Lake Fryxell liftoff mats and glacier meltwater in Antarctica - MAT-03 (megahit assembly) | ecosystem: Environmental > Aquatic > Freshwater > Ice > Liftoff...
CTAAAGGATTATTCTTTAGCCTTTGAGCTAACGGTTTATGGGGCGCTGCTGCTCGCGTTTGGGGTGAAGCTGCCGATTTTTCCGCTGCATACTTGGTTGCCCGATGCTCATGGTGAAGCGCCTCCCCCAGTCTCAATGATTTTGGCAGGCGTTTTGTTGAAGATGGCGGGCTACGCGCTGATCCGCTTCAACATTGAGATGCTGCCCAACGCCCATGTTTACTTTGCTCCGGTATTGGCTGTTTTGGGTGTAGTCAATATTATTTACGCCTCTCTCACTGCCTTTGCTCAGACCAATCTAAAGCGGCGACTGGCCTATTCTTCGATCGCCCACATGGGATTTGTGCTGCTCGGCCTAGCCTCGTTTACAACGCTGGGGATCAGCGGTGCTCTGTTGCAAATGGTGTCACACGGCCTGATTGCAGCCGCACTGTTTTTCTTGTCTGGGGTAACGTACGAACGTACCCATACGCTGATGATGGATAAGCTGGGCGGTCTGGCTAAGCAGATGCCCACAGTGTTTGCCCTGTTCACAGCAGGGTCAATGGCATCGCTGGCATTACCTGGGATGAGCGGGTTTGTGAGTGAGCTGACGATTTTTCTAGGTTTTAGCACCAGTGATGCCTATGGCACCAGCTTTAAAGCGGGGATTGTACTGCTGGCGGCAGTCGGTGTAATTCTGTCGCCGATTTATTTATTATCGATGTTACGTTCGGTGTTTTATGGTGATCAAAATACTCACCTGACGAACCACTTGACGCTGACAGACGCAAAGCCCCGTGAGGCATTTATCGCCCTCTGTTTGTTGATCCCGATTATTGGCATTGGAGTTTACCCCAAACTGGCAACGCAGACGTACGATGCAAAAATGGTGGCGATCGCCACCGAGGTTCGTCAAGTTTTGCCGCTGATGGCACATCAGCCCCTGCTAGAGTTACATCCTCCATTCTTTGCTCCCTCCGTTTTGGGAACCGATGCCAAGGATTTGGTTAGCGCCCTAGAGTGACTCAAACGTTTTGGCTGCGGCCTTTAAACTGCTAAATAGTTCAACTCAAATAAAAACAGAATTCTAAGAGTCTGCACCGCTCGCGCAGCGGGCGGTGCAGACTCTTAGAATTTTATGTTTAACTATGCCCACTTACTTATAGCCATAGTCATAAAGCTTAGGACATGCCAGCGCCATTCCCGCCTGCGCGGGAATGACGCTGGCACCTATCGAGCAGATGGATTCCCGCCTGCGCGGGAATGACAGGGAGGCGTCCTATTGATCATGGCTACCGCTATAGCTAAATCCAATCGACTACATTGATGAACCGAAGGGCAAACATGCCCTTTTTTTTGACGCTACTGGTTTCAGTCCCCTCAGAACCGTTACTCTATGGATCGCACATACCGTAGATATTCAGCGTAAATTGTTCTCTAGCAAAGCCAAGAAACAGTTCACGCCCTCAAATTTAATTCGTGCCCCATGCCTGATTTCTACCCACCCCAGATGACACCAGTTTTAGTGCGACTGACTCAGAGTGTGTCGCCGTGGCTTGGGCGATCGCGCTACCGTATGCGGCTAGAAATAGCGCCAGACTGTCTCGAAAAATTAGCAGCCGTGTCGGAGCATCGACTGCTTCTGCTGCCCAACCATCCGACCCACTTTGACTGGGTGGCGCTGTTTTTACTCTCTGCCCGCTGTGGAGAATTATTTCACTACCTGGCTGCCTACGAACGGTTTGGCACGCTAGAAGGTCAATTTCTCCAGAGAATGGGCGCGTATTCAATCCGGCGCGGGCTGGGCGATCGCCCCAGCGTGGCCAAAACCCTAGAAATCTTGATGCAGCCCCAGTGTCGATTGGTGATTTTTTCAGAAGGCGGGTTCTCATTTCAAAACGATACAGTCATGCCCTTTCGTACGGGCGGGGTGCAGTGCGCGATGCAGGCCATGAATAAATTGGTCAAACAGGGGGAATCCATTCCCGATTTTTATGCACTGCCAATCGCCATCAAATATCAGTACGTGGGTGATATGGCTGCTGTGATTGACAGCACACTGGCTCGATTAGAAAAAGCGCTGTGGGTGTTTCCTAACAGTTTTGACTTTTACGATCGCCTGTTAGTCGTGGCAGATCAGGTGCTTATGGGCTTTGAGCGAGACTATGGGCTGCCCATACAGGAAACGGTACGGCGATCGCGCAACGATCGCATTGTCCGAGTCAAAGACCACATTCTGCACTACTGCGAACAAAAGCTAGAAATACAGCCCAATCTGGACGATCCGTTACGAGAACGAGTTTACAAAATTCAGCGGGTGCTAGAGTCGCGCTCGGTAGATCTGGCAGCAGATGCCCCGCGCACGTACGATGCCATCAGCCGAGCTGCGTCTCAACTGCTAAATTTCAACGCCATCTATGACGGCTACGTGGCGGCTAGCCCCACCTCAGAACGGTTTTTGGATACACTGATTCGGCTGGAGCGCGCTGTATTTGGCATTGATCAACCACCGCCCAAAGGCGATCGCAACGTCATTATCCGCATTGGCGAGCCTGTTAACTTAAAAGATTCGTTTGAGCAGTATCAGCAGCAGCGGGCGATCGTAGTAGACACCCTGACTGAGAACCTGCGCCAAGGAGTACAAGACAACCTGAATCTGATCAGTCGCACTAATGCAGTTAGCGGTTAACTAAATCGCCTATTTGCTGCCGTTACTAACACTTTGCTGCCAGTTTTCGTGCCCAGATGACCAAATTTCCATGACTCGATGCGAAAAATGGCGCACCCTTGCTTCATCCGTTTCTAAATTGGCATAGTCGCCTGCTTCTTGCAGGTATAAAAATCGCTCAACTTGCAATTGCTGTTGCACACTGCGCGAATGAACCCAGACTTTTTGGGAGTTTGTCTGACCTAAGAGGGTGGTCGAAAGGGTAGCAAGTCCACTGACCACGGGCACGACCCACTGCCACTGCTCTACCTTGTTGATAGTAGAAACAGCAGAAAGGATCGTGACAAAGGCCGTGAGAAAAATGCTGAGGTACTTCAGTTGGCGAAACTGATGTTTGTGTTGAGTGGCTTCTCGGCTGAAATGAGTGATCAGGCGATCGCACTCCAATAGTGCCCCCTGCTGTTTCTGATGAGGCGTAGCAGAAAATTCAGTACCCGCTTGCGATGCCGGTTTAGGAAGGTTGGGCTGTTCGAAATCTGCCCCCAAACGGTTTTCTATCATGGTGCCTGTGTAGAGTTGGGGGATAGCTCAGAATCTAGCTCCCATAGAGATGGATTTTATAGTGACGGATGCCTAGTGAGCGCTTGTTTGTGAATTTTGTAAGAAATCTGTTAAAGAATCAACAGAATCACAATTTGACAGGGCAATTGCCAAGCACATGACAGATCTCTGGGTTAATATGCGATAAAACTTAACAAATTATAGCGATCGCCCAGTAGCACCCTTAAATTTAGTTAGCTCCAGCCCGTCTTAGTCAACCGGAGAACCAGCACATGGATGCAACCATAGAAAAGCAGCCTCATCGGGTCGTTATTGTCGGCGGCGGCTTCAGTGGGCTATACGCCGCCAAGGCGCTGGGTCGCGCCCCTATCAACGTTACCCTAATTGACAAGCGTAACTTCCACCTATTTCAACCACTGCTGTATCAAGTCGCTACTGGCACCCTCTCCCCAGCCGATATTTCTTCGCCGCTGCGAGGCATCTTAAGCGATCGCAAAAATACCAGCGTCATCATGGAAAAAGTGGTGGATATCGATCCAGCTCGGCAGGTTTTGGTGCTACGGGACGAAGACTTACCCTACGACACCCTAGTGGTAGCTACAGGGGTTAGCCATCACTATTTTGGCAATGATCAATGGCGCGATACTGCTCCTGGGCTGAAAACAATTGAAGATGCCCTCGATATGCGACGTCGTATCTTTATGGCATTTGAAGCGGCTGAAAAAGAAACCGATCCCGCAAAGCGCAAAGCTTGGCTCACGTTTGTAATTGTGGGCGGTGGGCCTACAGGGGTAGAGTTGGCAGGGGCGATCGCCGAATTAGCCTACCGCACACTCACCGAAGATTTTCGTAACATTGATACAACCGAAGCCCAAATCCTTTTACTAGAGGGGCTAGATCGGATCTTGCCACCCTACGCTCCCGAACTTTCTGTAAAAGCTGCTGAGTCTCTGGCCAAGTTGGGAGTAACCGTTCGCACCAAAACCTTAGTCACCAATATTGAAGATAACGTGGTCACACTCCGGCACGCCGACCAAACAGAGAACCTGCCCGCAAAAACTATCCTCTGGGCAGCAGGCGTAAAAGCATCAGACATGGGGCAAGTGTTGGCTCAAAAAACAGGGGTGGCACTCGACCGCGTGGGGCGGGTCATAGTAGAACCAGACTTTAGCCTCGCCGGACATCCCAATATCTTTGTAATTGGTGACCTGGCCCACTACACCCATCAAGGGGACAAACCACTGCCTGGAGTCGCTCCTGTGGCGGTTCAAGAGGGTGAGTATGTAGCAAGATTGATCCAAAAACGGCTGCAAGGGGTTCCCATTCCACCGTTTGTCTACAAAGATACGGGCAGTTTGGCTGTCATTGGGCAAAATGCGGCTGTGGTTGATCTAGGCTTCGTCAAATTTTCGGGAGCCTTAGCTTGGTTTACGTGGGTGTTTGCTCACATCTATTACTTAATTGAGTTCGACAATAAGCTGATTGTGCTGCTTCAGTGGGGTTGGAACTACTTCACTCGCAAACGCGGCGCGCGGCTGATTACGGGCGAAGGTTCACTAGCTCAATTAGAAGAACTAGATGGAGATGGGAATTATCGAGTTCCCGCCGCAGTTGGGGTGAGGAAATGATGCTCAGAAATCGTGGATCTATCCACAACTTTTCGCGACAACTCATGGCAACATTAACTATTGATGCAATCTGTATCGCTGGGTAACCGTTTTTTGATACTAATTCACCTGAGATTTGCTTTAGTTTTTGGGTAGTCCTAAATTGGTAAGGATCTTTTGATGGGCGGGCTTCGCCCGCCCATCAAAAGATCCTTACATCAATACCACTACCAGTTTTTGCACTCTAGGAGAAATAGCGATGCTTACTTCCGTTTTACTGGCGACGGTTCCTAATACATTGGCATGGAGTCCCAAAGTCGCAGTTGTCATGGTGTTGTGCAATCTTTTGGCGATCGCCATTGGCAAGTTTACGATTCAACAGCCTAGCGTAGGGCCTCAATTGCCATCTCCTAATCTGTTTGGAGGGTTAAGTTTGGGTGCTTTGTTAGGAACCACCTCGCTAGGGCACATTCTGGGTGCTGGGGCAATTTTGGGATTGTCTAACCTGGGTGTGCTTTAACTCTCTCAATTCCGACTCGACTCAGACAAGCGATTTGAGTTGGAAAACGCTCCGCTGAGATAGCGATGTGTTTTCCAGCTCACTCCAAATGAAGCAGTGGTGAGCAAATTTTGAATTCCCGCATGAGATTTGTGGTCTGAGCTATGTGGATTCTGCCTGTAATGCTTGATGTTTGCGCGCAAAATAAGTAGGTGGGCTTAATTAAATATAAGATTCTAAAACCCTGCGCTGCCCGCTGTGCGGGCGGCGCAGGGTTTTAGAATTTGGTTTTTATTTAGGTTGAACTACTTAATTTAGTTTGCTTGGATTGAGGAGTCTATGTTAAGCGCATGGTAACTGTGACGGCTGAGGAAATTGCCCACTATCGGTCTGAGTTATCCGCAGACAACGGCGCTTTGGAGGCGCTAAACGTCGCTGAAGACTGTGAAGGCGATTTGGAGGATGCTGCGATCGCCCTAGCTCTGCGGGCTGGGCAAGAGCCAGACCAGTCAGATCGCTGGCTGGAAGGGTTTGCCAAACGCTGGCGAGCTTATATTTGCCAGTCTGGGTTTCGGCGCAGTGTGGGGGAGGGGGCGATCGCCAACGGGGTGCAGCTCCTCGCCGCAGAAATGGCAATTCCATCAGGCTTGGCAACGCTGGTGCTGATCTACGTGCATAAAACAGGCGTGGACGATTTTTGCAAACCGCTTGAAGAGCGGTTGTGAAATGGGTGCCACCAACGGTCTGGTAGCAGGCGCTTAGCCCTGAGCCAACTACAGAAGCTAGGGAATCCGTCCAGTTTAGGAAATCCATCCAGCCTTGACATCGCCAATGCTGGCTGCTTTGATCCATAAAGCCAACAGCAAGCGAAACCATTTAGGATGAACCATTAGGCCTCCTGCATGAATGCCTTTTTGAGGGCATGGTGGGCAGCCACGATCACCCTAAAAGATTGTTAATCTTCTAAGAGGATGTTTTAAAAGTCCCGTCGCTGGCATAAAAACGATATCGATCCCGCTAAATCCCCCTTAAAAAGGGGGACTTTGAATCCAGTTCCTCCCTTTTTATAGACGCGAAGCGGCTTCCCGAAGGGTAGGGGGGCTAAGGGGGGATCGCTCAGTGCCCAAAATCACAGCCAATCACTTTTCAAACATCCTCTAAGCAAATCGTTATCAATTACACCTCCCATTTCGGAAGACATTCGGAAGAAATACCAAAACCTCCCCTGATCCCCGGATGCAGTCATTACAGTAATAGTTAGGAGTGTTAAGCGCGTCATACAACTGACGGGTAAGCACCTCCAAGCTGTTACTCAGGACGTATTAAGTTTGTTGTTTAAAATCTCTGAATTTTATTGCGAACTTGGTTGGAACCAAAGAGGTCTAGTGCATGGCTAATGCTCTACCGATGAATGCTGCCTCTAAGGGAAGTGCGTCGGCGGCTGTTGCTCAGGCTGAAGCAACTGGGCGAATTCGGTGGCTGGTGTGGAAGTTGGCGATCGCCACGCTGCTGTTAATGGCGATCGGCAGTGCTACCCGCGTGATGAATGCTGGGCTAGCCTGCCCCGACTGGCCGCTTTGCTACGGCACGCTGTTTCCGGGCGCGCAGATGAACCTGCAGGTGTTTTTAGAATGGTTTCATCGGCTAGATGCGGCCTTAATTGGGTTTTCTACCCTCGTGCTGGTAGGGTTGAGCGGGTGGTACCGTCGCTCTCTGCCAAGTTGGGTGCCGCTGGTGTCGCTATTTGCCCTTGGATTAATTCTGTTTCAGGGTGTATTGGGCGGATTAACGGTGACCCAACTGCTGCGGTTTGACATTGTTACTGCTCATTTGGGGACAGCATTGCTGTTTTTTACAACGCTATTAGTTATGGGAGTAGCCTTACTGCCCTACAAGGGCACAGGGACAGTCGGGCAATTGCCCTGGGTCAGCCTGGTTGCTGCCACACTGGTCTATCTCCAAAGTCTCTCTGGTGGGCTAGTGGGGTCTCGCTGGGCGCTACACCAATGTCTTGGCGGGTCGCAGCTATGCACTGTTATGAACAGTCACTTAATTGGCGTAGTGCCTGCTAGTGCATCGGTGTTGGCGATCGCCGTTCTGGCTTGGCGTACCCCCGCATTGCACCTCTCACTCAGACAGTTAGCCACATTAGCAGTTGGATTTCTGGCGTTGCAGATACTGTTGGGGGTGGCCACATTTTGGATGCATTTGCAGGTCGAACTGCTGACGGTGGCGCATCAAATGATTGGCGCGTGCCTATTGGGAACGCTGGTTTGCTTCACGACATTGGGAATGCGCGATCGCCACAGTATCAAACCGATTATCCCACCGCCTAACCAGGAGCCATCTCCTACCGATGTGATTCCGACTGGCTTGGTCTAGGCTGCTGAGTCTAATCTTCTGACTGCGGCATCAATCTGGCAGGGTCGTGCCTCAACTGATTGAGTTGACATTGCTGACAAGAGTACCAGCGCACACCCGTCAGCAAAGACAAACGTAAGCTTAGACTAAATTTCCTGGTGCCAGACTAGGCATTTGCCTCCCTTCAAACCATTGCTCTAGGACTTTTAGGACTTTCATAATGCAAGAAACGATTTATCCCAACGCCCCTCATCATGAAAATCTAGGGCAAATTATCCAAAGTTATTGGCAACTGACAAAGCCGCGCATTATTATTCTGTTGCTAATTACCACCGCTGGCAGCATGTGGATCGCCGCTGATGGCCAAGTCGATCCGTTTCTGGTTTTGGTCACGTTAGTAGGCGGTGCGCTAGCGGCTGCATCTGCAAACACAATCAACTGCCTCTACGATCGTGATATTGATTACGATATGGAGCGCACCCGGCACCGTCCTCTGCCATCGGGTCGCATTCAACCCCGCGACGCGCTGATCTTTGCGATCGCCCTTGCCCTGATCTCCTTCAGCTTGCTAACCACGTTTGCTAATCTGCTGAGTGCCTGTCTTGCCATGTCGGGCATTGTCACCTACGTGTTGGTCTACACCCACTGGCTTAAGCGCCACAGTACCCAAAATATCGTGATTGGCGGTGCGGCGGGAGCCATCCCACCCCTGGTCGGCTGGGCAGCAGTCACCGGAGAACTGAGCTGGGCTGCCTGGGTCTTTTTCGCCATTATCTTTTTTTGGACTCCGCCCCATTTTTGGGCGCTAGCTATGATGATCCGTGAAGACTACCAGAAAGTAGGCGTGCCCATGCTCCCGGTGATTGCAGGAGAAGCAGAAACCGCCAAACAAATCTGGATCTACACGCTGATCATGATCCCAGTGACGCTGCTGCTGGTTTATCCGCTGCATGTTATGGGTGCTTTTTACACGGTCATTGCACTAGTGCTAGCTGGTATCTTCCTCGCCAAAGCTTGGGCACTGCTGGAAAAACCAGGCGATTATGCCACAGCGCGATCGCTGTTCAAGTACTCCATTTTTTACATGATGCTACTCTGTGCCGGCATGGCCGTGGATAGCCTACCGATTACTCACCAGTTGACGGGGGCGATCGCCCAAAACGTGAACGGGCTGATCAATTCTTCATTTTTGAGCCAGGTCGTATTGAGTGTAGATTGAACTCGGATCTAAACCGAGCCTCCAGCAGAACGTAGCGCACCCAAGACATTTGATCTCTGTCCACATCCCAGGTCTTCTAAAATAAAGGATAAGTAGTTCAACCTAAATAAAAACAAGATTCTAAAAGTCTGCGCCGCCCGCGCAGCGGGCGGCGCAGACTTTTAGGGTTTTATGTTTAATTACGCCCACCTACTTAAGGCATGTATTAATCCCATAGGGTTTGAGGCAAATGGCTCCCGCAGTTATCATCGAAAAGCTTCAGAAACGGTATGGCAAGGTTGAAGCTGTCAAAGACGTTTCGTTAACCATTGAGTCGGGCGAAATTTTTGGACTGCTAGGCCCAAACGGCGCAGGCAAAACGACGACGCTGCGCTGTCTTTGTACCTTGGCCACCCCCGACAGTGGACGTGTTGAGGTGTTGGGTGACTCTGTATTGGCCAATCCTCGACTGGCTCGTCAACGACTGGGCTATGTAGCTCAAGAAGTTGCCTTAGATAAGGTGCTCACGGGACGCGAGCTACTGGAGCTACAAGCGGCGTTGTACCACATTCCCCGCGCTCAAATCAAAGACCGTATTGCTCAGGTCGTGACCTTATTGGGCTTAACGGACTGGGCAGATCAAAAAACGGGCACCTATTCAGGTGGCATTCGCAAACGGTTAGATCTTGCTGCCGGATTATTGCATCAGCCTAGCTTACTGGTGTTGGATGAACCCACTGTTGGGCTTGATATTGAAAGCCGACTAGTGGTGTGGGACTTTTTGCGAACGTTGCGCGCGGCTGGAACAACGGTGTTGCTGACTAGCCATTACTTAGAAGAAGTAGATGCCTTGGCAGACCGCGTGGCAATTATTGATCAAGGGATGGTAATCGCAACGGGTACGCCCTCAGAGCTGAAAGACGGATTGGGGGGCGATCGCATCACCCTGCGCCTACGGGAGTTTACCCCCACCGCCGAAGCCGAGAGCACCAAAACAATGCTCGAAGCCATGCCTTTTGTACAAGATGTCATTATCAACGAGGCTCAGGGTAATTCTCTTAATCTCGTAGTCGAGCCTCAAAGCGATGCTCTGCTAACCATTCAACAAGCGCTAAAAGATGCGGGGTTGCCAACATTCGGCATTTCTCAGTCGCGGCCTAGCCTAGATGACGTCTACCTTGCCGCTACTGGGCAAACCCTACTAGATGCTGAGATTGCGGCTGTGGCGCTGCGTGATCCAAAAAAGGAGAAAAAGCAAAACATGCGCTAGATCCCGCTCTCATCATCAGATGCGTGGTAAGTAGTTCAACCTATATAAAAACCAAATTCTAAAACCCTGCGCCGCCCGCACAGCGGGCGGCGCAGGGTTTTAGAATCTTACATTTAATTAAGCCCACCGACTTAGTGGTATCGATGTAGTGATTTTTGCGGCGCGGGCTTTGCCCGCGCTACAAAAATCATTGCCAGTTTAGAACTACCAGATGCGTTAGGCTAGTCAGAAGAATCGTGTCCTCGTGGAACCGAGCTTTAGGAACCCGATTTATACGAAAGGAATGGTACTTATGAGCCAGACAGTTACCCCACCCCAGACAAATCTGGATCAACTTCGGCCAGATGGAAGTACAGTGGCGATCGCGTCCTCCTCAGAATTCAGCGATTTCGTCCAAGAAACAACAGCTCTAACCAAGCGCCTGTTTATTCAGCTCCAGCGACGACCTAGTACCCTAATGGCTGGCTTAATTCAGCCTGTAATGTGGCTCGTTTTATTCGGAGCGCTGTTTCAGAATGTGCCACCAGGTCTGTTTGGCGGCAGCGAAAACTATGGACAGTTTTTGGGTGCGGGTGTGATGGTATTCACCGCCTTTGGTGGTGCGCTCAACGCAGGGCTGCCCGTCATGTTTGACCGAGAGTTTGGCTTCTTGAATCGGTTGTTGGTCGCTCCCCTCGTCTCTCGCTTTTCTATCGTGGCGGCCTCTGCCATTTTCATTACGACGTTGAGCGTGCTACAAACGGCGATCATCATCCTCATGAGTGCCTTCCTGGGTGCAGGTTTGCCTGGTTTACCTGGTCTAGCGCTGGTCGGCACAATTGTCCTGCTGCTGGTGGTAGCGGTCACGGCTATCAGCTTAGGTCTAGCGTTTGCTCTACCGGGTCACATCGAACTAATCGCCGTCATTTTTGTGACTAATTTACCCCTACTGTTTGCAAGTACAGCCCTTGCTCCACTTAGCTTCATGCCCAAGTGGCTGCAGTGGGTTGCTTCTCTCAATCCGCTCAGCTATGCGATCGAACCTATCCGCTACATCTACAATCATGCAGATTGGTCGTTAGCCAGTGTGGTTATGCAAGCTCCGTTTGCAAATGTGACGCTAGGTGGGTCATTACTTGTACTTGTAGGGTTTGGAGCGGTTGCATTGCTTAGCGTTCGGTCTTTGTTAAGCCGTAGTTTTGCCTAGCGGAAGCACTCAGCAAAACTTCTCTGAGGGCAAGATCTCGCTAAACAACATTGAGCTAGGTTCGCTAAACTCTAAAGATGCGGGAGCAATTTTCTCTTTGGCTGCGTCATGATGCAGATGTGAGTTTTGCGTGCTGGTAACCTCAACAAATTTTATGAAACTACCTATTTTGGCTGAAATTGGGCTTTTGTCTATGCTGTCGATGGCGATGGTTCAACCTGTTAATGCTCAATCGGCTACTGACTTGAACCAAGGCTCAGCCAACGAAGAATCGTCTGACTTCTTTTCGAATCGTGACAATGGCGGCATTAATAGCATGTTGGACTTGATCCACAATGCGAACTTTGGCAGCATCCGCACTCAGGAGCAATTTCGTCAAGATCAACAGCAAAGTATTAACTCTGCTGCTCAGGAGTTTCGCGATCGCCAGCAGCAATTACTGCGCCAGTCGCAAAGTACCAACCCACCAACGACACCTGCCCCTGTGCCACAGAATTAGAAGTTCGTCAGACTTTTACTATGTCTCCCGTTCACGATATTCTGCGTTTTTGGTTTGGAGATCCGCAGTCAAACGATGCGGGGTACAAACAGCGGCGATCGCTGTGGTTTAACAAACGTGATGAGATTGACCAGTCTATTCGCGATCGCTATTTGAAACTGCACAACCAAGCGGTGGCCGGCGAACTCGATCAGTGGCAATACACTCCAGAGAGCTGCTTGGCGCTAATTTTGCTGCTGGATCAGTTTTCTCGAAATATGTTCCGAGGCGATCCAAAGTCGTTTGCAACGGATGCGAAAGCGCTGGCTGTGGCAAAGCAGGCGATCGCCCGTGGCTTTGATCAGGCGTATACTTCTGTTGAGCGATTGTTTGTGTATCTGCCGCTTGAGCACAGCGAAAGCCTAGACGACCAGGTGCAATGTGTAGATCTAATGCATCAATTGGCGATCGCTGATTCAGATTTGAACGATTGCTATGATTACGCAATTCGCCATCTCAAAGTAATTCAAGTATTTGGGCGTTTTCCCCACCGAAACGCCGTTCTAGGTCGTGACACGACCCCGGCTGAAGCCGAATTTTTAAAGCAACCTGGGTCATCTTTTTAAGTAAGCCGCCTCATGAGAAAAAATAAAGCTGTAGGTAGAGAGTACCCCATCGCAAGGTTCTCTCTACCTACAGCTTTAAATGACCTTCTGGAAATGACCTTCTGGCAAACATGTATAGCCTAGCCCTTTTGCGCTACGAGCTGCTGATCGGGAAGTTTAGTATGTTCGGCAACGATTTTGCGAAACTGATCGCCTTCGATTGTTTCCTGTTCTAGCAACAGTTCAACCAACCGATCCACCGCTATACGATTTTCCCGAATCAATCGGCACGCTTCTTCGTAGCAGGTAAACACAATCGTCCGTACCTGACGGTCAATCTTAACAGCCATCTCATCGGAATATTCAACCGATTGACCCATCAAATCTCGACCCAGAAAGATTTCACTGCCCGAACGCTCTAAAGCTAAAGGCCCTAAGTCAGACATGCCATAGCGAGTCACCATACGGCGTGCGTAGTCTGCAACGGCCTGGATGTCTCCGGTGGCTCCTTGAGTCACCTCGTCATGCCCAAAGACCTCTTCTTCAGACGCACGCCCACCTAGATAAATTTTGATGTTATCCAAAATTCTGGCGCGGCTCTCTAGTCCAAAATCGCTGTCTTCACTGGGTACAGGTTTAGCGAAACCTCCAATACCACCAGAGCGAGGAATAATTGTTACCTTATCCAAGGGGTCTGTGCGCGGTAGTAGCGTCATCAATAGAGCATGGCCAATCTCGTGATAGGCAATCAGCCGCTTTTTCTTACTGTCCATCAGCGGATTAAGCTTCAAACCAATTGTGACACGGTCAATAGCGTCATCAATTTCTAATGGAGTCAGCGCTTCTTTGCGGCGGCGAGCAGTCAGAATAGCCGCCTCATTGAGCATATTGGCCAGGTCTGCTCCGGAGAAACCAGGAGTACGACGAGCGATCGCCTCTAGCGAGATTTCTGGAGCCAGCTTTTTGTTGCGAGCATGGACTTGCAAAATGCCCAATCGCCCTTGATAGCTGGGCAAATCGACCATGACCTGGCGATCGAAACGGCCAGGACGCAGCAAGGCCGAATCCAATACATCGGGGCGGTTTGTGGCTGCAATGATAATGATGCCCGCATTGCCCTCAAAGCCGTCCATTTCAGTGAGCAATTGGTTCAGGGTTTGTTCCCGTTCGTCGTTGCCGCCCCCAATCCCCGTTCCCCGCTGCCGACCCACAGCATCAATTTCATCAATAAAAATAATACAGGGCGCGTTTTCTTTAGCTTTTTTGAACAGGTCACGGACGCGAGAAGCACCCACGCCCACAAACATTTCAACAAACTCGGAGCCTGAGATACTGAAGAAAGGAACTCCTGCTTCTCCAGCGATCGCCTTCGCCAGCAGCGTCTTGCCCGTTCCCGGCGGCCCAATCAGCAACACGCCCTTAGGAATTTTTGCCCCTACTGCCGTAAATTTCTCTGGTTTTTTAAGGAAGGTAACAACTTCTTGCAGCTCCTCTTTAGCTTCCTCAATTCCTGCCACATCATCAAACATCACCCCGGTCTTAGCTTCCATCATGAAGCGCGCCCGCGATTTGCCAAAACTCATTGCCTGACCCGAAGCATTGCCCGATCGACGCAAAATCATCAGCAATCCACCAATCAGCACAAAGGCTAGCAGCGCGTGCGTCAACAACCAAGTAGCTGCGCTACCGTCAGACGTAGACTGTGCATCTAAATCGACATTATTGGCTCGCGCAGCTTCGATCAACCGTTGGTTGTTGCGCTCGTCTGCAAATAATGCCACTTCTTGGGGGGGAGAATTATTCTCCTTTAAATAGACCTGAGCTACCCCACGAGCCGCATCCAGCTCAATTTTATTAACCTGACCCTCTTCAATTTTCTCCAACAAACCGCTGTAGGTGAGAGGTTCTGGTGCTTTTGTAGTTTGAGCCAACGCCGGAGCGCTTACAAGTACACCCTGTAGCATGAGCCAGATAGCAGTAGCCGCCCCTGTTGCTACAGAACCAGTTGTTCGCGAATGGCGAACCTTTCTAGTTTGAACCTGCTCTACCAGCGATTTCTTCCGAGAATCATTCATATCAAACTGCCCTTTTTGGCTCCTAAGCCTGATCTGTTGTACTACGGGTTTCAAACTATGGGTTTCGCTCAGACATTTGCGTTACCCGGCGGACAAAACTTATCTAGAAAAGTTTAAAGAGATAAAGCTCCACAACAGCAAGAAATCACAACGCCCCTGCCTTTATGCACCTCAGCCTGTAAACCTCTGGCGTTTGCATACTTTAAAATCTAGTGCAACTTCACCTATCCTAACCATTTCCTTGAGAGAACGCTTGAAGAAGAAAGGTTCTATCTCACTACTGGACAAACAACAAACAAATTCATGTAGAACTTCACTTGAGCGCCCAAATTATCTAAAGGATTTAACAAGCCACAAGAAACTCCAAAAGGCTCAATAAAAAAGCCGAGCCGCAAAATCCTGAAACCCTATTCACCTAGAGTAGCTCTTTGGGTTTTAGCCTGAATGAGATCCAGCACTTTTTAAGTGTATGAGGTATAGATTTTTGATGAAAAGCCTCGCTCCGCGAGGCTTTTCATCAAAAATCTGGTTTTATCCAAGTGCAAAGCACTGTAACTCTACAGAGCCAGAGCCTACAGAACCGTATTGAGGATACCGCACGTCGAAACGAACTCATAACGACTACACTTTGATGTTACACTTAAAGTCAAGTACAGAGAACAAACCGTTAAGAAAGTGAAACTCACAGTCCTGACATCAAGTTACGGCACTTTCTGAAAGCCTTTCGTTAGCGTCTTGATTTTTAATTTAATTGAACTGAACATAAAAGGACTTCTCAATCATGGTTAAAATTGTGGGAATTGGGGGCAGTCTTCGTCCAGACTCGTACAGCCATATGGCACTGGCGATCGCCGCCCATCGCATTGAAACGTTAGGCGCAACAGTAGAAATTCTAGACTTACGAGCCATGACACTGCCCTTCTGCAACGGTGGTGACGACTATACCGATTATCCTGACGTTGCCAAATTGCGCCAAGCCGTAACACAGGCAGACGGCTTGATTTTAGCAACGCCTGAGTATCATGGCAGCATCAGCGGTGTCCTCAAAAATGCCTTGGATTTAATGAGTTTTGACGAATTATCCGACAAAGTCACGGGGTTAATCAGTGTCTTAGGGGGTCAATCTAACAGCAATGCACTCAACGATCTGCGCGTCATTCTGCGCTGGGTACACGGCTGGGTAATTCCCGAACAAATTGCTATAGGCCAAGTTTGGAAGGCGTTTGATACCAATGGCGACTTGGTAGATGAATCCCTTTCTAAGCGCTTTGACCAGTTTGCTCAAAGTCTGTTGCAAAATACCCAAAAGTTGCGAGGCATTGCAGCTTAACTAAGTTTCAAACAGCCTGAGGTTCAAACGGCCTAAGGTTCAAACAGCTTGATGCCAACTTAGACACTTGATACCACCGCCAATACCTTGACGCTACGGGCTGTCTTGCCAAGATGCCAAGTTGTCATCTACAAGCCTTTCATAGGTTGGGTCGTGAGTACCTAATAGCTTGTCCCAAAACGTGAAGTAAAGCCCGTAATGAAGGGTGTAGCGGCGGTGGTGGATGAGGTGATGCGTTGAACCAATGCAGAATTGACCTAACCAAGCGCGCCAGCCTGAGGAGGGAAAACGATCAAGCCCAAGATGATTAATCACAGACCACACAGTCATGATCATAATCACGCTGAGCAGGGTGATGAAATGCAGTGGAATAACAAATACCACACCCACCAAGAATAGCGCTTGAGCCAACGCTTCTAAGGGATCAAACGCAAAAGATGTCCAAGGAGTGGGGTCACCAGAGCGATGGTGACCATGGTGCAACCGCTTAAAGAGCAGGGGGTGGTGAAACAATCGATGGATGAAATAAAAATATGTATCTTGAAGAATCAGGACTGCAAAAAAACTGATCCCTAGATACCACGATCCGTACTGCTGAAAGTTGGAATAAAGACGTGTAGCTCCTAAGTCGTAGGCAGAAATCATCAGCGCTGCACAGAGAGCAAAGATGACAGCAGAGAAGGTCGATAATCCAATATCTCTACGAATTGATCGACCCAGAGGAGTCTTGAGATGAACTCCCTGCTGAATTAGAAATTGCTTGAAGACTTGGTGGAGCAGGATATGAGTGCCGCCAGCAATAAAGAAGTAACGGGTAAGAATGATCCCGAAAAAGGCAAGTCCATAGAACCAAAATGAACGGTTCATTAATTCAACAGTCTCCCTATAGCAATAGAAGATTTGCTTCTATTTATCTTTAGCATCAACTCTAAAATAGGACTTAAGCTCACCAAACAAAAAACACGAAAGTCGGACGATATTGTAGGTGCGGGGCACCTACGATATCATTCACTTGTGTAAGTCGTACTGAATAATTAAGTCCTACTGAATAATAAAGATTGACAAGAGTTTCTCAGAGAGCACTAAGTAACTCGCCGAATGAGCCTTCATATAAAAATCCAGTGAGTTCTTTTAGAAGCTGCACTGGATTCTTATTGATGAGGATCAATTTGGCAAAAACCGTTTCCTATCCCAGAACGGTAGCCCTTTAGAAGAAATGTCTTCAGTCTATCGTCATTCTAAACAGAAATCTCTTGTAAACAAACTGGATCGACATAGTGACAAGTGGTTTGATCTTGACAAATCAACGCCCAACCAGATGAGTCAATTTCCATCAACTTATAAATCGTATCCTCAACGAAGGAACCCTTATGATTTCGGGTATCTAAGTCAACTCTAAGATAATAGACGTTAGGGGTAATCATATTCACGTTCCTGGGTATTAAACTTATTTCGAAATCTTGCTCTGATGATTAAATAAACGATGTAACTTGAGCAAAGAATATAAATAACTTATTTTTGACATATGCTCAGTTAAGTTAATCTTATCATCAATTCCTGAATGCTTTGTTAAGTTAACTAAACAAAGAACAAGTCAGCCAACATTTTGCTGCAGAGTTGCTCAGCAACTCTGCGGCAAAATGTTGGTTTCCTAGGTGTCTACACAATGATGGCTTTGGTTTTGAACATACTATGTTTTTTTAAACGTAGCTTAGTGAGCTTCAGTACCTAGCAGTTCGGCGATCGCCTGCCGCTCCACAGGGGTTTCGGTAGGAACTTCCCGCCGAGTATCAGTAATCAGCCAGTCTAGTGCAGCCGCCTGCACGTCAATTGACGCACCTGTTTTGTCTACGCAATAGCGGCCAAAAACCAACTTGTCTACCAAGCGTACCCCTGGACCCAGGCGAGAATACTCAAAAATGACGCTGTTATCAACCGTGGCACCGCTGCAAATATGACAGCTAGGACCAATCATAGAAGGGCCAATAATCCGCGCCCCATCTTCAATTTTGGTCATGCCACCGATGTACACGGGTCCCTGAATATCTACCTTGTCCCAATTCACAGCAACATTAATGCCAGTGTAAATACCAGGGGCGACTTCATGACCCGGAATAGAAACGTTCTTGACCTGTCCCGTTAAGACGCTACGGATAGCATGCCAATAGTCTGGCACTTTGCCAATGTCAACCCATTCAAAGTCCATTGGGATGCCGTAGAACGGTGCCCCTTTTTCAACCAGCTTAGGAAAGAGGTCTCCACCAATATCAAATTCTTCTCCCGAAGGGATGTAGTCAAAAATTTCGGGTTC
>Ga0105046_10006765_pt1 | contig 18130 bp, 14 predicted proteins | sample MAT03_FD_78385 | JGI IMG/M metagenome (GOLD analysis project Ga0105046, IMG submission 78385) | Freshwater microbial communities from Lake Fryxell liftoff mats and glacier meltwater in Antarctica - MAT-03 (megahit assembly) | ecosystem: Environmental > Aquatic > Freshwater > Ice > Liftoff...
CGAGGACAGTTCTTGCCGGATTTGCAGCCCCATAGCCCAGCTATGGGGCAAAAAGACGGTGAGAAATGGACCGCTGCGGTCGATTCGCAGCCGACGCTCCCCAAGCCCGACAGGCTCCTAGAATGAAGGCTTGTCCCTGGAGCCCATTGCGATGCCATCTCAACGCCGCAGCGCCGCCAAACCGGCCGCCGAAGCCGCCGCCGAAGGCGTGTCGCGGGTGCTCAAGAAGTACCCCAACCGGCGCCTCTACGACACCCGTACCAGCAGCTACATCACGCTGGCCGATGTCAAGCAGATGGTGCTCGATGGCGAGACCTTCGAGGTGCGCGACGCCAAGAGCGGCGATGAGCTGACGCGCAGCATCCTGCTGCAGATCATCCTGGAAGAAGAGACCGGCGGTGCGCCGATGTTCAGCGCGCAGATGCTGTCGCAGGTGATCCGCTTTTACGGCCATGCCATGCAGGGCATGATGGGGTCCTACCTCGAAACCAACTTGCAGACCTTCGTCGACATGCAAACCCGGCTGGCGGAACAGACCCAGGGTGTCTACGACCCGCAGAGCTTCACGCCCGAGACTTGGTCGCGCTTGATGACCGGCCAGGGCCCGCTGATGCAAGGCCTGATGGGCAATTACCTCGAGCAGAGCAAGACCTTGTACGAGCAGATGCAAGAGCAGGTGAAGGAGCAGATCAAATCCGGCGCGCTGTTTCCGGGCATTCCGGGCATTCCGGGGCTCACCACCAAGCGCTGAGACCGGCGCCGGTGCGGCGCGCCGCAACGCGCCGCAGGGCGTTGTCGCCGACAATCGGCGCATGCAAGCCTCTCCTACTTTGCCGGTGGCCACGCCACAGACCGGCGCACCGGCGCCCAAGATCGGTTTTGTCTCGCTGGGTTGCCCCAAGGCGCTGACCGATTCCGAACTGATCCTCACCCAGCTCAGTGCCGAGGGCTACCAGACCAGCAAGTCGTTTGCCGGCGCTGACCTGGTGATCGTCAACACCTGCGGCTTCATCGACGATGCGGTCAAGGAGAGCCTCGACACCATCGGCGAGGCGCTGGCCGCCAATGGCCGCGTCATCGTCACCGGCTGCCTGGGCGCCAAAGGCGGCGCCGATACCGGCGCGGGCAGCGCCAACCTGGTGCGCCAGATGCACCCCAGTGTGCTGGCCGTGACCGGCCCGCACGCCACGCAAGAGGTGATGGACGCGGTGCACAAGCATGTGCCCAAACCGCATGACCCGTTTGTCGACCTGGTGCCCGAGGCGCGGGCGCAGTTTCGGGGCGTGGCTGGCATCAAGCTGACGCCGCGCCACTATGCCTACCTGAAGATCAGCGAGGGCTGCAACCACCGCTGCACCTTCTGCATCATCCCCAGCATGCGCGGTGACCTGGTGTCGCGGCCGGTGGGCGATGTGCTGGCCGAGGCCAGGGCGCTGTTCGAGTCGGGCGTCAAGGAGTTGCTGATCGTCAGCCAGGACACCAGCGCTTACGGCGTGGATGTCAAATACCGCACCGGCTTCTTCGATGGCCGGCCGGTGAAGGCGCGCATGACCGAGCTCTGCGAGGCGTTGGCCGATCTGGCCAAGCCACATGGCGCCTGGGTGCGGCTGCACTATGTCTACCCCTATCCGCATGTCGACGAGTTGCTGCCGCTGATGGCCGACGGCCGCATCCTGCCCTACCTGGATGTGCCGTTTCAGCATTCCCACCCGGATGTGCTCAAACGCATGAAGCGCCCGGCCAGCGGCGAGCGCAACCTCGACCGTTTGCTGAAGTGGCGCGAGGCCTGCCCCGAGTTGGTGATCCGATCAACCTTCATCGCCGGTTTTCCGGGCGAGACCGAGGCCGAATTCCAGCATCTGCTCGACTTTGTTCGCGAGGCGCAGATCGACCGCGCCGGCTGTTTTGCCTATTCGCCGGTGACAGGCGCAGCGGCCAACGAGCTGCCGGGTGCGCTGCCTGCCGAGCTGCGCGAGGAACGCCGCGCGCGCTTCATGGCGATGGCCGAAGAGGTCTCGATCGCGCGTCTGCAGCGCCGCATCGGCGCCAGCATGCAGGTGCTGATCGACCATGCGCCGGCGCTGGGCCGCAGGGGCGGCGTTGGCCGCAGTTTTGCCGACGCACCCGAGATTGACGGCACGGTGCGGCTGTTGCCGCCCGAGAAGGCCAGCAAGACATTGAAGGTGGGCGATTTCACCCGCGCCCGCATCGTGGCCACCGACGGCCATGACCTGATCGGCCAGCCGATCTGACACCAGCGCTGCGACACCAGCCCTCTGACCCAAGCCAACGAGATTTTCATGAGCGATGAGCGTGACCTGATCACCGACCTGATCCACCACCCTTACCAGCCGCCAGCCGGCTGGGCCGCAGTGCCGCCGGGCGTGTTCAAGGCCTCGACGGTGATTTTTCCCGACGTGGCGGCGCTGCGCGGGCGCACCTATACCGCCAAGACCGGCTACACCTACGGCCTGCGCGGCACGCCCACCACCTATTTGCTGGAAGAACGGCTGGCCACGCTGGAGGGCGGCAGTTACTGCATCCTGTCGCCCAGCGGGCTGGCGGCGATCATGAACGTCAACCTGGGCCTGTTGCAGCAAGGTGATGAACTGCTGCTGCCAAGCAATGTCTACGGCCCCTCGGCCGACCTGGCGGCCAATGTGCTGACGCGCTGGGGCATCACGCACCAGCAGTACGACGCCATGAACCCGGCCGACCTGGCGGCGCGCATCAGCGAGCGCACCAAGCTGGTGTGGATCGAGGCGCCGGGCTCGGTGACGATGGAGTTTCCTGATCTGCCGGCGCTGGTGGCTGCCGCCAAGTCGCGCGGCGTGCTGACCGCGCTCGACAACACCTGGGGCGCTGGCCTGGCTTTGCGCGCCTTCGACCTGGGCGTCGACATCGTGATGCAGGCGCTGACCAAGTACCCGTCTGGCGGTGCCGATGTGCTGATGGGATCGGTGGTCACGCGTGATCAGGCGCTGCACCTGAAGATGCTCAAGCTGCATGGCCAGCTGGGCCTGGGCGTGGCGGCCAACGATGCCGAGCTCATCCTGCGCGGCCTGCCCACGCTGGCGCTGCGCTACCACGCGCACGATGCGGCGGCGCGCCAGTTGGCGGCTTTTCTGGGCAGCCAGCCGCAGGTGGTGCAGGTGTTGCATCCGGCGCTGCCGGGCTCGCCAGGCCATGCCCAGTGGGCGGCCAGTTGCAGCGCGGCGGCCGGGCTGTTCTCGGTGATGTTCGACCCGGCGCTGAGCCAGGCTCAGGTGGATCGGTTTGTCGATGCGCTGAACTTGTTCAAGATCGGCTACTCCTGGGGCGGGCCGACCAGCCTGGTGGTGCCCTACCCGCTTGACGACATGCGCGCCGACCGCAAGGCGCTGCCGGGCCATCTGGTGCGCTTCTCGATCGGCCTGGAGGCGGTGGCCGATCTGCAGGCCGACCTGGCGCAGGCGCTGCGGGCGCTGGGCTGAGCGTTGGCGAGCGCGGCGGCTGCGGCCGTTTGCGCACAAGTTGGCGGCGCGCGCCGGCCTGAGCTTGCCGCTGGCGGCGCAAGGTCTGGGGCTGAGGTATACCCCTGAGCCATGACGCTCGCTCTCTTTTTGCACTGAGCCATGGCCGGCTGGGAAGCTTCCACGCTGGCTATCGATATTGCAGAGCTGACGCTGCTGCAGGGTCTCGATTCGCCCGAACGCAGGCGCTGCAGCCTGGTGGTCTACAGCGGCGGCGAGACGGGCCGCCAGATCCGCCTGGCTGAAGGCGTCAGCACGCTGGGCCGATCCGCCGCTGCTGACGTGCAGATCGACGGCGCGGGCATGAGCCGCTTGCACGCCGAACTGCGTGTTGTCGGCGCCCAGGTCACGTTGCGCGATCTGGGCTCGGCCAACGGCAGCTTTGTGCAGGACCAGCGTATCAACGGCAGCCAACCGCTGCGCGATGGCGATCTGCTGCGCCTGGGTCGCATGGTATTGAAGTTCTACACCCACGGCAGCCTTGACGCCGCGTTGCACGACCGCGTCTACCGCCTGGCCATGATCGACGCCGGCACCGGTTTGTACAACCGGCGCTACCTGCATGATTCGCTGGCGCGTGAGCTGCGTCGCAGCCGCCAGGGCGGCCGGCCGATCTCGGTCATCGCCTGCGACCTGGACCGCTTCAAATCGGTCAACGACAGCCACGGCCATGCGGCCGGTGATCTGGTGCTGCGCGAGAGTGCCACGCTGATGGCTCGGGTGCTTGGCGACCGGGGTGTGCTGGGGCGGTTGGGTGGCGATGAATTCCTGGCGCTGCTGCCGGGTCTGGGCGTTGATGCAGCGCGCGACATCGGTGAGCGCATGCGCTTGGCGGTAGCCGGCCACTGCTTTGTGTTGCCGTCCGACCAACCGGCCGTGCAGCGCCGCCTGCCCTACCAGCAGACGCTGTCGATGGGCGTGGCCGAGTGGCAAAGCCAGATGCTCGACAGCAGCGACCTGCTCGACACCGCCGACCGCCTGCTCTACGACGCCAAACGCGCCGGCCGTAATCGCATTCATATCTGAGGCCGCACACAGACAAATCTGAGCGCTGTCTGTGCCTGCCGAAGCGGCCGAGCGCTACGCGGCCGTGGCCTCCTCACCAGCGCTTGAAGCGGCGCTCCAGGTAGTCAAAGCCCCATTGCATCAGCAACGCCAGCAGCGCTGCCGGCAGCGCGCCAGCCAGTGCCAGATCGGTGTCGTTGACGGCCAGGCCGGCGACGATGCGTTCACCCAGGCCGCCAGCGCCAATGAAAGCCGCCACCGTGGCGGTGCCCACGTTGATCACCGCCGCCGTCTTGACGCCGGCCAGCAGCACCGGCAGCGCCAGCGGCAGCTCTACTGTCCACAGCGTCTGTGCCGGGCTCAGCGCCAGTGAGTGGGCGGTCAGCGACAGCTCGCGTGGTACGCCTTGCAGCCCGGCATGGGTGTTGCGCACGATCGGCAGCAAGGCATAGATGAACAGCGCCAGCAGCGCCGGCACAAAGCCGATGCCGCCGACGATGGCGATCAAAAAGGCCAGCAGCGCCAGCGAGGGCACAGTTTGCAGCATGCCGACCAGGCCGAGCAGCCAGCCGGCCAGGCCCGGCCGCCGCCAGGCCAGCCAGCCCAGCGGCACGCCCACCAGCAGCGCCAGTGCCAGCGAGGCAAAGACCAGCAGCAGATGTTGGCCGAGCAGGCGGCCAAGATCTGGCGCAAAGACCCGCGCCATCAGGCTGGGCCGCAGCGCCGGTGCGGCCGCAGCGCCTGGGGCCGCCGTTGCGGCCGACGCTGCCGTGCCGGGCCGGGCAGCGGCGCTGGCCAGCCAATCTCGCGCCACTTCGGCAAAGCCGCGGCCGTCGAGTTCGACCTGCGCATTCATCGCGATCATCGCCGCCTCGTTGATGCGGCCTGCCAGCGGCCGCAGTGCGGTCTCATCGACGGCTGCGCGCATCAACAGCACGGCGTCGTAGCGCGGAAAGAACGCCTGGTCATCGAGCAGCACACGCAGGCCAAGGCGCCCGACCTGGGCGTCGGTGCTGTAGACATCGATCAGATCAACCTGGCCCTGGCTCAAGGCCTGGTAGGCCAGGCCATGGTCGAGGCCGGAGCCGGGTGCCAGTGGCAGGGCGTAAGCGGCCTTGAGCGCCGGCCAGCCGTCAGCGCGGGCCAGAAATTCATGCGACAGGCCGGGTTTAAGCGCTCCTGCCGGCAGCCGCGCCAAGTCAGAGATGCTGCGCAAGCCCAGGCGCTGGGCGTCGACCTCGCGCATCGCCAGCGCATAGGTGTTGTTGAAGCCCAGCGGCACGCCGGCCTTCAGGCCACGCGGCGCCAGCCACTGGTTGAGCTCGGCCAGCGAGGGGTTGCCCTCGCGCTGCAGCAGCTCGCGCACGATGGTGCCGGTGTACTCGGGGTAGATATCGACCGCGCCGCTGGCCAGCGCCTGCGCCAGGATGCCGGTATTGCCCAGGCCCTGCTTGTGCGTGGCCGGCGTGCCGGCGGCCTGCAGCGTCTGGCGCAGCACTTCGCCCAGGATGTAGGACTCGGTGAAGCGCTTGGAGCCGACCACCAGCGGCTCGGCCGCCCCGGCCGCTGCGGCCGGGCCTGCGGCCAGCGCCGCCAAGCACATCAGCAGCCGCGCGGCAACGTGGCGCCATGCCGTCGCCGCCATGCCGCTCAGCCCTTGTCGGGGCTGGTGAGCAGCGGGATCGCGCCGTCCGAATCGCTGCCCAGCAGGCCTACCTGGGTGTAGATGCCCAGCTTCTGGCGTGTGTCCTGGATGTCGAGGTTGCGCATTGTCAGCTGGCCGATGCGATCAGCCGGCGTGAAGGCGCCAGCGCCGCTTTCCATCGTCAGCCGCTCGGGGTGGTAGGTCAGGTTGGGGCTGCGGGTATCCATGATCGAGTAGTCGTTGCCGCGGCGCAGCTCCAGCGTCACCTCGCCGGTGATGGCACGCGCCACCCAGCGCTGGGCGGTTTCGCGCAGCATCAGGCATTGCGGGTCAAACCAGCGGCCCTGGTAGAGCAGCTTGCCCAGCCGGCGGCCGTTGGCGCGGTACTGCTCGATGGTGTCCTCGTTGTGGATGCCGGTGACCAGGCGCTCGTAGGCGATGTGCAGCAGCGCCATGCCGGGGGCCTCGTAGATACCGCGGCTCTTGGCCTCGATGATGCGGTTCTCGATCTGGTCGCACATGCCCAGGCCGTGTCGGCCACCGATCCGGTTGGCCTCTTCGAGCAGCGCCACCGCGTCCTTGAAGGTCTGGCCGTTCAGCGCCACCGGCTGGCCTTGTTCGAAGCGCACGGTCACCGTTTCGGCCTTGACGATCACGTCATCACGCCAGAAGGCCACGCCCATGATGGGCTTGACGATGTGCATGCTGGCGTTGAGAAACTCCAGGTCCTTGGCCTCGTGGGTGGCGCCCAGCATGTTGCTGTCGGTGCTGTAGGCCTTCTCGACGCTCATCTTGTAGTCGAAGCCGGCGGCGATGAGGTATTCGCTCATCTCCTTGCGGCCGCCGAGCTCGTCGATGAAGGTCTGGTCCAGCCAGGGCTTGTAGATCTGCAGCGCCGGGTTGGCCAGCAGGCCGTAGCGGTAGAAGCGCTCGATGTCGTTGCCCTTGTAGGTGCTGCCGTCGCCCCAGATGTTGACGTCGTCCTCGCGCATCGCCACCACCAGCGCGGTGCCGGTGACGGCGCGGCCCAGCGGCGTGGTGTTGAAGTAGGTGGCGCCGCCGGTGACGATATGAAAAGCGCCGCACTGGATCGCGGCAACGCCCTCGGCCACCAGTTGCGGCCGGCAGTCGATCAGGCGGGCGATGTCGGCGCCGTAGGCGCGGGCCTTGCGCGGGATCTCGTCGTAATCCGACTCATCGGGCTGGCCCAGGTGGGCGGTGTAGGCGCAGGGGATGGCGCCCTTGGCGCGCATCCAGTGCACGGCGGCGCTGGTATCGAGGCCACCAGAAAAGGCGATGCCCACACGTTGGCCGGCGGGCAGGGTTTGCAGAATATGGGTCACGTTGATGGCACTCCTTGGCGCCATTGTCGCAACAGCCGTGTGGCCACTGCAGCAGCGGCCGTGGCCCGGCCATCAGCGCGGCAGCACCACCGTCACCAGCGCCGAGGCATCCTCCAGCGCCAGCAGGCTGTGCAGCGCGTTGCCGGCAAACAGTACCAGCTGGCCGGCCGTCAACTCATGGCGCTGCTCATCCACCACCACTTCAAGCCGGCCCTCCAGGCACAGCACCGTAACCTCGCCCGGCACCCGGTGCGGCGGCAACGATTTGCCATAAGGCAGCACGAGACGCATCAATTCCAGGTCGCGGGATTTCATCAGCGCATGGCTGACCGCGCTGCCCAGCCCGGCGCCCAGGGGCTGCAGGTCGATCAGTTGTCCGGGGCGTGCGTGGGTGATGGCCATGCGGCCAGTATGCCCGCTGCGTGGCCGGTGGTCACGCCGGCCTGATCACACTCTGAGCCGTATCAAACTTGAGATGGCGGCGGCGCAGCCTGCCGCCTGGGCAGCAGGCCGATCACCAGCGCCGTGCCGGCCAGGATCACCGCGCCGCCGATCAGCATCGGCAGCGTCACCGCCTCGCCCAGCACCAGCGCGCCCCAGCCGGCGGCAAAAACCGGCACCAGAAAGGTCACCGAGGCCGCGCCGGTCGGCCCGATGTGGGTGATCAGCCGAAAGTACAGCATGTAGGCCACGCCCGAGGCCAGCACGGCCAGCGCGACGGCCATCGTCCAGTCGCGCAGCGAGGGGTTGACCTGCGGCCAGGTCAGCAGCGCCGGCCCCAGCAGCGCCAGCGCGGCGGCCGTTTGCGTGCCGGCGGCCATGGCCATCGCCGGCACACCTGGCAGGTAGCGTTTGGCATGGCAGCCGGCATGGCCGTAGAACAGCGTGCCAGCCAGGCAGGCGGCAACGGCCAGCGCGGTGTTGTGGTCCAACTGCAGGCCCTGCAGGCTGCTGACGTCGATCGACTTGTAGAACGCCAGGCCGGCCACGCCGGCAAAGCCGAGCGCCAGCCCGGCGTTGCGCCAGCGCGTCAGCGGGTCGCCCAGCCAAAGCCAGGCGATCAGCGCGGTGCTCAGCGGCGTCGCGGCGTTGAAGATCGCCGCCAGCCCGGCCGGCAAGGTATAGGCGGCATAGCCGAACAACAAAAAGGGCAGGGCCGAGTTGGTCAGCCCCAGCAGCACCATCGGCCGCCAGTTGTCGCGCAGTGCAGGCCATTGGCCGCGCAGCAGCAGCAGCGGCAGCAGCAGCAGGGCCGCGCCGGCAACGCGCACAAAGGCCATCGCCACCGGGCCGAAAGCCGGCACCAGCATGCGCATGAACAGAAACGAGCCGCCCCAGATGGCGGCCAGCAGCAACAGATCAGTCAGGTCGCGGCTCTTCACAGCAGCAGCACCCCTTCGCGCTGCAGCAACGCCTCTTTGCGGTGCAGGCCGCCGGCATAACCGGTGAGCGAGCCGTTGCGGCCGATGACGCGGTGACAAGGCACCAGGATCGACACCGGGTTGCGGCCGATCGCCGCGCCAGCGGCGCGCACCGCTGCAGGGCGGCCAGCGGCGACAGCAATCTCGCCATAACTGGCGGTGCTGCCGCGTGGCAGCGCCTGCAGGGCCAGCCAGACAGCGCGCTGGAAGGCCGTGCCATGCAGGTCCAGCGCCAGCCCTTGCAGCGGCTCGGTGGTGCCATCGAAATACGCTGCCAGCGCCCGCGCGGTGGCGGCCAGCCAGCGCTGATCGGGATCAACGGCAACGCCCAGCAGCCCAGGGTGGTGGCTTTGGTCGTCAAACCACAGGCCGGCCAGGCCGTTGGCAGTGGCGGCCGCTGTCAACTCGCCCATCGGCGTGGCCAGCCGGGCCTGGGCTTGCAAGTTGGGGTGGGGCAGGGGACGGGGTGTCATGTTGATTCCAGACTGAGCCAGAGTTTGAAGACGGCATAGCCGCGCCAGGGCCGCCAGGCTTCGGCCAGGGCGCTGGACGCCTTGATGTCGCGCTGGCCGGGCGCCAGCCCCAGCGCGGGCGCCAAGGCGTTGAGCAGGCCGATGTCGCTGGCCGGCCAGGCATCGGGCCAGGCCAGGCAGCGCAGTGCGATCAGCTGCGCGCTCCAGTCGCCGATGCCGGGCAGGGCGGTCAGCGCCGTCAGCGTGGCCGGCAGATCGGCGCCGGGGCGCAGTTGCAGCTGGCCGGCGACCACCGCCGTGGCCAGCGCCTGCAGTGCGCGCACACGCTGGCGCACGATGCCCAGCGTGCCGATGTCGGCCGGGTCGGCGGCGGCCAGGGTTTGTGCGCTGGGGAACAAGCGATTCAGGTCGGCAAACGGGGTTTCGATCGGCTCGCCAAAGCGCTGTAGCAGCCGCTGCGTCAGCGTGCGCGCCGCCGCCACCGTTACCTGCTGGCCGAGGATCACCCGCACGGCGGTCTCGAAGCCGTCCCAGCTGCCCGGCAAGCGGATGCCGTTGCACGCCGGGCCGGGTACGCCGGCCAGCACCGGATCGATCATCGCCGGATCGGCATCCAGGTCATAGGCATGGCGGGCGCGTTGCAGCAGCGGGCCCAGCGCCGGGCGCAGCGACGGTGCCACGCCCAGGTGCAGCTCATGGCGATCGGGCACAAAGCGCGCGCTGATCCAGCCGGTCAGCGTCTCGACGCCGTCGCGCCCGGCAAACTGGATCCCCAGCGTGCGGCGCACCGTCAGGCCGTCCACCACCTCTTGCCCCGGCGCGGCGCGGCGGGCGATGAAGCCGAGCAGGCGCTCCAGGTCGTACGGTGGGCGCCAGGCCAGCTTCAGCGTTCCGGGCTCGGCCGCGCCTTCGCGCCGCAAGGCCGTCGGGTTGAGCCGATAGCGTTGTAAGAAGACGGCGTTGAAGCGGCGCTGGCTGCCAAAGCCGCAGGCCAGCGCCACCTCGGTGATGGGCAGGGCGGTATCGGTCAGCAATTGCTTGGCCAGCAGCAGGCGCTGGGTGGTTTGCCAGGCCAGCGGCGTGACGCCATGGCGCTTGGCAAAGATGCGGCGCAAATGGCGGTCGGTGACGCCCAGGCGCTGCGCCACGCTGGGCATGGATGCCTGGCGGCCTTCAAACGCCGCCTGCGCCAGCCAATGTGCCGCCTGGTCGGCCAGCACCTCGCTGGAATCGGTCAGCGACAAGCCGGGGGCCAGCTCTGGCCGGCAGCGCAAACAAGGGCGGAAGCCCTGGGTCTCGGCCAACGCGGCATTGGCAAAGAAGCGGCAGTTCTCGCGCCGCGGCGGCTTGACCCGGCACACCGGCCGGCAATAGATGCCGGTGGAGGTGACGCCGACATAAAAGCGGCCGTCAAAACGCGCATCGCGGGTTTGCAGCGCGCGGTAGGCGGCGTCGTCTTGCAGGCTGGCTGTGGTGGTGGACATGGTTCGATGATAGGCATCCTGCCCAGGCTGACTCGCCGTTTTCGGACCTGTGCACCGCCGAGGCCAGCGATCCCCTCGACTGCAACTGCGGCCTGAAGCAATGCACATGGGCACGGCGCATCGCCAAGCCATGCGGCGAACTGCGCAGCCGCATCCGGCGCCGGGCGGCTGCGTACGCTCCTTAGAATCGGCCATTTCACCCCCACCCCGGAAAGCCCACTCCATGCAAGTGCAAGCCTCGGCCTTCAAGGCCTATGACATCCGCGGCGTCGTTGGCAAGGACATCGACGAGACCTTCGCCGAGCACCTGGGACGCGCCTTTGGCAGCGAGGCGCTGGCCGCCGGCCAGAAGGCGGTGGCGGTGGGGCGTGACGGCCGCGTTTCCGGCCCGGGGCTGGTGGCGGCGCTGGTGCGCGGCCTGGCCTCAACCGGGCTCGACGTGGTTGACATCGGTGCGGTGACAACGCCGATGCTGTACTACGTGGCCGCCACGCGCGGCAAGCATGGCTGCAATTCGGGCATCCAGGTCACCGGCAGTCACAACCCCAAGGACTACAACGGCTTCAAGATGGTGATTGCCGGCAAGGCGATCTATGGCGACGACATCCAGCGCCTGCGCGAGCGCATGCAGAGCGAGACCTACACCCAGGGCAAAGGCCGCAGCGCGACGATGGACATCGTGGCCGAGTACACCGCGCGCATCGTCGGTGATGCCAAGCTGTCGCGGACCATGAAGATCGTGGTCGATTCGGGCAACGGCATACCCGGCGCCACCTCGCCGGACATCCTCAAGGCGTTGGGTTGCGAAGTGATCGACCTGTATTCCAAGGTCGACGGTGACTTTCCCAACCATCATCCCGACCCCAGCAAGCCCGAGAACCTGGCCGACCTGATCATGGTGGTGCACGCTACTGGCGCTGAACTGGGCCTGGCTTTTGACGGCGATGGCGACCGGCTGGGCCTGGTTACCCGCGACGGCCACATCATCTACCCCGACCGCCAGCTGATGCTGCTGGCGCGCGACGTGCTGTCACGCAACCGCGGCGCCACGGTGATCTTCGACGTCAAGTGTTCGCAGCGCCTGCCGGTGGTGATCCGCGAGGCCGGCGGTGTGCCGATGATGTACAAGACCGGCCACTCGCTGATCAAGGCCAAGATGAAAGAGGTCGGTGCGCCGCTATCGGGTGAGATGAGCGGCCATATCTTCATGGGCGAGCGCTGGTACGGCTTTGACGACGCCATGTACTGCGCCGCCCGCATGCTGGAGATCCTGTCGCGCAGCGACGACCCCAGCGCTGTGCTCGACGCGCTGCCCACCTCGTTCTCGACGCCTGAGCTCAACGTCGCCTGTGCCGAGGGCGAGCCGCCGCAGGTGGTGGCCAAGTTGCAGGCGTCGGCCAACTTCCCGGGCGCTCAGCTGACCACCATCGACGGCCTGCGCGCCGACTATGACGACGGCTTTGGCCTGATCCGTGCCTCCAACACCACGCCGGTACTGGTGCTGCGCTTCGAGGGCCACACGCCCGAGGCCTTGGCGCGCATCGAGCGCGATTTCATGGCGGCCCTGCTGGCGGTCAAGCCCGATGCGCAGATCGCCCGGGCCGCTCACTGAGTTTGACAAGCCCGAGCCCGCTGCCGTGCTGAGCCCGGCGGGTCCGATGCGGCGGCTCTGGCAGGCCTTGGTGATGGGCTTCTATGTCGGCCTGATGCGGCTGGCCACGCCGCTCTACCTGCTGCGGCTGTGGCGGCGCGGCGCCAAGGAGCCAGGCTACCGCTTTCGCTTGGTCGAGCGCCTGGGTTTTTATCCTGGGCGTCCGCCGCTGCCTGGTGCGGTCTGGCTGCATGCGGTGTCACTGGGCGAGGCCCGCGCTGCGCTGCCGCTGGTTGATGCGCTGCGCGAGGCCAACCCCGACTTGCGGCTGTTGCTGACCCACAGCACGGCCAGCGGCCGCAGCGCTGGCCGCAAGCTGATGCAGGCGGTGGATGGCCAGGTCTGGCTGCCCTATGACACACCGGGCGCGGTGCGTCGTTTTCTGCGCCACTTCCAGCCCAGCGTCGGCGTGCTGATGGAAACCGAGATCTGGCCCACGCTGTTGCGTGAGGCGCGGCGGCTTGGCGTGCCGATGGTGCTGGCCAATGCCCGGCTCAGCGAGCGCAGCGCGCGCAAGGGCCGGCGTTTGGCCGCGCTGCTGCATCCGGCGGCGGAACGCTTGACGCTGGTGCTGGCGCAGTCCGCCGACGACGCGCGCCGTTTGCGTGAGGCCGGTGCGCCGCGGGCGATGGTCAGCGGCAACCTCAAGTTCGACATGACACCGCCGCCTCACCTGACCGCGATGGGCCTGCAGTGGCGCCAGCGCCTGGCGCGGCCGGTGGTGCTGGCCGCCAGCACGCGCGAGGGCGAAGAAGGGCCGCTGCTGGCCGCCTGGGCCGAGTTGCCGACGCCACGGCCCTTGTTGCTGCTGGTGCCGCGCCATCCCCAGCGCTTTGACGAGGTGGCGGCGCTGATCAGCATGCAGGCCTTGACGCTGTGCCTGCGCAGCGAGTGGGACGGGTTGCCGCCGCCCGAGGCCGCGCAGGCCGATGTCTGGCTGGGCGACACCATGGGCGAGATGCCGATCTACTACGCCTGCGCTGATGTCGCCTTGCTCGGCGGCAGCTTTGCGCCGCTGGGCGGACAGAACCTGATCGAGGCCGCTGCCTGTGGCTGCCCGGTGGTGATGGGGCCGCATACCTTCAACTTTGCCCAGGCATCGAAGCAGGCGCTGGCCGCGCGCGCTGCCGTGCGGGTGGCCGACATTCACGCGGCGGTGGCCAAGGCGGTGGCGCTGGCGCGTGATCCTCAGCGCAACGCCTGGGTCGAGCGTGCGCTGGGCTTTGCCAACGCCCACCGCGGTGCGGCGGCAATGATGGCGACTGAAGTGCTGGCGCTGGGCCGCGCTCGACGCAGCGACTGAATCGGCTGTCTGTTTTGTCGGTGCTGCAGGCGCTGCTGGCGCTGCTGGCACCTCGGCAACCAAGCGCCTCAGCCGCGCAGCAGATCCAGCAAGGGCAGTGACGCGCTGCCGGGCAGCACCTCGCCGGCCACCCGCGCCGCCGGCAGCCCCAGATGCTGCACCAGCACGGTCTTGAACAGTGCGCGCAGGTCGGTGGTGATGCGCAGGTCGCGGCCGTCGTGGCGCTGCGTTGGCGCCAGACCCGGCCAGTCGGCTATCACCCGGCCACCGCGCACCGCGCCACCCAGCGCAAAGGCCACGCTGCCGCTGCCATGGTCGCTGCCTTGGGTGCCGTTGATGGCCACGGTGCGGCCAAACTCGGTGACCACCAGCACGACGGTGCGGCGCCAGGTATCGCCAGCGGCCGGCGTGCTGAGGCCTTCGTGCAGCGCGGCCAGTGCGGCGTCGAGCTGGCGCAGGTTGTTGGCCCATGGGCCGGGATCGGCCACTTGGTTGGCATGGCTGTCCCAGCCGCCCATCTCCAGCACAGCGATCTGCGGCCCGTCGGGCTTGGCCAGAAAAGCGGCGGCCTGGCGTGCCAGCGCCGCCGGTGCGCTGCGGCCGCCTGCTGCGGGCGCGGCCATGCCGGCCATCGCCGCAGCACCGCCGGGCATGTTGCCGGGCATGCCGCCGGGCATGTCGCCGGGCATGCCGCCGCGCATGTCGCCGGGCCTATCACCGCGCAGCGCACGGGCGCGGGCCAGCGCGGCGGCCAGCGCCGGGTCATCGGCATACAGGCGCTGCAGCCGGTCGACCAGGTCAGGCGCGGGTTCGGGCCGGGCTGACGGCGCCCAGGTATCCACTTCGGCATGACCGCGCAGCGCCAGCGGCACCGCCGATTGGAAGGCCATGCCCTTGTTATGGCCACCCGCCAGCGCCCGGCCCAGCCAGCCGGTGTTGAGCGCAAACGGCCGCTCACCGCCTGACTCGAGCACCTGCTGGGCATCGAAGTGCGAGCGGTCGCGGTAGCCCAGACCGGTGGCGTGCAGCACCAGCAGTTCGCCGGCGCCCCAACGTGTATGCAGCCCGGCCAGCGCCGGATGCAGCGCAAACAGGTTGTCCAGCGGCAAGGGCGGCTGGGCGTAGCGGCCGAGCGCGCCGCGCGCCTCGGCAAAGGCCGGGTCACCCAGCGCAGGCACTGCGCCGAGGCCATCGAGGCCGCCGCGCAGCAGCATCAGCACCAGACGTGGACCGCCCGGCGCGGCCTGGCCGGCCAGGCTGAGCCCGCCCAGCGGCGCCAGAGCGCCCAGGCCCAGCGCGGCCCGTAGCAGGGTGCGGCGGCGAAGTGGGTGGTCTGAGGTCATGGTTGGATCCGGGCGGCAGTGGCGACAGTGGCTAAGGGGCTAAGGGGCTAAGGGGCCAAGGGGCCGAAGGGGCGACGCTGCGGGCGCACCATCAGCGGCGCTGAAACTCAGGCGCCATCAGCAGCAGCGTCAGAGCTTGCGCGCCGTCGGCAGCGCGCTCGATCTGCTGGCGGCTGGCCTGGCTCAGCAGCGGCCCCAGGCTGGCCTGCGCCAGCGCGCGTGCATCCAGGTTGCCACCCAGTCGCTCGGCCACCTGCACCGCCCATGCCATGCGCTGCCAGACCGCCTCGGGGCCCAGCCAATCGGCGGCGCTATCGGGCCAGCCGGCCGGTGAGCTGGCCGCATGCGGCCGCTGGCCCAGCGCCGACAGGCCGGCGTCTGGCGCACGCGCCGTCAGCCGATCACCCAGCCGCAGCAAGCGGGCACTGCTGATGACAAATTCTTCGGGTGTCTTCAACTTGGCGGGCTGCGGTTGCCAGGCTTCGGGAGCGGCCAGCAAGCTGGCGTAAACCGCCTTCAGATCGCCCTCGGACTGGCTGAAACGCTGGGCGACGCGGGCCACCAGCGCAGGCGGCGGCTGATCGGCCACCAGATGGCGCACCAGCTTGGTGGCGATGAAGCGCGCCGTGGACGGATGGCGTGACAAGTCGTCAACAACCTGGCGCAAGGCCTGCGGCCCTTCGGCGTAGCTGCGGCCGAGTACGGTCTTGGCGCCGGGTTGGTGCCAGTTGGCATCGAAGGCATCGAAGGCGTCATCGGCGGCATTGCCGGCTGCGGCTTCGCCGGGCCGCGGGCCGCGCCAGCCGGTGAGCACGGCGGCCAGTGCCGTGACATCGGCCTGGCCATAACCGCCCCAGGGGCCGAATGCGCCGCCGCCGCCGGCCACGCCCAGGGTGTGCAGCTCCAGCAGCTCACGCGCCAGGTTCTCATTGAGCCCGCTGCGCCGCGGCGGCGCTGGCGCCACCGGTGTTGCCATCTCGCCGGCTTGCGCTGAAGCCGCCTGCTGCAGCGCGCTGCGGCGCTGCAACCGCTGCACCACACGTGACTGCGGCCCTGCCGACAAGAAGTTGTCGAGGTAGCGCAGCATCGCAGGGTGCGTTGTGGCGGCCATCAGCAGGTCAGCAAAGCGGCCGGCGATGTGGGGCCGGATCGCTTCGCGCTCAAAGGCGCCGACCAGGCCGGTGCTGCTGCCCTTGCCCAGCGACACCGTGAAGTGGTTGCTCCAGAACAGCGCCAGCCGTTCGGCGAACGGTCGTTCGGTGCTGGCGGCGGTCTGCAGCCGGGCCCGGATGTCGGCAAGCACCTGGTTGCGCAAGGCGGTGTTTCCGGCGGCACCGGGCTGGCGCCGGGCCTCGATCTGCACCGCCAGCGCCTGGCTCAGCCCGGGCAGTGGGCTGCCGCGCTGGCTGTCGGCCGGGCCGATCTGCGCCAGCAGCCAGCCGCGTGCATCGCCGCCCACCACGTCGAGATCGGCCTCGCCGAGGCCGAAACGATGGGCGGCCAAGGCGGCTTGCTGCAACTGGGTAGGCACCATGGTGAAGGCGGAGGTGGACGAAGACCCGATTCAACACCGATCCGGCATCAGCGCCTCGGTGCCGCCGCGCAAAGTAATGCAAAGCGGCCGTCGGGCCCAGGCTGGCGGTTCAGCGCAACTGGGCGTCGATCGCCTGCACGTCGACTGGCCATAGCTGGCCCGAGGCCTGGCGCAGCTTCAACTCGGTGACGATGACGTCATAACGCGCCTTGGCCAGATCACGCTGGGTGTCGAACAGCTGCGACTGGGCGTTGAGCACGTCGAGGTTGACCCGCACGCCGACCTTGTAGCCGAGCTGGGTGGCTTCGAGCGCCAGCTTGCTCGAGGCCTCGGCCGCTTCCAGCGCCTTGACCTGGGCCTGCAGCGACTGCACGGCGAGAAAGGCGCTGCGCGTGCCCAGCGCGACGCCGCGGCGAGCGCCTTCGAAATCGTTGCGCGCCTTGTCCTCCAGCACCAGGGTTTCCTTGACCCGGTTCTGCACCGCATAACCAGCAAACAGCGGCAGATTGAACTGCACGCCGACGCTGGTCGTAGCGCTGTTGCCAGGTCTGCCGAAGACATCGGTCACGGCGCTGCCGCGGTTGTTGCTGTTCTGCAGGTTGGCCACCAGGTTGGCGGTGGGCAAGTGGCCGGCGCGGGCCTTCTCGGTCTCAAGTCGGGCCAGTTCCTGCGCCAGCCGCGCTTTGCGGATGCTGGGGTGGCGCCCATCGGCGGCGCTGACCCAGTCTTCAGGGTTGGCCGGGATTACCGGCAGCAGCACCACCGGCAGCGCCAGACCCTTGGGTTCCACCGCAGCGCGGCCAACCAGCTGGTCGAGCACGGTGCGCTTGGTGCGCAGGTCGTTGTCAGCGACCAGCTCGCGTGCGGTGGCGAGGTCGAAGCGGGCCTGCGCTTCGCGGGTATCGGTGATGGTGGCGGTGCCGACCTCGAAATTGCGCTTGGCCGAGGCCAGTTGCTCGCTGATGGCCTTCTTGCCGGTTTGCGCGGCGGCCAGCGTGTCGGTGGCCGCCAGCACGTCGAAGTAGGCCTGGGCCGCGCGCACGATCAGGTCTTGTTCGGCAAGTTCGAGGTCAGCCTGCGAGACCTCCAGTACGCGCTGGGCCTGGCTCATGGTGGCGACGTTGGCGCGGTTGTACAGCGGGTAATTGCCGCTGAGTGTCAGCGTCCCGTTGCGCAGCGAGGTGTTGTTCTGGCTCGGCTGGTTGCTCTCGGCCATCGTGACCGACCCGGTCAGCGCTGCGCTGGGCCAGCGCAACGCGTCGGCCTGCGCCGCCTTGTACACCGCCGACTCGGCCAGCGCGCGCGCTGCCAGGTAGTTGGCGTCATAGGCTCGGGCCGCTTCGTAGAGCGTGCCCAGGGTCTGGGCTTGTACGAGGCCGGTGGACAGGGACAGGGACAGGGACAAGGCCAGGGCCA
>Ga0105046_10006766_pt1 | contig 18128 bp, 18 predicted proteins | sample MAT03_FD_78385 | JGI IMG/M metagenome (GOLD analysis project Ga0105046, IMG submission 78385) | Freshwater microbial communities from Lake Fryxell liftoff mats and glacier meltwater in Antarctica - MAT-03 (megahit assembly) | ecosystem: Environmental > Aquatic > Freshwater > Ice > Liftoff...
GTGCTTTTTGACGCCACATTTGCCCTGCTCGGCTACCCCTGGGTGCTCGAAAGTGAAGCATGAAGAAGCTTCTAGGGAACCTCGTCAGCTGGCTTCAGTGTGAAGAGCGGAGGCTGCTCGCAACGTTCGCTCCCCAGGCCGAGGCCAGTGTCACGGCGGGGCTTGCGGTCGATGCCGTTCGCCGAACAGGCCAACACGTCGATCTTGAACACGCGCATCAAAAGATCTGCCCACGGTATTCGGATCGATTCTCCTCGCCAACCGGAAGCAGGTGCCAACACGCCGTGGTAGCGCATCGTGTGAGCCCGCGGACTGGGTATCAAAGGGATTAGCTTTTCGATCACTTCGCCCGGCGACAACAGCAGATGAGTGGTGCCGTCAGACCACGCGCGTTTGAGTCGCAGGGAAAGGTTTCCGTCTTCCCGTTCTTCCAATCGTGCGTCCGAAAGCGGAGGTCTGCCAACGTAACGGCACAGCGCCTCCAACCCCTGCCGGTTGTTGCCCTCGAGACGCACATTGGCGTGAATGTTAAACCCTTGCACTTCAGCGCAACGGTTGCCCATCAATCGAGACGTCGGCCACTCGCCCGCCTTCAAGCGTCGCACAGGCAATCCTTTGCGCCCGCCAGTTGCCACCATCTTGCGTAACGAAGCTGCTGCAATCGCCGCCATTCCCGGCTCCCTCGCTCCAAACTCATCGCTGTCACTATCAACCAGCTTGAGCACACGTCGATAAACACGCATCGCTACTTGCGCCACATCCTCATCATCCGGGGCAGCCACGGGCCAGAAGCGCACGCTGCCACCAACGTTACGACCGTAGGCGCCATCGCAAAAGCCGCGGTGCTTGCAACTGAACGCAACGGTGTAACTGTCGGAGCCATACGGTCTTGCGTGCTGCAAGATCCCATTTCGTCCGCTATAGTGAAAACCAACAAATGCTTTCGGGGGCGAACTAGGCTCGACGGGGGGTAGCAAAGCGCTTGTTGCGTGCCGAGGCGCCCGAGGCCTCGTAAAAACGGGCAAATTAGAACCGCGAACGATAACGCGTTCGCTCTGGCAGCCTAAAAAACTGACCAGACCGTGAATCCGGGAGCTGCCTGCGGCCCGGCCTAGCGGCTAACCTAGTGGGCTAGATTTTCGGTGGGCGCCTTCCGGCGCCGAAAGTGACATTTACCGGTGGGATAAGCTGAAGGGTGCACGTCGACGAGCTCTCCTTTGGACGAAAACCCAATCGTTGACTACGCACGTAGAAGCAGGTGTGGAGCCCTCTCGGACCGGGGTGCAATTCCCCGCGCCTCCACGAAATCGGCCAGGGCGCCGGACCGGAATTCCCGGCTCCGGCGCCGCAGCCACCCCCGAAAAGCTTCACGGTGGTGGTCTTGCGGCGATGACATTGGCAGTCTTGCGGTAGGCCGTGCGCCCGCCATCGCAATCATGGCGTTCTTTTATTGGCGAGATTGCTACGAACGGGAACCGTTGCCGCACGTGATGGCGGCCTTTGTGCTTGGGGCGTACGCGCTCGTGGCGGCCCAAGGCGCGGCCGGTTTCGTAGAATCGTGGGTGACCCGGGAGTGGTTGGCTCTCGGTGGCACTTGGGCCCGCCTGTTTGATGCCTTCGTGGTTGCAGGTTTAGTGGAAGAGACTGCGTCGGAAGCTAAAAGTGCCGCAGGCTTATAGCCAACGGCACTTGAAAGCCCAACGCGCCGCCTATTCTTCGACGTAAAAGACGGTGATAGCGAGGCAGTGAAAGGCCTCGTCCGAAGATTGCGTGACAATGGTCTCGACGATCTTACGGTTTTGGTGGTCGCGAATCCAGGCGGTTAGTTTCTCCCCCAAATTCTCGCGCTCCTGCGCCATGGTCGCGGAGAAGACCTTCACGCCGGTGAAGCGAACAGTGGTGGAGTTCTGGTTCTGCGACATTAAGAGTTGTCCTTTCTAAACGTTCTTGGGTCGGTCGAATATGGTCGAAGGTGGTCGAAGACGGTCGAAGGTGATCGACGTCGGTCGAGGTCGACAAGTGTAATTCCCTATAGCAGCGTTTGCACCAAATCGGCAATGGCTAGTGAAAGCCAATCCGCGGGTTAGCGTTAGACCACGGGCGAAATCCCCAGCTCTTCGCGCAGTTCGATATGTTCAATCGATAGGGCAAATTCAAGGAAATCCTCAAGCGCTTCGGGGCCCTCTTCCTCTGAAACAATCATACCCACGCGCAAAACATCGCCGCTTATCATCAACCCTAACCGGGTGGCGGTACGCCCCAAAGCCCGGGCCCAGGCAGATAGGTTAATCGCAGAGCGGTCGCGAACCAACCTCGATCCAAGCTCGCCCAGAATAGCTTTGGCGGCGGGATCTACGGCTTCGATGTGCGCTATGATTTCAGGGTCGACCTCACTGCCTGAAAGGGTTTTTCGACCAAGCGCCATGCAGGCCATGAGGAAGGGGCGTAGTTGGCGGCCCGAGCGCGATGAGCCCGCAATGCGGCCCGGCGTTCCGAATGACATAGCGCGGCCCAAGCGGAACCCCAATTCAACTGAGTCGGTGGAACTTAGAAGGGCGGGGCCCACGAACAGCGAATAGGGGCGCGTGTCCGCAAGCCGTGCGTCGCCTTCCAGCGCCTCATAGCGAAACACTCGTTCGGGCAGCGGCACCTTCAAGACACCGCAAACGTAATTCAGCACTCTACGGAAAACGTCAGGAATCTCCGTTGGTCCCAACGGCTTTTCTTGAACCAACCCCATGTCTTCGTCTGAGAACGGCGCCAGCAACCCTGAAGTTGCCAAGGTTGCGAATAGGTTCTCAAGATCCGAGTCTTCGGCGGGATGGCGTACCTTCGCCAAAATGGCGCCTTCAATGGGTTGCGAAATGCGACCCAAAACGCGCGGCCGATGTTGCGCCGCCATGGCCTGTTGCGCGGCCGTAGCGTGTCCACGTAGCACCAGGGCCGTGGCGCCAACTGTGGCTGCATCGGTCTTGCCAACACGCAAGAACAGATCAACCAACGCTGAGCCAACTTCGCCGTCTTGTGGAGACAACCTCCATTCGGCCGCTAAAGCGCGCGCCAGTTCCTTCCAGCGGGCAAGATCCTGCTGGTTCAGCGCAACCACCTTGCGTTGAAGATCGAGATCGTCGGGTGCCAAACGTGCGGCCATTTCGTATGCGATGCGGGCCGAAGCAAAGTCTTCGAATTCCGTTTCGTAAAGGACCGCAAGGTCTTTCCAAATGCTTCGTCGTAACGTCAGCGCGCGGTCACCAAGTGCCCGAATTAAGCGTCGGTAAATACGTTCAGTTGCGTGGAATTCACTGTAGGCCTCGTAAATCTTCGTAAGGCAATCAAGCGCTTGTTCGCGAGTTGGATCCGCTTCAAGTGCCTTTTCAAGGGACGCGCGCGCGGTGTCTTCGTCGCCGGTGGCCGCCGCCAACCTGCCCAAAAAGTCGAGCGCGTCCACCAGACCGGGATCAAGCGTCAGCGCATGCTCAAGCCGCTCGCGTGCTTCAGCAGCCTTGGTTTTCCCTTGTGCCAAGTGAAGTGCCCATCCCAAGTACGCGTGGTACGCGGCTTGATTGGGGCCTGCGCGGACGGCTTGCTCAAGCTTGATCACCGCGGCTGGAAGCTTTCCGGCGTCCAACAGTGAACGCGCTTCGGAGAAAATGAGTTCAGCGCCAAGCAGGTCCATTTCGGCGTTCGCCAAGCCCAACGTCTTGTCGTAGCCAGCGCGGATATTCGAATCGCAGAGCACTTTGAAAGCGCGGTTGTAAGCGGAACGAATGCTTTCAAGTTTCGATGCGTCTGCACCTAACTCAACGCCTGCAAAGATGTCCGGGGCGAACTTGCGGGTCTTTCTCTCGTAGGCCGCAACGATTTGATCTAGTCCCGCCGTGCGTTCGATCCCCAACAGTTCGTAAAGCCCCTTACCGTGAATCTCAAGATACTCGCGCAAGACGATTTGCCGAGGGTCCTCTTTGCGCTCTTGCGCCATCGCATGCATGACTTGCGACTGCGCCGCTTCTGCCAATGCCAAGCGTGCCAAAGGTTCAATCGTGATCACGCCCGAATCTGGTGAATCAAATTCGGCCACGGGAACGCCGTCTCGCGGTGAAGGCACATCAAGTGCGCCCCCGTTGCTCTCGTCCAACGAGAAGTTGCCGTTCCATTCTGGTATCCCCATAGAGGAACTTTGTGCAGGCAAGGTGTCGCTGCCCAAACGTTCCAAGGAGAACGATGATTTTTCGGCTTCTTCTGGCGTGACGGCAGATATCACCAGCGCCGGGGTCGATTCGAAATCGGCGAGGCCGCACAACGATAGCGCTTCAACGCCCAACACCAAATTGGCAGCGTCGTGGCGCAAGGCAAGGGATCCTACGGAAGGTTTGCCGGTGAGGGCCTTTGCCAAGTCAGGCCCGAAGACCTCGTCCACAACGGAAAGGTAACGAGCGAACCGACTCGACAATCGTACTGAACTGGCACCGTGTTCTTCCACCATGCGTTCAAGAAGAAGATCTGGTGCGGCGGTTTTTTGAAGCCCAACAAACAATAGGCGTGGAATTTCAAGCTCGTGTTCGATGACACGTTCCATGAACTCTGCACCTGGTGTGAACTCGAACGCGCCGTCCGTCCAACGCAGACAATCAACCACGCGTTTTCTCGCCTGAGCACCCAAATATTTCAGGACGTCTTCGGGCGAAAGCCAACCCAGTTCCACCAACACGGCGCCCATTTTCTGGCCAAGTCGTTTCATCTCAGACAGCAGGAACGTAAGTTGTTCTTCGTCTAAAATTCCTCGCGCCTGCAACAACGATCCAAGGGCTTCTTGCCGAAGGTTCGATTCAGCACCTACGGGTTTGCCGTTGCGGATGAAGATCTCTTTGCGAACTTGGCCTCGGCGCAAAACAAGCGTTCCCGTTGAACCTGCCTCAACGTGCTCGATAATTAACCGAGGTACGGGGCGTTCGGCAAGTGACCCCGCGTTGACCAACCCAATATCAATCGGCGCCGACAGCGCGGAAGGAATCTCAACCGGAATTGCTCCTTGATCGGCTGCGCCTGCAGGTGCAGCTGGCGGCAAAGCGGCGACACCCATCATGGTGGCTGAACGCCTTCGATCGTCTTCCTGGGATGATACTGGGCGTGTTGCCATAGGGGCTGGCACAACGGCCGGTGGAACAGGTACGCCAAAAGTCGCGGTGCCGCCTCCGGGCGCTTTGTTTTGTGGCAGCGTCGAGGGCGGTGGCGCTGCGAGCACAGGTTGCGGCAACGCCATGGGGGCAGGCTTGGGAGCCGGCCGTGACACAGGCGCGGCCACGGGCCCTGGTTCGTCAATAAGGCGGAGCATGGCCTGCGCCACGGCATGGGCGTTTGCAGGTTTCGCGAAAAACGCGCCGCCCACTTCACGAATGAGCTCATCCACCTGCGTTCGGTCGCGAAGCAACCCAGAAATGAAGACCAGGGCGAGATGTTCGGTTTCGCCATCGGCGCGTAAGGCCCGTGCCAATTCGAAACCATCCATGCGAGGCATGTAGAGATCAATGACCACCGCATCCGGCATTTCCTTGTGGATCTGCGCCAACGCGCGCTTACCGTCGCCCGCCCGCGATGCCTTGATGCCGCGGCTTTGCAGCAATGGATCGTTCAGCAGACCTCGTTCCAGCAGCTGCCGGGCCACGGGATCGTCATCCACCAACAGAACGTTAAGTCTTGGCTCTGCTCCTGCGCTCATGCGGGGTGGTCCTAAGGCCTTTTGGATTCCCCTTGTGCGGTCTCAGCAACTTCTTCTTCAATCGCAACCCTAGCGGCTGGCAACGCCCCCTGGTTGGCGGAAGCTGCAGGGGCCAATCCCATCTTTGCTTTCAGAGCGCTTAACGCGTCGTCAGTGCCAACAGATGAAGACTCAAGGGCTTTGAATTTCTGGGCCAGCGTATCACCTGAAAGCTCACCGCCCAATTCAACAGAAGCCTCGGCTTCTGCTTCGATCTGATCCACTTTGTTCGCCATTCGATCAAAGGCATCGAAGGCGCTGTTATCGGAAAGGCCCTGCATCGTGTCCTGAATGGACTTCTGAGCTTCGGCGCGCTTTTGGCGCGCTATCAAGATATTCTTTTTGCGGCGGGCTTCTTCGATCCGCTCGTTCAGCGCGCGCAGTTGCTCTTTGAGTTTTTCAACCGCAGCTTTTTGCAGTTCCCATTGTTTGCCAAATTCAGCGAACTGACTTTGGTGTTCGGTCTGTCGTTTCAACGCTTCTCGCGCCAGCTGATCGTCGCCCGCGCGCACAGCTATCATGGCCTTGCGTTCCCACTCGGAAGCCAATTCGCCTTGTTCGTCGAACTGCTTCTTAAGACGTTTTTCGTCGGCAATCGAAACAGCCACCTGTTTCTTCGCGTCGATCAACTGGCTCTGCATATCCAGAACCAACTGATCCAACATTTTGCTTGGATCTTCTGCCTTCGAGATCAGGTCGTTGAGATTCGACTTTATGAGGGTGCCGAGACGAGAAAAGAAACCCATGGTTGTTCTTTCTTAGAACTGACTAAGTGGTTGAGCGTTAAGCGGCGTCTCTGAAACGCGAGAGCGTGGGGTACAATTTACCAACCGACATCGCGATGTCGTCGATAGAAGATTGAAACTCGTTGAAGTCCAAGTTTTCAAGGGCCAAAGCGGCAACGATAACCACGGCGCCGTTTTCAAGACCAAAAGCACCGTGCATCATTTCGGTGGTGTTCAGTTTCAAAAGAGTCTCGAAAAACGATTCGCGGTTGGCTTGTGGTGCTTCCATGACCTTGAGACGAAAAACCACCAAGGTATCGGCGAGGGAGACGACCAAATTTTGATCTTCCTGCACGTGCAGATTCCACATTTCTTCCCCGATGGCTTCGTAGGGTGTTCCCAATCTCAACAGATAAGATTCAATGTCCTGACGTCCCTTCATGGGGGGCCTGCTCTCCTGGTGGCTGACGGTAGGGTCATGTTGGGGAATTGCGCGCAGCGTTTGGGTTTTTCGCCCGCCGACCAAGGGTAGACCATTCTTGACGCAACCACAAACACGCCCGCGTTCTTGGTGCCAGAACTGGCCCAGCTCCCTTGCTCCGGCTGGTCGAATGTGGTAGCCGAAGGACCCCTAACCCTATGGCCCTTGACCCCACATCCTTGCCCCAGCATGTCGCTATCATCATGGACGGCAATGGCCGGTGGGCACAATGCCAGGGCCTTCCCCGCGTCGAAGGACACCGCCGGGGGGCCAAGTCAGTGCGTACGGTGGTCAGGGCGGCCCGCGAGTTAGGCCTCAAGGCGCTCACTCTTTACGCATTTTCTGCTCAGAACTGGCGCAGGCCGAACGAGGAGGTTGGGTTGCTCATGCAATTGCTGCACGACTATCTCATTGAAGAGCGGTCAGAGATCATGGAAAATGGCATCAGGCTTACGGCCATTGGCCAGGTAAGCCGCCTGCCGGGGTTCGTTCGGGATCCATTGGACGCCTTGATTGCGGACTCGGCCGGCAATTCCGGTATGACCCTGTGCTTGGCATTGTCCTATGGAGGCCGAGAATCAATTGTTGAAGCCGCCTCCGCCCTTGCCCAAAAAGTGAAGTCAGGTGAGCTCTCAGCGGCCGATTTTTCGGAAAACCTGTTTTCTGAAGCTCTGCAAACCGGCCACCTTCCGCAATTGGATTTGCTTATTCGCACCTCAGGCGAACAACGACTGTCGAACTTCATGTTGTGGGAGGCGTCGTACGCCGAGCTGTGTTTCACGGAGACCTTGTGGCCGGAATTCGGTCGAGAGCACCTCTTGGCCTGCTTGGAACAGTACGGCCACCGTGAACGCCGCTTTGGCCAAACCGGAGACCAACTCCGCCCGGCGATTCGAAGCGTGGGGTAACAGCGTGACTTCGGACTCGTTTTTCGGGTAGAAAGCCCCCGTGTTCGACCGGAATTTGTTTCTTCGCGCTTTGTCCGCGTTTGTTGCCCTTCCCTTGATTGGGGCACTGGTTGTATGGCAACAGCGGTGGGGGTTTGCCGCGCTGACCTTCGCTATAATGGCCATTGGCCTTTCCGAGTTTGCGAATATGGCCCTCAAAGGCCGCTCGCAGTTTGAACGCGGCGTTCTGGTCGTCGGCGGGGTCGTGCTTTCGCTTTCAATTTACGCGCGCCCCGATCTGGCGCTGCCGTCACTGATGGTTGTCACGTTGGCGGTCGCAAGCGCCCAGCTGTTTTTCGCTTCAGACATGCCAACCGCCGGCCCGCGGTTCGGTGCGGCGCTAGCCGGGTTGCTTTACGTCGGCGTTCTTATGGTCTCTCTTCCCCTTTTGCAGCGAGACGCTCCGTTCGGTGAACGCTGGGTGTTTGTTGCCATGGGAGTCACTTTTGCCTGTGACACCGGCGCCTATTTTGCTGGACGCGCTCTTGGAAAGAAGAAACTTGCGCCCTCAATCTCACCTGGCAAGACGTGGGCGGGATTTTGGGGTGGCGTTGTTTCCGCTATCACCTTCGTGTTTGTGTCTCGGCTGACCTTCTTTTCGCAGTTGCAGATTGCCGATGTTGTGGTGGTAGGCGTGGCCTCGAGCGTCCTAGGCCCCGCGGGCGATTTGGCAGAGTCGATGCTCAAACGATCGGCTGGCGTTAAGGATTCTGGGAATGTGATTCCCGGGCACGGCGGCGTGCTCGACCGGATCGACGCGATGCTCTTTATTGGTGGTTTCGTCTACGTTTACGCGACCTACCTGCGCACAGCGTTGGGAATCGGCGCTTAACCGTCGCTTTGGTCGCTCTGACATCGGTGTCATAGAGGCCCAAACGACAAAACCCCCGCTGGTGGTACCGGCGGGGGTTGTCGCATTCCGATTAAGCCAACGATATTTAGGGAATAAGCGAAGGATTAAGTTTGTTAGCCGTTAAAGATTTCCGGCCCTTCGGTCGATAGGTCGAAGGCCCGGGGGTCTAGACGTAAACTCGCTAAGCTACTGAAACAATTAAGTTAAATAACAGAGCCGCAAGTTTGAGTTAAGCCAACTAAGAATAAGAAAGAAGCTAAGCCAACTAGGTTTACGGTTCCGAAGAACCGAAGTTAAAAGCCACACCAGGTGTTAGGTCTGGTGTGTGGGAGGAACGACAAGATTGGGAGCCATATCATCCCTTTCAAGCCGCAGTCTTTTCCTAAGCAAGACACGTGCCGAAGCACTTCCTCTTGTCTTCGTATGCCCAAGTCCTTGGAAATCTAAGTACTTCCGTGTTAGTACTGGTCCTCACACTCTCCCACGGACCGCCCAGCGGCCTTCAAACCCTGACTTTTATGTCACACCGCTTTTGCGCAGGTCCCGGTTTTTTAGACGTGCCAGTGAATGTCGAACAGTGTTTTGGTCGTTAACGCGGACGGCCCCGAAATCCGCGTAGCCCTAATTGAAGATGGTCTTCTTGGCGAATTATTCGTCGAGCGCAAACGCGATCGTGGTATCGCGGGAAACATCTATAAAGGGAAGGTTGAGCGGATCCTGCCGGGGATGCAGGCCGCCTTTGTTAACATCGGCTTGGAAAAGTCGGCCTACTTACACGTCTCAGACGTGCGGGGAACGCCGGACGATCTTCGTCGCTTGCTCTCCGGAGGCGATAGCTCCAGGGACAACTCAGAGGCCAGTGGGGACGACCACGGCCAAGATCATGAAGGCAACGATCACGGCGGCGACAGGCGCGGCGGCTCACCCCATCACAGCCAGCACCAACGGATCGAAGATCTTCTCAAACCGGGCCAAGAGATCATTGTTCAGGTAACCAAAGAGCCCATCAGCACCAAGGGCGCCAGGGTCACCCGTTACATCTCGCTGCCGGGCCGTCACTTGGTGTTCATGCCCACGGTCGATCACGTGGGCATTTCACGCCGCATCAACTCGGATCGTGAACGTCGCCGCTTGCGTCGTTTGGTCAATGAAATGCGTCCCCAAGGGTCGGGGTTCATTGTGCGAACGGTGGCTTCCGGTGTAGCAGACAAAGAGCTGAAGGCCGACATGGCCTTCTTGATCAAGATGTGGAACGAGGTGGTCAAGAAAACCGAGACCAGCCGATGCCCTTCATTGATCTACAGCGATCTCGATTTGCTGCTGCGGTCGGTGCGTGATCTTTTCACCGCTTCGGTGGAAAAGATGATCGTCGATTCAAAAAGTGAATACGATCGGGTGAAGAAGTTCATTGCGTCGTTCATGCCTGATTTTCCAGGCGAGCTTGAGTTTTACGACAGCAATGAACCCATTTTTGATGGCTTGGGCATCGAGATGGAAATCGACCGCGCGCTTGAACGCAAGGTTTGGTTGAAATCTGGCGGCTATCTCATCATCGATGAGATGGAAGCGTTGACGGCAATCGACGTCAACACAGGCCGCTTCGTGGGCAAAAAGAGCCTTGAAGACACCATCACACAAACGAACCTAGAAGCCGCACGAGAAGTGGCGGATCAACTTCGTGTTCGATCTCTAGGCGGCATGATCGTTGTCGATTTTATCGACATGGATCGCGCGGCCAACCGCGACAAAGTCACGCGCGTCTTTAACGAAGCGTTGAAGAAAGACCGCAACCGGGCGCAAGTCACTCACATTTCTGAACTTGGCTTGGTTGAGATGTCTCGCAAACGTACGCGCGAATCTCTGCTTCACACGTTGACTGAACAGTGTGTGCACTGCGAAGGCAAGGGATACACGAGATCACGGCAAACGGTTTCGTTTGAAGTGCTGCGTGAACTACGCCGCCAAGGCAACTTGGTTTCGGGGCACACCATCTTGGTGGAATTGCACCCTGATGTTGCGAAACAGCTTTCCACTGTGGATCGCGATTTCTTGGAAGACATCGAGAAGCGGTTGCAAAAGCAGGTCTTGGTCAAGGCACGCGGAACCTTCCATATGGAAGAATTCGAGATTCGCTCACCCAACGACAAGCAGAAGATCGAACGCTCTGAAGTGGGCACCAGTGCCGACAAGATCGAAGAGCGCAAACGTCGCCGCTTCCGTCGGGTGCTTTCGCCGGACGAAATCGAAGCGCTGGACAGCGATGTCGTCAACGCCGAGTTCATGAACGGAGATCCTGAGGAAGCGGTGGTTAAGCCTTCTTACGATCACAAGGGTCGTGAAGTTCAGCACCAACTCGACGAGATGGATCTGGCTTATGCAGCCGCTTCAGAGGAAGCCGATTCTGAAGGAGAAAGCGCCGCAATCGTTGACGGGAACGGCCATGGGCATGATGCGCCAGAGCGTTTGCAATTGTTGGTTGTCACGCCGACGCTACAAGAAGAAGCCAACGCAGAGCCCGACGGCGAAACTTCAGGTTAGGCGCGAACCCTAGGCAGGGAGGGCGGCATCCAAGTTCGTGAAGGAGTCGCCCATGCCCGCTTCTGTGGAGATGTACAAGACGAACTATTGCCCATATTGCACGCGGGCAGCAGGCTTGTTGCGCCGTAAAGGTGTTGCCTTTAAGGAAATCGATGTCAGCGGCGACGATGACGTGCGCGATTGGCTGGTGGAGGCCACGGGGCAAAGGACCGTGCCGCAGATCTTCATCAACGGTAAGTCGATAGGCGGCTGCGATGAATTGCACGCGTTGGAACGTGCTGGAAAGTTAGATTCGTTGCTTGCGCAGCCAGCGCCCGAGGCAAGTTAGGAACAAACTAAAAGTCTTCAGGAAGTCGCTATGGAAAAGACACCGATTCTCCGCATCAAACCACTAGGTTTTCCGTGGGAAACACCGGATCCTTTTTTGTTCTGCGTGCATCACGACGACAAGTATCCCGCGGGCAATGACAAGCTTGGCCCTGCGGCATCGTTGGCTGGCCGCAACTTGGGCCAAGACTTTGCGATCAAAGACGGGTTTCGGATGTACCACGGCCGCGAAGTGCCGGGCTTTCCGCAACACCCTCATCGCGGTTTTGAAACCGTCACGGTTGTGCGGCGAGGGTTTATAGATCATTCCGATTCAATGGGCGCAGCTGCACGCTACGGTGGTGGCGATGTGCAGTGGCTTACGGCTGGCAACGGCATTCAACACGCTGAAATGTTCCCGTTGCTCAAGCGCGACGGTGGCAACCACCTAGAGCTTTTTCAGATCTGGTTGAACTTGCCCAAGGTCGACAAAATGGCCGAGCCGCATTTTACAATGCTGTGGAACCATCAAGTGCCGCGGGTTGCGCCAGCCAAGAGCGAAGGAGTGGAAGTCACGGTTGTGGCTGGAGCTCTTTTGGGAAATAAGCCGCCAGCTCCACCACCAAAGTCATGGGCCTCACGCCCAGACAGCGACGTGGCGATTTGGATGATTCGACTGGCTGCAGGCGCGAAGTGGACAGTGCCGGCCGCAGCTTCTGGATCGAACCGCATCTTGTATTTCTTCCAAGGAACGGGTTTGCACGTGGCTGGACAGTTGATCCCAGATCAGCATTTGGTTGATGTTCAATCCGATGTTGCGCTTACTTTGCAAGCTGGTTCAACGGATACGGAACTCTTGGTTCTGCAAGGCAAACCTATTGCGGAGCCTGTGGCGCAATACGGACCGTTCGTTATGAACACGCGCGCAGAGATTCAACAGGCCTTTGCGGATTACCAACAAACACAATTTGGTGGTTGGCCGTGGCCCACTGAAGCTCCCGTGCACGGACGGCAAGAAGGGCGCTTCGCAAGACACGCCGGTGGTCGGATGGAACGGCCAGAAGATCACGCGGCAACGAAAACGCAAAAAGGATAGGGCAGTGGTGGTTACCAAACCACCGCGACAGGGTATTTGTGAATCCATTCATCGGGAGTCACCAGAGTCAGACTTTCATCCAAGGCTTGGGAGACCAACAACCGATCAAAAGGATCACGATGAACCTCTGGAATTTCCGTCGACCGATAACACGCTTTTGCTGAGATCGGCAGCCGACTCAACTGCCAAATTTTGGCTTGTTCTTCAATCCAAACGCGGGGCGGTGCTGGCAGCTCCAGCTTCTTCGCTTGCCACTTTGTGCAGATCTCCCATATTGAAACGTCACTCAACCAGATCTCTGCTCGATCAGAATCAAGCGCTATGCGAGCCTTGCCGCCCAACCGATCGGGCGCACTGGTAAGCCAAATGAACGAACAAGTGTCCAATAGCAACTTCAACGAATGCCCCAAACGGCAAGTTCATTGTCATCAAGCGGCGCAAATGCATCTGCAGCCTGATGCACAGAACCTGATGTGATCGTTCCAACCTGAGGCCGGCGTCGCGGGGGGGGCATAATGCCCATCGAAGTTAAGCGCGCGGCCGGAACGTTGCCTCGAAGAATAACAATTTCGGCACCGCCTTCAACCTCGGCTAGGAGCCGTGACAAGTGTGTCTTGGCTTCATGGGTGGTCACGGCTTTCACTATTTAAGTGTGAAGTTTCGAGTAGACTAAGTCAAGACTAGATCCTTAAGGAAGCTTCGGGTATCAAGACGTGTGCGAACAGCATCGACCTCCGTGCAACGAACACTTAGCTGTCCCTGAAACCTTCTAGCCATGTAGGGCTAGGTATTGACGTCGGCTCGTTGTGCGCGCTAGTAAGCCGGGGTAACCCCACGAAAGGCCTACCGTGAAGCTCAACGCGCTTGTACCTGTCCTCTTCTTTGCCACGTCTATTCTTTCCTGCGGAGCTCCGACGGAGTCCGTTGATAACTCAGCCAACTCCGACATCGTCACGGTCGAACAAGCCTTAAGCAGCGGCAAGAAGGACAAAGACCAAAAGAAGGACAAGAAGGACAAGAAGGACAAGAAGGACAAGGGGGACTGTAACGGCGGTCGGGGCGGCTCTTCCGGATCGGGAGGTGCTGGTGGCTCCTCTTCGGGCCTTTGTAGCCCTGGACCTACACCCGCGGGTTACAACACAGCTTGCGGCTGCGGCGGCAAGATCGACTGCTACGGCCAGTGCTCAGGCGGCACGCCAGCTCCCGCTGACCTCGGCTCGGCTTGCGGCTGCGGCGGTACGGTCACCTGTAACGGTCTATGCGAGGGTGGCACGCCAGCTCCCGCTGACCTCGGCTTGGCTTGCGGCTGCGGCGGCACAGTCACCTGTAACGGCCAGTGCTCAGGCGGCACGCCAGCTCCCGCTGACCTCGGCTTGGCTTGCGGCTGCGGCGGCACAGTCACCTGTAACGGTCAATGCTCAGGCGGCACGCCAGCTCCCGCTGACCTCGGCTTGGCTTGCGGCTGCGGCGGCACAGTCACCTGTAACGGTCAATGCGAGGGTGGCACGCCAGCTCCCGCTGACCTCGGCTTGGCTTGCGGCTGCGGCGGCCTAAGGGTTTGCGACAGCCGTTGCATCATCCCTGGCACTGCGAACGACGCTGTTTGCCCTCTGTAACGAGGCAACCTTGCTCGCAAAACGGCCCGCGCTGTAAAGCGACGGGCCGTTTTCAATTTCGTAGTGTCGTCATCCAAACAAGCCTTTTCCTCGCTTGTAATTCCAATGCCAGATGTCCTGGGTTCAACCAGAAGCAAGATCAGCCGATGGGTCAAAGGAAAGCCCTATCGTGTCTACCTCAAATTTCACCTCCGCCTTTGCTTTCCTCGGCTTGTGTCTTGTCCTATTGGCTTCAGGCGCAACGTACGCGATGCCAGCGGACGGATCCGAAGGCCTAATTCGTGAAGGTTTGGCGCTACGCCGCAACGGCGATGATGAAGCCGCGCTTGAGCGGTTTACGCGCGCCGCACGCATTCGTCGAAGTGGTCGCGTCCTGACCCAGATCGCGCTCGCTGAACAAGCTTTAGGCCGTTGGGTTGAAGCAGAGTCCCACTTGATTGAGGCACTTTCTCTGCGCGAAGAAGCTTGGATCGCTAAGAATCGCCCGCTGCTCGACAGCGCGCTGGCAGACATCTCTAGCCATCTGGGAACTCTCGAAGTCGTTGGCAACGTGCCTGGTGCCGAAGTGCGCGTGAACGGAACAGCGCGTGGCCGCCTGCCGTTGCCTCAGGCCTTGCGCGTGGCCTCTGGAACCGTCACCGTTGAAGTCGACGCTCAGGGTTATTTTCCATTGGCGCGTACGGTGACGGTGATGGCGCGCGGGCGCTCGCGAGAGGTTTTGACTTTGGTGCCTTCGGCCGTTGCCCCAACGGCATCCGTACTGCCGCCCACTGCCTCGCCCTCCCGGGTAGAGGTCCCAACACCCAGCTTGTCGGACAGATCCCCGCAGTCCATTCAAATGCCATCGCCCTGGCAACGCCAAGCCGGCATCGCCGCCTTCGTCGCTTCTGCCGCGCTCATGGTGTATGGCGGTATTTCGACCTGGCAGCGCGAAAAGCTCGTCAGTGACAATTCCGGAAAGTGCACGCGCGACCCCCAGGCTAGCGAGTCGATGTCGTGCTCCGGCGTGCGCAAGTCGATCAGCAAATACGAGACAGGCCAATTGATTGGTTACGGGGGTGCCGCCGCCTTAGCCGTCACGGGCGGCGTCCTTCTTTGGGTCGCGCCGTCTACGTCCGATGGCGAACTTTCCAGCGCGTCAATCTTCATGCGAGGTCGTTTTTGATGCCACTCCGTGATCTTCTTAGCCTTCGATCAACCCGCGGTTGCCTTTGCCTTTTGCTAATGGCGGTCGGTTGCTCACAGCTTCCTCTATCGATTGACGAACCCCCTGACTTGCTGGATGCCGGTTCGTCGGGTGGTGGGGCAGGTGGCGCTTTTGTTATGCCAATGGGAGGGGATGGGGGCTTTGGAGCTGCTGGCCAAGGTGGTGCTGCTATGGGTGGCACCTCAGCTACAGGAGGTATGGCAACTGGAACAGGAGGCATGGCAACTGGAACAGGAGGTATGGCGCCTGGAACTGGCGGTATGGCGCCTGGAACTGGCGGTATGGCTCCGCCTCCAGAGTGTACAAGCGGCCTTCGCCGCTGCGTCAGTTCGATCGTCGAACTATGTGTCAACGGTCGTTGGGAGGACGAAAAGGACTGCGGCTTGGCGCTGGGCTGCTCGGCGGGCGCTTGCAAAGCCTGTATGCCGAATGCGGTGGCGTGCCAGCAATCCAAACGCAGTGTTTGCTCTGCTAACGGCCAGTCGAAAACGGAAACCGCGTGCGCCTTTGGCTGCATTTTGGGCGGCATTGACTGCCGGGAGTGCGCCACCGACGGGCTGGTAGAGTGTCCGACGAACAGCAGCGTCAGGGCCTGCCAGGCGGGGCGCTGGACGTCGCCCACCGCGTGCGCTGCGACGGAAATGTGCTCGACGCCCAGCGGCTGCTCGTGTCCCCCAAGCAAGTCCAAGTTCAACGGTCGTTGCACCGAACAACTCGGCTACTTCGTGCCGTTTAACTACCTGGGTCAGGTCAGCGGTGGCTTCTCCGTCTACGAAAGAATCAACCTACCCCGTCCGGCGGTGTTAAGCGGTTTTGGGTTCATCTTGACTCCAAACGCTCCTGGCATTCGGGTTCGCATGGCTTTGTATCGCGATGTTGCCGGAGGCCCCTCCACGTTGGTTGCCGAGTCTGCGACGGCCTCTATCGGCGGGGATCGAAACGAGATAGCTTCGACCTCAACACCTGCACTTACTGTCGGCGACTACTGGGTTGTGGTTCTCCCTGAGTCCAGCACCAATGTGCGCCAGGACTCCGACAACCCCGTTCCTTACCGTACCCAAGCGCAGTCGTTCAGCAAGGCCTTCCCAGCAACCGTGAACGTGCCGCCGCCGATGCCCCCAACCCATTCTCCCTTTAACATCTACCTGCTGGTGGAATGATATACGGCCTAACTGGCCAGTTCAATCATGTGGACCATAGCCGCGGCACAGGCCGGGGGGCGGGCCGTGGTATTATTCAGGTCTGATGGGAATGCCTAAACCACGCGCCGCCACGTATGAGGACGTGTTAAATGCGCCTCCGAATATGGTGGCCGAGGTTGTGAATGGGCAGCTGCACTTGCAGCCACGCCCCGCAATGCCCCACGCCGCTGCGGCCTCGGCGATTGGCGGGGAACTGGCCCCGCCCTTCACGCGAGGGCGAGGGGGCCCGGGGGGGTGGATCTTATTGGACGAACCAGAGATCCATTTGGGCGCGGACATTGTGGTACCGGACATCGGGGGGTGGCGCCGCGCGCGGATGGACGTCATTCCCAATGCGGCGTTTGTGGCTTTAGCGCCTGATTGGGTAGCGGAAGTTTTGAGCCCTGGCACAGAGCGGTTCGATCGGGGTGACAAGCTGGCGGTCTATGCGCGCGAGCAGGTCGCTTGGGTTTGGTTGGTGAACCCAAGACTACGCACCCTAGAGATTCTGCAACTGGGAAGCGACGGGCGTTGGATCTTGCGTGGTACGTATCACGGAAACATTAAGGTGCGCGCAGAGCCTTTCGATGCGATCGAATTTGATCTTGGCGCCCTGTGGGCCAACGTCGAGCCGTCAGATGTCTAAGCATCAAAGCCACAGAGAAATGCAGCAAGTGTTCCTTTCAAGCGTTGTGAGGTTTGATCTGAATTCTAAACGCAACCGCAAACAGCAGCGCGACTGCAACCGCGGCAGACGCAGGCATAATTCAAGCCCAAGGCATAAGCCCTAAAGCCCGCAGCGCTGAGGCCCCCGCCGCTATCACCATCGGCTACGCCGCTAAACCCACGCTCCGTAAGGTAGGTGCCCATGGTGACGTACCAGGCTCCCCAAATGAAGAATTGCAGGAACATCATCGCTGACAGTTGCAGCCGCGTTTTGCCGTTCATGGGGCGGCAGTTTGATGCGCATTTCCCTATGGGGGGCAGTTTCGGTACACTGCTTACCTATGGCCCAGGTTCCTGCGGTGCGCGACAAGCGCGTGGACATAAACCTAGAGTTTGATTCTCTAGGAAAGTTGCTTTCAGAGTACCTGACCAACGTTTCGCGTTCGGGGGCATTTATCCTGTCGCGTGAACCTTGGCCCGTAGGTACGAAGTTGCGGCTGCGTTTCACTGTGCTGGCCGATGATCCTGAGATCCTCGAAGGCTCGGCCGAAGTGGTCAGAGTTTCTGATACGCCCCCAGGTATGGGCGTGGCGTTCATCGAATTAACCGACGATTCAAAGAAACTGATCGATCGAATTTTAGCCCGTCGCCCCGCCAAGCGGAACAAAACCCGTCCCTGATTCGCTAGGGCCCAAGCCCTATCCATTCCGAACCATCGACCCCGATTTCCTTCTTCCAGATCGGTGCCCGATCCTTA
>Ga0105046_10006767_pt1 | contig 18126 bp, 15 predicted proteins | sample MAT03_FD_78385 | JGI IMG/M metagenome (GOLD analysis project Ga0105046, IMG submission 78385) | Freshwater microbial communities from Lake Fryxell liftoff mats and glacier meltwater in Antarctica - MAT-03 (megahit assembly) | ecosystem: Environmental > Aquatic > Freshwater > Ice > Liftoff...
AACTCGTGCGAAACGAACCGATCAAATTTCTCGCCTCGGGACTGGACTCAAGCCGATATTCCTCCATAACATGGCCTCACGTACCCTTCTGCTATAAACGGGTACCCAAGGTCAAAATCCCGGTTGGCGGATCGCCGGCCGTTTCTCGGAGGACTTTTCGCGATGGCTCACGTCGTCACGGCTAGCTGCAATGACTGCAAGTACACCGATTGCTGCGTCGTCTGCCCGGTGGAATGTTTCTACCAGGACGACTTGATGCTCTACATCGACCCGGCTGACTGCATCGACTGCGAAGCGTGCGTCCCCGAGTGCCCGGTGGAAGCCATCTTCAGCGAATCCAACCTCCCCAGCCAGTTCACCAGCTACATCCAGCTGAATGCCGACAAGTCCGTGGAGCTGAAAGCTGCTGGCGGCCCGGCCCACATCACGGAAAAGCAGGACGCCAAAGAAGGCCCCGACTGCAAGAAGAAGTGACCCCTGTAAGCTGTTAAGAATCTCCTCGGCCCACGGATCAGTCCGTGGGCCTCGCTGTTAGCCGCTTGCGGCGTAGCGCTGTGGAGCGCAGTCGCATGTGATAGAACTCCACAACGCTATACCGCAAGCAGCTGACTTCCCCATGACTGGCATCATTCTCATCCAGCTCGGCACTCCGGACTCGCCGACTTACGGCGGGCTCTTTCCTTACTTGAGGCAGTTTCTTTCGGATCGCCGAGTCATCGAGGTCCCGAAGCCGATCTGGGTGCCGTTGCTTTACGGCTATATCCTGCCGTTTCGCTCCGGAGCCTCCGCCGCGAAGTATCGACGCATCTGGGACGCGAAGACCGGTTCCCCGCTGTTGCACTACACCCGCCAGCAGACGGAACTGCTTCAGCAGCACTTCCCGGATCGGCCCGTTCGCTTCGGCATGATGATCGGCAACCCGCCCCTCGCGGACACAATCCAGGGCATGATCGCCGAGGGCGTGACGAAGCTGATCGCCCTTCCTCTTTTCCCGCAATACTCCGCGACCACCTTCGCCAGCGCCACCGACTGCCTCTTCAAGGCCTTGATGAAGGAACGCCGCGTCCCCGCGATCCGAGTGGCGGCACCTTATTACGAACACCCCGCGTATCTCGATGCCCTGACCGCCATCGTTCGCGAGCACCTCGACCGCGTGCAACCCGAGCACCTCGTCATCAGCTTCCACGGCATCCCAAAGAAGTACGCTCAGCGCGGCGATCCTTACGCCACCCATGTGGTGAAGACGACACGGGCTCTCGTCGAACGCCTGGGCCTGAAACGCAGCTTCTGGACACAGACCTACCAGTCACGATTTGGCAAGTCGCCCTGGTTAAAGCCTTACACGGATGACGTGCTGGAGCAACTCGCGAAGCGAGGCGTGAAGAAGGTGTCGGTCGCACTCCCGGGCTTCACGTCGGACTGCCTGGAAACCGTCGACGAGATCGGCCGCGAGTCCGCGGAGGTCTTTCACCACGCTGGCGGCGATCAGTTGCTCGCGATCCCGTGCCTGAACGAGCACCCCAAGTGGATCGAGGCCATGGCAGCAATCGTCCGCGACGAAGGCCAGGGCTGGCTTAATTCGAAGTGACCAGGCGAGGTGTCTCGATCGTGTCGCCCTTCACGATGGCAATTGTGACCACCGCGGGCCGGGCAAGGCGAGAGGTCATCTCACGGATCGCGCCGGCGGGCAAATCCTCCGCGTCGGTGAGCACCAGCACGAACTCCGGATTCGCCTGAGCCGCCAAGCGCAGAGCGTCCACATGAGCACTGCGGCCAACGGGTTCGATGGCCAAAAGGGCCTGGGCGGTTCGCTCCACATTCGCCACAGTCGCCATCACGCAGCCCGCGTCCGGCAGCAGGCGGCGAGCGAACCCCGCGTAAACGATCACCTGGAACCGCACATCTTCCGGTTGCTCGCGAAGCGTCGCGAGCAGGGCACGCCGGGCACGATCGAGTTTCCCCGACTGCCCCATGCTGCCAGAGATGTCAAGCACATAGACGATGGTCTGCCCTGAAGCAAGGGACCCATGCATCGGCCGGCCGCCGCCCAGCAGGCTGGGTGGAGCCGGCACCGGTTCACGTGCTGCGGCCTGCTGAATTCTTGGATCGACGCTCTCGCTGTGGTCACGTCGGATCCTCTCCACGATTTCCCGTGGCAAGGTTCGTGGCGGCGTCGACGCCATCGGCCGTTGACCCGTCGCGGTCGAAACTTGCTCAGGTTCCACTTGAAGCGGACCTGGCGGAGGCGTCTCAGGATCTTGCGGCGGCGGAGGTGCTGTGACCGCAAGCTCGGCTTCGACCGTGCTCCAGGCCACGACCGCGGGCCCAGCGACATGGGTATCAAGAAGTCCGGGCGCTAAGGCGTCTCGAGGCAGGCTTACCACGAACCCCACCAGCCCCAGGTGCAGTGAGGCCGACGCCATCACGGCGATCCGGAGATACCGGCGATCGGGAAACATGAGAAACCCCCGCGTGAAGCGGGGGCTATATCGTCCGAACGATCCCCGAGCAACCCCGCTCAACCCTGGTTGCCACGGTCCAGGCTGGCAGCTTGCGGCGACCCGCCTACCGGCGGTCAGAGCCCATTACCACATTTGCAAGGGAAGCAAAGCCGCTCGCGGCGAAGCGTTGCCGAGCGCGGTCACCCGATACGGTGGAGAAAGACAGCGATCTTTCGATCCTCACCAGTTGCCCGAGCTCCGCGACGCTGAGCTGCGAACGGCTGAACACCGTCGAGTTTGGGTTACGTAAGGTTTCGCGGTTTCCCTTCACCCTGGGGCCCTGTCCGGGTACGATGTCAATATTCCCGCCCGCATACCCACCGCCGGAGGCTGTCCTCTCATGTCCGCATCCCAGGATTCCATTCGCTCCTCATCACCCCGCTGGGCCACATGGCTGGGCGTCGTCGCCATCGTCGGCCTGGGCGCAGCCGTGGTTTACTTCGCTTCGGGGCCGAACGTTCAAGCCGCGGCGGACACGAAGGCGAAGGCGGACGAGAAAGGCGCCAAGCCCGAGGAGAAAGCCGATCCCGCTCCGCGGAAGACCCCGGCTCCGGAACTCGATGGCGGCACCGCCTGGCTGAATACCGCGGGGCCGCTCTCCGTGAAAAAGGATCTCAAGGGCAAGATCGTTCTCCTAGATTTCTGGACGCTCTGCTGCATCAACTGCATCCACATCCTGCCGGACCTCGCGAAGCTCGAGAAGAAGTACGCCAACGAGCTTGTCGTCATCGGCGTTCACTCCGCGAAGTTCGAGAATGAGAAGGACACGCAGAGCATCCGCAAGGCGATCCTGCGTTACGAAATCGCCCACCCGGTGGTGAACGACGCCGATCACAAGATCTGGGATCGCTACGACGTTTCCTCCTGGCCCACCTTCGTGCTGATCGATCCCGAAGGGAACCTCGTCGGCTACGCCAGCGGCGAGGGCAATTATGACATCCTGGACCGCGTCGTTGGAAAGGTGGCCGACGAACACCGCAAGAAGAAGACGCTCGACGAGACGCCGCGTCGCTTCGACCTCGTTCGCTACCGCGAGAAGGGGGACACGCCGCTGTTCTTCCCGGGTAAGGTCCTCGCGGACGAGAAGAGTGGTCGGCTGTTCGTTTCGGATAGCACGCATCACCGCGTGATCGTTTCGGACCTCGCGGGCAAGGTGCAGGCCGTCATCGGCGCCGGGTCGCCGGGCCGGGAGGATGGCGCCTTCGAGAAGGCTCGCTTCGACGACCCTCAGGGCCTGGCCATCAAGGGCGATACGCTCTACGTTGCCGATCGCAAGAATCACCTGATCCGTGCCGTCGACCTGAAAGCCAACGTCGTGAGCACCCTCGCCGGCACGGGGGAACAGGACAATAGCGGGCGACAACTCACCGCCCCGGTGCCTGTCAAGAGTCTCGGCCTGAACAGCCCCTGGGATCTGCTGCTTCGCGATGGCAACGAACTTTACATCGCCATGGCGGGTCACCACCAGATTTGGGTCCTCGATCTGAAGAAAAACGTCATGGGCCCTTACGCGGGCAGTGGTCGTGAGAACATCGGCGATGGCCCGAAGGCGATCGCCAAGTTCGCCCAGCCCAGCGGCCTTGCCACCGACGGCAAGACGCTGTATGTCGCGGATAGCGAGATCAGCGCCCTGCGTGCGGTGCCTCTCGAAGGCGGCGACGACGCCCGCGTCTCGACGCTGGTCGGCCGTGGGCTCTTCGAGTTCGGCGATCGCGATGGCCCGGGTCAGGTGGCCGACGCTACCGAACGTGGCAATAAGGAGGCGAAGCTTCAGCATGCTCTCGGTGTCGCCTTCCACGACGGCAAGCTCTACGTGGCGGACACCTACAACAGCAAGCTCAAGACCTTCGACCTCAAGAGCGGCGAACTGGCCTCGCTCCTCGGCGGCAAGGACGCCAAGGGCGAACCGCTCTTCATCGAGCCGGCCGGGATCAGCTACGCCGGCGGCAAGTTGTACGTCGCCGATACGAATGCCCACCGCATCCGCGTGGTGGACCTGGCGACAAAGCAGGTGAGCACGCTGACGTTTGAAGGCCTGCAACCTCCTCCGCCGCAAAAGGACTGGCTGCCGCCCGAGCCGAAGAAGTGATTTTTGGCGAAGCGAGTGATCGTCCGAACGGAACCATGAGCATCGAGATTACACGAATCGGGAGCACTCTCCATGAGATGGATTTCGCTAACTGCGTTCACCGGCGTACTTCTCGCCGCTCTGCCGGCACAGTCCTTGACGCAGCAGGACTGGTTCACGAAAGCTGTCAAGAACGTGACGGCGAGCTTTGAACCCGCCGAGGCGAAGCCGGGGCAGACGGTGACGTTCCGCCTCACGGTGGACCTCAACGACGGCTACATCACCTATCCGCTCGTGCAGACGGACAAAGCCGCCGCGAGCAATGTGAACACGCTCCTCTTCCCGGCGGCGGGTGCCGTGATCTTCGTGGGTGAAGCGAGCGATCCGCCGAAGCTGCCCACGAAGGCCGAACCGATCGTGGGCATCACCGAGATGCGTTACTGCCCGGGCGGTGTGACGTACACTCGCAAGGCCGTCGTCTCGCCGAAGGCCGCGCCGGGTGACGTGAAAGTGGCGATGGCGGCGTTCAAGATCAATGTCTGCTACGAGGACCGCTGCTATCCCGAGAAGACCGTGCCCGTGGAAGCCACGCTGAAGGTGCTGGACGGCCCAGCCGTGGAAGTGGAGAAGGCCTACGCCGACGAAGTGGCCAAGGCCCTGGCGGGCAAGTGACTAGGCGACTGTTAGACATCCGACCGGTGGCGGCTATATCAACTGCCGCCACTCTTGAGCCCGGGCACGGCCTCCCCCGGGCTTTCTGGTTGAACCCCCGGGCGAAACATGACGCGATCCCTCAGTTTGCTTCTGCTCGCGATCACCCTCTCGCCGGCCGGGGCGCAGTTCGATGATGACGGCACCGCCCCCATTAACGCCAAGAAGTCCAGCGACGTGGGCAGCGTCTCCGCTTCCATCGAGCCCAGGGTAGTGCGCCGCGGCGAGGAGGTGACGCTCAAGATCACCGTCACCCCAAAGAAGGGCGCGTGGACTTACCCGGCCTCTCCGCAGGATCCGAAGCAATCCTCGAAGAACTCGTTCGATCTCTCCCCGACGGACCCGCTTATCTTCGTGAGCGACGTGAAGGACCCCACTGGCTGGAAGTCAAAGCCGAGGGCTGAGAATCCAGCCCTGAAAGATGATTACTACCCTGCACCAACGACCTGGCTGCTCAAGGCGATCGTGTCACCGAAGGCGACTCCCGGGAAGGCGAAGGCGGTCCTCGGGGCGGGCACATCACTTGGATTATGCACGGACTCCGGGTGCTTCTACGCGACGGCTCCAACGGTGGAGTTTGACATCTCCGCTGAGCCACCACTGCCCGTGCCCGAGAAGTACGAAGCTGCGGTGAAGGCCGCGCTCGATCCGCCGAAGAAGGTCACGGCTTCGCCCAGCCTTGCGGAGCCGCCCTCGGAGAAGATCGCGACGCAGAAACTCGCGGTCCCGCCCGAGAAGTACATCGCGGACCTCGAAGTGATTCGATCACTGATCTCCGCGGATAAAACGCCGGCCCAGGGCGGGCTCGCGGGGCTGCTCGCCACCGCGGCGCTCTGGGGATTCATCTCGCTCGTGACGCCCTGCGTCTTCCCGATGATCCCCATCACGGTCAGCATCTTCCTGAAGCAGGCACACGAATCAACGGCCCAGACGCTGAAGCTCGCATCGGTTTACTGCCTCACCATCATCGTGGTGCTGGGCATCTCCGCCTTCGCGTTGCTCAAGCTTTTCGTGGACCTCAGCGTCAGCCCCGGGATGAATCTGTTCCTCGGGGCTCTCTTCGTCTTCTTCGCGTTGAGCCTCTTCGGCTGGTATGACCTCACGCTGCCGCAGGGCATGCTGAAGTTCACGCAGAGACGCCAGGGGTCCGGCGGCGTTGTCGGCACCATCTTCGGCGCCCTCGCGTTCACGATCATCGGCTTCACCTGCGTCGCTCCGTTCCTCGGCGGCTTCGCGGGCCTGGCCTCGTCGGGGAATTACAGCACCGTCGAGTTGATCCTGGGCGCCCTCGCGTTCTCGACGGCTTTCGCCTCGCCGTTCTTCTTTCTTGCTCTCTTCCCTCGAATGCTGAAGGCTCTCCCGCGTTCCGGCGGCTGGCTGGACAGCGTAAAAGCCGTCATGGGCTTCCTCGAAATCGCGGCAGCCCTGAAGTTCCTCCGCACCGCCGAGATCGGCTGGCGAACCGTGCCGGAGTATTTCACCTTCGACGTCGTCCTCAGCGGCTGGGTCGCCATCTTCGGGGCGTGCGGGCTGTACCTGCTGAACGTCTTCCGCTTGCCGCACGACGAGGAAAAGCCGAACATCGGCGTGCCTCGGTTGATCTTTGCGATCGGCTTCCTCTGGCTGGCGGTGTACCTCACACCGGCGCTCTTCAAGGGCTTCGACGGCAAACCCCAGCGGCCCGGAGGCGTGGTTTACGCATGGATCGATTCGTTCCTGCTGCCCGAAACGAACCGGGAATCGGCGAGCGACCTTCCCTTTTCCACGGATCTAAAAGCCGCCCTGGAGGCCGCCCGCAGCGAGGAGGCTCGCACGGGGAAGCCCTCCCTGGTGTTCGTGGACTTCACCGGCGTGACCTGCACGAACTGCAAGTACAACGAGCATAATATCTTCATCAACCCGGCGGTGAAGGACCTTCTCAAGCGCTTCAAGCTCGTACAACTTTACACCGACTGGGTGCCCGAACAGGCCTTTGTGAATCCTCCCCCGCAGCAGCTACGCCGTGAGGAAGCCCTGGCGAATCGGGCTTTCAAGGAGCGAGTCTTCGATACGGAGCAGCTGCCGTACTACGTGATTCTCGATCCGCTGATCACAGGCGGCGTGAAGGTGGTGGGGGTGTACGACGAGGGGAAGATCAACGAGCCATCACGCTTCGCGACCTTCCTTCGCAACGCACTCGAGAAGGCCGCGAACCCCTGAACGGTGAGGACTGTGGCATCGGCGCCTCGCAAACAGGCACTTACTTTGACTTTGGTTGATGCGAAATCCCGGATCCAGAAGGCCGAACTTAGCGACAAACGTACCTCAAGTGATCCAGGAAGCTTTTTGGAACCCAATCAACGTTTGCCTCGAACTCAGAGTCAATGGCGTGGGGGGCTTGGGTGGTTGGGGCGTGAGTTTCAGGGGCTTACGCCCCTGGCTACCAACGGTCGCCGCTCCGCGGCTGAAAGACCGAGGAGACCGAATCGGTTTCCCTGACGCTGCAATAGCAGTGGAGCAATGGCGAGACGCCCAATGACCGTAATGAGATACGAGATTCAGGCGTACCGATTGGATGATTCGGGACGCTTTTGGAGTCCAATTGACGTTCGCCTCGATGGTAAAGTCAGTGCCGTTGGGCGTCTCGCCGGTACGTGGAATTTCACCGGCGAGACGCTGATGCCACAGTCCGAGCGCCTTTGAATCCACCTCGGATCGGTCATCCTCGATCGGCTCTTGCCACACTGATTACCGCCCTCGATCACTTCTTGCCACAATGATTACCGAGGCATCGTTCCGCCGATCGGCACGGCTCCGATGTCAGGCTTTCCGTCGGCCTCGCGCTGCGGGTCCGGCCAGGTCTCGGGCAGCTTCACGCCGGCGTCCCTCGCGGGGCTCGTCGGCTTCAAACGGTAATCATTCAAGGCCTCGAACAGCGGATCAGCCACGATCGAGTGCGTCGTGGAGCCGGGCGGGTACAGCTTCTGGCTGGCGGTGAAAAGGTCGGACTTGCGGAACTTATCGAAGAAGCTCTTGGCGGTGGCGGGCGTCACGTTCGGGGCCCAGTAGAGGTTCGCATCCGTCACGAGTTCGCCCAGCCCCGCCTTCGGCACGGGGAACACGGGAAGGCGATCCGTGTGAATCAGCAGGTTATTGAAGACCCGTCGCGGATGCCCAGCACGTAGCGAGCCGCCGAGGCCCATGAGCGCGTCGCGACTGCCATCCGCGAGCACGGTGTTGTGGTAGAAGTTCAGCGTCGGCCAGGGCGGGCTGCCGTGGTCGCCGATCACCTTGCCGGTGAGGAAGGTGGAGGTCGGTTTCTGCACGCTGGCCCGGCTCGCGTACACGCTGCCGCGGAGGTCGAAGATGTTGCGATAGATGAAGACTTCGTCAGGATCTTCCGGTTCAGGGCCGCCGAACGCGAGGGCCGTGAGCACCCGCGTGATCACGTTCTCATGCACATGGATCTGAGGCGGAACCTTGACGAGCTTGTGGCGATAGTAAACCGGGCTGAGGTAAATGCCGTCGTCCTGGAAGTTGTCGATGCGGTTGTGGTGGAAGTGCACGTTGATCGTACCGAGATAGACCGCGTCGTGGCCGTCCGTGAAGTCGCAGTTGGCGATTTCCCACAGGTCGTTCTGTGGCGTGGCGAAGACGGACGATTCGCCGCCGGTCTCGATCTCGATGATGGCGTGGGTGTTCATTCGCGTGAGGTTGCGAAGCGGTCGATCGGGGTAGTCGCGCTTGCTGGCGTCCGCTCGAGAAGTCCAGGGCGGCACGCTGCCATGGAAACGTGAGCCGAGAATCTTGAGGTTCGTGGTTCGCGTCGCTCGCAGGCCGTAAGTGCCGCACCAGACCGTGAGATTCTCGAGTTCGACACGATCGCAGTGGTCGAGAATCATCGTGGTGTACCCAGCGCCGCGCACGACGAGATCCTGAATGCGAACGTGCTTCGCGCCGTCGAGGTGCAGCGGCACCGATGCGAACGGCGCCAGGATCAGTGGCAGGTTGCGGGGATCGGTTTCACCGCGGTAGTTCGCCACCGGTTCCGGGCTGTGCGTATGCGAGAAGCGAGCATGGATACGCCCAGTCTCGCGGTCGTACCACACGCCAGGGCCGCAATAGAGCGGGTCGATGTCGACGTCGTTCTTCGGCTTGCCGGCACCGGGAGAAACGACTTCATTCGAGGCGAGCAGATCCTTCGCGTGGTAATAGGTGTTGAGGCCGATCATCGAATCACCGAAGGATCCGATGATATCGCGGAGGTTCGGGTAGCGTCGTTTGGAGCGGTATTCGCCTCCGACGCCATCCAGCGCGGGCTCCCAGGCTTCTTCGGGATGGTTGAAGAACAGAGGAAGGCTGCCGTCAATGATGGCGGTTTCGCCCGGAGCGGACCGGATAGTGATGGGTGCGTCCGCCCGCCCCGAATGGGCGATGTAGAGCGGTTCGTAGTAGACACCGCCGCGAAGGTAAAGCGTATCGCCAGGGGTCAGGCGGATCAGGGCGTGGCGAACGGACCTCCAAGGTTTGGCCTTTGAGCCGTCCGCGGTGTCGCTCCCCTTCTCGGGATCGACGTAGTATGCGGGGCCGTTGACGGCGGGGCGAGTCGGCGCCGGCGGCGCGGGCCGCAGCGGTGGATGCGACAGCGGGGCCGTCAGGCTGGGAGCCGCCTGGCCGGGGGATGTGAGGAGAAGGACACCCAGGAGAGATCGCAGGTGTGACGACATGACACCACCAGGAGGAAGCGCAAAAAGGAGTGACTCGCCGACGACGTAGTGAAGATAGTTCCCTGTCTTCCCTTCGTCATTGGCGAGTCACTTCGGTTTTGCATTTCTCGGATCAGGCCCTGCGATAAGGGCTGGGCAGTTCTTTCACGGTGCCCGCGATCTGTCGATCGATCAACTCCTTCAAGGCCTCGCGGAATGCGCCGGCGTACTGAAGCGAGAAGACATCCTTGTTGAGATCAATGGCCTTGAGGCGGTTCGTCACGTCTTCGCGGTAGCCGTCGTCTTCCACAAGTCGGCAGATCTTGTCGACGTACTCATCCTCGTTCTTCGCGACGAGTTCCTTCTCCAGGCCGATGTCGCGGAGCATCGCGGGGCCGATGCGGTTGTACCAGTACTTGCCTTCAAGGCAGACGATCGGTTTGCGGAGGTGAAGGCTGTCCGCGACGGAGTTGCTGCCGCCGAAGTGGAAGCTATCGCAGGCGAGGTCGCCTTCTTCCATCGCCTGCATGTAGATGTCATAAGCGAGGTTGGGCACGACTTCCATCGGCAGGTCCACGCCGCAACCCTGGCGAAGACGGATGAGGAAGGGAAGGTACGCGGCGAAGGTGGAGAGCACTCCGCCCGCGAAGAGGCGAATGATGACTTTATCCTTGACGCGATCGAAGACCCGACGCCAGGTGCGAACCATGGTGGGGTTCACTTTCTGAGCGTAAGCCGGGCAGTTGATGACGATCTTGTTGACGGCCTTCTTCTGCCCCCGCATCTGGTACGTCGGCAGTTGATGCACGGCTCCATAGCCGGGAAGCAGGAGGAGTTTCTCGGTGTAGTTCTGCTCGGGATTATCGGGCCGATCGGTAAGTTGCCCGCCGACGAACCAGTCGATTTGGCTGCCCCAGGTGCTCACGGGGTGCCCGGTGCCGATCAGCTGCAGGGGCGCGATGCGGACATTCGACAGCATGATGCTTGGCGCCGTCATGCCGATGTCCGGATAGTAGATGGCGGCGAAATCGTTGTCCTGAAGCACCCCGATATCGAGAACGCCGTTGTTCACTTCGAGCTTGATGGTGGCGTCGAAGAGTGAATCGTCGTACTCCTCCTTGCTCAGAAGCGAGCGAATACCGGTGACGTGAAACTCGGGCCGCAGGGCGCGGACGTATTCGGCAAGTGTGCGATAGACGGAGTGCCCCCTCTTCCAGCAATCGCTGACCACCGCGATCTTGCGGGGATTGGGCTTCGGCCGAATCGGGATTTGATTCATCGAGCGGCGAGCGCAGTCGTTGATCTTCGTCTTCACGAACCGGTCGCGATCGCCATCCACATACGTGCAGCCGAAGTAGATCGCTTCCACGCCAGCGCTGAGAATGAATCGCTGATCGATCTGATCGAGGTGCTGATTCATCTGAGAGCAGACGTCGTCCGAGACGAACCCGCCGCGATAGATTTCGCCGAACTGGCACCACCAGAGGGACGCGATCCGGGGATCGATGTCGAAGAAGATCTTGCGATCGATCTTCAACGTGCAGCGAGCCGAGTACAGCGTGAGCATCTTCACGTAGTTCGCCTGCTGCAACTGCAGGATCGAAAGGGCCGCGTCGGCGTTATTCAGGGGCGTGAGCGAGAGCAGATTGGCGATCGTGACGTTGTGCGTGATGAACTGAGGAATGAACATGTCCGGAATCACGAAGTCCGGCTGCAAAAAGAGACTCAGGAACGTGTTGCAGTATCGATTCAGCGAAGCGCGATCCTGGTCCGACAGCGTCAGGATTGGCGTCATCCTCAGCGTGTCGAGATTCTGGAGCATTCTCCGAGCGAGTTCCTCGAAGTTCTTGTCCACATAGGGCTGATAGTAATCGCGTGGTTCGAACGCAATCATGGGAGAATCTCTGCACTCTGTGAATGAAAGGTTCGCTTATCATAGCTAACTCGCCCCAGAATCCACTGTCGATCCTCCCAAGACCGAGGAACTTCATTCGTTGTGGGAGCCTACGACTTGCCCGGCCGCTACGATTTACGCAGCTTCACCAGCTCATAACGAACATTTCCGCGAGCGTGCCTCGCATTTGCCGGAATTCCGGTCGATAGAGGCTCTTAGTCCCTCTTCGATCGAGGTGTGTGGCTATGGCCCGATCGCGTCTGAGCGTTGGTTTGGTCTATCTCGCGATGACGTCCAGCGCCTCGCTCGCGACAGAGCCGCCACACGTTCAGCGAACTCCGGACCCGAAGGTGCCGGTGGTGCAATCGATGGAACGCTCGGGCCAATCTGCATCCGTCGCGTGGTGGGCCCAGCCAGGCCTCGGGTTGCACGAAGCTGGAGGCTACGTGGGTGGCGGATCGCTCAAGGGGAACAGGGTGTTCTCGAAAAGCTCCGGAGGCACGGGGCCGATCCACGAAGGAACCTTCGGCTGGGACTTCGTCGGTTTCGGCGGCCGACTCGGACGAGTGTTCCTTGGCTCCTCGCCAACGAAACCCAAGGAAAAGGACGTCAATGCGGGCTATCGAATTGACGGCCATCCCGTGAGCGATGTCTTCTCGCATCGGCCGATTCGCAAGGCCGTCATCCAGGCGAAGGAAGACAGCCAGAACCGCACGACAGCCGAGAAGGAATGACAGCCGTCACGGCTGAGGCCCTCGGCACCGCTTCGACAAGACCTGTCGCTTTACCTGTGCCGACGTCGGCTTTGGGGCGGAAGGCTGTCTCGTTCGGGCGAATCCTTCAACGTACCGGTGCCAGGTCCAGGAAGTTGCGGAGCAGTCGCGGCCCTTCCACCGTGAGGAAGCTCTCCGGATGGAACTGCACCCCGTGCAGCGGCCACGTCTTGTGGCGTACACCCATGATCTCGTTCTCGTCCGTCCACGCGGTCACTTCAAAGTCCGGATTGGTCCACGTCTCCCGCTTGATCACCAGGCTGTGATAGCGAGTCGCCTCGAAGGGGTTGCTCATCCCGGCGAAGACGCCCCGGCCATCGTGGTGGATCAGGCTTACCTTGCCATGCATGATGCGATAGTTGCGGATCACCTCGCCGCCGAAGCTGTGCCCAATGCACTGGTGCCCCAGGCAGACGCCCAGGATCGGCGTCGTCGCGGCGAAGCGTTTCAGCACCTCGTTGGACACCCCCGCCTCCCTCGGCGTGCACGGCCCCGGTGAAATAATGATGTGCGTCGGCTTCATCTCCGCGACGCGGTCCGGCGTGATCTGGTCGTTTCGCACGACCTCCATCGGCAGCGCCGCGTCGAGTTCGCCGAACCGCTGCACGAGGTTGTAAGTGAAGGAGTCGTAGTTATCGATGAGAAGGATCATGGGAAACGCGGAACTCAGAACGACAAAGATCAACAACCCGGCCTATGGCTACACATTGACGGCAACAGCAACCGCCAACGCGGCTACGATCGGTGGCAGTGGCTGGAGCGGCACGTCGGGGAACGAAACGAACTCGAGGCCACTAAGTTCCTGTTGCTCTTGAATATCTCTGTAGATCGCCCAGAGATCGAAATGGAATCTCGCGGCGTGTTCCCCCGAATGCGTCGAACCTCGTCGACAATCGGATCGTTCATGGTAGCTCTTTTCTCAGTTCTTCGGGCGTACAAATGATCGGTGCCTTGTAGCCCTTACTGGCACGGACGGCTTCGATCACGGGACGCATCGTGGCGTTGGCCGTATGTCGACAATTCCAGGTTAATAGGTAGGGAATCTTTTGGATGGCGGCGATGGCGATGGCGATGGCGATGGCGATGGCGATGTGCAGCACGTCTCATGAGCTCCGGTCTGATGCGGTGGCGTCACAGGTACAATCGCACCTCGTCACTTGTCGCACGATCACCCCTGCCTCGCGGGCAGTTTCTGGGCACTGTTGGCGGTTGCGTCGAACTTGCCCTTCGCGTCCTCGGCCGGCACTTCTTCGAGATAGTCCGCACTCGCGGGAATGTCGTACCAGGCTCCATCGGCGAAGTCGACGAGCGCCCGTCCGCCGAAGTTCACCGTCACCACCCGTCCGATCTTCCCTTCAAAGCGAGCGTATTCCTCACGGCCTGGCTTCACGCGGACGTAGCGATCCGTCCAGAGGCGTTTCAGTTCCTGGGCATCCTGAAATTCGGGGAAACGCATCGGCTCACCTGCTTCGCCTGGAGGGCTCGAAATCCAGTGACTTCACGAATTGACAGGCATCGGCGGCCCCGAACTCGCGATCCATGCCGGGGTCGTGCCAGTCGACGGCGAGCGGGCCATCGTAGCCGATCTCGTTGAGCGTGCGAAGGATCGCGGGCCAGTCGATGCCGCCATGGCCCGGAGAGCGGAACTGCCAGCCGGTGCGTCGATCGCCGCTGGGCCAGTACCCCGCAAGCACGCCCGTCCGCCCATCGAGCGTGAGCTGGGCGTCCTTCACATGCACATGATAGATGCGATCCGGAAAGCGACGCAAGAACTCCACCGGATCGACTCCCTGCCAGTGCAGATGGCTCGGATCGAACGTGAAGCCGAACTCCTCGCGGCCGTTGAAGGCGTCAAGCACCATCTCGGCGGAGTAAAGGTCGAACGCCATCTGCCCAGGGTGAACCTCGCAGGCGAAGCGAACGCCGCGATCCCGGGCGGAATCGAGAATCGGGTTCCACTGGTGCGTGAATCGCTCGATGGCCTCCGCGATCACATCTGGCTTCGCGGCGGGATAGCCGGCCACGTAAGACCAGATCGGCGATCCCGTGAACCCCGAGACCACATTCGCGCCAAGCCCCTCGGCGAGCTGGAAGGTCGCCATCATCTCCTCGGCCGCACGCTGCGAGACGCCAGCAGGGTTGCCATCGCCCCAGACGTACTCGGGGACGAGCGACTGATGGCGTGCATCGACCAGATCGGAGACGGCCTGCCCCACTTTGTGATTCGCGATCACTGGAACCTGGAGATCGTTCCGAGCGAGAAGGTCAAGCCGAGCAGGCCCATACTCGGGATCGCTGAGGCCTCGTTGCACTTCGAGGTGGTCGCCCCAGCAGCAGAGTTCAAAGCCCTGATAGCCCCACCCCGCCGCGTTCCCGGCGAGCGAATCCAGCGGCAGGTCGGCGAAGGGACCGCTGAAAAGCAGAATCGGCCGGGGCATGAGGCACGTCCATGCGAGGGAATCAGATCCGTAAGCGGCTGAGTTTTCGCCGCTCGTGGCGGAGCGCTGCACCGATCGTGCACCTGGAATCCACCACCTTTTGACGCCGCGTTTCCGGTGAGACCCGCGGCGAGCTCGAGTGGATCATCGCTTCGCCGCAAGCGGCCAAAACCTCATCGTCAGACTCCGGGCGTTCCGTTCCCCGATGGCAACTCCGTCGCCGGCGGCGAGAAAGGAATTGTCGCCGGTGGGGACACTGGAGGCGTTGGCAGAACTTCCAGCGAGGTCTTCGACGACGGCGCGGCCACCGGCACCGGCGGCGGAAGCGGAGCTTCAGACTCCTCCGATTCCATGAAGATCTCGTCCAAATCGGCCTCGTCCACCTTCTTCCGCATCAGCAGGTAGATCATCGTCGCCGCGGACCAGTAGAAGCTGTACGTGAAGCCCAGCATCAGCAGGAAGATGATGGTCAACCACAGCGCCACCAGGCCCGCACCAGCGACGTTGTAGAAGTAAAACTGGTTGCGGAACTCTCTGCGCTTCTCAGGATTCTCGGGCTTGAAGGTCAAGACCTTGCGATCGCTGTCGGTGGTGACCTCATTGAGTCTCACAGCCGCGGGGCTGCCCTTCAACAGCAGTTCCTGCCAACCAAAGGACTGCGGAGCCCACACGAACAGGTAGTCCGGCTTGCGGTTGAACGTCTCCGTCAATGGTGTCTGGCTTATGGCCCACTTGCCCAGATACACCGAGAGTGACACGAAGAACAGCACGAAGAAGGTGACGATCGCACCGTACGCCACGGTCACCAACCCGTACCAGATGTAGTGCCAGGGGGCCTGGTAAACGTAATTGATCGAGCGACTCAGGGCATCGAAGGTGTCGCTGCTGTCCCCCTCGGTGCTAAGCGAGGTGTACATCAGCGGATAGCCCACGAGGCCGATGAGGAAGATGGACATGACCGCTCCGGCCGCGATGACCAGAGGCAGACCCAGGCCCAAGAGCACCACGTCGCCGAGGATAGGGATCAGGCTCAGGAAGCCGTACACGATCAGCCCCACCACCACCGCCGCGATGATGATCAACGGCACCAGGGGCGCCATGAAGTAGTTGATGTAACGGGTGCAGACGAAGCGAACCGCCTGCTTCAGCGTGACCGGCCCCTTGTTCGTCAGGCTCACGGCGGCGAGGCGCGTGATGACACCGCCCGCGAAGCCCCACACCGCCAGGAACCACAGAATCGCCAGTACGAGATAAAGCCGAGTCCAGAAGCTGGCATCCGGGCTGAACAGCTTTGAAACCGGCACCAGGAACTTGATCAATGGCTCGACGAGCACAGGAACGGAGCCCACGAGGAATTGGCGAATCGCGTCCGAACGCTCCACGGCAGACCCACCCAGAAGATGGGTGACGAAGAGATAAGGGTTCGGTCCCCGGTACTCATCCCACGGCATCGTTCGCAGCCGACCCTGCCCGTTGGGGCCGGCGAGCTCGTTGAGCACACGCCAGCGTTGCTTGTCCGCCAGGAACTGTTCGTAACCTTTCACCTTGAGTTCGGCCTCGGTGTAAGGCTCGTTCATGCCCGGCTTGGACTTATAGTCCTGGCTGACGACCGTGGGAGTGTACTTATCGTCGTTCTCGGTTGGAGGATCGTAGTAGAAGAGGTACGACAGGCACCACCAGCCGATCGACATGGCCAGGATGCCGAGCGCGGCGATGGCGAGCTTACGTGGATCAAGTGCGACCTGGAAGCAGCGGAAGATGTCCGTCCAGGGGAACAGCCGGCGAAACGAAATGCCGGTTGCGGGTTCACGCCCGTCGGCCATGCGGTCTCCTCGGTCGGGGTGCAACGGATCGGTCCCCGAGTCGGGGCCGCGAGTCGTCGTTTCCGCAGATTATACCGCGAGGCGTGATGACGGCAATCAGGGACGCGACGGTTAAACCGCGAGTCGCAGAATTCGGAGCTGAGCGAGGGTCCTTCCCTCGCACTCAGCGTCGAACTCTGCGACTCGCGGCACATGGGCTCAAGCGAACCGAAAGGCGGTTAGAAGAACAGCGACATGCCGACGTTGACACCGTGGATCACGCGGAACCACTTGGTATCGATCGCGGGGTCCGGAGCGGCGAAGTTGAAGCCGATCGGTTCCCGCATGTACTTGGTGCCGTAGAAGGTCTGAGCCTGGTAGCCGAGGCGAATCTGAACGCCTTCGGTGGGATACCACCACATATTGAAGTTCCCGTTGAGGTTCGGCACCACGCTGAAGGCGTTATAGCCTCGCTTGGACTGCGTACTTTCATCGCCGAGTTCGTACTTGGCTCGTTGCTTGACGATTCCGAGCAGGGCCGAACCGGTGAGATCCAAGCTCGCAGCGAAGGCGTTGCCAAGGTAGACTTCATGGCCGCAGCCGACGAATGGTCCGTAAAGCCTCTGTGAGAGCGTGTTCGTGTAGTCGGCGACGTAGAACGGAGCGATGCCGCCTGGTGCGATGGGGGCCCCGTTGCTGTCGAGATAGAGCCCGGCGTCAGTCGCTATCGTCTGCCAAGTGAAGCGTTCAAAGAACCAGGCGTACCGAGCCCCTGCGAGTCCGTAGACGCGGCTATAGTCTGTCTGGAATAGCGGTCGGCTGATCCCGATGTCCGATGCCGTGAATCGCTGACTGAACTTGATGTTCATCACCGTAGCCGCATTCCAAATCCCGTAGGAATTGAACCCGGGATTGTAGTTAGGGTCTCCAGGACCTGGGCTCGATACCGTCGTTAAAAGCGTGACCCCAGTGCCAGGAATAACGACCGGTGTGATCACCCCCACGATAATCGGTAGCCCATTGGGGCCAATCGGAAACCTGAATATGTTAGAGTTGATTACAAAACCGGGGGAATTATCAAGAAACGCATTGATTTCCTGAAGCCGACCTGGCTGAAAATCGTAGGAGGTCTTCCGCTGTGGTCCTGCAAACTGCGGGGAAAAGTTGAAGACCCCTGCGGTGAGGAAGGTGTCATTCAACGACACATCGCTCCGACCATACTGCGTCGCGAGGGTCGCCCCGTCGGTGTAGTTC
>Ga0105046_10006768_pt1 | contig 18126 bp, 15 predicted proteins | sample MAT03_FD_78385 | JGI IMG/M metagenome (GOLD analysis project Ga0105046, IMG submission 78385) | Freshwater microbial communities from Lake Fryxell liftoff mats and glacier meltwater in Antarctica - MAT-03 (megahit assembly) | ecosystem: Environmental > Aquatic > Freshwater > Ice > Liftoff...
GATCTGGAGCCGAACCTCTGCCTGCATTCCGTCATTATAGCGCGCGGCCCGCCACCTTCACTACGCCGGGCTGCCCGATCTCGCCCTCGATGGCGATTTCACGATCGAGAAACATTTGGATGACGGTCGCGTTCGTTGTGAGATGTGAAGTGATCTCGGAAACTTGAAACTCCGACGTTCCATCCGCCAGAGCCAAGGGCAGCAGAAGTTGATCGGCACTGTGCGGATCGACGGGCATTCCCGAGGCTCGATGTGCCAAGGCCTGATCGACGACCTCGTCCGCGACCGATTCCGCGGGCTTGCCTCTTGCTCCCAGTCCGAAAAAGAGCGTGGGGACAGGCCCGCCCAAAGTGATCGCCAACATGCAGCCGGGATCGCCAGGCCATTCCTCGAAATGAATTTCTGTCGCGATGCCGGCATGACGGAGCCGAACTTCGGCACGTCGCGAACAGCGTTTCGCCACGTGATCGGGTAGCCCGGAAGTGCCACATGTGATGGTGGCGGAATCGCTTTGCTGAACGGAATGGAGAGTGAGCGGACGAAGCATAGGAGTCGACGCAATGCTCGCCGTGATCTTGCCGCCGCCGCGTGGGTAGAACCCCGGACGTTCCATTTCCAGGCCGATGTTCATGCCCAGCCGCTGCATGTATGCTCGCCAGGTTGTTTGTAAAAAATGAAAGCACGGAGCTTTCTCGGTGTGCGTGCCTCCCTCAAGAACCATTTCACTCGGAGCGTTTGCAAGCGCGAGCGGCAGATAGACGGTATGCAACACCAAGGCCGTCGAACCTGCCGTGCCGATGGCGACGCGATAAGGGCCGGGAGTCACCTCGCCCGGTTCGAAGATCAACTGGTTGGAACTCACTGCATCGCCCGTGAGCGTGGCATTGCCGATTTTCCCGGCCGCACGAACACCGGCCAGATGTTGTGGCCTAAGGCCCGGCTTGGGTTTGCGATTCGCCCGAATCTTGCGCAGCTTGAACGATCTGCCCGTCAGAAGCGAGAGCGTCAACGCGGAACGAAGTATTTGTCCCCCGCCTTCGCCGAGGGAGCCGTCGATGTCGATCATGCACTTGGGATAGCCGAAAGTCGACCGAGGTTCACGGCCTGGCCCCACGAACCGTGCCGGCTTGCGACGCGATTGGGGGTGCAACGGCTTGGTCGTCAGCCCCGGAAAGCAACACGGGCGAGTCTTTCCCCGCCCGATTTCGCGTGGCACGAAGTACCAGCAAGCGTTGCACGGGGCGTGCTTCTTTTTCACCAGCAAAAGCCTGATTTCCGAACGTCCCTTCCCAATAATCATCTGTGCCGACGACCAGATACTCGTTGGGCATCAAGGCGATTTCAAACCCGGCCGCCGGGAATATTTCAGTTGCCAGGCCCCGATCGGCCGCGTCGGCTGGAAGCAATTGGCTTGGATCGTGATAGCGCGCCCGTGGCACCAACTTCACAAGCACCTTTCCTTCGGGGCCGTCGCGAACCGTCATTTCGAAGCCGAGCACAACTTGATTGCGGCCAAACTCACTCTTCGTGCCATTGGCTGCCGGGATCGAAAACTCCGACCGGTGCATGTTACCGCTGAGCACCAAAGCCGCGGGGCGGTCGAGACCAAAAGTGCGTGCCCGATGCCCAGCGGTGGTTCGAGGGTCATCGATTAGTTTTCGCAATACTCCAGGGGCCGACTCACCCGTTGTTCCCACGCGTAGGCCGGCCTCTTCCAGAACGGAACGGGTTTCGAATGGCAAAACTTGCTCGTCCACATTGTCCCAGGCTCGGCGATTGATGTCTTCGGTGCCGGCCGGTCGTTCAATTACCACATACTGAACGAGGGCACTTTCCGGATCTTGGCCGCCACCCAGCAATGGAAAGGGATTGAGCCACTTCGCTCGGGTGCCATCAGTTAGGCAGCCTACCGCAGCGAGCGGAAGTAGAGCAATGAAGAAAGCGCGCGCGAAGCGCATCGTGGACGTCCTTGTCCAGAAGCTGCCGGGATCCATCGGCTAATGAAGGTGCGATACCTTGCAGGCGAGATTCGGTCAACCCTCAAAGTGCCTGAAACGAAATGATTCCGGACATGGGAGTGAGACCCTTCCCCGGAATCATTTCCCGTAGCCTGAATCATGCTTCAACCGGAACACCCACGCTTGCCACGCCGCGTGTCGCTCGAGATGGCTTCACGACCTTGCCCGGGTGATAAGGAAGGATGTAGTGGACCAGGAAAACCAGATAAAAGGCGGTACCTCCAATGTCGCAGAAATGCAAGAGTTCGTGCGAACGTATGAGACCCGTCCAAACTACAGGCCAGTTGGCGAGTTCGATGCCGGCACCCAGTAGATAGGTTCCCATCGCGCCGATGAACCAGCGCATGCCCCGCCAACCCGTCGCTCGCCAATAGAAGTAAGAACCCGCACAACTCAGCCAGGCCATGCCGACATAACAACCCACCAGAATGGAATGGTCCGGCAACGGGAAGATCCAGAGCGAGGCAATGCCAATGAATGCGAGCGTCCATTCGCCAATGAGCAAAGCCAATCGTAGCGGGCCGCGAACCAGAAGGGCGGCAAGTGGCGTCGCTCCACCTGCAATCATCAGGAAGATGGCACTCATGTCGATCAGTTGGAAAACCCGTAACTCTTCGGGCGGAAGGCGCAAGGCGTGGTAAAGACCGCTGCTGGTGAACAATATGGTCGTGCTCGAGCCGAAAATCAGCACGCAAATCCACCGTGGTGTATTGCGACTGGTTAATCGCAATAAAAAGCACGAAGCGATCAGTGCCAAAAACGCGGCCAGAAAGTGGGACCCGGATGAGACGGGGTCGCGCAGAAGATCCACGAGTACACTCCAAGGGGTGTCATCGCCGTTGATCGGCGTTCAACAGCCCGAAATCGAGAAAGAAGCAAGATATTCAAACAGTTACCGGCGGCTACCAACCGTCTACAATGAAGAAATTCGATTAGCCGTAGGAAGGGGTTATTCCGCCATGTGGCCGATGCTGGTTCCCAAGATCGAACGCTATCACGAACTGGAACGCATGTTGGTCGATCCAGAGGTGGGCACGAATCCCACGCGCTACGGCACCCTGGCCAAGGAATTTTCGTCCCTGGGTAAGCTTGTGAAGCCTGCCTTGGAGTACGAGCAAATCATTGAAACCGTGAAGCAAGCGGAAACCTTGCGTGCTGCCGAGGCCGATCCGGAGATGCAGGCGTACGCGGCCGAGGAAGTCAACACACTTAAAAAGCAACTTGCGGCATTGAAAGACCGCGTCGAAGATATGTTGCTCGTCGAACCGGGTGAAGACTACAGCAGCCTGATCGTGGAAATCCGGGCGGGCACGGGCGGCGACGAGGCCGCGATCTTTGCAGGCGATCTTTACGAAATGTACACTCGATACGCCCGCACCCAGGGCTGGAACATCGAAGGCATCGAGGTCAGCCTGGGCGAGGCCGGCGGATTTAAGGAAATCGTCTTCAGCGTTTCGGGCGAGAGTGTGTTTCAGCAACTCCGCTACGAGTCCGGCGGGCATCGCGTCCAGCGCGTCCCGAAGACTGAAACTCAGGGCCGCATTCACACCTCTGCCGCGACCGTGGCCGTGCTGCCCGAGCCGGACGAAGTGCAAGTTGAAATCAAACCAGGAGACTTGGAAGTGGAAACCATGCGTGCCGGCGGCGCGGGTGGCCAGCACGTGAACAAAACGGAAAGTGCCATCCGCTTGTGGTACAAGAAAGGCACGCCGGAACAAATCGAGGTGAAATGTCAGGACGGCCGCAGCCAGCACAAGAACAAAGAGCAGGCCATGCGCGTTTTACGCAGCCGCATTTTCGAGTTCCAGCAAGAAAAGCTCCACCGCGAACGATCGGAAAACCGCAAGGGTCAGATCGGGACGGGTAGCCGCACCGATCGCATTCGCACTTACAATTTCCCACAAAACCGCGTGACCGATCATCGAATTAATCTGACCGTCCACACGCTGGATACAGTCATCATGGGCGAAATTGCCGGCCTCATCGGGGCGATGCGTGAGTACGACAAGAAACAGAGACTTGGACAGCTTTAACGGCCACCATATTGCGTTTCATAATATTTGAGATACTCGCCCGAACGTACCTGATTGACCCACGCTTGATTGGCCTGATACCAGGCGATCGTGTCTCTAAGCCCCTCGTCGAACTTCACTAACGGCTGCCAGCCGAGTTCGCGCTCGGCCTTGGAACAGTCAATTGCATATCGGCGATCGTGGCCTGGTCGATCTTGCACATATTTGATGAGTGATTTAGGTTTGCCGAGCAACTCCAACAGCAATTCCGTTAGTCTAATATTCGGCATCTCGCATCGGCCACCGAAGTTATAGACTTCGCCAGCTTTGCCGTGCCGCCAGGCCGCTTCAACACCGCGTGCATGATCGGTGACAAAGATCCAATCGCGAATTTGCATGCCATCGCCATACACGGGAACCGGCTGGTCGTTCATCAGGTTCGTGATGAACAACGGGATCAGCTTCTCCGGAAAGTGATACGGGCCATAATTATTCGAACAACGCGTGATGACCGCGTCCATGCCAAAGGTATGGGCATACGACATCACCAGCATATCCCCGGCCGCTTTGCTCGCGGAGTAGGGGCTATTCGGCGAAAGTGGCGTGCTTTCCGTGAAGAGCCCTGTCGGACCGAGACTTCCATAAACCTCATCCGTTGATACTTGCACATACCGTTTAGTTTTCTTGGCCCGAGCCGCGTCGAGTAACACCTGCGTTCCCAGGACATTCGTGTGGATGAACGGTCCGCTATCCAAGATGCTTCGATCCACATGTGACTCGGCGGCGAAGTGAATGAGGGCATCCGTGTTCTCATTCAATGCGCCCATCACTGCGGATCGATTGGTGATATCACCCTTCACGAATGTATATCGCTGGTCTTTCGCGACATCGGCGAGATTGGCAAGATTGCCGGCATATGTTAATGCATCAAAATTCGTGATGCGAACATCCGGATCGGCCTGTAACAGATGCCGAATGAAATTGCTGCCGATAAAACCGCAGCCGCCGGTGACGAATATTTGCGACACAAATAACCCCGTTTAGCGCTCGAGCCAACGGCTCGAACGAATCACCTGCCAACGACGCAAATCTCGTTCGAGCCGTTGGCTCGAACGCTAAACAAATGCATTGCTTAACTGCGATACGGCACGACGAAATCCCACGATTGTTTGGGTTTTCCTTCTTTTTCAGGATTATTTTCCACATACGGAATTGCCTGTTGAAGCTGCCTCTCGCTATCGATGTACACCGTCCACCACTTGCGGCCAAAGCATGGAGGTGGCGCTTTCCCGGTTAGTGCGATCTGCTGAAAAAGATGCACCCCAGAGTGAAAGAGCGATTTAGTCAGTTCGCCCTTCAAGAGATTATTCACTTTCTCGCTTTCATAGCGATGGCGTTTGAAGACGGCATGAATGTGATCGTCCAGAATCGATACGGCCCAGAATGTCACGCCCGATCTTTCGATGTAGTTGCGAAAACCCTGGGCAATCGCCTGGACTTGAAGTTCGCTAAACTTCACGGGCGGAAAATCGAGTTCCTTCTTGGCTTCGAGTCGCCATTGATAGTCGTGGGCTACATGAGCGACTGATTCGCGCGTGCTGACTTTCGTTGCATCACCGTAACGAAAGAGTTCGAACTTTCGAATCCATTCGGACCACGACCCGCGTGGGTCGTTGGGGAGCCAGAAACCGAAGGCGCTGATGATGACGTGGTAGGCGAGTACCATGCTTGCGCTCCTCGTTCGAGCCGTTGGCTCGAACGCTAAACAATACGGGCTTAACTGGGTTTTGGTGCCGCGTCGATCTTCGCCTGCAAGTCCGGGTTGACCTGCTTGGTCCCCTTGCACTTCGTTTTCGCCCATGCCGTGCAGCCCAGGAAATAGCGCCCTCTCGCCTCGCATAGTTTCATGGCCGAGCCGCATTCGGGGCAAATGTCCTTGATCTCAACTTCGGGCAGTTTCTTTTTCTCCATGGGTGGCGGCAGCACATCTTTCAGTTTCTCTTTCAACTCCGCGGAGAGCGATTTGGCATTGCGGCACTTCGGGAAGCCGCTGCACGAAAGAAACGGGCCACGCCAGCTTTTGCGAATGACCATCTTCGAGCCGCACTTCTCGCAGTTAACACCCGTTTCGATCGGCGGCAGAGGTTTTTCGCCGGTTTTGTCTGCCTCCATCGCCGTTTTGCATTCCTTATCGACGCATGTGAAATAGGGCCCCTTCGTGCCGAGACGCCAGAGCAAGTTCTTGCCGCAGGTCGGGCACGGATATAGCGTCGGCTTGCAGGTCACGACAATCTGATCGTTGTCGCGAAGCGAGCATATCGTGTTGCAGCCGGTGCCGTCCGGCTTGTAGGTCGAGCAACTCAAGAACGTGCCCCAGCGGCTCGAACGGTCAACCATCGGCGAAGTGCAAGTCGGACATTTCACATCGATTTCGCTCAGGTCGGCTTCACCCTCGCGCGGTTTGATGTAGCTGCACGGATTCTCCTTCTCACGCCAGCCGGAACAACCGATGAAGGTGCCCTTGCGCTTGGCACTGTACATCTCAACCAGAGGCCGGCCGCATTTCGGGCATGGCTCGCCCGTTTCTCGACCTTTGACTTTCGGCAGCTCCGCGTCGGCCTTCTTCAGATCCTCGGAGAACCGAGTCCAAAACTCGTTGAGAACATCGTCCGACTTCAGCTTGCCGGTCGAAATGTCGTCGAGTTCCTCCTCGAAATGCGAGGTGAACTTCAAGTCCATCTCGTGTGGAAAACCTTTCACAAGTAGGTCGGTCACAACCTTGCCCAACTCCGTGGCCGTGAATCGGCGATTCTCGGCCTCGACATACCCCTTCTTGGTGATTGTCGAGAGAATCGTGGCGTAGGTGCTCGGGCGGCCAATGCCTTCTTTTTCCAGGGTGCGAACAAGCGAGGCCTCGTTGAACCGGGCCGGCGGCTGCGTGAAGTGTTGGGTCGCACTGAGGCCCAGTTTGTCGAGGGCCTGGCCAACGTTGATGGCCGGCAGCATGACGTCTTCCTGTTTGCCGGCCGGCCAGACTCGGCGATAACCGTCGAATTTCTCGATCGAGCCGCGAGCTTTGAACAATCCCTGGTCGGCCTGGATCTCAACTGTCGTGGTCGCAACGACGGCAGGCATCATCTGACTAGCCACGAACCGATTGTAGATCAAGGTGTAAAGCCGAAATTGATCGTGATCGAGGAATGGCTGCACCCGTTCAGGCGTGTTGGTCAGGTCCGTGGGTCGAATTGCCTCGTGGGCCTCCTGGGCACTTTTGCCGGACTTGAAGAAGTTTGCCTTCTCCGGCAAATAACGCGGGCCATATTTGTTGTCGATATGTGTGCGCACCATGCTCAGCGCGTCGTTCGAGACGCGGGTGCTGTCAGTTCGCATGTAGGTGATGAGTGCGACTTGGCCCTCGGCACCCAGGTTCACGCCTTCGTAAAGCCGTTGGGCATTTTGCATCGTGCGTTGTGCGCCCATGCTCATGCGGGTGCTGGCTTGCTGTTGCAATGTCGAAGTCGTGAACGGTGGCGATGCGTGATCGTTCCGGTCCTTCTGCTCAATGTTGAGAACCTTGTAGGCGGCCTTGTTCAAGACCGCATAGATTGCGTCCGCCTCCGTTTCCGATTTCGCGCCAAACGGTTTGTCCTGCCAACGCTCCAACTCCGCGAGAAAGCTCCCGGCGGGAATCGTCTGCTTCTCGCTCGGCTCATTCTTTCGAGGTTGTTCGGCTCCATCGGCCTGCTCCGGGATTTCGGCATCAGGTTCCGTGTCAGCGGCCTGCTTCTCATCGGTTGCTTTCTCGCCTTTCTTCTTGGCAAGCACCTTGGCGGGGAAGTCAAACTTTCCGAGCTTGGCCAAGCCAGTCGGCGTCAGGAGAGCCGTCAGCTTCCAGTATTCTTCGCTTTTGAACGCCTCGATCTCCCGTTCGCGATCGACGACCAGTTTGACGGCCACCGATTGCACCCGGCCGGCGCTCAGGCCACGCGTGACTTTCTTGCTGAGGAAATTGCTCAGCGGATAACCGACCACGCGGTCGAGTGCTCGCCGGGCTTCTTGGGCGGCGACCAGATTGCTGTCGATGTCGCCCGCCTGTAACAGCGCTTCCTGGACTGCCTTCTTGGTGATCTCATTAAACGCAATGCGGCGTGAACGCGATGGCTCCAGGCCCAGCTCCTGCTGGATGTGCCAGGCGATCGATTCGCCTTCGCGGTCGGGGTCGGTCGCGAGATAAACCATCTCTGCCCGGTCGGCCTCGCGCTGAAGTTCGTTCAGAATGTCCTCGGTCGAGCGCCGGGCCTTGGAGCCCCCCTTGTCCGTTCGATCGATGACTTGATACCGCAGCTTCCAATCGCCCTCGTCGATGTGGATGCCGACAACTGCTTCGCCGCGCAGTTTGCCGCTGACCGGAAGATCGCGGATGTGGCCGTAGCTGGCCCGGACGCGATATGCCGAGCCTAGATATTTCTCAATGGTCTTCGCCTTGGCCGGCGATTCGACGATGACGAGATTGCCTTTTCGCGGCCCGGTATAGATTTCACGGGTGCGAGGTGGGGCTTGTGTCACCGCGACGGGCGTTTGCTTCTTGGCTGCACGCTTCGGGGCAGCCTTCTTGGCAACTGCCTTCGTCACGATGGTTTTCTTGGCCGGGCGTGGGCTGGCCTTCTTCTTCTTGGCAGCGGTTTCGGGCTTCTTGCGCGGCGGCATGTCGTTTCCTGTTGGTCCGATGGCGTTCAGCAGTCTAACCGGTCTGTCAACGTTGGAGTCATCATTCCATCAAACGGATCGCAATCCGTCCTACTATATGGTTGGCGTTGTCCCGCTTTGCCGCATCGCTACAATTTCCCCAGTGAGCAAGGTCGACATTCCATTCAAATAGTACGCCCGGTTGCGAAGCGTCAACCCCCCCGTCGGGGAACGCTGCCCAGGACGGCCGTCTTAAACCGAGTAACGGAAATGGCTTTTAACCCGTTCGAAGCATTTAGTGTCCGCTCCAAATTAGGCAAATCCGTGATGGCCGTGCTTGGCATCGTGGTCATGCTGACCTTCGTGCTGTCCACCGGGGCGGTCGGCTCCAAGAACGATTTTTTCGATCAATTTATCAGCATGTTCGGCGGAAAAGGCGGAGGGGAAGTCGTCGCCACGGCCTACGGCGACAAGATTCGCGACGTGGATTTAACCGAGATCAACCGCCAGCGCCGGGCCGCCAATTCCTTCCTGGTGCTCGCTTTGGCATCATCGCAAATGACTGCCGCCAAGGATCTGGCCGATGAATTGAACGGGAGTGGCCTGACGGCGGAAACCAAGCGCGACATTGAAAAATTCGTGACCCTGAAGCTGAATTCGGAAAAAGAGCCAGGGGCATATATTGCTTTGCTGCGCGGCTTGACTGACTTCCAACGATTTAGCCCGGAGGCCTCAAAGCTGATGCAAGCGATGAGCCGGGTTCGCGCCAAACCCGAGTCGCAGGATAAGAAAGCGTTGGATACCATCGGCTCGATCATCATGCACGATATCGGCCTGAGCCCGATCATGCTGGTGGAATTGGGCACCTCAGATCGCGATCTTCTGGATTTTGCCCTGCTGCTGAAAAAGGCGGATCAACTGGGCATCCACTATTCCAAAGACGGCCTGAAGGGGCTGATCGAGCGCGACACCGGCGGAGTCCTATCCAACGATTCCCGGCTGGCCATCGAGCGCCGGATGCGGGAGGCAGGCCGCTTTGGCGATTATAGCCAGGATTGGCTGATGCAAGCGATCGCGAATGAATATCGCGCTCGTTCGGCGATGTCCGCTCTGCAAGGGGAATCTCAGATCGCCGCCGTTACTCGTCAACGCCGGAACGAGAGTTTGCCTGCGATGATGCTGGGGCTAGACACGAAAACTGCTCCCATTCCCGGAGTTTTGGCCACGGGAAGCGCACTTCCGGGTGCCATCACTCCAGCGGAGTTCTTCGAGTTCTACAAGGATTTTTGCTCCGAACATACCTTCGACATGATCGAAGTTCCGGCCGAGGCGTTCTTGGACAAGGTGACGACCGGGCCGACGCCGAAAGAGCGAAACGACCTGTTCAACAAGAATCGCGGCGAACTCTTTGACCCGAGCAGGGAACGGCCGGGCTTCAAGGAACCGCGCAGGCTGAAGGTCGAGTATGTGACCTTGGATGCAACTGCACCCCGAATCGCCGCGGCCATTCCGAAAGTTCAGGCTGCGAAGACTTTCCTGGGGGCCTCGACTGCGGCACTCGGCGGAAATCCGATGGCGGCCCTGACGACCGCTTCGCTGCCCACCGTGGCCGAATCCTTGCCGGTGAAGCAAGCACTTGCATTGAAGATGGACGAGAACTTGAGTGCCTACACGTCTCTCGAGCAGTTCGCGTTCACTCCGCGAGATGTCAGTATTTACCGCCCGCAACCGATCGTCAGCCTGCTCGCCGGGCTTGGCGGCTATCCTTCGCCGACCTCGGCTGTTGCTGCCTACTCCATGATGTTCCGCAATGTGGAAGCACACGATCTTCAGACGCGCATCCCGTTCATGCTGCAAGGCTGGCTGATGCCGTTTTCGCCCACCATGGGTAACTATTTCGGCGTGCCGGCATTGGCATTGGCGTTGAATGCCAAGCTGCCACCGGAGGCCCTCTACTTGCCGGAGATTTTGAAGGATTTCAAGAAACGGGAACGGCAGAACTTGTTCGATGCCGACGTAAAACAACTGAACAACAAGTTAATGGAACTGACTCGCGATCCCAACGTGTTTGCCGCCAAACCAGACAAGGCCAAGATCGACAAGGGTCGCGAAGAGTCGAAAAAGTACATTGCGGCATGGCTGAAGGAGCGAAATCTCACGCCCTTGGGGACGAAGACGGCTCTCGACGAGAGGGACATGGCCATCGATCCCGAACTGAAGGTTCTGAACACGCTGGCGATTTCCGAGCCGGATGGCACGAACTCGCTCACGAAAAAGCTGTTCGCGATGATCGACCCTCGGATGCGCGGACAGACGGGTTCGCCAACTCCAGCCGTCGAGCCATTTCAGCCGGATTGGTTCCCGGGCGATCCCGCCGGCGATGGGCTCGACAAGCCGAATCATCTCGTTTGGGTCACCGAGGATATCGACGTCAAGACGTATAACACGTTCGATCAGGCCAACAAGGCAACGAACGGGGAAATGATGAAACGCGTCGATCGAGCTTGGAAACTCGAAAAAGCCCGTACGCTTGCCAAAGAGGAGGCCGACAAGCTCGCCGAGCAAGTCCGTGCGATCGCCAAGACAATCGGCACCAACCCGACCGGTGTCGAACGGCAACTTCGCGACTTGGCAGTCCAAAACAAATACCGCATGATCGAGATTGAACGGATGGCCGTGTTGAAGTTGCAGCCGGGTGCAAGCCAGGCGAAGATCGGCTACGACGAGCCCAAGATTGAAAAGAATCAGGTTCTGTATCCGACCGATAATTTTGCGGCCCAACTGCTCGATCTTCGCAAAGAACCGGTCGGCGGCGTCAAAGTCTTGCAGGATGCCCCTCGATCGCGATTCTACGTCGTCTGTGAGGTTGCGCGAGCCGAAAAGACTGTCGATCAGTTCCGCGATGTGTTTGCAACCTCCACGGCAACTGGGCCGGCCAACAACCCGCTTTTCGATAGATATGCCATGGCAGTCGAACGGGAAAGAGCACGAGAGACCGTGTTCGCCCGCCTGCGAGCCGAGGCCAAGCTCGAAGAAAAAGACGCGTTCAAGAACCGAGAGAAACGCGATATGGAGTAGTGATTCGCCGGATCAACAAAAAAGCCCTCTCGCGAAAGCGAGAGGGCTTTTTTGTTGATTCACTCTGTGAAGTCCGAAGCATCATCGAGGGCTTTCAGGTGACGCTCGCTGATCGTTCGGACTCCGGATATTTTTTTCCGGACGTGTCTAGCCAGCAACTTACTTCTTGTTCAGTCTTTCCATCAGCGACTTCAATCGTTCCGCGTCGGCCCCCTCCTTGAACGGGTTCGGGCTATCCTTGGGGAAGGTGCGATTCGCGGTTTTTCCATCGAGGACCCAGCGATATCCTATCGTCTCCAATGATTGGCGTTGCTTCAAGACGATGGCCTGAATTGCTTCGAGTTTGGCCTTAGCGTCCGCGTCCTTGATCTCGGTTGCCGCATCAAGCCCCTGGAGTTGCTGGGCAATTCCCTTGCGGTCTTCATCGCTCAGATTGATCGTGATGGGCTTCTCGGACAGAGAATCGAGAGCGTTTACAAGTGCTGCCAATTGCAAACGTGGACTTGGTCCGGCCGGAGCGCCGCCGAGTTTGCCCTTGGCCGCACCACCGGGAGCGCCCCCTTTACCTTTCACACCGGCCCCGCCCATCATTTTGGGCTCAAAGTTCGGGTCCATTTCCGCGAGCGGTGGTTGCTCGGGGCCCGTTGGCTTGTAGCCAAGTCCCGCCATAAAGATGATTCCGATCGACAGGCCAAGCCCCAGGGCACCGAAAGCGACGGTGATGATCGAGGGGATCTTGATCTTTCCGATTGGGAGGAAGTAAAAAATCACACCAAGCACCAGCACCCCGCCGCCAATCATGGCGAACCAGTGCCAGGTCTGCATGTCGTTCCAGTCCATGTGCCAACTCCCGAATAAAAGGTGAAGGAATTTTGAAGATGGGGGATACCATAACGCAACGCAGTGTCGATTGCCATGAAAAAAGCCCCGCGATTTGAGCCGCGAGGCTTGACCAAGGCACGATCTTCAATTGCCGATCACTCGGCGGGCTGTGGAGCCGGTGCCGGAACTGGGGCAGGTGCCGGAGCTGGGGCAGGTGCCGGAGCTGGGGCTGGGGCAGGTGCCGGCGTAGCTGGCTTCTTCTCGGAAGCCTGGACGCGGGTCTCGCCTTCCTTCAACAACTCAATGATCGCCGTTTCACCTGCGTCGCCAAGACGACGCTTGGTGAGCTTCATGATGCGGGTGTAGCCGCCCTTGCGGTCCATGTAACGCGGCGCTATCACGCTAAAGAGCTTGCCGATCACCGTCTCGCCGAGGGCATTCCCTTTGTCGTCGATCAACTCGACCTTGGCGACTGGCCCGAGTCGAGCCATGATCAAGCGGCGGGCGTGCAACTCTTTGATCTTGTCGCCCGTGGCGATGCCACGCTTGGCAAGCGTGATGAGCCGCTCGACGTAAGGTCTCAGCTCTTTCGCTTTGGGGATCGTGGTGGTAATTCGCTCGTGTGTGAACAGAGCCATAAGCAGGTTGCGATTCATCGATCTGCGATGAGGCGCATTACGGCCGAGCTTACGGCCCTTTTTCTGGTGGCGCATGGCGTCAAATACCTTACAGGGTTAAGCCGGTTTCCACGGGCACCATCTAGGATGATGCGCTCGCCCAGCCAAGGGGACCAAGTTCAAAGTAGGAAAGTTCAAAGTCAAAAGTAAAGAAGAGACATCTCTTCACTTTTGACTTTGAACTTTCCCACTTTTAACTTTCATTATCGGCGTGAGGCCATCCTCATGCCCAGGATCAGGCCATGCTCTTGGAGCTTGGCTCGGACCTCGCGCAGGGTGGTTTCGCCGAAGTTTCGCACTTCCAGCAACTCATCCTCAGAGCGGCTGACCAGGTCGCGGACGGTGGAAATGTTTTCCGATTCCAGGCAGTTCGTGGCTCGAACGGAAAGTTCGAGTTCCGCCAGGCTCATGTTCAGCTTGCGTTCCAGGTCCACGTCGCCCACTTCGCGAACGGTGCCGCCGGATTCGAAGCGATCGTCGATCGGCAATTCCGAACCCGGATCGGTGTATTGAACGAAGGGGTTCAAATGCTTGCGGAGGATCTTGGCGGCCTCGACCAGCGCCATCTGTGGCGTGGTGGTGCCGTTGGTCCAGATTTCCAAAAGCAGGCGGTCGTAGTTGGTCTTCTGACCGACGCGGGTCTCTTCAATCTCGTACTTGACGCGTACGACCGGCGAGAAGCTCGTGTCGACAGGGATCATGCCAATTTCGCGTTCCTTGCCGGCGTTGTCGTCCGCCGAGCGATAGCCGCGGCCATTCTCGACGGTCATCTCCATCACGAACGGCACATCGTCCGTGAGCGTGGCGATCATGTGTTCGGGGTTGATGATCTGCACGTCGGCGTCGTGTTGAATGTCCGCAGCCTTGATCACGCCCTTATTGTGGCGATCGATGCGAATGGTCTTGGTGGAGTCCGAGCTGTTCTTTACGACCAGTGCTTTGATGTTCAAGATGATGTCGGTGACATCCTCGACCACGCCCGGGATGGTGCTGACTTCGTGTTGGACACCTTGAATCTTGACGCGTGTAACGCCGCTGCCTTCCAAGCTGGAAAGGAGCACGCGCCGAAGGCTATTGCCTACCGTGATGCCGAAGCCACGCTCGAAAGGCTCGGCCACGAATTTTCCGTAGGTGTCCGTAAGCCCGCGTTCGGCCGCCACGCGACTTGGTAATTCCAGGTTCCGCCACTTGATTCGCATTTGTTAGCCCTCCAGAGAGTGTTTAGCGGCCAGTGGATAGTGATCAGCCAGAGAGAAGCCGTTCAGCTCGTCTGGCTGACCACTATCCACTGGCCACTGACCACTAAGGGTGTTAGCGGGTCACAATTTCAATGATGAGTTGCTCGCGGATCTCGCTAATTCGCGGGTCCACGTCGCCTCGGCTGGGCAGGCGGGTGAATCGCCCTTCCGGAATCTCGCCCGGCACCACTTCGAGAAAATCGGGGATGCGTTCCTTGGCCCCTTCCCGCATCAGTTCGCGGGCCATTTTTAGCGATCTCTCACGGCTCTTCACCTTGATCGTATCGCCAGGCCGGAGCAACATGCTCGGAATGTTCGTGGGACGGTCGTTCACCGAAACGTGCCCACCGTTCACGAGCTGGCGAGCCGCCGCCCGACTTGGTGCAAATCCAAGTCGATGGATGGCGTTATCCAGTCGGCGTTCGAGCACGCTCAGAAGTTCCTCGCCCGTGTTTTCCGGCGACTTGGCCGCCAGCACGAAGTAACGCCGAAACTGGCGTTCCAGAACTCCGTAGAAGAATTTCAGCTTCTGCTTCTCGCGGAGACGCACGCCATATTCGCTTTGCTTGCCCTTGCGAGCACCGTGCATTCCGGGCGGCTTGTTCCGGTTGTCCCGATCGATCGGGCACTTGGGCGAGTAACAGCGCGAGCCCTTGAGATAGAGCTTCATGCCTTCGCGCCGGCATCGCTTGCAAACTGGATCGGTGTATCGTGCCATCAGTAGTGGTGGTCAGTGGACAGAGGACAGAGGATAATTGACAGTTGATAGTTGAAAATGGAGCTTAGCAGCCCGTCGTCAACTATCCAAAACGCACTAAACTCGCCGCTTCTTTGGCGCTCGGCAACCGTTGTGCGGCAGCGGGGTCACATCTTCGATTACTTTCACCGTCAAGCCGGAAGCTTGGAGGGCAGTGATCGCGGACTCGCGGCCAGCCCCCGGTCCCCGAACTCGAACCTCGACTTCCTTGACGCCATACTTCGACGCTTTCTCGGCACAGGCTTCTGCCGCCCGCTGGGCAGCGTAAGGCGTGCTCTTGCGGCTTCCCTTGAAACCGACCATGCCGGCCGAGGTCGTACAGAGGGCATCGCCGGCGGTGTCGGAGATGGTGACAATCGTGTTGTTGAACGTCGAATGGATGTGCGCGATTCCGCGACTCACATTTCGCCGCTGCTTGCGTTTTTTACTTTTAGCCATTCGAATCAGTGGTCCGTGATATGGGGCCAGAACGGACAGGGCGGGTCAGCCGAAATGGCTGACCACTGACCACTGACCACTGACCACCAGAAATTACTTGAGATCCTTGACGCCCTTCTTGCCGGCGACCGTTTTTCGAGGCCCTTTACGGGTACGGGCGTTCGTCTTACTTCGCTGGCCACGCACAGGCAGGCTGCGACGATGCCGGGAGCCTCGATAGCTACCGATGTGCTTGAGCCGCTCGATATTCCCGTTCTCGGTTCGACGCAAGGCCCCTTCAACCAGGTATTCCCGGTCTAGAAGGGTTGCGATCCGCGCGATGTCGTCGTCCGACAACTCTTTCGCACGTCGTTGCGGGTCGATCCCTGCTTGATCGCAGAGTCGCAAGGCCAAGGTCGGGCCGATACCACGTAAATAGCGCAGGCTAATATGCGTCGGCTTGTCTGGCGGAAGGTCAACGCCCTGAATACGGGGCATAAATTCACTCGCTCCTTAACCCTGTCGTTGTTTGTGTCGGGGATCCGAGCAAATCACTCGAACAACGCCCTTGCGCTTAATGAGTTTACATTTGTCGCACATGCGTCGAACGCTCGATCTAACTTTCATGGCTGCCTCTCGCCCTCATTGGGGCGAAAATCTAGGAATCTCTTAATGTAGGCGCGGCACCCACACCGGCAAGACAATTTGGAAATAATCAGCGCGGGAACCGATTCGTCCAGTTGGCTGGCGGACGAAAATCTTCAACTCGGACGCATTTAGGGCGAGACAGTCAGGCGAAATCGAGGCTGGCTCAATTTCCCAAACCAACGATCCAAAGCTCTGCCACGACAATCCGCCGAATTGACTTCCTACAGCTGCAAACATCGGAAGCAACTGCCACTTACGCCATAGCGGCGGAATTATAGGCGATTGAAGCAAATCATGTATCCCGGCGTACTTCTTTCGCTGTGAGCGTGTGCAGAACTCTCTGTGGCATAGCCTCCAGGCCTGTGAAGACGAATTTCGAGGCACTATCTTGCAATCCTTCGGCAGGCCTGGAGGCCTACCGCCACATCAATCGATTCATGCACAAGCTCTCGGATGTTCCATCCTGCCTTGTGTTCGGCAATGCCGCAACGCGGTCATTTCAAATCAATACGCATGCCATTGTCGTGCTTGTGGAAGCCGAGTTTGGAATAGAAAGCGAGATTCTGGTCGTTGCAGCTCAATATCACCTTGTAGCAGCCGGACTGGCGTGCCAACTCGACAATTGCCTTGACGACGGCCGAGCCGACGCCCTTTCCCTCGTGGCTAGGATGAACGGCCACGTCTTCGATGTGGCCAATGGTGCCGCCGCGATGGATGAACTTGTGCTCCAAAATTAGGCTGCCTGTACCCATGACCCTGCCATCGGTATGAACGGCGACGACCGTGCGAACGCCGGCGGCATTGCGGCCACGCCAGATGCGAATCGCTTCTTCCGCCGTCAGATCGACGGCTGCCAGATGAGCGAGCGATTCCAAAAATCCGTGCTCGAAGTCTCGTTGTTCGAGCGGCCGTAGTTCAAACGACATGATCTTCCCTCCCTGGGAGAGTGGCCAGTTCCATGTTAACAGAGATCGTCGCCGCTGATGAGGCCTCTTTCCGAGACCACCCAGTTCGCCTTGACTGGCAATGTTAAGATGGCTATGGAGAGGGGCTAGATTTGGTCAGGAGAGCCGCTCCAATGTCCGTGCCAGCAACCCACCCGGTGTACGCGTGGGAAGTACCGCCGACGCCTCTTTCCGTTCCGGTCGCGGTCTCAGAGCCGGACCCGAGCGAAGCCGAGCGATTGGCTGCGCGCGATGCCTGGCGCGTGCTTCCATCTTCCAAGCCGGTCGGCGGCGAGTTGGAGCCACTTTCGAAACAATGGTTCGAGTATCTCGAAAGCAAACGCTATCGCCGGCATGGTCGTTGGGCCCCGGCTCTATTGGAATTCAATCGCCACGCTCGGGAAAGTCTGATGGCCGTGGGTGATGGTCTCGGAATCGACTGGGTGAAGTATGCGGAAGGTGGAGCAGACGTCACGATCGTCGATCCCTCTGCAGAACGATTGAGACTTTACAAAACGCACTTCGCGGCCCGCAATGTTAGCGGCCAGTTTTTGCAAGCTCCTTTCGATCATCTGCCCTCGGCCGATGCACGGGTGGATGTGGTCTGTGCCGTTTTCAACGAGCCCCCTGTCGTGCCGTGGAAGACCGCGCTGGAAGAAGCTTTCCGGGTGCTGCGTCCGGGCGGGAAAGCGATAGTCGCGCTCCCGTCGCAATACAACGCGGCTCAATGGCAAAAGCTGCTGATGCCTTGGCGGAAATGGTTGTTCACGGTCGAGCGTCCGTTGCCTGGCCGATTCACGGCTCGTGAGTTAAGAGAGGCGTTTGCCAC
>Ga0105046_10006775_pt1 | contig 18110 bp, 16 predicted proteins | sample MAT03_FD_78385 | JGI IMG/M metagenome (GOLD analysis project Ga0105046, IMG submission 78385) | Freshwater microbial communities from Lake Fryxell liftoff mats and glacier meltwater in Antarctica - MAT-03 (megahit assembly) | ecosystem: Environmental > Aquatic > Freshwater > Ice > Liftoff...
CAATGACCAGCAGGATGTATTTCTGACATCTGATTGGAGTTCTCTGTCATCTGGATCGTTGTGGTTGGAGGGGATTTTCCGGGCGCTGCGAGAAATGGATCAGCTTGTGGTTTTGGTAACAAGTAAAGATGCGCTACCGAATCACTGGATACACTTTGAAGTTGGGGCCGCGATCGGGAGGGGACTTAAGCCGAAGATATTCGTCTTCGGAGGGATAGATCTGTCTGTGCATCAAGTCCCACCACTATCGGGAATTCAGATGATGCTGACCGGTAACACGAATCGTTGGATCGCCGATTTGCGCGACATCGGATATGAGGTAGACAATGACAGAGAAGCCGAGTTGGCAGAACTCTTTCGACAGGCCGCGCGCTGAGCGTAGGTTGTACCTACCCCCACTGAACGTAGCCTGCGGCTACGTTGGGCAAGGACATGAGCGCAGGAGGCTGTGCCTGCTCACCAGCCAATGGTATCCCGATCTGTGATACCATCCAGACCCAATGCCAGCAGGCCTTTTCGCCGCTCACCAACTTCGCGCAAGCACGCCGATGGTATCACAGATCGTGATACCATCGCTTCGGCTACCTTGGCTTGATGAGCAAGGCCATCAGCAAGGCGATCCAACCCGTGGTGAACGAGCGGATCGTACGGCGCATCGTTCTGCTGCGTGGTGAGCGTGTGATGCTGGACGTGCATTTGGCGGAACTCTATGAGGTGGAGACGCGTGTGCTCAAGCAGGATGTGCGTCGCAATAGGGTGCGTTTTCCGGAAGACTTCCTGTTCTAACTGACCAAGGAGGAGGCCGCAACGATGGTATCACAAGGTGTAATACCATCGCTCAGGAGCTTGGGTGGCACCACGCCTTTCGCTTTCACTATAGCCTACACATGGAACAACGACCACCGATACCACCCTTCACCGAAACCACCGCCCGCCAGAAGATCCAAATGGCCGAGGACGCCTGGAACAGCAAGGACCCGGAGCGCGTCGCCAAAGCCTACACAGTGGACAGCGCATGGCGCAATCGGTCCGAATTCATCAATGGCCGTGAGGAGATCATCGCATTCCTGGAACGCAAGTGGGCGAAGGAACTCGACTACAAGCTGAAGAAGGACTACTGGGCGCATGGCGAGAACCGTATCGCTGTGCGCTTCGAATACGAGTGGCATGATGCGCAGGGCAACTGGTTCCGCAGCTACGGCAATGAGAACTGGGAGTTCGACGAGAGCGGTCTGATGCGGAAACGGTTCGCCAGCATCAATGACGTACCGATAATGGAGAGCGAACGACGCCACTAATGCCTAGCGCGTGATGGGCGTGCGCAGCTTCAGCCGTTCTTCGAGTGTGGGCAATTCCCCCAACTGAGCTTAACCTGTGGCTGCGCTCGACAAGCATCGCTTTCCCAGCTACCGCGTGATCCAAGCTGACCTACGTCCATGATGGGAGCGCCGGGCCTGCCAACCACTCAGCCCGTGGTCGGGCGATCGTGGTGCTAACACCCCAGAGCTGAGGTGTTTTCCTCGATCGCTCGCGTTGGCGTGCGGGGAACGGATCGGCACGCGATCCGCGTTCATGCGCAGTTGATGACGAAGATCTTTCCTGATGTGGCAACTACTTCGACGCCAACGGCGTTAGATGCGGATGATCGCCCGGCGATACCCGTTCGATGTGAACGCACGATGAGCTCCATTCCCAAAACCATCCACTACATCTGGTTCGGCGGCAAGCCGAAGTCCGCCCACATGATGGCGGTGATCGATACCTGGAGAACGTTGATGCCCGGCTATGAGGTGCGCGAATGGAACGAATCGAACATCGACGTGACCGGGCATCCCTGGATGAAGCGGATGTACGAGGAAGGCCGCTACGCGTTCGCCAGTGATTATGCGCGGTTCCAGATCCTTTGGGAACATGGTGGGGTCTACCTGGATACCGACATGGCGATGAAAAAGAGCATCGAGCCCTTGCTCAACGAGCGCTGTCTTTGGTCCTTCGAACTCGATGCGTTCTTGGCCACCTGCATCATTGCCTCCGTGCCACAGCATCCGCTGATCCGTGCTCTCATGGCCGAGTACGACGGCTTGAGGGAGGCGGTGGTGAACAATGCGATCGTCACTGCGTACTTCCTTCGCACCTACCCCGATTTCGAGCTGAACAACCAGGATCAGCGCATAGGTGAGGACATCCGTGTTTTGCCGAAGGAGTACTTCGTCGTGCCATCCTTCGACCGGAACGAGAATTTCGCCGTCCACAATTCCCGCAATCCATGGCGGCTCGGTCGCAGAAAGCTCCGTTTCGGACAGATGCTGCGTCCACTTCTCGGTGAGGTGCTCTTCTTCAAGCTCATCAATGTGCACATGAACCTGACCAGCGAATTCCCTGTGATGGCCCGTGCGCGCCGGCGGTTGATCTCCACCTGAGCAAAGCTTTTGGCCACGCACTGTGGACCCGTTACGCCGGCCTACCGCGTGATCGGCGTCCGGCGCTTGTTCTCCAGCCGCTCCTCGATCAAGGGTAGCTGATCCTTGTAGGCTTCCACATCCCAGATCATGTTCCAGTTCGTGAGGTAGTCGGCGAGGAGGCCGAGGCCCATGGCCGCGCGACGCTCGTCCACATGATCGGGATCCTCGAGCGGGCTGAGGTAGTATTCGCCGGTATCGTTGTGGCGTGCCACCTGGCTGCCGTAGAGTTGTCGTTTCCCCTGTCGCATCAGCACACGGTCCTCGAGTAGTGCGAGGCTGGACGCGTCGGCGTTGCCCTTCTTCACCGCATCGCGCATCATCGGCAGGTACTTCTCCTGCGTGGCGATGTCCGCGTGCTGGATCACCAGGAAGAGGGTGCTGTTCCCATTCTCTCCCACGATGTCCGCACCGAGCCATCCCCGTTCATCCAGGATCCTGCTCACCACCACCAGGTTGCTGCTGTCCTTCTCTCCGATCGTCCGCCAGAGCTCCTTCATCTCCCGGGAGTCGCGTCCGTGGCGATGCTCCACGTCATCGAGGCGCTGTCGGTATTGCTGGTCCTCCTGGTGGATGGAGTCCATTAGCGCAGCGAGCGGACGGCCCAGGTTCGCTTCCGCCTTCTCCTTGTTGGCACGCACGATGGCGATGAGTTGTTCCCAGCGTGGATCGGAACGCAGGCTGTCGAGGTCGCTGTCCTTGGTGATGTGATCGAGGTTGGTGTAGTTCGTTTTCTCGGCGATGCGGAAGAGTTGGAAGAAGGCCGAGTCGGGCACACCGGCCAGCGCCCAGGAGCAGGCGGCGTTGTAACGGTCGTTCGGGTATCCCTTCCACCCCAATGCCTCGAACGCGGCGGAATAACGTTCGGCGGAAGCACGGTAGGCCTTCTTCTCGTAGTGCGCGTATGCGTCCTTCACCAAGGCATCATAGCTCGCCTGGCCCTGGCCAATGGAAGCGAAGGGGATGAAGATGAGGAGGATGAACGATGAGGCTCTCACGGCACTTTGAAAATTACGTGCGTTTCTCCTGCGGATCTAGCGTGATCCTCCCTCATAGCGGCCGATCTCTTCATAGAAACGCCTCGCGTCCTCCGTGAATTTGATCAGTTCCGCCTTGATCGTGTACATCATGTGCCCGCCGTGGTAGTAGGTCATGGTGACATTGTTCCGCAGGTCTTCGTTCAGGAAGAAGTGGTCCACGGTGTATTCCGTGGCGAAGTAGGGGGTGGCCAGGTCGTAGTAGCCATTGCAGATCAACACGCGCAGCCGCGGGTTCTTGTGGATGGCCGAGCGCAGGGTCTCGGCGGTGTTGAGGAAGCGGTTCTGGTCGGCGCCGTAGTTCCAAGGATGGACGTTGCCGGTTATGATCTCGTACACCTTGTCGCTGTTCTGGTACTTCAATGTGTTCCGCAGGTGTTCATTGATGGCCATGGTGTATGGACCGAAGACCGTGAGGCTGTAGCTGGGGTCGAAATCGTAGCTCTGGCCGGCGTCGTTCCGATCGATGCCCTTCACCGTGCCGTCAAAGCGCCCGATGGTCCGGCTATCGCTCCTCAGCAGTTCCTTGGTGAAGATCCACGTGGTGATCCGGTGGTGGTTCCGCATGATCACGTCTTTGTCGATCCCGATGTAAGCGCTCAATCGCGCCGCCATGGCATCCCGCTCGGCTACGCTGGTCCGGGTGCCCTTCATCAGGAAGAGCGTGTAGTCGGTCAGGGCGAATTGCTCCACTTCGTTCAGGAAGTCCTCCTGCACGGGGAACCGCACCTTGTCGATCTTGCCGTGGTAGTAGGCCGTGGCGGCGAAGCTGGGCAGGAACAGGCTGTTCGGCAGATCGTTGCCTTCGGTCGTGACCAGGGTCTGGAAGTTCATCACGGCGGAGATGAGCACGATGCCGTTGAGGTACATGCCGTGGCGGTCCTGCAGGTAGCCGGAAAGTCCCGTGGCCCGGGTGGTGCCGTAGCTCTCGCCCGCCAGGAATTTCGGGGAGGCCCAGCGCCCGTTATGAGAGACGTATTTGTGGATGAAGTCGCCCACGCTCTTGAGGTCCTCTGAATAGCCTGTGAATTCCTTTTTGTCCACATCCTCCGCCGGACGGCTATAGCCGGTCTCGATCGGGTCGATGAACACCAGATCCGTCTTGTCCAGCCAGGAGTAGGCGTTATCCACGATCTCGTACGGCGGTGGTGCGCTTCTGCCATCGTCCTCCATCACCACGCGTTTCGGCCCCAGGGCGCCCATATGCAGCCATACGGAACTGGAACCCGGCCCGCCGTTGAAGGTGAACGTGATGGGACGCTCGGACGTGGCCTTTACCAGATCGCGGGTGTAGGCGATGTAGAAGTTGTGCGAGCGCTTTGTGCCCTTTTCATCCAGCAGCACCAAGTGGCCCACTGTGGCCGTGTAGTCGATGCGCTCCCCATTGATGGTGATGCTGTGCTTGGTGACGCTCGGCGCTGGATACGTGTAGACGCCCTTGCTGTCGGTCTTTGTTGTGTCCTGTGCGAAGCCGTTCGTGGATGCGGTACCCAAAAGCACAGCGATCCCGATGATGTTCCCTGTGATGCGCATGGTCACAATACTACGGTTCGCATCTGCAGCATGCGGATCGAGGACCGCACGGATGGTTCGCAATGACATGGTTCCCATCCTGCCAACGGACAGGGGGAGGACCGCATCACCCCACTTGGACCACGGCCATGCACCGCACCGGGAAGTTCACGGACTGTGCTATGAAGCAGTATTTGTGCGCGGCCGCGTGCAACTCCTGCGCCTTTGCCAGCATGTCTGCTTCGGCCACCGTCACTTCGGGATGGAGAACTACTTCAGTGAAATGCCCGCCACCATCGGTTGTGAGCAACAACGTTCCGGTGGCTTTGTCGCGATAGCTGGTCACGATGATGCGCGCGCGGGCACACAGCGCCAGGTAGGTGAGGAGATGGCAACCGCTCAGGGCCGCGAGGAGCAGGTCCTCCGGATTGTGCAGGGTGGCATCGCCACGGAACTGGGGATCGGCGGTGGCGATGATGTCCGGCTTGCCAGCGATGCGGATGATGTGATCACGCGTGTAGCCCTCGTACGTGCGGGTGTGATCACCGCGCCATTCGAGGTCGAGGGTGTAGGAATGTTCCTTGGCCATGGGTTGCTCGCCGCCATCCGACATGAGGCGGACGAACGGGATGGTACAAAGTTGACTTCCGATCCGGTGCCACGGTCTACATTCGGCTGCGCTCCTTCCCATGCCCACCTTCGAGGTTCACCCTGACATTGCCCACGCGCGGACGTTGGACACCGCGTTTTACACGAGCGCGCAGCATTTCGAGGCGGCGAAAGAGAAACTCTTCGCACCGAGCTGGCAGTACGTGGGCCTTTCAGATGAGCTGAAGGAGAACGGTACGGCGTTGCCGCTCACGTTGCTGGAGAACTACCTGGACGAACCGCTCGTGCTTGTACGGGATAATGAGGCGCTCATCCGTTGCCTCTCGAACGTGTGTACACACCGGGGCAACATCCTCGTCAACGCTCCGTGCAAGGCCGACAAGTTGCGCTGCCGCTACCACGGCCGCCAGTTCCACCTCGATGGCCGCTTTGCGCACATGCCCGAGTTCAAGGAGGTGAAGGACTTCCCGAGCCCGTCGGACGACCTGCGGAGCCTGCCTCTGCATCAATGGGGCAAGTTGCTGTTCGCTGGTCTGGAGCAGGCGCCGGCCGATGCTTTCCCTCCGATGGAGGAGCGCATGCGGTGGTCGCCTATGGGCAAGCTCGTGTACCGCCCCGATCTCTCGGCCGATCATTCGGTGCGGGCGAACTGGGCGCTGTACGTGGAGAACTACCTCGAAGGCTTCCACATCCCGTTCGTTCACCCGACGCTGAACGCGGTGCTCGACTTCAGCGACTATACCACGGAGCTGTACGCACGGTCAAGCCTTCAGCTCGGGATCGCGAAGACGGGCGATGCGTGCTTCGACATTCCTGCCGGACATCCCGATCATGGCAGGAAAGTAGCGGCCTACTACTGGTGGGTCTTCCCTAACCTGATGTTCAACTTCTATCCATGGGGCCTCTCTCTGAACATCGTGCGGCCGCAGACAGTGAGCACCACCAAGGTCTCCTTCCTCACGTTCGTGTGTGATGAGAGCAAGCTTGGTTCTGGTGCAGGGACTGGACTTGATCAGGTGGAGAAGGAGGATGAGGACGTGGTGGAGGCGGTGCAGCGCGGCATCCGGTCCCGCAACTACGCGCAAGGGCGCTACTCGGTGACGCGTGAACAAGGCACACATCATTTCCACCGGCTCATCGCCGAGCTGATGGGCTGACCCGCTATTCCTTGATGAAGGACGCGTACGTACGGACCGCATGCGCGATCCGTGCCAGCGTGTAGGTGCCCGGTGCGAGCGACGAGACGTTCAACGTTAGCTGGTCCGAAGCCGTAAGGACCACGCGGCCTGAAACATCGGTGATCACGACGATGGTACTGATGGGACTATTCCCGGAAAGCGAGATCACATCCCGCGCGGGGTTCGGGTACACGGCGAATTGCGCTGCCGTGATCGGTCCCTCGGCGATGCCCACCCACGGTCGCATCTGCCATCCTATGTCGCGCAGCATGCCGATGCAGATCGGCCCCGGCCAGTGGTTCGCATCACCCGAGCTGCTGAACGGTGTCATCAATTCATTTATGTTGCCCGCCGGATAGCTGCCCTCGTTCAAGTGGACGCAACTGCTGCCAAGCGCGAAGGTGCTCGGCGCATAAATGCGGATCGAATTGTCGCCGTTGGCTTCCAGTGCGATCTGGCCGTTCCAGTAGATCTGGTTGCTGGTGAACGCGGTGCCGAGGAAGGTGGACGGGTTGGGCGCGTTCGTCAGGCCCTCGTCCAGCTGGTTCTTCAGGTAGCGATCGAAGATCCCCGGCAAGGTGTCCTGATCAGGCCAGGGGAAGGTGGTGATCAGGGGAGCGAAGTCACTCGCCAGCAGCAGGCCGAAGGAGCCTTCGGCGCCCACTTTCTTCGCGAGCCCGACGAAACCGATGCCGTGACCGATCTCGTGCATCGCCACACTCACCAGGTCGTACTGCCCGGCGGGCGTGTTACCATCGGTCCCCAGGTACCAGTTGGTCGAACTGTTCAGGTACACGTTGATATCGTCCTCGCCTGGATTCAACTCCGTGCCGCTGATGCTGTTGGCCAACGCGGTCGCGTACCAGGTGGCCGCCAAGGGTGCGTTGGGAAAATCCTTGCGTCCGTTCGGGAAGGTGACGCCGAGCGAGCCCGCACCCAACGGCGACCAACTCACACTCATCTTGATGGGCACATCACTCTCCAAGATCGTTCCCCAGATGGTGGCGGCGTAGTCGATCGCCACTTGGGCATCGGGCGGTGTGCCGAAGTGCGTGATGGTGAAGGTGGCCGCGCTCAGCGAACGTGGAACAGCGAATGCGAGCAGAAGGAAGAGCAGACGTGCGGTGCGCATGTGAGCCAAATTACGCAAGCCTCAAACAGCGAGCATCTGCACCAGGCGGAACAGGTCCGGCTCGATCGACTTCCGCTGGGTCAGTGCCACGGCGTGCGGAGTGAAGGCGACCTCGCCTTTTACGACGCCCACCACGCAGCCTTCTTCTCCGGCGATAAGGCCTTCCACCGCAGCGACTCCGAGGCGCGAGGCAAGCAGGCGATCGGCCATGGTCGGGTTGCCCCCGCGTTGCAAGTGGCCGAGCACCGAAACACGGATGTCGAACTGCGGACAGCGTTGCTTCACCTGTTCGGCGAGCCTGAACGCCCCGCCTTCCTGATCACCTTCGGCCACCACCACGATACTGCTGCTCTTGTCCGCCGAACGGTTCAGCAGTGCGTTGATCAGTTGCTCCACGTTCTCCTTACGCTCGGGCACCATCACGTATTCCGCGCCAGCGGCGACCCCGGTATGCATGGCGATGAAGCCGGTGTCGCGACCCATCACCTCCACGAAGAAGATGCGGCCGTAGGAGGAAGCCGTGTCGCGCAGGCGATCGATCGCCTCCAGCGCGGTGTTGCACGCCGTATCGAAGCCGATGGTGCGATCGCTGCCGCCCAGGTCGTTGTCGATCGTGCTCGCGATACCCATGAGCCGCACCTTTTGCTCATCTGCGAGTTGCTTCGCGCCGGCCTGTGTGCCGCCACCGCCGATGGTGATCAAGGCATCGATCCCCGCTTCGCGCAGGTTCGCACCCGCCGTGGTCCTGCCTTCTTTCGTGAGAAAGGCCTCGCTACGCGCACTGCGTAAGAGGGTACCACCGCGTTGGATGATGTTGCGCACGTCTCGCGGGCCCAACTCGGTGAAGTTCTTCTTCACAAGGCCATCATAACCATCGAGGATGCCGGTGGTCGTGATACCGTGGAAGTGCGCCGTGCGGACAACCGCGCGGATGGCAGCGTTCATGCCGGGAGCGTCACCGCCCGAGGTGAGCAGGGCGATCTTCTTCAGTTCCATTGTTCGTAGCGCTTCAAGAGAGGGACAAGGCTATGGCATTTGTTCAACACGCGTAGCCGTGGGGATCGCGCCCCCGATGTTCACCAGTATGCGATCGCGATCGTTGGACGCACCAGTGTACTTCACCACGCCGTCCATGTTCACGTCGGTGGCGTGGTAACCACTGACGGTGGCCGTGGGAACGGAGCCGCCGATGGTGACGAGGATCGGATCGCGATCGTTGTTGGACCCGGTGTATTTGAGGAGGTTGGGAGGAGGTGTATCGCGCAACGTATTGCCACACCATAGCATCAGGACAGCCCCGGAAGATGTGCGTGCATTGGTGCCGTATGTGAGCGTGTTCGCGCTCCGGAAGTCGATCGTGGTGGCCGTGGAGGTGAGCGCCATCGCGGTCGAAGTCATGCATCCAAGGTGGTTGCGATGGCGAACGGCCACGTAATAGTTGCCAGCCCCCACGTCGAAGTTCACTGCGCTGGTGCCATCGCTCGCGTTCACGACGTCGCCGTCCCGTTGAACGAGCGCGTGGCGCGTGGCGACGAGTGCTGTGGGGTCAGCATTGCTGCGGAGTTCCAGTCGCACCCAATCAACGATCGCGTTAGTGCCCGTCACGGAGAGCACGGCAGGGTTGGTCGTCTCACTCCCCCCCCCACCCGCATTCGCGAAACCCATCGACGTGTAGGGTTCGGTGAGCGGGAACGTGGGCAGGGTGCGGAGCGCATCGTTCATCATCGAGGACCCTGTGTTGTAGGGGCCTTCGAGGTGCACCTTCACCCCCACCTGGACATTGCCAGCGCTGATGCATGCCGGCGTACAGAACCGCGACACCATGCGCACATAGGCGGCCTGGGTGTAGATGCCGGGTTCGGTCACCGTCCACGCGTTGATGGGCCAGCTCGTGTTGAAGTCCTTCCAGGATTTCTGCGTGGGCTGGTTCCTCGGCGGCTCGATGTTCTCGGAGAAGCATAGCGCATTGTTCTGTGCACTGCCGCAACTCGCCGGACAGCAGCCGTCCAAATCATACGTGGGATTGGGCCCGCCCGGCACAAAGCCCGGTGCCGGACCGTAGGTGCTCACACCGGCCTCGTCCCATAGTGCGCTTCCATCCTCGAACCAGCCATGGTAGACGCTGTTCACCGAACGCTCCGCGCCGAAGGAGCCCATGTTGGTGAGGTACACGGTGGCGTTAGGGTTCACGCCGTGGAAGTAATGCACGAAGCCCCCTGCGGCACCGGTATAGTTGGCGGCGTTGGCGGCATTGAGACCATGGGCGTTCATGCTCAGGAACATGTTGGCCTGATGCCCCTTGGTGGTATTGCTTCCCCAGGTGTAGTTGTTGGTCGCCATATAGGCGCCGTACGCATCAGTACCGTTCACGTAAGCGGGGAGGTTGTCGGCGTTGTTCGTGCTCATCGACGTGGAGAACGCGTTGCGGATCGCGTTGAGCACCGCTGGTGTTGGCGCTGGGCAATTCGCGTAGTAGAGGAGCATGTCCTGGTCGGCCGCCTCAAAGGGATACGCGTAACCCCATTGCAACAGGTGCGCAGCGGTGTAGTTCGCATCGAAGTAGGAACGATAGCTCGTGGTTCCGGTGGCCGCGTACAGGTACAACGCGGCCGACAGATGGCGCATGCCCATGTCATAGGCACCCAGTTCCGGATCCGGGTTCACCAGGCCATTGTTGGTGCCGACCACGTTGGGGTTCGCTACGGCCCACGCATAGCTCGAGATGGCCGCGTTCCGGAGCGTTTGCGCATACGCGGCCTGTCCGACCGCTTCGAACTGGATGCTCGCGAGCGCGCACATCGCAGCGGTGGAGTAGGTCGCCGAGGTGCTTGGCCCGGAATGCCGCCGCACATTCACATCGGTGCTCGGCGGACTGATGCTGCCGGAGGAAGAGGTCGTTACAGCCACCTTGCCGATCACGGAGCCATCAGGAAGGCGCATCCGGAGGAGCCAATCAAGTTCGTACTTCACTTCATCCAGCAGGTCGGGTATGCCGTTGCCGCTTTCAGGAATGCCCAGATCATCGCCCCACACCAAGGGGTTCTCCGCGTACGCGAGGAGCAGGTCGGTGAGCACGCCATAGGTCCAGTTCACGTATTTGTTGTGGTCGCCCGCATCGTGCCAGCCGCCGTGCAGGTCGCGCTCATTGGCCGGCAAGGGGTTCGTGACCAGCCGGCACGCCAGATCCTGGCCGGTGCCGATGTGGCACGCGGTGGCATCGCTCCATCCCGCGCCTGCGAACGCTGAGGGCTTCGCTGTGCCGCAGCGCTGATAGTAGAAGGCACGTAGCGCTGTCCGTAGCACATCCTTGTACACACAGTCGTTGATCTCCAAACGGTGCGATCGCGTGTTGTTGGCAGGGTCGTACACGTAGCAACTTGTTGTCGTGCTCAAGGTACTGAAGTCGAACCACCACACACGATCGCCGCTCTGGGCATGCTGCTGGCCGCCGTTCCATGCGCTGGGTGCTGCGCTGAACAGGACTGCGTTCGAACCCCATTCACGCAGTTCGAGCGTAACTCCGGGTGTGTAGCTGGTGGCCGCGTTGTAGCCTACCTGTGGATCGCTGATAACGGCGATCTTCTCATCACCGGTCCGGTAGCCGAACTGGTCCACGACGATGCGATCGGTAACCGTGCCCGCTTGTCCGCACAACGCCGTTGCGAGGAGGGTGAAGAGAATGGCGGCCTTGCTTCGCATGGTCAGTAGCATTTGGCGTGGTGACGGAACAAAAGGTACGCAGTCGCCATACTTTCTATGATCTCGTTCGACCGAACAGCCTATGTGAACGTCGAGCCGAGTATGGATCGACCCTCCATGACTGGATCGATCTTCTCAATATGCACGGTCATTGCGAGGAGCAATACCTGCCGAACTTAGCGCATTCGCCGAGCAACGCGTTCCCCCACCTCATGTCCGTGGTCACCCGCTTCTATACCGCCTTCGCCCAAGGCGACTGGGCTACGATGGGTTCGTGCTATCACAACGCCGCCCGTTTCAGTGATCCGGTCTTCCCTGATCTCGACGCGAAGGGCGTGCGCGCGATGTGGAAGATGTTGCTGAGCAGCGGCCGGGAACTACGCGTGACCTTTAACGTGTTGGAGGAGAACGCCACAGGCGGTCGCTGTCGTTGGGAAGCCTTTTACACGTTCAGCAAAAGCGGACGTCCGGTCCACAACATCATCACCTCCACCTTCACGCTCAAGGATGGACTGATCGTGCGGCAGCAGGATGTGTTCGACTTCTGGCGCTGGTCGCGTCAGGCGCTCGGCACAAGCGGTCTGTTGCTCGGGTGGTCGCCTGTGGTGCGGAACAAAGTGCGTGCGTTCGCAGCGGAGGGTTTGCACAAGGCGATGTCCGGTAACTGAGCTGTTCACTTCACTTTTCTGCTCCCCACATACCAGTTGCGATCCACCTCCACTGCGACGCGCTTCTGCACCTTTCCATCCAGAGCCTGCCACTCGGTGGAGGTCTCCAGCACGCGCGCTTTTCCCTTCACCGTGACCTTCACCGGCATAAGGAACTGCAAGTGGCAATCGGCCCAGCGGTAGAGGAAGCGCTTGCGCTCGATCTTCCATTCGAACACTGGGATCTGCGTGGTGCGCAGGTACTGATCGAACACCGTTTCGAGGTCACGACCAACATGCTCTGAGATGAAGTGCTCGATCAAACCGCTCGTTACGGTCTGGTGTTGATAACGGCTGTTCATCTCACGCAGCATCTTCTTGAAGCGCGCGTCGTCGCCAATGATCGCGCGGATCGTGTGGATCAGGTTCGCGCCTTTGTTGTACATGTCGCCGCTGCCTTCCTGGTTCACGCCGTAAGGACCGATCAGCGGCCTGTCGTTGGTGATGCCCTTGCGTAACCCGACCAGGTAATCACTGCCGGCTTCCGTACCGGACTGGCAACCGGTGTAAATGGTCTCGCTGTAACAGGTTAAGCCCTCATGGATCCACATGTCCCCGATGTCCTCTGTGGTGATGTTGTTGCCGAACCACTCGTGACCGCTCTCGTGGATGATGATGTAATCCCACTTCAAGCCCCAGCCCGTGCCACTGCGGTCCATGCCGAGGTATCCGTTCTGGTAGCCATTGCCATAGGCCACGGCGCTCTGGTGCTCCATGCCCAGGTGCGGTGCTTCGACCAATTTGTAGCCGTCGCTGTAAAAAGGGTAGGGGCCGAACCAGTCCTCGAAGCATGTCAACATGGGTGGCACCTGCTTGAACTGCTCGCGGGCCTTCACTTCGTTCTGCTCGAGCACCCAGTAGTCCAGATCCAACTTGCCTTCCACGCCGTCATACACTTCGCTCCAGTGCGCGTACTTGCCGATGTACGGGACGAGGTTGTAGGTATTGATGGGGTTGCTCACCATCCAGTTCCACGTGGTTGTGCCGTCGTTGTTCTTCACGGTGCTGCGCAAACGCCCGTTGCCAATGGCTTGCAGGCTGTCGGGAACCGTGATGTGCAACGTGGCGCTCTCGGGCTCATCGCTCTGGTGGTCCTTGCACGGGTACCACACACTGGCGCCGAGTCCCTGGCAGGCTACGCTCATCCACGGGTTCCCTTGTTTGTCCGTCTTCCAGATCCAGCCACCGTCCCATGGCGGGTGCTTCGCCGCGCGTGGTGTGCCGTGGTAGTGGATGGCGATGGTGCTCGCCTCACCAGGCTTCATGGGGAACGGAAGATCCACCCATACCACATTGTTCTCGTGTTCGAACGGGATGGCCTGGTCGCCAATGACGATCGCGCTGTCCTGGAACTTGGAAACCTCCGTTGTGATGCTGTCCACCACCAGCGGTTGTTGCAGATCGATCTGCATGCGCTGTCCGGCAGCGGTCGCCTGGAAAGCGATGACGGTTCTCCCGATGATCGAACGGGTGGTGAAGTCCGGCCGGACAGTGACATCGTATTGCGATACATCCCACCACACGCGACCGGGACCGATGCTGCCGCGCAAGGTGTCGGCATGAGTGAACGTCGTGGCACGATCGCCCAGTTGCGCACGAAGGGCGAAGGGAACGAGGAGCGGAAGGAGGGTGAGGCAGCGCCGCATGGTGGGCAAGATAGTCGGCCGGTGTCGCCCTGATCACCGGATGCCGTCGTCGGTTGGATCAGTGGTCCTTCGAAAGCGCGGGCGGCTCCAAGAGCACCACCTCCAGCTTGCGTATGCCGTATTTGGCCTTGAGCGTGCGGCGGCTCTCCTCGCCTTCCTCTGTTGTGCCGAAACGCAGCACGTCAAGATCGGTCATGTCCTTTAATTCCAGGAATTCCTTCTTAAAGCGTTCGATGAGTTGTGGCGTTGTGAACGCCTCGGTGGTCTCGATCAACGGTGTGATGTATACAACAGGGCCGTTCCTCCAGTTGCCGATCGCATGGCTCCAGATGGTGTTCTGGGCGTGAAGAGCATAGCTGCCAACGAGAGCAAGGATCGTTACGAGAGTGCGCATGTGTTTTCGCGGTTGTCACTCCGGGCTTGACCCGGAGTCTCACGAATGCCGGACAATGTTCTTGCTCAATGGATATCGATCTCGTCCAGGAACAACCACGAGTTCTTGCCCGCTCCGGGGAAGCCTTCGGGGATCAGGCCTGCGTGCTTCACCGTGAGCCGCACGTAGCGGGTCTTCGTCGGGATGTCGATGGCGAATGCATTGCGGCCAACGGTTGCGTTCGCTTCTGCCGAACCCAATGGCGTGAAGTCCTTTCCGTCGGAACTGATGCTGAAGTCCAATCGCTTGGGTAGATGGATCCAACTGTAGGTCTCGTTCAACGCGCCAATGCCCATGTACGTTATGTCCTGTTCGCTGCCGAGATCCACGGTGATCGTCACGCTCTTCAGCCAGCCCAGCCATTCGGTGCTCACTCGCTTCTCCTGTGCGGTGATGCCATCCACGAGCGTGAAGGCGCCGCCTTCGTTGTAGCGCTCGTCGGGTGGTTCGCTCAACGTGATCTTTTGCGCCGTGGCCTTGTTGTACACGAAGTTGCGAAAGGACATTGGTCCCGTGATACCGCCATCCGTTACCAGGTTCGCATGGATCAACCAGCTGCGCCCAATGTAGATGGTCCCCCCGTAGGTGATCAGGCTTTGGTTTACAGCGTTCCAGTCCGTGACCTGGTTGAAGCGGATCGTGCCGGGTGATGCGCTCTTCAACGTGACCGCGATCTCGCCCGGACGCTTCCCCGGCTTCAGTTCAAAGCCCACATTGTACAGGCTCGAGGCGTAGTGTACGTGCAGGGTGTCAAGCCGCGGGAATTCCCTTTCCAACCTGCTGATGAAGTCCGCCTCATCGCGCTTCTCTTTCGGCGTCCACAGCACTTCAGCCAGCGCGAGCATGCGCGGCACCGCCATGTATTCCACATCCTCGGGCGTGAGGATGTACTCCGTCCACACGTTGCCTTGCGCACCGAGGATGTACTTCGCCTCTTCCGCGTTCAGTCCTTCAGGCACCGGTTCGTAGCTGTACACTTTCTGTAAGGTCGTATGGCCACCGATCGCCAGGGGTTCGTTCGCAGGGTCACCTTGGTAATGGTCGAAGTAGCAGTGGCTGCCGGGGCTCATCACCACGTTGTGCTTCTGCTTCGCCGCTGCGACACCGCCTTCTGTTCCGCGCCAGCTCATCACCGCAGCGTTCGGTGCGAGGCCGCCCTCCAGGATCTCGTCCCACCCGATGATCTTGCGGCCCTTGCCGTTCATGAACTTCTCGATGCGCTGGATGAAGTAGCTCTGCAATTCGTGCTCGTCCTTCAAGCCTTCGGATCTCATGCGGCCCTGGCACTTTGAGCAGGTCTTCCAGCGCTCCTTCGGGCATTCGTCACCACCGATATGGATGTACTCGCCGGGGAAGAGGGCCATCACTTCGGTGAGCACGTTCTCCATGACGGTGAACACGCTGTCGTTGCCCGCGCAGAACACATCCTCGAAGACGCCCCAGCCTTTTTGCACTTCGTAAGGGCCGCCCGTGCAACCTAGCTCCGGGTAAGCCGTTAGCGCCGCCAAGGCATGCCCGGGCATCTCGATCTCCGGCACCACGGTGATGTGCCGGGCGGTCGCATAGGCCACCACGTCGCGGATCTGGTCCTGCGTGTAAAAGCCGCCGTAGGGGATGCTGTCGTACTCGCGCCTGCTGTACGGACCGACCTGGCTGCCCTTCCGCCACGCGCCGACCTCCGTGAGCTTCGGGTATTTCTTGATCTCAATGCGCCAGCCCTGGTCCTCGGTGAGGTGCCAGTGGAAGCGGTTCATCTTATAGCGGGCGAGCAGGTCGATGTACTTCTTCACGAATTCCACCGGGAAGAAATGGCGGCACACATCGAGGTGCATGCCGCGCCATGCAAAACGTGGATGGTCCAGAACGGTGAGACATTGGAGGGTACCCGTCCCACGACCCTGCTCAAGGAGTTGCACCAGTGTGCGGCTTCCACGGAAAAGGCCTTCTTGCGTGGAGGCGAGCAGAATGATACCGTCCGATTTCACGGTGAGCCAATAGCTCTCGGGCGGCAGGACGGTATCCGGTTGTGAAAGCTCCAGGGTGATCCGCATAGGCACCAAGCAGTCCAATCGGGAGCTGGGGTGGAGGGCCTGTAGTTCGGAGCGCAGCAAGTCGGCCAGCCCCCGCTCAACAGCCGGGCTTGCTTCAACAAACCATGGACAATCCAAAGCAAGGGTGCCCTTTCCAAGCACCAGTTCCACGGGCCTTGGGATCAGGTCCGGTTCGGGCGGGGTTTGTGCCGTGGCGCAAGAGGCGAAGAGGAGCAGGGCCTGGAGAAGGGGACGCATGGGCGGTAAAGGTGGGGCCGGGCGAACTCATTCTTTCACCGCCAAGACGCCATGGACGCCAAGTAGGCGCCACGCATTCGGGGGTAGCTCCATGGCGTCTTGGCGGTGAATGCCCTTCACACATTGTAATTCCAGCCCAAAAACCCATCTTTGCGCCCCCAATTCAGGGGAAAACAAACAAACCGCGACATGCCAACTCGCATCCGCCTTCAGAGGAAAGGCAAAAAAGGCCGGCCTTACTATCACTTGGTGGTGGCCGATTCCCGCGCCCCGCGCGACGGGAAGTACATCGAGAGGATCGGTGCCTATGATCCCAACCAAAACCCCGCGTTCATCGAGGTCAACAACGAAAAGGCCCTGGACTGGCTGCAGAAAGGTGCACAGCCCAGCGACACCTGCCGTGCGATCCTGAGCTATACGGGCATTGTGTACAAGAACCACCTGAACAACGGGGTGAAGAAGGGTGCGTTCACCCAGGAAGAGGCCGACCGTCGCTTCGATGGTTGGATGAACGAGAAGAACGCCAAGGTGGAAGCCAAGCGCACCAACGTGGCCACCGGCAAGGTTGACGCCGAGAAGGAGCGTATCGCCGCCGAACTGAAGAAGAGCCAGGCGATGGCCGCTGTCCTGAGCGCCAAGCTGGCCGCTGCCAGTGCCCCTCCTCCCGCTGCTGAAGAGGCTCCCGCCGAAGCTCCCGCCGAAGCTCCCCCCGAAGCACCTGCCGCTGAAGAGGCTCCTGCTGCCGAAGCTCCCGCCGAAGGCGAGGCCAAGGCCGCTGAGTGATCACCGCAACAGATTAGGAAACCCCGGCCTTGGTCGGGGTTTCTACTTTTTGGGCGCCCTGGCCTTTCCGTCGGGCCCACCGCCCACCTGGAAGTTGCCGCTGTCGAAGCGCCGCAACAGCTCGGCCACACGCTTGGCGCGGGTCTCCAAGGTCTTGCCGCTGCCCACCCAGATGCACATGCCGCGCCTCATGCCCGTTGTGAGTTTGTCCCAAGCCGCTTTCATCTCGGGAATGAAGTCCAGCGTCTCCGAAAGCTCTTCCGGGATCAACAGTTCATCGGGTTTCTCGTTGCGCCAGATCTCGATGCTCACCGGATCGCCGTGCTTCAATCCGCCCTTGCGCCGCATCTCGGTGCTGAAGATGATGAGGTGGCAGCCGCTCTTGCTCGGCAGCAGGGCCCTGTCCATCGGGATGCCGTTGTAGGTGCCTTTCATGCGCACCGCGGCGCGTGAACCGTAGAGTTCCTTCACGTCGTGCGGGAACTCCACATAGCTCCACGCGCCCTTGCCGTAGAGCTTCTCCAGAACGCCGGTGAACTTGAAGGTCTGTTCCGCCTTCGCCATTTTCCCGCTCTGTGGATCGTCGACGGTTTGTCGCCACGCCGAATCTAGCTGACCGCGCTGATC